>OFGR01000172.1_pt1 | contig 66968 bp, 62 predicted proteins | sample 1521811 | NCBI WGS metagenome assembly OFGR01 (sample SAMEA3504098, study PRJEB24116) | mouse gut metagenome | biome: mouse gut; feature: mouse-associated habitat; material: faeces | place: Denmark | collected 2011 | reverse complement strand
TGTAACTATAAATTCCTTGATTTTTTAAGGAAAATCACTTGACAATATAGGGAGGATATTTCATGGCAAACCAGGAACTTGACAAGGATTACCTGTTTAAAACCGCAGCACGTATCATGGGGGAAGAAATGCATTGGAATAACTTTCAAATGCGGCAATTTGTAAATATCCTTACTAATGTATTTGATGGTATAAATTTCGTCTCTTCCTCCCCCAATATGCTGTCAACAGAAAAATGCAAAAACACTGTTATTATTAAAAACTTTGAAGGCTGCAAAAAGATGAGCGGTATTAAAGACAGTTCAGTCAAACAATACATACTAAGTGTATCCTCTCTTCTGAACTTTTGTAATAAGGAATTGATTAATATTACGACAGACGATATACGCAGGTATCTATTGTACTATGAAAAATCTGTCTGTAAAACCACCGCCGATAACTGCCGTCGAAATTTAAACGTATTTTTCCAATTTATGGCCGACGAAGAATATATAAGGAAAAACCCTGTTACTAAAATTCCTAAAATCAAAGATGATATAAAATACAAGAAATTCTATACGGATCTGGAAATCGAATCCATGAGAGATGCCTGTATTGATAAACGCGAATTAGCCCTGATCGATTTACTTATATCCACCGGTCTGAGGGTAAGCGAAATAAGCAACGTGGCATTATCTGAAATTGATTGGGAAAACAGAGTCATTATAATACATGGCAAAGGAGGAAAAGACAGAGTCGTCCCATTTTCTGTCCGTTGCAAAAAACATATGCAGGAATACTTAATGGAAAGAGGACGTTATCTAAGCCATTTCCTCTTCTGCTCAAACAAAAAGCCCTACAATAAACTGTGCAAGGGATCTATCAACAAAATTGTGAAAAACATTGGCACCCGAGTCGGTTTGCCTGAGATCACGGTTCATTGCTTCAGACGCTGGCTGGCAAGCGACCTTAATAAAAAAGGGGTTGACCCATCCATTATACAAGAGATCCTTGGCCATAGCTCTTTTGAAACGACCCAAAAACACTATCTCGATAAATCGACGAATAAAGTATGTTATATGCATAACTTGTTTGCCTCCTAAAGAACGATTTATGGAAGTTCTTCCCTTGTTCTTAAAAAATAAACGTTTTTATTAGTAAAAAGCAAGTTTCCCAATGTTTCATCATTTTTCACAATTTGATGTCTAAGGAACCATCAGATGCTCTGGCCTTGCTCGCTATTTAATTCTTATACAATTAACAACCGCACTTATATTGCACGGTCTTGCAACACTTTGGATATTATACACTCTAACAGTCATTGTATTGCCGGATATTCTATGCCCCTGATACAACAATCCACTCCATCCGAGTATATCTAGTTGCTTCACAGAATGTATTTTATATCCATTCGGCACTGTAAATGTCATTTCTATATTTGTAAGTTCCTGGGACGCTATACCGCCATTATTTGCACTGCCAGATACTTCCTTAAAAAGAAGATTTAAATTGCTGTTTAACGCACAACTACTAAAAGTAAATGATTAGTTAAACAGCAATTTACAATCTGTTGGAAATAATTTGAAAAGTAAATATTTTGCAGAACTCGATTATGGTAAGATGGTTGATTTGGCATCCTATCTTGTAAACGGGCAGACAAAAACTTTTATGCCGCTTTCTTCAGGCATTATTGAAATCAGTATGTATTCAATGACAACTGAAACAATATCTGTTTCTATAACCCAACACGGCCTTACAAGATATTTAACAGTTTCCCCGTCTGGCGGCATTATAAATGCCTACTGTGATATTATAGTCAATACTGCTGCAGTGAGTATACGAACATATGGAACCCCAGTTTTAAGGCATGCCAAGTTTATTCCATTCAAAAAATTGTAATTATTTGATACCCTAAATATTTAACATATAGGGCAAAATGGGATGAATTCGACAAAGCTATTATTTCTATATGCGCTATTTTGACAGTTCAAAGCAGAAGCGACAGATTCCATAAACTGTTTCTTAGAAGGCAAATGGGGGTGTCCAAAATCATCAAGTCGCCCCCACCCGTAAAACGGGTGGCTCGGGACGCGGGCTCTAAGCCCGCCCTGCTTGGCTGCGTCTCAAGATGCTGGCTTTCTCTTTAAGACCATGGGAAGCCGTCTTCCCTCGGCTCCGTTCAAGCCACATTGCTTCTGACTCGTTGCTACCCCTAAAGGGGTGTTTGTACTACTCAGCCCTGACCCTTAAAAGGGTCTTCCTATTCTTTTACACTCAGCTTGTCCTGTATGATATCTGCTTTCTCCTGCTCCTGAATATACTTTTTGATCGTGGCTTCATTTAATCCTACGGTACTAACATAATACCCTTCTGACCAAAAGTGACGGTTTCCAAACTTATACTTCAGGTTTGCATGCCTGTCAAACATCACCAGGGCGCTTTTTCCCTTCAGATATCCCATAAATGATGAAACACTTATCTTCGGCGGTATACTTACAAGCATATGCACATGGTCAGGCATAAGATGCCCTTCTATGGTCTCCACTCCCTTATAACTGCACAACTGCTTTATCATATCACGCAAATCTGTTTTATATTGATTATAGACAATTTTTCGTCTATACTTTGGGGTGAAGATGATGTGATATTTACACATCCACTTCGTATATGCGAGCGAATTCGTTTGCTTTGCCATAAAATCACCTTTCCTTTCTCTAATAGTGGCCTGAACACCTCTATTATAATGGAAAGGTGATTTTTGTATAACAAACGTCACGCACCCGCATAGCGGGTGGTTAATATTTCGCATGTTTCCGTTTCTCTGTTGAGAAACTCCAACATACTCAACAGGGTCTATCCGACCCACAAAAGGATACGGTGTAACCCATTTACTAAGTCACACCGTACCCTACATAAAAAACTTCCTTATCTGGCGTTATCTAACCGGAACCCTTTTTTATAAACTACTTTATGAATAACATATTCTATGATTCTACCGCATCTTCTATCGTTAAATATTTTAATTTTCCCTTTTGATCGGTGACGGTATAACTTTCCATTATATTTTCAATATACTCCAATACTCTTTCGCTGGATATTGTATTGGAGATATTTTCGTCATCCGCTTCATCATAGTAACGCTTTACAAATTCTACCACATAATATTGATTACTATCCGCATCTTTAAGAACTGCGAGATCCCCTTCCCCTCTTCCATCTTCATACAGCCAGTCAGCCATAACCGAAGGAATGCTGGAATGATATGCCCCTTCTCTCAAAGAAGCATCTGTCTCTCCATCCTCATACATCGCTTTATTTTCTTCGGAAGCATTTTCCAGGCAAAGTTCTTGAAACCCTTTCCCTTCTTCCCGCGCTTTTTTCATAGCATCCGCTTTTTTTCTGGCATCTTCCATTGCTTTCTCTACATCTTCTTGAGAAGCTTCATCTTCTTCCGAAGCTTCATCTCCCGTTTCCGCTTCAAAAGCAAAACTATGGTAATCCACTCTGTCGTAGTTCAGCACGTTCTCCGCATAATAATCTTTGATTTCCTGCTCTTCCGGCGCATTTTGTTCAATCAGATACTCATAATATTTTCCTGCCAGCAATCCTTCTTTTGCGAAAGACTCCAAATTTTTCTCCGTGGCATATTCTCCATAAGATAATTTATAATAATTATTAACTGTTGTTCCTGCCGCTTCCGCATTCACTTCCACTTCATTTAAAATAGCCGCATAATCTTCCGTATCATCATAAACAAAATTATTTGCCGCCGCATCATCCGCCAGAGCCTTTGTCTGTCTGATCTGCTCTACCGCAAGCTGTTCGAACAGATCCTTATATGTCATCTCTCCGCTGTACTGCTGGTCTTCCAAATTCTGCGTTGCATCCACTCCCATATAAGAAAGTAAAGAACCATAAGTCATCATATAATTGTTCTTCATCAAATAATAATAATAATCAAATTCCAGTTTTGTCACGGAATGACTGCCGATGGTTATATAAGCATCGCTGGTCGCCGCTTTTTTACGTAAAGCAGAAGCCGCAACGGAGCCGACAATCGCCGCTGCGATAAGAAAACATGCTGCAATAACTCCAATGCGCATCAGCTTTGCATCCCGCTTGTCCTTTTCTTCCCGTTTCTTTCTCTCTTCTATTTTTCTTTCATATTTTGTCTGGATTTTCTGTCCATTGTTTTCCTGCGTTTTATTTTCTTTCGCCATGAAATCGTATTCCTCCTGTTATCTATACTTTTCAAAAGTATGCCATAAATCTAAAAATCTATCGGTTTTTATTTTAACACAGATAAAGGAGGAATACAAAAAAACTTTCATTATTTTATTGCAGACGCTGCAACGGCACCATCTTTTAACGCTTCTCCTTCTTCGCTTCCATCCGTCGTAATATTAATATTCCTGTTTACCTTTGCATCATAAGTTCCGGCTTTTACAATGTCCGCAAGATCAATGCCGACTGTTTCTTTCATCGTTTCAAAAAGCTTCGCCATTACCGCCGGCACGTTATCGGCTACGGAACTGACCCCGTTCGTCTGCCCGTCCCCTCCGATAATCGTAATCTTATCGATCTGTGTCAAAGGTTCCGCAATCTTGCCGGCAATATCAGGAAGTACTTTTATCAGCATTTCAGCCATAGCCGCATTGTTATATTTCTGATATGCCTCCGCTTTTTTCTCCATAGCCTCTGCCTCTGCCAGACCTTTCGCACGAATAGCCTCTGCCTCCGCTTCACCAACCATACGAATTCCGGCCGCTTCCTGCTCTTTAGAGAATTTCTGGGCTTCCGCTTTCGCCTTCATAGCATCCGCTTCTCTTTCCTGTTCGAACTTCTCGGCTTCTGCCTTTCTCTGCCTTTCATACAATTCCGCATCCGACTGCTGCTGGCGAGCAAATTTATCCGCTTCCGCCCTCTTGCGTACTTCCGCATCCAGCGCTTTTTCTCTTACTTCCGCCTCTTTCTGCTTCAAAGTTACTTCTTTTTCCTGTTTTGCGATGCTCGCTTCCGCAGTCGCTATTTCTATTGTTTTCCTCTGTTCCTGCTCCTGGATCCGATAAGCCGCATCCGCTTCCGCTTTCTTCGTATCCTCCATCTTCTTCAGTTCGGATTTCTGAAGGGAAAGTTCATTATTTTTCTTAGCGATCTCTCTTTCCGCATTAATACGCGCGTCGTTTGCCTGACGATCCGCATCGGCCTTCGCCACGGCGATCTCTTTTTCAGCTTCTGCCTTTGCAATAGCCGCTTTTTTCTTAATCTGGGAAATATTATCAATACCTAAATCGTCGATCACACCGTTGCTGTCCGCAAAATTCTGCACATTAAAACTAACGATATCAAGGCCCATAGCCGCCAGATCCGGCTCCGCATTCTCTTTTACCAAATTAGCAAATTTCTGCCTGTCACTGACCATTTCTTCCAGCCTCATCCGGCCTACGATCTCTCTCATATTGCCTTCCAGCACTTCCCTGGCGATCCCGGCTATGTACTGCGTATTCTGATTTAAAAAGTTTTCCGCAGCCAAAGCGAGCCTTTGCTGTTCGCTGCTTATTTTTACATTGACTGCCGCGTCTACCTGAATATTAATATAATCCGCCGTGGGAACCGCATTGGATGTCTTAACGTCGATAGCAATCAACTTCAGGCTCAGTTTATCCATACGTTCAAAAAACGGAATCTTTACGCTGGCCTTTCCTATAATAATTTTTTTCCGAAGGCCGGAAATAATGAATGCCGTATCCGGCGGCGCCTTCTTATACCCTGTCACAAGAATAACAGCAACCAAAATAACGACTACCAAAATAATCAAAAAACCAAATAAATTCATTCTATACCCTCCATTCTCTCTTTTTGTCTATAATATTACGCATTTTTTCTTTTAATGTCAATTTAATTGCATAGAAATCAATTTTGACGGTCTTTGGCATGGCAAAATTGATTTCCGTGATTTAATTAGAATATATATTGACAATTTCCAAAAAATAATAGTAAATAAAAATAAAAACATCAATCAGGAGATTATGCTTATGAACCAGACGATCCAGCAATTATATGACAGAAAATCCGTCCGCGTTTTTACCGATGAACCAATCACCTATGATGAAAAACAAATGATACTTACATCGGCCCTTCAGGCTCCCACTGCAGGAAACATGACTCTATATTCCATTCTCGATATCCAGGAACAGAGTTTAAAAGACGAGTTAGCAAAAAGATGCGATAATCAGCCTTTTATCGCTAAAGCTCCCCTTGTACTTATTTTTTTAGTAGATTTTCAAAAATGGCACGATATTTTTAACGCTTATTGTGAAGAATCTCCTAAAATAGAAGAAGCGGATCTTTTCCTGGCCTCACAGGATTGCGTGATTGCTGCGCAAAATGCCGTTGTTGCGGCACAGTCCATGGGGATCGGTTCCTGTTATATCGGCGATATTATGGAAAATTTTGAAATTAACCGGAAGCTGCTCCATCTTCCCAAATACGCCCTTCCTTATTCCATGGTTGTTTTCGGAAAACCTACCCAACAGCAGAAAGACAGGATCAAACCAAAGCGTTTTGAATTACAAGATATTGTCCATACGAATACTTATCGTCAGAAAACCATAGAAGAGACAATATGCATGTTCGAAAAACAATCGGAAAAAACAGGAAAAGAATTTGCCGAATATATTAAAGCATTTGCCAATAGAAAATTTTATGTGGATTTCAGAAAAGAAATGAACCGTTCCGCAAAAGCCATGCTGAAACAATGGACGGATTGATCAAAATACGGTTATTACCGGATAGCTTTTATATCTCCGGTAATAACCGTATTTTTTAAACTTCGTATATATTTTATCTTAACTCTTTACTGCCTCCACAAGCAGTTTTACACACAAATCAATGCCGAGCCTTCCGCTGTCCATATACAGCTCATAAAATTTAGGATTTCCCCATTCCCAGTTTGTAACCGCATTATAGAAACCGCTTCTTCTCTTATCATTCTTTTTCAGGGCATTTTCTACTTCCGATTCTTTAATTCCTTCCCTTTCTATCGCCCGTTTTTTTCTTTTTTCATTATCCGAATGAATAAATACCCGTAAGCTGTCAGCTTTCTCCCTGAGAATATACCCGGATGCCCTTCCAACGATCACGCATTTCCCCTCTTCGGCCACTTCTTCAATAATTCGTTTTTCTTCAAGGAATAACTTATCCGCCAACGATAATTCCCTGCTGTTGGAAACCCCGCCTAAAGGAGTTTTGGAAAGGTTGAAAAGAAATCCTCCGGGGCTTCTTTCTTCCAGCCCCTCAATTTGTACGGAAGGTATCTTAAGATTTTTTGCCGCTTCCATAAGAATATTTCTGTCATATAACTTATATCCAAGCGCTTCTGCCAATTTTCTGCCTATTTCGTTTCCACCGCTGGCATATTGGCGTTCAATCGTTACAATTTGATACATATATACTCCTCCCTTCCATTTTTATTACCTGTTGAAAAAATTCACTCATTTACTTCTTATCTTTATTATATACACTCTTTTTAGATCTCTCAATCATTTTTTCAGAATATTTTATTAATATTTCCTATTTTTTATGCCATACCAATTTTTTTATCATCTTTTGCATACAACAACTTCAAAATAATAGGCGTAGCAATAGAAGAAACAATAATCAATAAAATAACAGAAGTAAAATATACCGGCGTAAGCAATCCGACGGACAATCCTTTCTGGGAAACGATCAGAGCTACTTCCCCTCTCGTCATCATTCCGACACCGATTTTCAAAGAATCCGACATATTAAACTTACAAATCCGTGCCATCAGGCTACAGCCTATTATTTTTGAAATCAATCCCACCGCTACGAATGCAATGGAAAATATTAAAATACTGACATTCAGGCTTTCTAAATTTGTCTTTAAACCGATGCTGGCAAAAAATACGGGGCCAAATAATATGTAGGAATTGGTATCCATCTTGCTTGCTATGTATTCGGAATCCCTTATGGAGCAAAGAATAATACCTGCCACATAGGCTCCCGTAATATCCGCGATTCCAAAATATTTTTCCGCAATATAAGCCATAGCGAGACATAAAGCAAGGCCGGCGATCGGAATACGCCTTGTATGGGGATATTTGTTATCCACAAATTTAAATATCTTAAAGCAGACAAATCCAACAACGATGGCAAATATAAAGAATAAAACCGTATTAACTACAACGGACGCCGGATTGGAATCCGGGCTTTTGAATCCCATAACAAACGTAAGTACAATAATACCAATTACATCATCAATAATCGCCGCGCTTAAAATCGTTGTTCCAACTTTTCCCTTTAGTTTTCCCATTTCTTTCAGCGCTTCTACCGTGATACTTACGGAAGTCGCCGTCAATATCGTACCGACAAATACCGCTTTATAGAATCCTTCTGACCCCCATGGAGCAGCTCCATAAAAAGCCATATAAAGCAAAGCGCCCAGTATAAGGGGAACAAATACACCTGCACAGGCAATTAAAGCTGCAATCGGACCCGTTTTCATAAGATCTTTCAAATCTGTTTCAAGCCCTGCGGAAAACATAAGAATAATGACACCGATCTCCGCCATTTCAATCAAAAAATCCGACTGGTTTACCAACCCTAAAATGCTCGGCCCTATAATAAGTCCGGCAATAATCTCCCCTACTACCTGCGGCGCTTTACATTTTCTTGCTAAAATTCCAAAAAATTTTGCCGCTATTATAATAATAGCAAGATCTTTAAATACATCATACGCTTCCATAATATTACTCCTCGTTACCTTATTATAAAAATTATAAAATTATAAATATTATAAATTCAGATTTTTAAATAAATCCCCCAAAGAGGTACCAATCTTTTCATTAGAACTGTACTTTGAAGTTTCTACTTTTTCTACCTCATCCACTTCCGAATTTTCTTCCACCGCTTTCATACTAAGGCTAATTTTTCCATTATTCGTATTTAAGATCTTAACTTTTACCTTATCTCCCGTATTCAGGACTTCCGAAGGCTTCTTTATCCTTCTCTGGCTGATCTGCGATATATGAACCAATCCGCTCAATCCATCAGAAAGAGCTATAAAGGCACCATAAGGCATTAAAGATTCCACGGTTCCTTCCATAATCGTTCCCGGTGCCAGCATGGATATTTTATGATGGATTTCTTCCTCCGCCTTTTTCTTTTCTACCGCCTTTGCCGACATTACCAGCTTTTTCTTGCTCTCATCCACGGTAATTACCTTAACGGACAATTTTTTATTCACCCATTCTTCGAGATTTTCTACATAATTAAGGGAAAGGTGGGAAGCAGGAATAAATCCACGGATGCCTTCCGCATAAGCAATCACTCCTCCGTTCACCACTTCACTTACTTTTACCTCAATTTCTTTTTCTTCTTCCATATATTGATTCAAGATATCCCATGAAAGAACTTCTTTTGCTTCTTTACAGGATAATTGGATATTTCCTGAACCGTCATCCGTTTTTACAACAGTTGCTTTTATAGTATCCCCGATTTTTACTTCATCCAATATATTATATTTCGGATCATTGCTCATATCTTCCGCTTTGATAATACCTTGGGCATAATAATTGAAATCAAGGATCACTTCTTCTTCATTCACGGATATAACTGTCCCGGAAATAATATCTCCCTCCCCGATCTTCTTAAAAGATGCCTCCAGCTCTTTGCTGTAATCTTCCATTGTTTCCTGTTTCATTTCTTCTGACATAGTTTTCTCCTCCATTTATAGATTTTGTATTATTTTATAAATAAATTTATTTCACAACCATCACACAAACCGAACGCGGGGCCATACGTATTCTCCCTTCTTCCAGAAAAGGCATTTTTTCCCCTTTTTTCGGAATCGAATCCGATAAATACTTGTTCCCGGTATCCGCCGCAACATACCATCCCATGCCGCAAGTTACCGGAGGAAGGCAAAATTCCTGTTCTTCCCAAAATACATTAACAGCGAGACAGACAATATCATCCCTCGTATTATTATCATTTCTCCCCGCATAAATAATACGGAGTATTTTACAGTAATCGTCTGCTTCCATCACTTGTATTTCAGGAAAACCTAAAGAACAATGTCCGGTATCTTTTCTTACGATGTCATGCTCTTTTCGGAATCCTATCATATATCGGAAAAATTCAAATATATCTTTATTTTTTTCGAGCAATTTCCAATCCAGCCATGATATTTCATTATCCTGGCAATAAGCGTTATTATTTCCGAATTGGGTATTACAAAACTCGTCTCCAGCCAGAAACATAGGAATACCCCTGCTCATCATGAGTACTGCCGCCGCATTTTTTACAAGCTTCCGCCGGAGATTTAAAACTTCCTCATTATCCGTATCCCCTTCCACACCGCAATTCCAGCTGCGGTTATCGTTGCTTCCATCGGTATTGTTCCATCCGTTGTCTTCATTGTGCTTCCAATTATAAGAATAAAGATCCCACAAAGTAAATCCGTCATGACAGGTAATAAAATTGACCGATGCATTATTTCCCCGGTATTCGGGATCATATAAATCTTTAGAACCCGTAATTCTTTTTGCAGCCAGCCCTGACATGCCATATTCGCCCTTTAAGAAATCACGTATCTCATCCCTGTATCTTCCGTTCCACTCCGACCACCGGTTCCATGCCGGAAAACTTCCGACTTGATAAAGACCGCCCGCGTCCCATGCTTCCGCAATCAATTTTACATTCCCAAGAATCGGGTCAAAAGCAAGGCTTTTTAATAACGGAGGATTATTCATCGGAGATCCATCCTCATTCCGCCCGAGAATAGTAGCAAGATCAAACCGGAAACCATCAATACGATAAACTGTCGTCCAATAACGAAGACATTCCATAATCATCTGCTGAACGATAGGATGATTGCAATTTAACGTATTTCCACATCCACTGAAATTATAATAGCTTCCATCCGGCGTCAGCATATAATAAATATTATTATCGAACCCTTTAAAAGAGAAACAAGAACCCATCTCATTTCCTTCCGCCGTATGATTAAATACTACATCCAGAAAACATTCTATTCCATTTCTATGCAGTTCTTTAATCAATTCCTTTAACTCGGTTCCTTCATGATTATATTCCGCCTTCGCCGTATAACTTGTATTCGGGGCAAAAAAACTTACCGTATTATATCCCCAGTAGTCCAATAATTGCTTACCATTTACTTCCCTGTAATCTTTCATTTCATCGAATTCAAAAACAGGCATCAATTCTACGGCATTTATGCCGAGATCCTTCAGATATTTTATTTTTTCCTGAAGTCCCCGGAAAGTTCCCGGATATCTTACGCCGGAAGATTCATGCTGCGTAAAGCCTCTTACATGCATTTCATAAATAACAAGATCTTCCATAGGGATCAAAAGCTGATTCATTCCAAGCCAGTCAAAATCTTCCTTAACTACTCTCGCCTTATAACTAACCCCTTCTTTTTTCTTAACGCCCCATATTCTCTGTCCGCTTACCGCTTTTGCATAAATATCCAAAAGATAATTATTCTTATTAAATAACAATCCTTTTTTCATATCATAAGGGCCGTCGATCCTATATGCATATTCAAAATCTTCTATATTCAATCCAAAGACGATCATGGAATATACTTTCCCTATCCTGTAATTTTCCGGAAAAGGAATGACTGCATAAGGTTCATCTTCCATTCTGCGAAAAAGAAGAAGTTCACAGCCTGTTGCATGATAAGAATGAACCGTAAAATTAACGCCGCAAGGAATTGCCGTAGCTCCGTTCACTTCATATATTCCCGGACGGACTTCAAAACCGGATATTTTATCCATAGGAATCATATGAATGCTTCTCATGGGAGAAATTACTTTATTATCATCTCCTGAATCTGTCTGAATTTCTCTTTTTTCCATTAAATCTTCTTTCATATTTAACCTCATTTCTCTCTTCATATAATAAAAAGCCTATATATAATTTATTACAATCATATACAGGCTTTCCGTACAAAATATTAATATGCCTTGATAAAATCTTTTACTTCATCTTTTGTCGGCATAACGCGCAGCGCTCCTTTTTTCGTTGTAATGAGGGAAGCCGCCGCATTTGCAAATGTCAGCATTTTTTCCAATTTTTCCTGATCCATATTATCCAGGCCGTATTTTAATATAAAATTCAGACAGCAGCCTCCGAAAGTATCGCCAGCTCCTGTTGTTTCTATCGTATTTTTCTGGACAAACGCAGGTTTCTCCACTCTGAGATTTTTGTAATAAGCGCGGCTCCCATCTTTGCCCATAGATAATACAATCAATTTTATACTATATCTGTCCTGTAATTTTTTAATACCTTTATCAAAATCTTTTTCTCCTGTAAACCATTGTATTTCATTATCCGATATTTTCAAAATATCGCATTGACCCAGTCCGTATTCCACCTGTTTTTTCGCATCGTCCAGCGATTCCCAGAGAGGAGGGCGCAGATTAGGATCAAAAGAAATCAAAGCTCCGCTTTCTTTTGCTTTTTTTATTGCTTTCTTTGTCGCTTTCCTGACTCCTTTATGTGTCATGGATAAAGTGCCAAAATGAAAAATTTTACAATTTTTTATAAGACTATTATTAATATCTCCTTCTTCTAACATCATATCGGCTCCCGGATTGCGGTAAAAAGAAAAATCCCTGTCTCCGCCTTTTAATGTTTGTACGAAAGCGAGGGTAGTCCTCACTTTTTTATCCATAACAAGACCGGACGTATCGATTCCGACTTCTTTTAAAACTTCTTTCAGCTTTGTACCAAATATATCTTTCCCCACTTTTCCGATAAAAGCCGTTTTGTTTCCCAATTTTTGAAGCATCGCAAGCACATTACAAGGCGCTCCCCCGGGATTCGCTTCAAATATCGTGTTTCCCTGCCCGCTGATTCCGTTGTCCGTAAAATCAATCAATAACTCGCCCAAAGCCACTACATCATATTTTTTCTTCATACCTTCCCTCCTTGTTTATCATTCATAAATGTCATTACTTTCACTTATTTTATTATATAACAATTCAGACCATTTTTCAGAAAAAAATAATTTTCCCATAATATGCGCAGAACACGCAAAGCAATAGTACTCCATGAATACGCGACAATTTCTTCTTCCAAAATACAAACAAAAATAAAAGTATGGAAGTGCTGATACATACAATACTATCAAAATTAAAAGAATAATTATAAGGCACATCCGTAATCAGCGACGTAGTTCCTATAACGAATAATACATTAAAAATATTGCTTCCCACTATATTTCCAACGGCAATATCCGCTTTTTTCTTCATGGCGGCAGTTATGGAAGTAATCAATTCCGGAAGCGATGTGCCAAACGCCACTATGGTAAGGCCGATCAGCCTTTCATTCATTCCGAAAATTCTTGCCAGCGATGTCGCCGCATCCACAGCTATATTGCTTCCCGACACAATGGCGATAATTCCTATGATTAATAGAATGAGAAGCATAAATATATTATCATTTACCTTTATTTCCGTTTCTTCAATTCCTACGCTTATTTTTCCCTTCTTTGCCATCACGATCAGATAGACAAAATACACGATCATAAACATCCACAGAATGATTCCGTCTACTCTCCCAAGATGGCCCTTCCAGTAACCGATTCCCGCTAATAAACAGGTAATAACAATCATAAAAGGAATTTCGTATTTTATGGTTGATATTTGTACCGGTATCGCTACAATAATGGAAGTTATTCCAAGAATCAGCAATACATTTAATATATTGCTGCCAAGGATATTTCCAATAGCGATTGCGGCGCTATTATTTTCAGCCGTATTTTTCAGCGCTGCGGATATACTGACCGCAGCTTCCGGCGCACTGGTTCCCATAGCCACTATCGTAAGTCCGATAATCAACTGAGGAATACCAAATCTGTCCGCAATTTTTGATGCCCCTCCTACAAACCAGTCCGCGCCTTTTACTAATAACAAAAATCCAATGACCAATAATCCAAACTGAATTATTATTTCCATAAAAAATCCATCATTCATCATCATCTTCCTTTGGAAGAGTTACTTCCTCATCGTTGGGCAACACGGGATGTTTTTCACTTTCCGGTATATCCTCCAGCGCATCCTCAAAATTTTCAAACTCATGATCTCCATCGGATACTTTTTCCCTTACTTTTGCAATCTTCGCTACTTTGGAGCCTTCATCGAGATTGATCAGTTTTACTCCTGATGTAATTCTTCCAAGAGTGGATATATCGTCCATTCTTAACTGTATGATCGTCCCCATAGTAGTGATCATCATAATTTCATGATCATCATTTACCGCTTTCACTCCGACTACATATCCTGTCTTTTCTACGATCTTATAACATTTCACACCTTTGCCGCCGCGTTTTTGAACGCTGAATTCATCCAGGTAAGTTCTTTTTCCCATACCGTTTTCCGATACGATTAAAAGAGAATCTCCCTGATGGTCTAACTGCATACCGACAACTTCATCCCTGTCCGAAAGATTCATACCAATCACTCCCATAGAAGTTCTTCCGGTAGCCCTTACATCCGTCTCCATAAACCTGATGCACATACCCTGCCGCGTAACAAGAAATATTTCCGTATTTTCATCGGTTATTTTTACTTCTATCAATTCGTCGTCTTCCCGCAGATTAATTGCGGCAAGCCCGTTTTTCCTTACATTGGAATATTCTATAATATGGGTCTTCTTTACGATTCCTTTTTTCGTAGCCATAAAAAGATTCTTATTATTTTCATAATCTTTAATAGGTATAATTGCGGAAATCTTTTCTCCTGGATTCAGCTGAAGAAGGTTAATAATAGCGGTTCCTCTCGCCGTCCTTCCTGCCTCCGGTATTTCATAAGCCTTTAATCTATATACCCTTCCAAAATTAGTAAAGAACATAATATAATGATGGGTAGTCGTCATAAGCAGATCTTCGATATAATCTTCATCGATAGTCTGCATTCCTTTGATTCCTTTTCCCCCTCTGTTCTGGCTTTTGAAATTGTCAATCGTCATTCTTTTAATATACCCAAGACTCGTCATGGCAATTATCGTATTATCTTTTGGTATCAGATCTTCCATGGATATATCATAAGCATCAAAACCTATCGCACTTTTTCTTTCATCTCCATATTTTTCAGATATGATTGTAATCTCATCTCTTATAACGCCAAGCAATAATTTCCTATCCGCAAGAATGGCTTTTAATTCCGCTATTTTAGCTAGAAGTTCCTTATGTTCGTTCTCAATCTTATCTCTTTCCAAACCGGTAAGAGTACGGAGCCTCATATCTACGATAGCCTGAGCCTGTACTTCGCTGAATTGAAAACGTTCGATCAGCCTTTCTTTTGCTTTCTGTACATTTTCGCTGCTTCTTATAATCTGTATCACTTCGTCGATATGATCGAGAGCGATCAGCAGCCCTTGTAAAATATGATCTCTTTCTTCCGCTTTATTCAAATCATATTTCGTTCTTCTCGTTACTACCTCTTCCTGATGGGCAAGATAATGTGTGAGCATATCGAGAATATTCATAACCTTCGGCTGATTATTCACAAGAGCAAGCATAATAATACCGAAAGTATCCTGCATCTGAGTATGTTTGTAAAGCTGGTTCATAATAACATTGGCATTGGCATCCCTTCTTAATTCAATGACAACTCTCATGCCTTCCCTGTCGGATTCATCCCTCAAATCAGTGATTCCGTCTATTTTTCTTAGCTTCACCAACTCCGCTATTTTTTGTATCAGATTCGCTTTATTCACCATATAAGGAAGTTCCGTTACTATAATACGGCTTTTTCCATTTGGCAGCGTTTCTATATCCGTTACGGCTCTTACTCTTACTTTTCCTCTTCCGGTTCGATATGCCTCTTCGCTTCCCCTCGTTCCCAGTATAACTCCACCGGTTGGAAAATCAGGAGCTTTTACAATAGAAAGTATTTCTTCTATCTCGGTATCCCTGTCTTCTTCTACCCTATTATCTATAATCTTTACAACAGCGCCTATTACTTCCTTTAAATTATGAGGAGGAATATTAGTAGCCATTCCTACTGCAATCCCTGTCGTTCCATTTACGAGAAGGTTCGGAAAACGGCTTGGAAGAACGGAAGGCTCTTTTTCCGTTTCATCAAAGTTCGGTACAAAATCTACCGTATCTTTATTGATATCGGCAAGCATTTCCATCGATATCTTAGAAAGCCTGGCTTCCGTATAACGCATGGCAGCCGCGCCGTCACCATCCACCGATCCAAAATTTCCATGGCCATCTACCAGCGGATAATGGGTAGACCATGGCTGCGCCATATTAACCAGGGCCCCGTATATGGAACTGTCTCCATGAGGATGATATTTACCCATGGTATCGCCGACAATACGCGCACATTTCCTATGCGGTTTATCTGGGCCGTTATTTAATTCTATCATCGAATACAGGACTCTTCTTTGTACGGGCTTCAATCCATCCCTTACATCAGGCAGCGCCCTGGAAGCGATAACGCTCATAGCGTAATCGATATAAGAATTTTCCATTGTTTTCTTCAAATCCACATCATGAATTTTATCAAAGATATTATCTTCCATTCTTTTCCTCATTTCTGCGCTGTCAAATATCAAGATTTTTTACAAATCTGGCATTTTCTTCTATAAATTCCCGCCTTGGCTCTACTTTATCCCCCATCAGGGTAGTAAAAGTTAAATCAATTTCAGACTCCGCTTCCTCATCCATCGTTACCCTTAAAAGAACACGCCTCTCAGGATCCATCGTCGTTTCCCAAAGCTGCTCCGCATCCATTTCCCCAAGACCTTTGTATCTTTGGATCTTATTATTCTGATCTCTTCCTACTTCTTTCAATATATTATCGAGTTCTTCATCGCTGTAAGCATACCAGACCTTTTTATTCTTCTCCAATTTATAAAGAGGAGGCTGTGCCAGATAAACATATCCTTCTTTGATCAGATCAGGCATAAAACGATAAAGGAAGGTGAGAAGCAAAGTAGCGATATGAGCGCCGTCCACATCGGCATCCGTCATAATAATAATTTTATGATATCTCAATTTGCTGATATCAAAATCTTCGTGAATACCTGTTCCAAAAGCCGTTATCATCGCCTTTATTTCCGCATTGGCATATATCTTATCCAGTCTCGCCTTTTCAACGTTTAATATTTTTCCCCTAAGCGGAAGAATCGCCTGGGTATTACGGCTCCTTGCCGTCTTTGCACTTCCTCCCGCCGAATCTCCCTCTACGATATAAATTTCACAATTTGAGGGATCTTTGTCCGAACAATCTGCCAGCTTGCCGGGAAGGCTCATGCCTTCCAATGCCGTTTTCCGCCTTGTCAGCTCCCTCGCCTTTCTTGCCGCATCCCTTGCGCGCTGGGCAAGAATCGATTTTTCACATATAATTTTCGCTATTGTGGGATTTTGCTCCAGGAAATAAGTAAGCTGCTCGCTCACAATATTATCCACCGCTCCCCTTGCTTCCGAATTCCCCAATTTCTGCTTTGTCTGCCCTTCGAACTGGGGATCCTCTATTTTTACGCTTATGATCGCAGTAAGTCCTTCTCTGATATCCTCGCCGGAAAGATTGGCTTCATTTTCTTTCAAAAGCTTATTATTTCTGGCATAATCATTAAAAGTCTTCGTCAGGGCATTTCGAAAGCCCACCAGATGGGTTCCGCCTTCCGGAGTATTAATATTATTTACAAAACTATAAGAACTCTCCGTATAAGAATCATTATGCTGCATTGCCACTTCTACATAAACGTTATTTTTCGTACCTTCAAAATACATGATATTCTCATACAGAGGGGTCTTGCTTCTATTCAGGTAAGTAACAAATTCTTTTATCCCGCCTTCATAATGAAACTGTCTTTCAACTGGTTTCTGCCCTTCTTCCACTCTTTCGTCCCTTAACACGATCTTAAGGTTTTTTGTCAGAAAAGCCATTTCCCTGAGCCGTTGTTTTAAAATATCAAATTCATAAACCGTAGTTTCCTGAAAAATAGTTTCATCGGGCTTAAAGCTAACTCTCGTACCTGTTTTTTCTTCCGGACATTCCCCGACTACTTTTAATGAATAAGATACATGGCCTTTTTCATATCTTTGTTTATATATCTTTCCTTCCTGATAGATTTCTACTTCCAGCCAGTTCGAAAGAGCATTGACAACGGAAGCGCCTACTCCGTGAAGACCTCCCGATACCTTATATCCCCCGCCGCCGAATTTTCCTCCTGCATGAAGAATCGTAAAAACTACTTCTACCGCAGGAATTCCCGACTTATGGTTAATCCCTACAGGAATTCCCCTTCCGTTATCGGTAACGGTTATGGAATTATCCTTGTTAATAACTACCTCGATCGTATCGCAAAAACCGGCAAGCGCTTCGTCTACAGAATTATCCACGATCTCATAAACCAAATGATGAAGACCTCTTGAAGAAGTACTCCCTATATACATACCTGGCCTTTTCCTTACGGCTTCCAACCCCTCCAATATCTGTATTTGATCCGCACCGTATTCGCTGTTATTGCTCATTCTTACCTCTCATTCTGCCTTATTTCGGCCGTTTCCTTCCGCCATCTATTTTAACTTTGTATGGTTCCTTCCACTACATTAAAAACTTTATTTATTTCAAACCTGTTGTTCACAAATTCATCCAAACCTGTACAGGTTATAATAGTTTGTATATCTCCTATGCTGTTTAAAAGATAATTTTGTCTGTTGCTGTCAAGTTCCGACAATACATCGTCCAATAAAAGAACCGGCGTATCTTTCGCTATTTTTTTTACAAGTTCTATTTCCGAAAGTTTCAAAGATAAAGCAGCAGTTCTCTGCTGTCCCTGCGACCCGAATTTGCGTATATCGATGTTTCCGGTAACAAAGGAAAAATCATCCCTGTGTGGGCCGACGCAAGTCTGTTTCAGTTTAATATCCCTCTCCTGGCTTCTTTTTAAAGAAATCTCAAAGTCTTCGATTTCCACATCAGGCTCATATTTTACGATAAGTTCTTCTTTATCGCCGGACAACTTTTTATGTATTCCATAAATAATCTCATTTAACTGCCCGGCAAACATACGTCTTCTCTCTATGATTTTGCTACCGAAAGAAACAAGCTGCGAATCCCATATATTGAGTGTATCTTTAAGCTGCGGATTAAAATGCATATCCTTTAAAAGTTTATTTCTTTGATTTACGATTTTATTATAATGGTTCAAATTATAAAGATAAAAACTATCCAACTGGCAAAGTTCCATATCCACGAATCTTCTTCTTTCGGCAGGTCCGTTTTTAATAATACCAAGATCTTCAGGAGAAAAGAAGACAACATTTAATAAGCCTAAAAGGTCCGCCGCTTTTTTTAATTTCTGGCCATCTACAGCAATCCCTTTTGACTTATTTTTACGAAGATGCATATCCACTTTATAACCAATTTCTTCTTTGACAAGATAAGTCCTGATATGAGATTCTTCCTGGTCAAAACTTATCATATCCTTATCTTTGCTTCCTTTATGTGATTTTGTAGTGGCGGACAGATAAATAGCTTCCAGTACATTCGTCTTTCCCTGAGCATTATCACCATATAGGATATTGGTTCCTTCGCTGAATTTCAAATCCAAAAAATCATAGTTTCTGAAATTCATCAGTTCCAAAGATTTTATAATCATATATTACACCTGTCAAGCTTTTATTTTTATCTTATTTCCATCAAATTCCACTATATCATCATTAAATATTTTTTTTCCTCTTTGTAAAACACATTCTCCGTTTACTTTCACTTTTCCTTGCAGAATCAGCTCTTTCGCCTCTACACCGGAACCGGCCAAACCAGATAATTTTAATACCTGGCCCAGTTTTATAAATTCGTCTCTTATTTCAATTATTTCCATATTTTCCCTTCTTAATCCATTTTTTAGTTTACTGTCGTAAAGTTTACGGGAAGAATAAGATAAATATATTTTTCCTCCGCATCCCTTATAAAGCAAGGAGCTTTTGGATTTACAAGATAAATATCGATCTCTTCGTCCTCGATTACCCTGAGCGCATCGATCAGAAACTTTGGATTGAAACCGATCATAATATCCTTTCCCTTTTTTTCGATATCGATTTCTTCATTCATGCTTCCTACTGCGGAATTGATCTTAAGCTCCATCATTCCGTCCATAATATTTATAATAATAGGCTTTTTATCCCCTTCCTTCACGAGAAGAGTAGCTCTGTCTATACAGTTTAAGAATTCTTTCTTGTTGATCCTTACCTTTGTTTCATAATCACTGGAAAGCATCTGGTCTATTTTAAAATAATCCCCTTCTATCAGGCGGGAAACAACCGTAGTATGGTCAAATTCAAACACAATATGTTTATCCGTAAAGAAAATATGTACTTCGCTGTCCATATCACCGGATAAAATCTTGCTGATTTCATTCAAAGTCTTTCCGGGAACTACGACTTTTTTCGGCATATAAAAATTTTTAAGCCTTATTTTACGGATCGATATTCTATGCCCGTCCAAAGATACCACTTTTAAAATATCTTCATTGATCTCAAATAATTCTCCTGTCATCAGCTTATTATTGTCGTTATCCGCAATCGAAAAAATCGTCTGCCTTACCACTTCTTTCAAAGTAAACTGGGATACAATGATAGAATCGATCTTTTCAATGGAGGGGAGGTAGGAAAAATCCTCTCCCGATTTTCCAATAATATTAAATTTGGATTTTTCACAGGTGATCGTCGTTTTAAACATGTCGTCCGTAACGATCGTTATATCGCTGTCGGGAAGTTTTCTTACGATTTCGAGGAAAATTTTTGCATCCAGGGCTATCATACCTTTTTCAACAATATTTCCTTCTATTATCGTTTCTATCCCCAATTCCATATCGTTAGCCATTAATTTTATTTCAGATCCCCTTGCATCCACAAGGATACATTCCAAAATGGACATCGTTGTTTTATTCGGAACAGCTTTTGATACGATTTGAACGCCGGTTAGTAAATTTGATTTGGACAATACTAATTTCATCGTGAAAACTCCTTTCTCGAAAAGGCCCATAATATATATTATAAATTTATTATTATACTTATTAAGCATTGTTGATATGTGTATAACATTAACTATTATACTATTTTTCAAGGAAAAAAGAAATCATTATCTATGTGAAAAACAAAATATAACTCAGATTAAGAGGGGTTTATCTTCTTTTTTATGATTTCTATTTTATTTTTAAGATCTTCATTCGTCTGTAATTCCTCGGTTATTTTGTTAACTCCGTGGATAATTGTGGTATGATCCTTTTTTCCAAGTATTTTTCCTATGCTTTGGTAGGAAGTATCTGTCATAGACCGACAGAGATACATAACAACCTGCCTTGGTTCTACGAATTCAGAATTTCTTTTTTTGGAAGTGATATCTTCTGCCCTGACTCCAAAATGTTCCGCTACTATATTTATAATAAGGGAAGGACTTATTTCTTTCGGCTTGTCCGGATAAATAATATCTTTTAAGGCTTCCTTTGTCATTTCCAGGTCAATTTCGACATTGTTCAGTTTGGAAAAAGCAATAATTTTATTAAAAGCTCCTTCCAGTTCCCTGATATTCGATTTTATATTGGTAGCTACATAGGTAAATACTTCATCGTCTATATTTTTATTGAAGTTTTCCGCATTTTTTTGAAGGATAGCCATCCTTGTTTCATAATCCGGCGGCTGTATATCGGCGATCAGCCCCCATTCGAATCTGGAACGGAATCGTTCTTCCAGCGTTTCCATTTCCTTTGGAGGTTTGTCGGACGATATGATGATTTGCTTTTCTGCCGCGTGTAAAACATTAAAAGTATGGAAAAATTCTTCCTGAGTGCTTTCTTTTCCTATTATAAACTGTATATCGTCGATCAGCAAAACGTCTACCGTTCTGTACTTCTCCCTTAATTTTGTCATATCTGCGGCGTTACCGCTCCGGATGGAACTGATCACTTCGTTTGTAAATTGTTCGGAAGTAACGTAAAGAACTTTTCTGTTAGGGTTTTGTTTTAATACGAAATGTCCGATGGAATGCATGAGGTGAGTCTTACCGAGCCCTGCTCCTCCATAAATATAAAGAGGGTTGTAAGTATTTCCTGGAGATTCCGCTACCGCTAAAGAAGCCGAATGGGCAAACTTATTATTGCTTCCCACTACAAAAGTATCAAACCGGTATTTAGGATTCAGGTTAGCCTTTTCATAATTAATATTGTAATAAGGCTTCGGTGCCATGGAATCTTCATTATGGCCGACATCTTTTTCCAATATAAAAGATATATCATAGTCATGTTCCATCATTTCGGAAATTGTAACCTGAAAATAGCTCTTATACTTATTATTGATATAGCTTAGGGCATGAGATTGTTCGGATGGTATGACGATAGTTACTACGTCGTTTTCAGAACTATGGAAACTAAGCTTTGCGATCCATGTATTATAAGATATGTTGGACAGATCATATTCTTTTTTAATAGTTTGTTTAATGAGTTCCCAGTTTTCTTCAATAAAATCCATTAAAATACCTCCGAGCAAATTTCCTGCACTTTTATGCAAGTAGTTATATCTTAATATAAATAAAGTAAAATTTCAAATGATTAATTTATCAACAAAGTTATGCACATTCAGTGGATAAACTATTGGATAAGTTCAGGTTCATTATAAAGTTCATAAAAAATATGTGTATAATTGGGTAATAAAATGCATATGGAAAAAAATTGAGGAAAATAAGAGTTATATCGTATGTTTATATTTTAATTTCACATGATATACTCAGTTTATCATCAGGGTATAGTCATGTTATCCACAGATTATACACAATATGTGCATAATTTTATTGGTGGAAAAATAGAAAAACGAGCATTGTGGATAACTTTTTTCATTCTATATTTTGTGGTTATTCTTTTGATTCTATAACAAGATGTTGGGTTAGTAAAAATCACGATTTTTTCGCTGTTTTTTAGGTATTTTTATTTAGTAAAATTTGTCCTTATTTACTTGACGTATATGTTTTTATCCTTTATAATCGTAATGATATTTTTCAATACATTTATTTAAAATATATTTGCCTTTCATGGATAATATAGAAGGTATTATGTATAAAGGCTGGAAAAGGAGGTGCATCGATTATGAAAATGACATTTCAGCCAAATAAGAGAAAAAGAAAAAAAGTTCACGGTTTCAGGGCTAGAATGAGTACAAAGGGCGGAAGAAAAGTATTAGCTGCCAGAAGAGCAAAAGGAAGAAAGAGATTATCAGCATAGGCCGCAGTATTGTGGCCTTTTTATTACTTAGAAGTAGAAAAGGACGCAGTTTTACATGAAATTCTCCGATTCTTTAAAAAAAAATGATGATTTCAAGAATGTGTACAAAAATGGCAAATCTTATGCTAATAAGTATCTGGTAATGTATGTATTGAAAAATAGCGGGGAATGCAACAGGCTTGGAATATCAGTGAGTAAAAAAGTAGGAAACAGCGTTGTGCGCCACAGGGTGACGAGGCTGGTAAGAGAAAGTTACAGACTACATGAAAATATATTTAATAGTGGTTTAGATATAGTAGTCGTTGCAAGAAATAATGCGGGGACGGCTTCTTATGCCGAGATAGAAAGCGCGTTATTACATCTTGGAAAACTTCATCATATAGTAAAAATATTTTTTTATGAAGTTTAATGGAATTTTCGTTATATTTGAAAATAATTATGAAAAAGTTACTTATTTATATGATTCAATTCTATAGAAGGTATTTATCTCCGATGAAATCAACAAAATGTCCTTATATACCTACCTGCTCCGAGTATGGATTGGAAGCGGTAAGTAAATATGGAGCTTTTAAGGGAGGACTTTTGACGGTTTGGAGGATCTTGAGGTGCAATCCTTTTTCAAAGGGGGGCTATGATCCTGTGCCTTAGAATACCTGGAATGAAGTAAAAAAAGATATTTTATGGAAAAGTAGGAGGAAAGAAATTGCCCGGAATAATTTTAACTCAGAATCAGACCTTTATTATAGGGCCGGTTGCAAAGATTCTCGGATATATAATGGAAGGTATCTTTTTCTGTTTGGACAAGATAGGTATTCCTAATATTGGTTTATCTATTATTTTATTTACCATTGTTATATATCTTCTTATGATGCCCTTGACGGTAAAACAGCAGAAATTTTCCAAACTTTCTGCAAAAATGAATCCTGAACTTCAGGCTATTCAGGCAAAATATAAAAATAAAAAAGACAATGAATCGATGATGAAGATGAATGAGGAAACACAGGCAGTATATGCAAAGTATGGGGTTTCCGCTACGGGCAGCTGCGTTCAGCTTCTGATTCAGATGCCTATATTGTTTGCTTTATACCGTGTTATATATGCTATGCCCGCTTATGTAGGAAAGATTAAAGATGCATTTTTTCCTTTGGTGGACGAGCTGATCGCTCAGCCGGGCAGCGCGGAATTTATCCAGACTTTTAAAGATGCCGCTATGTTTACCAAACAGTTTTCCAATGAAGCTTTTACAGGCGGCAATATGGAATATATAAGAAATACTTTTATTGATGTGCTGAACCGTGCGTCTACGTTGGAATGGAGCAGCCTGGCCGATAAGTTTCCTTCTCTTTCCGCAGATGTAAGTATGACCGTGGAAACATTGGAAAAATATAACAATTTTTTAGGGTTGAATATAGGGAATTCTCCTTCCTTTATTGTAAAGGAAGCTGTTTCTGCCGGATCTTATCTTATGGTTGTGGCGGCTATCGCAGTTCCTGTTTTATCGGCAGTAACGCAATGGATTAATACGAAGCTTATGCCTCAGCCTGAAAGCAATAATTCCCAGGATAATACGATGGCTTCTTCCATGAAAACGATGAATTATATGATGCCTCTTATGTCCGCAATCTTCTGTTATACGCTTCCCGCAGGTATGGGACTTTACTGGATTGCCGGATCTGTTGTAAGAAGTATTCAGCAGGTTATCATTAATAAACATATCGATAAGATGGATTTGGATGAGCTTATTAAAAAGAATGTAGAAAAAAGAAATAAAAAGCTTGAAAAGTCAGGAATTAATCCGAAAACCATCAATAATTATGCCAATATGAGTACAAGAACCATTCCATCGAAAGCTTCTTCCATGACTCAGGAAGAAAAGGATCTTGCTGTAAAAAAATCGACGGAATATTATAATAAAAATGCAAAGGCAGGAAGTCTTGCTTCCAAAGCGAATATGGTAAAACAATATAATGAGAAGAACAATAAAAACTGATAGGAGGGTATTGTGATGGAATATATGGAAGTATCAGCAAAAACAGTAAGCGATGCGATCACGGAAGCATGTCAGAAGCTGCTTGTAACGAGCGAAAAATTGGATTATATTGTTGTTGAAGAAGGTTCTTCAGGATTTCTTGGAATAGGTTCCAGGCCAGCTGTTATAAAAGCGAGGGTAAAATCTTCCATAAAAGATAAGGCAAAAGAGTTTCTCGACAGTGTTTTTGAAGCTATGGGCCTTGTTGTGACGATAAATCTCAAATATGATGAAATAGATAATTATATGGATATCGAACTGAGCGGGGATGAAATGGGTGTTTTGATAGGTAAAAGAGGACAGACCCTGGATTCTTTGCAGTATCTTGTTTCTCTTGTCATAAATAAAGAGTCTGAAAATTATGTACGTGTTAAAGTGGATACGGAAAATTACAGACAGAGAAGAAAAGAAACTCTTGAAAATCTGGCAAAAAATATTGCTTATAAGGTAAAAAGGACAAAGCGTTCCGTTTCTCTGGAGCCTATGAATCCTTATGAAAGAAGAATTATTCATTCGGCTTTGCAGAATGACAAATATGTGGCAACTCATAGCGAAGGGGAAGAACCTTTCCGGAGAGTTGTTGTTAATTTAAAGAAGTAAAGAAGTATGGAAATAATATATTAATCATATAAAACCCTTGAATTTTTCGGAAGTTCAAGGGTTTTATCAAATGGATGATTTTTAGGAGTTTATTATTATTATGAAAAGTGATACAATTACAGCGGTGGCTACCGGAATGACAGATTCCGGGATTGCCATAATTAGAATAAGCGGTGAGAATGCGGTACAAATTGTTGACAGAATATATGAATCGAAGTCAGGAAGATCCTGTTTTCATGAATTTGCTTCCCATACGATTCATTATGGTTATATCGTAGATAAAAGTGATAATCAAAGAAATATAATAGATGAAGTAATGGTAAGTCTGATGAAGGCTCCAAACAGTTATACGGCGGAAGATACGGTGGAAATTAACTGTCATGGCGGTATTCTTATGACAAAAAGAATATTGGAAACCGTTATAAAAAATGGAGCCAGACTTGCGGAGCCGGGAGAATTCACGAAGAGAGCTTTCCTGAACGGAAGAATAGATTTATCAAAAGCGGAAGCTGTAATGGATATTATTCATTCTAAAAATAAACTTGCTTTAAAAAATTCCGTAAATCAGTTAAGAGGTTCCGTTTCTGATTTTATTCAAAAAATTAGAAATGATATTATTTATGAGATAGCTTATATAGAATCTGCGCTGGATGATCCGGAACATATTAGTCTGGAAGGATATTCGGAAAAATTATCGATAAAGACGGAAGATATTTTACAGTCTTTGAAAAAATTAATAGATTCTGCGGATAATGGAAAAATAATAAAGGAAGGAATTCGTACTGTTATCCTGGGAAAACCGAATGTTGGAAAGTCATCTTTTTTAAATCTTTTTACGGGAGAAGAGAAGGCTATTGTCACTGATATAGCAGGAACAACAAGGGATGTTCTGGAAGAGAGTGTTTATTTGAATGGTATTCATTTGAATGTTATGGATACCGCGGGTATACGCCAGACAAGGGATAAAGTAGAGGGAATCGGAGTAGAAAAAGCAAGAAAATATGCGGATGAGGCGGATATTATTTTATATGTGATAGATGCTTCCGTTCCTTTGGATGAAAATGATTATGATATTATGAAAATGATATCTGGTAAGAGGTTTATTATCCTTTTGAATAAAACGGATCTGGAAAGTTGTGTGACGGAGGATATGATAAAACACCAACTTTTACTGAAAACCTGTTCTGGCTTTTCGATGGATACTCCTGAGAAATATCCGGTAATTAAAATTTCCGTAAAAGAAAATAAGGGAATGGATTTGTTGGAAAAAATAATAAACGATATGTTTTTCCAAGGGCATATTTCTTATGACGATGAAGTGATTATAACGAATATGCGCCATAAAGAAGCAATTATGGATGCTTATGAAAGTATGCTTCAGGTGAAAAAGAGCATTGAGAACGATATGCCGGAAGATTTTTATTCCATTGATTTGATGAGCAGTTATGCTTCTTTGGGAAAAGTAACGGGGGAAGAAGTAGGGGAAGATCTTATAAATGAAATTTTTTCTAAATTCTGTATGGGAAAATAAAGAATATAAATATGAGATATTGATATAAAAGGAAGGAAATTTTTTCATGGCCTTGGAAACAAAAGTAGCGGAAAAAGTAGATGTTTGTGTAATAGGAGCCGGCCATGCCGGATGCGAGGCAGCTCTTGCTTGTGCAAGACTAGGAATGGAAACTGTTATTTTTACGGTTAGTATAGACAGTATTGCTTTAATGCCATGCAATCCGAATATAGGAGGATCTTCGAAAGGGCATCTGGTAAAAGAAGTGGATGCTCTTGGTGGAGAGATGGGAAAGGTTATCGATCGGACATTTATCCAATCGAAAATGTTAAACCGATCGAAAGGTCCGGCGGTACATTCTCTCAGGGCTCAGGCTGATAAAGCGGAATATTCCAGGGCTATGAGAAAAGTTTTGGAAAATCAGGATAAACTTACGATAAAACAGGCGGAAGTTTGTGAATTGCTGACGGAGAACAATAAAATTACAGGAATAAAGACTTTTACCGGTTCTGTTTATGAATGTAAGGCGGTAATTTTATGTACTGGAACTTATTTGAAAGCAAGATGCCTTTGCGGTGAGGCTATTACATATACGGGGCCGAATGGATTACAGGCTGCAAATTATCTCACGGATTCTTTGAAAAACCTCGGAATAGAGATAAGAAGATTTAAGACAGGAACTCCTGCCAGGATGGATAAACGGAGTATTGATTTTTCTAAAATGGAAGAACAATTCGGAGATGAAAAAGTAATTCCTTTTTCCTTTTCTACGAATCCTGAGGATGTACAGATTGATCAGGTTTCTTGCTGGCTTACTTATACCAATGCGGATACTCATAGAATTATAAGGGAAAACCTGGATCGTTCGCCTATTTATGCAGGAGTAATTGAAGGAACGGGTCCGAGATATTGTCCTTCCATAGAGGATAAAGTAGTTAAATTTGCCGATAAAGAAAGACATCAGGTTTTTATTGAACCGGAAGGATTGTATACAAATGAAATGTATGTAGGGGGTATGTCTTCTTCTCTTCCCGAAGATGTACAGCTTGCGATGTACCGAACAGTGCCCGGACTTGAGAATTGTAAAATAGTGAGAAATGCTTATGCTATTGAATATGATTGTATTAATGCGAAGCAGCTATATCCAACTTTGGAATTTAAAGAAGTAAAAGGACTTTTCAGTGCAGGACAGCTTAATGGAAGCAGCGGTTATGAAGAAGCGGCGGCACAAGGATTAGTTGCTGGAATCAATGCGGCTCTTTTTATAAAAGAGAAAGAGCAGATTATTTTGGATCGTTCAGAATCATATATAGGTGTTTTGATCGATGATTTAGTAACAAAAGATAATTTTGAACCTTATCGGATGATGACTTCCAGGGCGGAATATCGCCTTTTACTCCGTCAGGATAATGCGGATCTGCGTTTGAGAGAGAAAGGATATAAGGCAGGGCTTATTTCTGAAAAAGATTATGAAGCGGTTTTGTTAAAAAAGAAAATGATAGCAGATGAAACAGAGCGGTTAAAGAATCTTATGATAGGAGCTTCTAAGAATATACAGCAATTTCTTTCTTCGAAGGGAAGTTCGGAATTAAAAACAGGAACAACTATGGCGGAATTGATGTGTCGTCCCGAACTGTCTTATGATATTTTATCTGAAATTGATGCTGACAGAAAACCATTGCCTGGAGATGTAATAGAACAGGTAGAAATAGAGATAAAATATGAAGGATATATTTCCAGACAGTTAAAACAGGTAGCTCAGTTTAAGAAGATGGAAAGTAAAAAAATACCTGAAAATTTGGATTATAATGATGTGAAAAGTCTTCGGTTGGAAGCAAGGCAAAAATTAATTGAAAGCAGACCGGTATCGATCGGACAGGCTTCCCGCATATCAGGAGTTTCTCCGGCGGATATTTCTGTTTTGCTTATTTATTTGGAACAGTTTAAAAAAATAACCAGGGTGGAGAATGAAGTTGGATAGTTTAAAAGATTTTCATTTTGATCAAAATGTTTTTTCAAAACAATTTGAAAAAGATTTGAATGAGTTGGGAATTCATTTGGAGGAAAAACAATTTTATCAGTTTAAGCTGTATTATGAAATACTTATGGAATGGAATTCTTTTATGAATTTAACGGCCATAACGGATTTTGATGATGTTTTGAAAAAACATTTTATTGACAGTTTATCTATCGTAAAAGCAGATGTTTTGAAAAGAATAGATTCAGAGGAAAATGTATCGGAAGAATATGATATAAAAAATATTTCTATGATCGATGTGGGAACAGGTGCAGGTTTCCCTGGAATTCCTCTTAAAATTGCTTTTCCTGATTTGAATATTACTTTGTTGGATTCTTTAAAAAAGAGAGTTTGTTTTTTAGAGGAAGTCGTAAATAAACTTGAACTTAAAAATATATCTGTTATTCATGGAAGGGCGGAAGATTTTGCAAAAGAGAATGAAGGACGGGAGAAATATGATTTTTGTGTTTCCAGGGCGGTAGCAAATCTCTCTACTCTTTCGGAATATTGTATTCCTTTTGTAAAGAAAAAAGGCAAATTTATTTGTTACAAGTCGGAAAAACTGACAGATGAACTTTCAGATGCAAAAAGAGCAATTTCCCTGTTAGGTGGGAAAGTAGAAAAACAGGTGGATTTTTATCTTCCTTCTTCAGATATATATAGAAATCTTCTTATTATTGATAAAATAAAGGAAACACCGTTGAAATTTCCGAGAAAAGCAGGATTGCCTTCCAGGGAGCCGATTAAATAATATTTTCTTCTTTTTTTCTGTCAATAAAAGTAATGAAAAAAACTTTAGAATATGTTATAATTTACAATGTAATAATGTACTTTGTATGAGGTTTTATTATGTCAGATGAATTATATGAAAGTTTGATAGAAATTTATAAGAGTTTTATTTTAGAAAAAGAAAATATATTAAAAAAATTAGAATTAAATAATAATGATAATGAATATCAATTATATAATAAATATTTGTACATTATAGATTCGAGAATAAATACTTTAAGCGCTCTTTTGAAACTTTTTGAGAGTTATCTTGTATCAAAAAAGAAAGGTGGTTTTGAGAAGGAGCTTATTAATAAACATCTTCAAATATTGGATATACAGGAAAAAGAAAGACATCGTATTGCAAGGGATTTGCACGATACTTCTTTGCAGAATTTGACTCATTTAACGCATAAAATAGAGTTGAGTTCTTTATATATTGATGAGGATCCGGTGAGAGCGAAACTTGAACTCGAGATAATAAATAAAAAATTGCGATCTGTCATACAAGAAATTAGAAATACTATATTTGATTTACATCCTATGACATTTGATGATTTGGGCTTAAAAGAATCCTTTGAAAGATTAGTTGAAAAATTTAACGAGACATCAAAAATAGGTATAGATTATAATATTGAAAATATAAACTGTAATAATTCGCTGATATTAATGACTATCTTCAGGATAGTAGAGGAATGTTTAAATAATGCGATTAAGCATTCAAAAGGAACCAAGATATTTTTTGAAATTAAAAAGGATAATGATGATAATTGTTTAATTACAATTTCAGATAATGGAATAAGTTTTGATAGTAGGGATATATTATTTTCGAAGGATAATCATTTTGGACTTTCTATTTTAAGGGAAAGAGTTGAACTTTTATTAGGAACTATGGAAATTGATTCTAAGCCTGATTACGGAACTACTATTAAAATTTTGGTTCCATTGTTAGATTAAATTAGGGAGAAAAATGAACATGAGTATTAAAGTGATGATAACGGATGACCATGTTTTAATGAGAGAAGGGGTTAGGCAGCTTTTAGAATTTGATGGTAGTATTGAAGTTATTGCAGAGGCGGCGGATGGTATAGAGTGTCTGGAATGTTTAAAAACAGTAAAGCCGGATGTTTTATTATTAGATATAAATATGCCGAATAAAAATGGAATTGAAGTATTAGAGATAATTAAAAATAATAATATGGATGTTAAGGTATTAATTCTTACCGTTCATAATGAAGTAGAATATTTATTGAAGGCAGTGGATATAGGAGTAGATGGTTATATTTTAAAAGATTCAAAATCAGCTGAATTAAAAAAGGCTATTAATGCTATTTATCATGGAGAAAGCTATATACAGGCGAGTTTAATTCCTTCTTTAAATTATAGATTAGCAAATAGAGATTTTGATAAAGAAAAAATTGACTCTTTGACGAAAAGGGAATTGGAAGTCTTAATACAAGTAGCCAATGGAATGTTTAATAAAGAAATTGCTATTATATTGAATATTAGTGAGAGAACTGTAAAGAATCATATATCTAATATTTTTAAAAAAATAGAAGTAAATGATAGAACACAAGCAGCAGTTTTTGCTATTAAAAATAATTTAATTCAGTTATATTAAGATCTGTAAAATTGTAATTTTGAAAATTCTATGTTTCACGTGAAACATAGAATTTGTTTTTTATAAAAATACTATATAATGTTTCACGTGAAACAAGTAGACCCAATATATTGTAAATAGTAAATGTGAAACATTTTATTTCATATATTATTGCGTGAAACATGTATTTTTATTAAATATTATTAACGGATTACGCCTATAAAAGATAAAATTATATAAAATATGTATGGATTATATATATATTTAGTGCTATAATTTTAAAAGTATAAAAAATGGAGGAATTGGTATATGGGAAAAGCTATTGCGGTGGCAAATCAGAAAGGCGGTGTAGGAAAAACAACTACATCAATTAATTTATCTTCGGCTTTGGCATCAAAAAATAAAAAAGTATTGGTAATTGATACAGATCCACAAGGAAATACAACGAGCGGATTTGGAGTAGATAAAAATAATTTGGATAATACAATATATGAATTGTTTTTAGGAGAATGTTCTATAGAAGAATGTATTATAAAAAATGTAATAGAAGGGGTATCTTTAATACCGTCAAATGTAAATTTAGCAGCTACAGAGATTGAATTAATAGGAGTAGATAAAAAGGAATTTATATTAAAAAATGAAGTGGATTGGGTAAAGGATCAATATGATTATATTATTATTGACTGTCCACCCTCTCTTAATATGTTGACGATTAATTCGATGACTACTGCAGATTCCGTATTAGTGCCTATCCAATGTGAATATTATGCCTTAGAGGGATTAAGCCAGTTGATACATACAGTAAATCTCGTGAAAGAAAGACTAAATCCAAAATTAGATATGGAAGGAATTGTATTTACTATGTATGATTCCAGGACAAACTTATCTTTGCAAGTAGTAGAAAATGTAAAAAGCCATTTAAACCAAAATATATATAAGACTCTCATACCAAGAAATATTCGTTTAGCGGAAGCTCCAAGTTATGGAATGCCAATTAATATGTATGATCCGAAATCAGCAGGAGCAGAAGCTTATATGATGTTAGCAGAAGAAATTATTAACAAGTAGTCTTGAATCGGAAAGGAATGAATATGGCGGCACGAGGATTAGGAAAAGGATTGGGAAAAGGGATTGATGCCTTAATACCGAATGTTGAAACGAAAGAAATAAAAATTAAAAAAGAAAATGCCGGTAATGAAAATCAAGATAAAGAATTTGAAAGAACTGTAAAGATAACAATGGTGGAACCTAATAGGGAACAGCCAAGAAAAAATTTTGATGAAGATTCTTTGATCGAATTAGCGGAATCTATAAAGCAATTTGGTTTATTACAGCCTATTTTGGTGCAGGATCGAAAGACATATTTTGAAATTGTAGCAGGAGAAAGAAGATGGCGTGCTGCTAAAATAGCAGGTTTAAAAGAAGTTCCTGTTATTGTAAGAAATTTAACGGAACAGGAAATTGTTGAAATATCTCTGATAGAAAATATTCAACGTGAAAACTTAAATCCGATTGAAGAAGCTATGGCATATAAAAGGCTTCTTACGGAATTTGATTTAAAACAAGATGAAGTAGCTGAAAGAGTTTCCAAAAGTAGAACGGCAGTAACAAATTCTATGAGACTTTTAAAGCTTTGTGATGAAGTACAGCAGATGATAATAGATGATATGATTACAACAGGTCATGCCAGAGCCCTTATTTCTATTGAAGATAAAGAACAGCAATATGCAATCGCACAAAAGATATTTGACGAAAAACTCAGTGTACGGGATGTGGAAAAATTAGTAAAAGATATGAATAAGCCCGTAAAGGAAAAGAAAGAAGTAAAAAAAGATAAGAGTTTGGAAATTATTTATCGGGATATAGAGGAAAAAATAAAACAAGCCTTAAGTACAAAAGTAGAAATTATAGCGAAAGGCGATGGTATAGGAAAAATTGAAATAGAATTTTATAACCACGATGATTTGGAAAAAATAACCGATAAACTTACGCAATAAAAAATGATATGATTAATTTATCATATACGGTATAGGATACGACAGGAGGAAAATGTGAACAGTCAGATATTGAATTATATTGGTTTAGGTGGTATTGATATAGGATACATATTGATAGGAATGGCAGCTATGATAGTGTTATCTTTTCTATTAATTATTATACTGATGATAAAGGTATCGAAATGGAAAAAGAAGTATTCTATTTTTATGCAAGGAAAAGATGCAAAAAGTCTGGAACAGGATATCATAGGCTTATATGAAGATAATAAGTTTGTGAAAATAGCGATAGAAAAAAATAAAAATAACATAAGAGAATTGTTTAAGAAACATGAGTTATCTTTTCAAAAATTTGGCATTGTTAAATATGACGCTTTTCAACAGATGGGAGGACAACTTAGTTTTAGTCTCGTTCTGTTAAATGAGAACGATAATGGATTTATTATTAATTCTGTTCATAGCACAGAAGGATGCTATTCTTATTCCAAAGAAATAAAAAATGGAGAGTGCAGCATTTCTTTAGGTGAAGAAGAAAAAAAAGCTTTGAATATAGCGTTGGGGATTAATTCTTAGTAAAAGATAAAATAGGGGAAATTAATATGAGAATACAAAAAATTACCGAATTAAAAGGAGGAGAAATACTTGCCAAGATGGTTATGACTTCCGATTATACGGTATTATTGTCTGAAGGAACAAAACTAAGAAAGGAATATATAGATAAACTAAAAGAACTTGGCGTGAAAGAGGTTGTTGTCGAGGATGAAATAAATACGGAAGAAGTTAAAATATTAAAAGATGAAACCGGAAAAAATTTCAAAGATAAAGTAAAAGGCATTATAGAAAAGCATACCTACAGACACAGTAAAGAATTAGTGGAACTAAGCAAGACAGCCGATAATATTATTGATAATCTTTTAGAAGAAGAAGAAGTGGTCGAGAGAATTTATGATATTAAGGAAAGAAGTTCCGATATTTATGAGCATTCTATCAATATATGTTCTTTAGCAATATTGGTAAGCCTTAAAATGAAAATTCCCCAGAATAAGATACATGATATTGGCGTGGGATGCCTTCTTCATGATTTAGGATTAAGGTATATTACTGTCGATTATACAAATAGAAGTATAGAAGAATTTTCAGAAGTTGAATTGGCAGAGTATAAAAAACATCCTATATACGGGTATTCTGCATTGAAAGATGAAACATGGATATCTGACTTAAGTAAGGATATTATTTTGTATCATCATCAGAATATGGATGGATCAGGATATCCTCTGAAATCTATTCATGTGCCGATGGAAGTAAAAATTGTTAATATATGTGAACAGTTTGATGAGATGATATGTGGTATAGGACACAATCGTTTAAAGGTTTATGAAGCAATTCAATATTTAAAGAAAAATAAAGATATTCTGTTTGATGGTTCAATAGTAAGTGTATTTCTTGATTTTACAGCGGTGTATCCGGCAGGTTCTTATGTCCTCACGAATGAGGGAGAAATAGGAATTGTTTTAAGACAGAATAAAAATAATCCGGACAGGCCCTTTATAAAAATTATTTATGATAAATTAGGAAACAGAGTTCAACATGATTTTGTGAAAGATCTTTTAACAGAAGAAAATGTTTTTATAGAAAAGGTAATAGAAAATATTTAATAAATATATAAGAGGAGAATGAATTATGATTGATATTAAATTTTTAAGAGAAAACCCGGAAAAGGTAAAAGAGAATATAAAAAAGAAATTTCAGGATAATAAAATTGAACTGGTAGATAAAGTTATTGAGTTAGATGCGGAAAGCAGAAAAACAAAACAGGAAGCCGATGACCTGCGGGCAAACAGAAATAAAATTTCCAAAGAAATAGGCGCTCTTATGGCTCAAAAAAAGAAAGAAGAAGCGGAAGCAAAAAAAGCGGAAGTTGCTGCGGGAGCAAAACGATTAGCTGAATTGGAAGAAATGGAAAAACAGCTGGAAGAAGAAATTAATAAGATTATGATGATAATTCCAAATATTATTGATTCTACCGTTCCGATTGGTAAGGATGATACGGAAAACGTAGAAATAGAAAAATATGGGGATCCCGTTGTTCCTGATTTTGAAGTGCCGTATCATACAGAAATTATGGAAAAATTAAATGGTATTGATTTAGACAGTGCAAGAAAGGTTGCCGGTAATGGATTTTATTATTTAATGGGTGATATTGCAAGATTACATTCTGCGGTAATTTCTTATGCCAGGGATTTTATGATTCAGAGAGGATTTACTTATTGTGTACCCCCTTTTATGATTCGAAGCAATGTAGTTACCGGTGTAATGAGTTTTGCTGAAATGGATGCGATGATGTATAAAATTGAAGGAGAAGATTTATATTTAATAGGTACTTCAGAGCATTCTATGATCGGTAAATTTATTGATACAATTATTCAGGAAGAAGAGCTTCCGAAAACCCTTACCAGTTATTCTCCTTGTTTTAGAAAAGAAAAAGGAGCACATGGATTGGAAGAAAGAGGAGTATATCGTATTCATCAGTTTGAAAAACAGGAGATGATAGTAGTTTGTAAACCGGAAGAATCCCCTGTATGGTTTGAAAAATTGTGGCAGAATACAGTAGATTTATTCCGTTCTCTGGATATTCCTGTCAGAACGATCGAATGTTGTTCCGGCGATTTGGCCGATTTAAAAGTTAAGTCATACGATGTGGAAGCCTGGTCTCCAAGACAGAAAAAATATTTTGAAGTGGGGAGTTGTTCTAATTTAGGAGACGCACAGGCAAGGAGATTAAAAATACGCGTAAATAGTGAAAAAGGAAAATACTTTGCGCATACATTAAATAATACGGTAGTAGCTCCTCCGAGAATGCTTATTGCATTTTTAGAAAATAATCTGAATGAAGATGGCTCTGTCAGGATTCCTGAAGTACTCCGCCCATATATGGGAGGTCAGGAAGTAATAAAATAACGTTTGGTTTGAGTGAAAAATATACTATTGAAAAGAGGTGAAATCTTTGCATAGATATATGAGGGCAATAGGCTTTAGCGAATTAAAGGACAGAAAAGAATTGCAGAATCTAATTACGGACATTATTGTAAATGCGGATGAGAGAACATATACATCAAAAGACGATGATACAATATTAGCGGAATTTTGTAAAGATTTTGCTGAAAATATTGGTATAGCGGTTTGCGGGGAATTTGATTCCGAAGATAAATTTTCTTTTGATTATTATTATCCTTATTTAAGAGGAAGTGAAATCAGTTCGGAAGAAGATGTATCCGTAGAACGCCATGCCGGTACGGAATCATATGCCGGTATATGTGACGATATTAAAGTCGGGGTTTCTCTCATTTTTTATTTGCAAAATATGATTCCATATGTAAAAGCCCATAACAGCAAAAAACTTCCGGTTATAGGAACGACAGTTACTTTATCCGCACTTTCTTTGCAAGGCAAAATTATGATGCCTATTATTAAAAATGAGAAAGACAAGAAAAAGATTAAGAAAGTATCGAATAATAGAAATTCATTAATTGCTGCCGCCAGAAAGGGCGATGAGGAAGCGATCGAAAGTTTAACTCTGGAAGATATGGATACTTATACTGTTATATCAAAAAAAATACAAAAGGAAGATGTATTTACTTTGGTGGATACTTATTTTATGCCTTATGGTGTAGAGTGCGATCATTATTCCATATTAGGAGAAATATTAGATTGCAATAAAGTAACAAATAAAATAACTTCAGAAGTAATATATCAAATGACGGTAAACTGTAATGATTTAGTATTCAGCATATGTATCAACGAAAAAGATTTGTATGGAGAACCCCAGGTCGGCCGCCGGTTTAAGGGATCTATATGGATGCAGGGATATATTAATTTCCCGGAAGGAGTTTGATTTTTATAAGAGTATTTTATCAAAAATGCAGTTGATATTGCTTTCATTTTATGATAAAATACTCTACGGTAGAAATACACGTTTCCGTAGCTCAGATGGATAGAGCGACCGCCTCCTAAGCGGTAGGTCGGGTGTTCGAGTCACCTCGGGAACGCTGGAAACATAGCCGAAAGCCTTGATTTTAGCGGGTTTTCGGCTTTCTTCATTTCAGCACCAAAATCCGATTTTGCTAATATGCTAATACATTCTGAAAATCGAACCTGCATGCTAATACAGGCAAATGGTCGGATGTTCAAATATTTCCTCCCATTTTTCTGCTAATAAAATCCTGATTCCGAAGCTTTTCAAACACCAGATTTTTTCTTTTTTGCTAATACGGCATTTTCACCTGCCATATTGTCTGCTAATAAATTTACTCCTTATTAGCATTTTGGATAGACCTGGCAAATTCTATTAGCAGTTCAGGATTTGACCTCATAAGCTGCTGCAGTACCTGTTCTGCGGAATCTGCCTCGTTTTTATCATTTTTTTGTAGCTCACTTATGCCTTTGCCGTCAAGGAAATCATCCATTTTTCCAGCCAGCTTTTCACGTTCGCTGGCGAAAGAGTGTTTTCCATAACGTCTGGTCAGCATTTCCAGATTGGACCACCCTCCGGCCTGCATGACCGAATTGTAGTCACCTCCGGACATGAGGAGCTTGGCAGTAGCACTGGTATGACGCAGACTGTGGAAAACAATCTCCTGGGGATCCATATCAGGGTCTTTCATTTCTGTCAGGATTTCCTTAAACCGTTTATTCAGGTGCTCTGTCATAATGGGGCGTCCGTTAGCCTGACAGATAGTAAGGTTATAATCCATATACCCATCGGAACCCAGCTCCTTTTTCAGCTTGTCCTGCATTTCCTTCAAAATAAGAAGGGCATTCAGTACACTTTGAGGAACATCCACATTTCTTATACTGTCATCGCTTTTTGGCTGTTTCAGGACAATCGTTGTCTTGGTTCCCGGATAAAGATTCGGAAACTTAAAAAGAATATTCATTTTGGGCATGTCCATATTCTTCTTTGATACCCTGTCAATGGCTCTGTCAAAAAGAATAAGCTGCTTATCAAAATCAATCCGATCCCACTGCAGTCCGCCAATTTCGCCGCCACGGACTGTGCATCCGATAGCAATCAGAACTGCACAGTGTATCAGGTAATAATCATAATATTCTGGACGGTTTGTGAATTCCAGAACTTTTAATATTTGTTCCGGTTCCAAAACAACTCTTTCCTTTTCATGATGTTCCGGCAGAGTTGCGTTGAGAAATGGATTTTTATTGATATATTCCCAACGGACTGCAAGATTGAAAGCACATCTTAATACTTTGTGAATGTCATGGATTGTAGCAGCTGTGATGTGTTCCCTCATGGGGCGTCCCATGTTAGTAGCCGGTTCTGCTTCTGTTTCCAGAAAATGATAATAGTCATCCACAGTCTTTGTTTTAATGGAACGGAGCTTTTTGTCACCCAGATATGGATGGACATAATTCTCCAGAAGCCCATTATTGCCGTCATAAGTAGATGCCCGCCATTTTTTCAGGCCGTATTTCTCAATGAATTCATAAAGGAACTCACTGACTGTCATATCCTTGCTTTCCACCGAAGTAACAGTATTGGTTGTCTGCTCATGTTCAATCTGAGCTTTCCTGCTTTTGGCAGTAGAATAGCTGAGTCCGGATTCCCAGACCTGCTGGCGCTTTTTTCCGGTTCCTTGATAATAAACAACAGAATATGATTTGCCTCGTTTTACGATAGATGCCATACTGATTCTCCTTCTTTTTATTTATTGTCCAGCCATTCATCGAAGGAAGGTTTAGATACCCTGACATACTTTCCTATCCTGACGGTCTTAAAAAGAGACTGAGAACAGAGATTGTAAGCCATACTCCGGCTGATCTGCAGGATATCGGCAATCTCCTGGACAGAATACGTCCTTTTTTCGTTTTCGGCTGGTGTTTTTATGTTTGTTTGTTCAGCTGCCATACATACTCCTTTCCTTGCAGCTGAAGCAGAATCAGCATAATCCTGTGTAAATACTCTCCATATATAATATACGAAGTGAACTGCTGACATTTCAACTGCAATTAGCAAAAAAATAAATTTTATCCACATGTTTCCTGGGCCACTTCCTGCGCCAGTGTTTCTGCCGCGTATTTTCAGGCCGTGCTGTGCAGCGATTAAGCAGAGGTAGGTCTGCTGAAAGGCAGTCCTATCCCATGCACCTGTATAACTCCCAGTACCATGCTATGAAATTTTCAATGTGCGATTTATATGGCATCTTATCTTAAATGACCTATACAATAATAAAATAATGGAGAAGTCAGGATATTTCTGCAAAAATAAAAATTTTTTAAAATACTATATATAGTTCTGAATCATTGACGGATTCCATATCTTGTGCTACACTTCCCTTGTAATTGATTTTTGTGCGAATCCTTTTATGGAGCTACAGTCAGAAACATCTGTAGGCGGAATTTTTCCCGCATTGCACACGCTGTTAAGTTTGTATGAATGTGCCAGCAGTATCACTATGCCCAGCAAGTGATCTACCGCTGGCTTTTTATTTTGGAATTTAATAATCTCTTATCAGAGCAGGAATGACGCCGGTTCATAGAAATTATGGACGCCAGATATATCAGGGAAGTCATTCCTGCTTTTTTGCTGCCCAGATGCCGGGAAGGCTGAGGATAGAAATTTATATCAGGAAGGAGGAGAACGATTGCAGAAAGTAAGATGGCTGGATCAGGACTGTAACAAATGCGGACGGCAGTTAAACAGCTGGGATGCCCAGTTATCAAAAACCCTGGCATACAAATATCCATGCTGTGAATCCTGTATTGCCGGAGAATACGGCATGTCAGCGGAGAGGCTGAGGGACCGCATGGAAGACTATTTTGGGATACGCCCCTGCCAGGGCCTGTAAGGAGGAAGAAAATGAAAGAGAATGAGTATAAGGAATACAACATTTTGACAAAACGGCTGCTGGCGGAAGGCTATACCGCAGACCGCCATCCGGACTATGTAAGGGTAGATGTCTCCGCATGGGAGAAAAAGACCCTTGATAATTTTTATGGAGGCTTTACTTATGAACGCTGGTGGATCTATGAGCAGACCTTTAAGACTCCCTGCGGCCTGCAGTGTAAAGGCCTCCAGTGCCACAGCAACATGAGTTACATGGGTATTGAGTGGACGTTTGAAAACGATATGGCAACGATCCACTGTCCTTATGAAAAAAAGGAATGCACGCTGAAACATGAGTACCTTCAGGATCATGGCGTACTCCGGTATGATTGTGAAGTCCATATGACAGATGAAGAATACTGTTATGAAGGAAGTGTGGAGCATATCTTAAAACTCCATGATGAAGAGATACGAAGGCAGGAGGTCAGTTTCGAGCTTCAAAAGAAGGGGCGCGTCTGCCGGGAGCATACGAGGTTTAACAGGGATACGCTGGAATGGGAAATGAATTATGATCCTTATTACTGCGGACGAAGGAGATGTGTCGGGATGTGCCCGGTTCTGGGACATGAGCTGGATAAAAAGAGGGGAAATGTATTTTATGATGTTAAGATTACATATCTCAGGTGTGATTTAAACGGCACACTGTTTGAGGGGCAGATGGATACCCAGATCATTAAGGGAAAAAAGCTGTTTGACCATCCGGTGAGCATGGATATCGCCAAAATATGCGCCAGGCTCTGCCAGGATAAGATAAAGGAGAAAATGCGGAACCACTATTTTACGGAACTGTTTTTCTCTGAATACCACGGCAGGTATTTTTCCTTTGAGATTCTGAACGTCCGTGCCGAACAGCGGGAGAGCCGGGACCTGATGCAGGATCTGGAGGATATCCGTAACGGAATCCAGATCGTACATGCCTCCGATATGGAAAAACAAAATTCAGAAAACAAAAGGGAAAGGCGCCGGCAGCTGAGGGAATCTGCGGTCAGGCGTCTGGAAAAGAAACTGATGGAGCAGGGATATGAGAGCCTGGAGGAGTTCAGCGCAGACCGGCGCCATGCGGATAAATGGCTGGGCCGGGAACGGATTGCAGAGCTGGAAGAGATGCGCCTTAAAAAAGAGAAAGAGAAAAAAGAACAGCCGGTACAGCTCTCTCTGTTTGATATGGAAGCTTCCTGAGAAAAAAGCTTTCATTGTACCAGATCCGGTGCTTACGCATCCGACAATACTATATATAGTATTGACTGCTTGACTTAATCAATATCTTGTGCTAAACTGTCCTTGTAATTGATTTTTGTGCGCATCCCGTACGGGAGATATAGTCTGTTCAGGCTGTATGCGGAATATGCTCCGCATTGCACACGCTGTTAAGTTTGTATTTTGTGCCAGTAGTACCACTATGCCTTCAGGGCAGTGGTTTACTGGCCTTTTTTATGTTATGGGATGATATTCCCTTATAGAGCGGAAATGACGATGGTTCATGGAAATCCATGGACGCCAAAGATTTGGCAGTCATTTCCGCTTTTTTATTATTTCACCGCCCAAACGCCGTTTCAGGCTTTGAGGATAAAACATTTTTAGAAAGGCAGGTAAAAAGAATGAGTGCAAGAAACAAAAAAGCCAGTAAAAACTGGAAGAAACAGGCGGCAGGCTATCCGTTTCAGGATACCGCTGCCCAGAAAGCAAATGCCCGGTATCAGAAGAACTGTACCATCATACGGACAGTAAACTTCACACACAGAGCAAGAAGGGGGGCGTAAATATGCCCGGCATGGTATTTGAAAAGGGAAGGAACAGTCCGCTGGTATTGGTGGAGACAGAAAACCTTACCCGTGAGGAATGGCTGGACTGGAGACGTAAAGGGATCGGCGGCAGTGACGCAGCAGCCATCATGGGAATATCCCCTTTCCGTACCGCACGGGATATCTATTATGACAAGCTTGGTATCGCGGCGGTGGAGGAAAATGAGTCCAACTGGGTGGCTCTGGAAATGGGTCATCTTCTGGAAGACCTTGTGGCAAAGATATTTGGACGTAAGACAGGGCTTAAAATCTATCAGATCAAGAAGATGTTTCAGCATCCTCTTTTTCCGTTCATGCTGGCAGATGTGGATTATTTTATCACCATGCCGGACGGCACAGAGGCAATCCTGGAGATCAAGACCACCAATTATAATGCAAAAGACCTGTGGTGGAAAGACGGCCGGGAGATTGTGCCGGTCTATTATGAGGCACAGGGCAGGCATTACATGGCCGTGATGGATATAGACCGGGTATTTTTCTGCTGTCTGTATGGAAACACGGAGGATGAGGTCATCATACGGGAGATCCGCAGGGATACAGCATACGAGGAAGAAATGATATTCCTGGAACAGGAATTCTGGAACAGCTATGTGCAGAAACAGGTTCCGCCGCCCTATCTGGAGGATGGAGATGTGATCCTTGCAAGCGCCAGGCAGTATTGCGGCCGTGCGGACAAGGATGCGGAAACCATTATCCTGAAAGGCACCATGCAGTCCACGCTGATGCGTTACATGCAGCTCCAGGAGCAGAAGAAACAGTCGGATAAATTTTCCAAAAAGCTGGAGGCCGATATCCAGAGGCTGAAAGCAATCCTGGCTGCGGAGCTGGGAACGAGCTGTAAGGCTGTCTGCGATATGGGCGGGAGCCGCTATACGGTGACATACAATCCGGTCCGCAAGATGATCGTTGACAAGGACAACCTGGCACGGCTGAAGCTGCAGTATCCGGAAATCTATGAACAGTTTGTAACGGTATCGGAGTTTCGGACATTTCATGTGAAAGTCAGTGCCGTGGATGCTGCCTGAAACCAGGCAGGAACATACGGACGGATGATAGAAAAAAGAAAGGAAACAGGAAAATGAAAAGAAAGACACTGATACTGGGGAGCATAGGGGGAGTTCTCTTATTTCTCCTGCTGAAAGATGTATACCGGCTCATACGACTGGGCTGGTTTCTGGTACTGTCTCCCCTGCCGGGCGCTGTCCTGGCAGTGATTGTGAGCATGTTGATCTTATGGTTTTTATGGAGGTGAGAGAATGAGTTATATCGGAACTTATGACGGGAAGATCTTCCACAACCCGTCAAATAAATTCTGCATTGTCATTGTGAAGACCGCAGATACATCCATCCCGGAAAAGGCGAGGGATAAAAGACGGTATAGGGATCACCTGATCCGTTTCACTGCTGTCGGCTATGAAATCCCCATGACGGATGCCGTGGAGCTGGAACTGGACGGTGAATGGGTAAACGGAAAATACGGCATGCAGCTCCAGGTGGAGCAGTGGCGCGAGATCGTGCCGAAGACAAAGGAGGGCGTGCTGAGTTACCTGGGTTCCGGTCTGATCAAAGGCATCGGGGAAAAGACCGCTGCGGAGATCGTGGCAAAGTTCGGCACAGGCACGCTGGACATACTGGAAAAGCATCCGGAACGGCTTCTGGAGGTCCGGGGGATTACGGAAAACAAGCTGGAGGATATCCGGACTTCTTTTGCGGAGAGCCGGATGCTGCGCGACATCATGACACTTCTTGCGCCCTTTAAGCTGACACCAAAGACGGCATTGAAGATCTACCAGCATTTTGGGCCGGCCTGTATGGATCTTTTGAAAAAAAGTCCCTTCGAGCTGTGCCAGATACCAGGCTTTGGGTTCCGGCGGGTGGATGCCATTGTAAGGAAGACGGATAACCGTCCCCGTGATCCCATGCGGATAGGGGGTGCGCTTCACTGTACGCTGGACGAAGCGAAGGGAAAGCAGGGGCATCTGTTCCTGGAAAGAGAAACTTTGTGCAAGGCGGCCTTTAAGCTGCTGAACGAAAAGATTCCCCTGCCGGAAATGCGTGTGCGGCCGGAGGAAGTGGAAAAGGAACTGGACGGCATGATTTTAAACGGCTCTGTGGTATCCATGAGAGACAATATCTACCATCCTGCCGTATTTGCACAGGAGGACGAGACTGCCAGCCGGATTGCAAGGCTGCTGGCGGAGGAGAGGCCGCCGATGAAAGATATTTCTGCCGTCATTGAAACTGTCAGGACAGAACTGGGTCTTCGGACATCCGAAAAACAGGAATCCGCAGTCAGGACGGCTTTTCTTTACAACCTGTCAATTATCACCGGTTCCCCGGGCACAGGAAAGACAACCGTGCTGAAGATTATTTTAGAGGTTTACCGAAGGCTCTGGCCGGACAATAAGATTGTCCTTATGGCGCCTACGGGCCGTGCGAGCAGGAGGATGGCGGAAAGCACCGGTTTTGAGGGGGCATGCACTCTTCACAGCGGGCTTGGCCTTGTCAGCGAAGAGGATGAGAGCAGCCGCAATAGAAAAAAAGACGGCCTGGATGCGGACATGGTGATCGTGGATGAGTTTTCCATGGTGGATATGTGGCTGGCAGGGAAATTCTTTCCCGCATTGAAAAAAGGGGCGAAGATCATCTTAGTCGGAGACCCGGACCAGCTGCCCAGCGTAGGAGCGGGAAATGTATTCAGGGAATTGATCCAGTGCGGCCTTGTACCGGTTACAGTGTTGGATGAAATTTTCCGTCAGGCAAAGGACAGCCTGATTGCCCACAACGCACGGTTTATCCATGACGGCAATACCAGGCTGTATTACGGAAATGATTTTCAGTTTCTGCTCTGTGACAGTCAGGAAGATGCGGCGGCAGCTATCATCGAGAGGTATTGCCAGGAAATTGAGAGTAACGGGATTGAGCATGTGCAGATCCTTTCTCCCTTCCGGACAGAAGGGGCGGCATCTTCAGACCACTTGAATGCTGCCATCCGGGAGATCGTGAATCCATTCCAGTCCACGGAGGATGAGGTGCGTATCGGCCCGAAGACATTCCGTGTCGGAGACCGTATCATGCAGACGAAGAACACTGACAAGGTATCCAACGGAGACCTGGGTTTCATCCGGTATATAGATGACACGCCGGATGGGAAACGGATCGGCCTGGAATTCGGAGAGAACCGCAGCCTGGAATACAGCACGGAGGATCTGGTGAATCTGGACCTTGCATATGCGACCACCATCCATAAGGCCATGGGTTCCGAATATGATATCGTACTGATGCCGATACTGAAGGCACACTATATCATGCTCTATCGGAATCTTCTGTATACCGGAATCACCCGTGCCAGGAAAAAGGTAGTGCTGGCAGGAGAAAAGAGCGTGCTGTTTATGGCCATACACAAGAATGAGATCAGCAGAAGGAACACCCTTCTGGGAGAACGCATCCGCCTGTATTACAAGGCTTATGCAAAAAGCGCCGGGATAATTGTGCCGGAGTTCCCGGAAGAAAAACTGAAAGCAGCAGGTTAAAAATGGGATATGGTGCAGAAAATGCACAGGGTATCCCTTATTTATTTGATGAAAGGAGTTTTCAAGATGAATAAGAACGAACACACAGCAACAATGTATGAAAGTATTCCCGCAGTGGCAGAGCTGAACAAGGTGCCGGGCTTTAACCCGCTGAAGCTGCTCCGCCGTGTCATTTCCCCGGATAACGGGGAGACGGTTCTGCAGCTGGACCTTCCCTATAAGAAGTTATGGTTCCGGCTGGCGAACCCGAAAGGGCGTATCCGGCTCAATGCCCTCCGTATCACGGAGCAGATGGCAATTTACGAGGCACAGGTTTTCCTGGAGCGTACAGACGAAAACCCCATAGGCAGCTTCACATCCAGCTGTACAAAGGAAGAAGCGCCGGGAGGGCATTATATCCAGGCAGCACAGCAGGCGGCTATGGACGAGGCACTGTCAGATGCAGGCTTTGGCATCCAGTTTGCCGACGTCAACATGGGGGCGGAAGGGAGCCGTTATGGAAGCAGGATTCCCTTAAATGGGACCGCCCAGGGACATCCTCTGGCAGCTCCGGCCGGCATGCAGAAGGCATCTGGTGAGGCAGAACAGTCAGCGGGGACGCCTGCCGGAGGTGTGGTCAGACCATTCCCGACAGCCACGGGTGAAAAAGAACTGCAAAAGCCGGCGCAGGAATCCGGACTGCCTGTTTCAGGCGGTCAGATAACTGTAAATACCAAAACAGAGGAAAAGAAATCATCAGAAAGCAGTCTGCCGGTGAATCCCCAGGCGGATGTCCGGAAAAATGTATTGGCCGCGAAAGGAGCGGAATTGCCTGTAAATGCACCGGAAGAAAAATCACTTCCCATACAGGCAGGCACAGAGACACCCAAAACGGAAAATACGGAAGCCATGGAAAACAGTCTCCCTGTTTCAGAAAGAAAAAGCACAGAGGAAGACACACAGAAGGCAGTGCAGGGGATGATGTCGCTGTTAGGCGGATCAACTCTCCCCTTCGGAACGACTGTATCTTCCGCTGAAACTGTTCAGACCAAAGGAACTGTATCAGAAGGACAGAATCTTCCGGCTGGCGGAAATGCCGCCCCAGCGGTTCCGGAACTTCCGGCTGATGGGAAACCTGCATCAGGAACTATGGAGCTTCCGGTTATCGGAGAGACGGTACAGGAGAAAACAACGGCCAGATATACCCCTGATATGCCTGTGGAGGAGATCGTCAAGCTGATGACTTTTGAAGAGGCCGGGCAGGTGGTCGTGGATACGGGCGTCTGCAAGGGCCAGACTATTGCGGAAGTAGCGGAGAGGCGTCCTCCCAGTCTGAAATTCTATCTGTACGGCGGCTACAAAGGGGATAACAATATTCTCAGGGCGGCGGCACAGATCATGCTGGATTCCCTGGCAGTAAAGAAAGCCGGGTAACGGCGGTACATGGATAACCACAGAAGGGACAGTGAAAGACACTACAGGGAAGGAGGGCACAGACAATGGCCTCGTTTTCAGAGGGTTTCCCGTTCGGGATCATGGATGTGGTGGAACTTCTGCATCTGCATATCCGGCGCAGGCAGACGGACAGCGTTTACACAGACTGTCCGTTCTGCGGCGACCGGAGAGGAAAGATGAATGTCAATTTTGTAAAGAATGTGTGGCGGTGCAACTACTGCGGTGAACACGGCGGGATGCTGAACCTGTATGCAAGGGTCAACAATACTACCAATTCCGAAGCCTACCGGGAAATCTGTGATGCCCTCCAGGCAGGGGATACTTCCTGGGGATATGGCGGTTCAGAGAATACGGACGCTTATACAGGGGGGCCGGTAAAGGAATCCCTTACAGGCGGACAGACAGCTGTGGGAAGCCCCCAGTCGGAACGTGCCGGCCTGCAGGAGATACACCAGACTTACTCCCTGCTGCTTGAAATGCTGTCCCTGAACCCTGCACACCGGGCGCATCTGCGCTCGGAGAAGCGGGGGCTTAGTGACGGGCAGATAGACAGCCTGGGATTTAGGAGTACCCCGCCCTGTTTCTTATGCCGTTCCCTGACGGAAAGGCTGATAAAACAGGGGTGCAAAGTGGAAGGTGTTCCGGGATTCTATCTTCATGAAGGCGGATACTGGACACTGAGATTCAGCAGCCGCACGGCAGGAATCCTGATACCGGCTGTCGGTGTTGACGGGCTGATCCGGGGAATGCAGATTCTTTTGGATAAACCTTTTAAGGACAAGGATGACCCGCCGGAAAAAGCCGGAACGAAATATATCTGGTTCTCTTCCTCTGGAAAGAACATGGGAACCACTTCCGGCAGTCCGGTACATTTTATCGGAAACCCTTTTGCCCGGACCATTTATGTTACAGAAGGGATTCTGAAAGCGGATATTGCCAACTGCCTGCTGAACCGCTCTTTTGTGGCGATTGCAGGAGCAAACAATGTGCAGCAGCTTGGCCCCTTATTTGCCCTTCTGGCACAGAATGGAACCGAGCTGATCATTGAAGCCCATGACATGGACAAATACAGCAATGAAATGATTGCAAAAGGAAGTTCCAAAATTTATCTGCTTGCAAGACAGTATGGAATGGATTGCCGGCGGCTGACCTGGAATCCAAATTATAAGGGGATTGATGACTGGCAGCTGGCGCTTAGAAAGGAAAAACAACAGAAAGAAGGTGAAAAGAAGAATTTACAGGAGGAGCATGCGGTTTTCTGTCCGGAGGGAAAAGGGGCTGTAGAAAAGTCTGCGGATTCTTCCGGAAAGAAGTGCAGGTTCCGTATTTACCAGCTTGTCTTTGGGGAGGGGCGGGAGACGATCCCTTTTGCCTTTAAAGGAATCCGGGAACTGCATAAAGCCGGATACGGCCAGCCTCCCGCTTCCGATTATCAGCTGGTATGCGAATCGGCGCTTTTCTGTCCGGAACACTTCGGAGAGAAAGAGATTCTGGAATTGATACTGGAGCATTATGGAAACCATGTGCCGGAAGGCTACATGGGACGCTCCCTGGCATCCTCGGATGTGGTGGAATTAGACGATGAAACCGGCCGCCGCTATTTCTATATAGATGGCAGGATATTTGAACCTGTCCGCTTTTCTCCCTTTCTTGCAAAGCCAATGAAAGGGCAGGAGGCAGGGCAATAAGCATGGCGTGGAGTGGGAACAGAATTATGGTTTGTCCCCGCTCCATGCTATTTTTGACGAAAGGAGATTTTTATGGATACTTTTACAACTATGAGCATGGAAATGAATATAGGAGACAATCCCTTTGAGGAAGAGGGGTTATTCGGAGATACTGCGGAAAGAACAGAAGAAGGCGCACTGGACGGATTCCTGCCGGTAACAGGTTCGATTCCGGAAATTCCTTTTGAGAACGGAGCGGAACAGGCCGGTTCTCTGCCTGTCCAGGGAGAAACCGCAGAAACCGGGAAACTGGTGGAAGCGGCAGAGGAAAATGTCCATCAGGAAGAAGATGCAGACGAGGCAGAGGAAAACGCCTGCCCCGAAGAAGATGCAGGGGAAGGTGAGGAGCCGGAAGCGAACGAAACTGACGCTGCGGATTCCGCTGTGGAAAAAGAGTCGGAAGATAAAAAGCGTGCGGAGCATGAAGCGGCAGAGGCAAAGCGCAAAGCTGAGTGGGAGGCCAGGCAGAAAGCAAAGAAGGAGGCCGAACAGGCGCAACTTGCCCGGATGTCTTCCCTGAGCGATGAGGAAGTGACCGCAGAGGCCATGAAGCGCGTGGGAACGGATACGGAGCGCCTTACCCGCCGAAACATGAAGGAATGCGTGTCAGAATATATCCAGACGCTGTGCCTGGAAGATCCTGATTTTGCCAGACTGACCATGCATCCCCGCAAAACCATGATCCATTGTTTCCATTATATCAACCGGAAGGCCAGGGAATTTGTGGAGCAGGAAATGAAGGATAATGACATAAAGCCGGAAAACGGTGTCTATGGGAGCGACGTGCCGGATGGCCTGTGTTACCAGTGGGCGGAAGAATATTTCCGTGATCCGGATGCAAAGGAGGATCAACAGGAGGAAGAAAAGTTTGTACCCAAACCATACAGTGGAAAATCCAGCGGAAAGTCAAAACGCACAGAGGCTTCAGTGAAGAAAGGCATCAGAAAAGAAAAAAGCGGAAAGAAGTCTGAAAAAAAGCCCCAGGAAAAAACGGCGGACAGCGGATCGTTTGAGCAGATGACGCTGGCGGGGCTTGCAGGATAGGGGGAACGGCATATGAGGATAGATAAAAGAAAATGCCGGAAATTCGCAGATCCGGGACTGAAAATGAACAGGAATCATGGACTGCTCCATGCGGAAAAGGTGAAATACATTGTAAGAACAGCGGTAAAAAATATCGGAGGACAGAGGATTCTGGTATTGTATGTCTATTTGAGGGAACAGGCGGCAGACGGGATTTTTATTCCTGTCTGGACCATGTTCCAGAGCCGGACAGAGTATATTACTTTATTCCGTAAGGAGGACGGGAGCACCAGCTGGAGCAAAGCTGCTTTCTGCAATCTGAAAAGGGATTATGATTTTGGCAGGCATTGTGCTTTCTATATGGCTGGTGATGAGGAGCGTGTAACCCGGTTTTGTAAACAAACGGCAAACAATGGCTTTATAAGCCTGTACCGCCTGCAGGATGGCATTATGGAGAAAAGAAGAAGGGAACGACGGCAGAAGAAAGAAAAAGAAATTCTTGCAAAAATGAAGCTGGTTCCGGCCCTTCCAAGGAATATCAACCGTACAATAGAACATGAGATAATTCCCCATTATGTATTCTATACTTACAGCAGAAAGAAAAAGGGAATGGAAGGGTTCTGTACTGCCTGCAGCAGTGAGGTGCTGGTAACAGGTGTAAAGCATAATGAACGAGGAATATGTCCTTTGTGCAAAGAGGCAGTAACTTTTAAGAGCCGTGGGAAACGCGGAATGATCATCGACCGGGAAACATTGCAGATATTCCAGCGCATTTCTCCAAATGAGATTATCGTCAGATTTCTTAAAATCTACTGTCAGTATGGAGATGAAAAGAATCCCTGTAAGAGTATCTATGAAAATGCCAGGACATTTCTTTCCTGGGATGAAGAAGGAAAGGCTTCTGAAGAATATTTTTACTACGGTTATGGAGAGCGTGACAGCCTTACGCCCTGGAGAGCAGGCGAACGCCCGGTATTCAGTTATTGGCAGTACAATTTTGAGGCTGACCAGACAGGATTCTTATATTACAGGAATCTGGAAAAGGTGTTTGCGGATTCGCCATGGCAATATTCCCAGCTGAAGGAATTCTATCTGGCGGATCAGGAACCGCTTTATGCCCTCCGCTATCTGGCAGCGTATAAACGCTATCCCATGCTGGAGTATCTGGTAAAACTGAGGCTGTACCATTTGGCTGGAAACATCGCATTTGGCAACCACTATTATTATAATTCGGATTCTGGATTTAATCCAAATGGAAAAAATCTGAAAGAAGTACTGGGTTTTGATAAAAATTATCTTCCTTTGCTTCAGAGTATCAATCCGGGACTTGAACAGATAAAGCTGATGAGGGATCTGGTTCATGCGGGAATGGAATTAAATGAGGAACTGTTGATGTGGTGCGGAAAATTCGGCATCAGCAGGGCTGAAAATCTGCTTGTGCCACTAAAGCACATGACGCCGCATAAGCTGATGAAGTATGTAAATGAACAGTACGCAAAATTCTGTAAAAAAAGCCTGTATCAGACCGGCGGATATTACCGGATGGAGGATGTACTGACCGATTATCGGGATTACCTGTGTATGAGCGAAGGGCTGGAACTGGATTTAAAGAACAGTTTTGTTCTGTTTCCGGCTGATTTAAAGAAAGCCCATGATAAAGTAAACGATATTTCTGACAAAGAGCAGGCTCTGGTTTATGACAGGCAGATCCAGAAGCAGTTTGAAGAGATGAACCAGCAATATCATTTTGTGAAATATGGGTATGCTGTGCTCCTTCCCCATACAGCAAAGGAGATCCTGGAGGAAGGGCAGAACCTTCATCACTGTGTCGGAGGCTATGTAAAGCAGGTCGTAAAAAGGGAGAGCACCATCCTGTTTGTCCGTAAAGCAGAAGCACAGGAAAAATCTCTCTGTACGGTGGAGATTAAAAATGGAAGACTGGTTCAGGCACGCTGTTATAAAAACGAGCCGCCGTCTCCCGCTGTTCAGAGATTTCTGAATGTATGGGAAAAAAAGATTCTGCATGCCCCGGCGCTTGCTGCGGCTGCATAAAAAAGAACGGGTGTCCTTTTGGGGCATCCGTTTTTTAAACAATCATGTGAAAGAAGGGAGAACATAAGACATGGTAAAAAATCTGAATCAGTTAAAAAAGACCTTAAAAAAGGGCGTCTGTTTTGAGATTATTACACACTGCCGTTCGGAGTTTACCGGACAGAAACGTAAGGTCACAGTTGTGAATACCCAGGGATTTTACAGCATTGTACCGGATGAGCCGGACAGTGCCGTAACGCTTTCCAATGACGGAAAGGGTTATGTGCTCTGGTGGAAGAAGGCATCTTTCTGGGAATTTGAAAATGATATCTGCAGTGTATACTGCAGCGATAAAGAGCACACAAAAGAATTTTTGATTATGTCCTTCTGCATCATGGAACAGGAGGTGGCTTAAATGGCACAGAATGCATGGGAAAAAGTGCAGGCACTGACCGCACAGCTGAACCGGTACAGAGACGAATATTATAACGGCAATGCCCCGTCTGTTTCGGATGCCGTCTATGACAGGATGTATGACGAGCTGGCAGTGCTGGAGATGGAGACGGGAATCTGGATGACGGATTCTCCCACCCGGACAGTGGGATTTGAAGCAGTCAGTGAGCTGGAAAAGACGAACCATCCCATTCCTCTGTTATCACTGGAAAAGACCAAGAGCGTAGAAGAACTGGTTTCCTTCGTGGGTGAGCATCAGATTCTTCTGATGCTGAAGCTGGACGGGCTGACCGTCAAGCTGACTTATGAGGATGGAAAACTGGCCCAGGCGGCTACTCGCGGCGACGGAGATACCGGTGAGGTGGTCACCCACAATGTCCGTGGTATTTCCGGGATACCCCAGAATATTCCTTATCGGGAGAGACTGGTAGTGAGCGGGGAGGCTTTCATCCGCCCCGGTGATTTTGAGCACCTGCAGGAAACCCTGACGGACAGCAGCGGAGAACGCTATAAGAACGGAAGGAACCTGGCCGCTGGTTCCGTGCGCCTTTTGGACGGTGCGGTCTGCCGGGAAAGAAAAGTGATGTATATGCCTTTTGCTGTAGTGGAGGGATTCCCGGAACTGGAGTTAAAGTCCCAGAAACTGCGAAAACTTCCGGAACTGGGATTTCAGGTCTGCAAATTTGTCATAAGCAGGCGGAGCCTTACTTGTCAGGAGATGGAGGATGGCATCAGGAAACTGCGTCAGTTTGCCAGTGATAATGATATCCCCATTGACGGAATCGTGGCATCTTATAATGATATTGGTTTTTCCATGTCCTGTGGAAGGACAGGCCACCACTACAAGGACGGTTTGGCCTTTAAATTTGAGGATGAACTCCATGAGACAAAGCTGCTCTCAGTTGAATGGAACCCTTCCCGTTCCGGGGAGATCTCTCCGGTGGCAGTTTTCCAGCCAGTACAGATTGACGGCTGTGAGGTATCCAGGGCCAGCCTGCATAACATGTCTTTTATTGAGGGCATGGAACTAAAACCTGGCTGCCGGATACTGGTCAGCAAGCGGAATATGATCATCCCCCATGTGAAAGAAAATCTGGACCGTGGTGATTTTTCTCTGGCAGAGGTAATACCTGATAAATGCCCCTGCTGCGGGGAACCAACCCGTGTCCATGAAAGTCGTTCCATAGAGGATGGAAAAGAAAAGATCACAAAGACACTGTTTTGTGACAATCAAAATTGTGAAACTAGGCGGCTGCGTCAGTTCGTCCATTTTGCGGGCCAGAAGGCTATGAATATTGAAGGGTTGTCTGAAGCGACACTGGAAAAATTTATAGGCAGAGGCTGGATTCATACCTATATGGATATTTATGAACTGGACAGGCACAGGAATGAGATCATTCAGATGGAAGGCTTTGGAGAGAAATCCTGGCAACGGCTCTGGGATGCGATCCAGGGCAGCAGGAACACGACTTTTGAGCGTTATCTGATTGCTATGGATATTCCCATGGTGGGGAACACAGCCAGCCGCACGCTTTGCAGACAATTTCATGGGAGCCTGGAGGAATTCGAGGATGCAGTACATCATCAGTATGATTTTACACAGCTTCCGGATTTCGGAGATACTCTGCACAACAATATCCATGAATGGTTTTATGATGAAGAGAATCTTTACGTATGGGAGGTATTACAGCAAATGTTAAATATCGAGATTAACTCACCAGGGGACGGCATGGTTTCCGTATCGGAGAATCCTTTTGTAGGAATGACGATTGTAGTGACCGGAAAGGTGGAGCCTTATACCCGAAGTGGTATCAATGCGAAAATTGAATCTCTGGGTGCCCGTGCAGGAAGTTCGGTGAGCAGTAAAACAGATTATCTGGTCTGTGGAGAAAAAGCCGGCAGCAAGCTGGCAAAGGCCAGGGAACTGGGAGTAAAAGTCCTGACACCGGAACAGTTTTTCCGTATGGCCGGCGAATAGGGCAAGGATCTAAAACAATAGGATTTTATGTATGGGAGAGAGCTTGTACAGTTCTCTCCTGTCTTTAAAGGAGGAAATCAAATGAGCAAGAGAACCATGATAAAATTGTCGGCATCTGAGGATTATATTTATCTGAGGACATTATCAGAGGAATACCGTTCCCCACAGGGATTTACGATTACAGATAAAGAATTAGCGGAGATGGAGGAAAAGGGGTATAAGGTTATATCAGATATCCATTCTTTTGCAAAACTGTCACTGCGGAAAACAATGGACGGGACGGATGTTCTGGTCATAAACTTTACCTGGCTGAGCGACACAGGCGGGGGAATGGTTTCCGGAAGAGAGGAAACGGTGCTGCTTTCTTATAAGAAGTTTCAGGAGTATGTCGGGGAAAGCAGAAAGAATCACGGCGAACAGAAAAAGCTGCTGTCTCTGGACGAAAAGCCCAGGCCGAAGATTGCATTCCAGAGCAGCCGGAATCTGAAGGCAGTTGCGGAGAAAAAACTTCTCCGGAAAAAGCTGGGGAAGGTTCTCTGGCAGCATTTCGCATGGAAAGGGAGTAAGCAGATTACTGTTTATGATGATTTTGAGCCGTACAGCTTTTTCTTTCAGGAACAGACGCCGTATGGAACCGGGATCTGCGGAGGACTTATCCTCCATGGGCGGGAGAATATGGCGAAGGCGTATTATGGAGTACATACCTGACCGGAACAGGCGGGAAAGCTTCTACAGGACAGAATGCAGGGCGGGCAGCGGGATGTGCTGTCTGTCCTGTTTTTTTCTGTTTTGTTGAAAAATGCGTAATCCGTGCGTATAGGATAAGTATAAAGCAAAAAAGGAGATGAAAGACTTATGTTAATTGCAATCGACCATGGGAACAAACAGATGAAAACAATCCACTGCCCGCCTTTTGTGTCCGGGCTGACGGAGAGCATTGTCAGGCCCTTTGGCAGCGAGGTCCTGGAATACCGGGATAAGTTTTACACGCTGTCAAACCAGAGGATCCCTTATAAGAGGGATAAGACGGAGGATGACCGCTTTTTTATCCTTACCCTGTTCGCAGTCGCAGAGGAACTCCATAGAAAAGAGCGGTACGGGGAAGAAGTGGTGCATGTATCCCTGGCGGTAGGGCTTCCGCCTGCCCACTATGGGGCGCAGAACCAGTCCTTCATCCGGTATTTTTCAGGCAGGGGCATTGTAAACTTCCAGTACCGGGAGAATCCCTACACGGTTTATATTGAGGATGTGCGGTGCTACCCGCAGGCTTTTGCGGCGGCCGTGACCATGATGGACCGGCTGCTGGATAAGCCCAGGGTGCTGGTCGTGGATATCGGAGGCTTTACGGCGGACTATCTGATGATGCGCTCCGGCCGGGCGGACCTGTCGGTATGCGACTCCCTGGAGAACGGGGTGATCCTTCTGTATAACCGGATACGGACAAAGGTAAATTCGGAATTTGATATCCTGCTGGAAGAAACGGACATTGACGGCATTTTAAAAGACGGTGGGGACACGTATGCCCCGGAAGTGGTCTCCCTTGTGGAGAAGCTGGCGCAGGATTTTGTCAACGACCTGGCAAACAGCCTGCGGGAGCGCATGCTGGATCTGATGTCCGGCATGGTGGTATTTGTGGGCGGCGGGGCAATCCTGCTGCGCCGGCAGATCGAAGCCTCCGGGAAGGTGAGAAATGCCCTGTTTGTGGAAGAAATCCATGCCAACGCAAAGGGATATGAGTTCCTTTACAAGATGGAAACAGGCAGGTGAGCCTATGGGGGAAAAGAAAAACCGGGAGCGGTTCAGCATCAAGTTCAATGAAAATGACCCGTCCCATGATGCGGTGATCCGCCTGCTGGAGAAACAGGGGGCGCACAGCAAGGCGCAGTTTCTTGTGAATGCGGTCCTCCATTACATCCACTGCCCGGAAACGCCGGATATCAGGATTCCCCCGGCGGTGGACAGGGCGGCCATAGAAGAAATCGTTGCGGAGATCCTGGAGCGGAAGGGAACGGGAAAACAGGCCGGCCACAGACCGGATGTAAGGAAAGAACCTGCGGCGGAGCGGGGAACTGTAAAGCAGGAGCAGAAAAGAGAAGGGGAACAGCAGAAAGAAATAGACCAGGCGACACTGGCGCTGATCGCGGATACCATGTCGGCGTTCCGGAGCAGTTAAAAAGCACAGGGGGGATTATTTTCCGCTCTGTGCCTCCCGCTCACCAAGAGCCAGGATAAAACTGTTGATAATATCCTCCAGGTGGCGGTATTGTGCGGGAGGAAGGTCTGAGATTTTAGAGAGCAGGACAGAATAGTCGCCTCCGTTTATTTCACCCAGGAGCAGGTAGTCGGTGCTGATGTCAAGGGCGGAGCAGACCCGGATGATATTTTCCGGGCGCAGGGCTTTTTTGCCAAGCTCTGCGGAGGAGACGGTCTGGGGCGTGATGCCTGCTTTCTCCGCCAGCTCTTCCTGCGTCAGACGGAGCTGTTTTCTGCGGTTTAGTATGCGGTTGCCAATCTGTTTCAGTAAATTGTCCATTCCCCACCCTCCTTGCTATGGACTAATTTTATCTGCTATGATATAAATAATTAAGCGATTATGGTTGATAAAATTCTTCTATGGCATATATAATGGACGGTAAAGGTAAAAATATAAGAGAATGTAGAAAATATAAGAAGAAAGGGAGAATACTATGTTAAATGATGTATGGTTAAAGATAGCCCAGTTCTTAGGCACACTGAACGGGGAGAACGTGAAACGGGAGAGCTATGTGCGCACTCCGGAATATGAGGCGGCTCTGGAGGCATGGAAGGAAACGGAGCAGGAATGGGAGGCATTCCTGGAAACACTGCCTGCAGAGGGGCAGGAAAAGGCAGAGAAGATGAAAGAGCGGCTGGAGGATTTTGCATCCGCCCAAGAGAAGCGTGCCTATATTCAGGGATACGTGGACTGTGTGCAGGCGCTGTACCACATGGGGCTTCTGAAAGAGAACGAGGGGTTGAAATGGGCGGAGAAACTAGAATTGCATCAAGAAGTGCATAAAGGGAAATGATATTCCCTCCGCTTAGAGGAAACAGGGCATCCTGTTTTCCTATTTGTCCTCTTCGCCACCAAAAACGCATAACTGATGCCTGGCACATCCGACAAAGCTCGCAGCTCAATATCCGTAACGTGCTGCTTGTTGGTTTCAATGCGTGTAATTATGCTTATGTACGACAAAGAAAAAACAATCAGCGGTATGGTGGAATATTTATCGACATTCTGATAACAGAAATTTTATTGTTTTAGAGTGATAATTGAATGGAAAGTCAGAGTGTCATCATTATAATACATTTGAATATCACCATGATATTTGCGGACAGTTCTTCGGATGCTTTTCAGACCAAAACCATGCCTGCGTTTATCTGCTTTATTAGTAGAAAGCATCTTCGATGAATCAGAAAAAGGATTTTTCCTGCTGGAGTTTATAATAGTTATCACAACGAATGGCGTTTTGGCTCTTTGGCTTGTGCTGATTTCGATAAAGGATTCCGGAATACCGGATGCTGCTTCAAGGGCATTGTCTAACAGGTTGCAGAACAGGGAGGTAAGGTCAGAATCTGTAATAAAATCCACTGTCCCGCATCTGATATCAGTATGGAAAGAAATTTTTTGGCGGTCACACTGACGTTTATAACGGCACAGGATAGCGCTCAGCATTTCGTTGTCACACAAATGGGCGGTTTCCTTCAGGTCTGAGGACAGCATGAGCTGTTTAATATAGGCGCTGATTTTATCAGATTCCTTTTTGTCATTCAACATGTCAATGGACTGCAAATGTTTTTTGATATCATGGATCAGAATATTCTGATTCTCGCTTTGTGAGAGCAGCATTCCATAGTATTCTGCCGCATTTGCTTCCTTTTGAAGCAGTAACTGCATATCCGTAAATTCTATATTCTTTGTTTGATTGTATTGATAGATTCCAAATACAAGGAGATTGGATATCAACAGAAAAACGGCTCCCATGGCAACCATCCAGTCAAGTGATTGCGGGAGGGAAACCGATTCGCCGATACTTATAAGCGTAAACATAATAAAAATAGAGGTTACAGGGATAAAAACAAAAAGGAAAACAGAACGGTCATACTGCTCCGCATTCTTTTTTTGTTTTTTCATCAGGTGCATCAATATAAAAGTTACAGCAAAAAATATGAGCTTGCTAAAAACCGAAAACAATAAAAGATGATAAAAGTCCCTGCTATTGTTGAGAAAATGAGGGGCGAACCGCTTGGTAATCCCGTAAACAATCAGTTCGCTCGTTGTCATAACAGCTGTCAGTATGGAGGCATGAAATACTGCTGTGTACCAGTTTGGACAGCACTGTATAATCAGGAAAATAAAATTCAGTAAGAAATATAAAGTGGTATTGAACCATACAGATTCAAACAGTGACACGCCAAACAGGATAAAATAGAAACCGCATAACATAAGCATCTTTTCCCGGGGCTTGCGCCTGGCAGAAAACAGGTGGGAAGAGTACTGCCAAAGTATCATTGCCTCCACAAGAAAACTGAAAAAATAGCAGATGATATTTTTCATTTGATTTACCTCGTGCTTTCCAAATAAAGGAGATAGGCTTCTTTAAATAAGCTATATTTTCTTTTGGTCAGGTAAGCGGACAGCCCGGCAGTCATATAAATAAGATTGCGGTCAAAATTCGTGACATGTTCAAAATTGATAATGAAACTGCGGTGTGTCTGGAAAAAAAGGTTTTTGGGGAGAAGCTCCAGCCAATACTGCATATTGTGGACAGATTCAAAATCACACAGGGTTGTATGCACCGTTACTTTTCTGCCCTGTGCTTCTACCGCTATGACTGAAGATGCCGGAAGGGTATGCACACCCTGTTTTGTTTCGATTGGAAGATTGATGGCCATGGTGGTATATAAATCAATGGCGTCTTTCATGTTACGAAAAAACCGGTGGATATCCAAGGGTTTTGACAGGTAACGGAATACATGGAAGCGCATGGCATCATCCAGATATTGGGAGTAAGAGGTAACAACAAAAATAATAATGTTGTCATTTGCCCTTTTTAATTCATTGCCGACATAGATGCCGTTGATTCCCGGCATCTCAATATCAAGGAAAAGGATATCTTTTTCCCCGGTGTCTGCAAGCAGCGATTCACCGTCAGAAAAGCAGGCGATTTCGGGACATTTTAAACTGATGTTTTTAAAAAAGTTCCTGATATATTTTTGAAGCTGTTCAACTACAAGCGAATCATCGTCACAAATGAGTATTCGCATTTTCGCACCTCTTTTCATTACATTTGCTATATATAAATTCTTTTACATTATACTATAAAGGATAAGAGAATACAAAAAAATTGCATGAAAAGGCATTTTTTAGAGGATTTTGGGGTTTGGAAAAAGAATCAGGAAGGTTAGGGTGAATATTGGAAGAATGACCAAATAGAGACAAAACATGTCGTTTGATGCAGAAAGGGTTGAAGTTATGACAGAGACATGGATAATGAGAGTTGTCATTGACTTCAACAGAATTTTAAGGAAAAAGGAGTATGGTTATTGTTATGAAAAAGAACATTTCAAAAAAGATGTTTGCATTGTCTGTGCTTATGTCCGCCGGTATTCTGATGACTGGCTGTTCCGGTACGGCAGCAGAACCCTCTGAGAGCACACCGGCCGGAAGCTGCACAGAGGAGGCGCAGGAGAATGCCTGGAGTGCAGGAGGGGAGGAATCCGGAACAAACCATATCAGCGAGAAGTTGTCCGATCAGCTGGTTATTGACGCGGAGGTGGTTTTGCCGAAAGAGCAGGGATACAGCGTGTATGCGTTGACAGAGAAAGCGTTTCCGAGAGAAGAGTTGGATGTTTTTTCCGGAATGTCGGAAGCAGGCGTAACGGATCACCCGGAATGGACGGGAGCCTATTCCGCAGAAACGAAAGAGGGCGGATACTTTAGTACGGATCCCCTGGGTAATTTTACATATGCTAGGGACGAGGAAAGGGACGATTACATTGTATCTCTGGTGGAATCCGCATATTATAATGCCGGCAGTTGTTCTTTCCGGAAGGAAGAAATACAGGATTTGTCCTTTCTGAACGCAGAGGAATCCGTTCAGATGGGAAAGGAAAAGGTGAAAGAACTGACAGGACAGGATTCGGAGGTTCTTGCTGCTTATGCCCTAAATCAAAAAGAACTAACGGAGTTGGATGAGAAGTACAGGCAGACACAGAACTACCAGGAAGATGCACAGAGAGGAAAAACAGCCACGGTCGATGACTGGTCGGACGCAGATGAGATGTACTATATGGAGTATGAACTGACGAAGGAAGGTCTGCCAATCTACAGCGGCATCAATGAGCCGGGCATATCCATGGCGGTGGAAACCTATTGGACGGCTGAAAGCCGGATTACGATGTTGCTTGATCAGGATGGGATTCGCTATATAGCCGTCAGGGGTGGATTTTTTGATGCCAGCCCGGAAGCAGAGGCGCAGACAATTATTTCAGCGGAGGCAGCGCTGGAAGCGGTAAAGGAAATTTATGAGAATACCATATTGGACTCGCAGGTTACAATCTCCCGGATATGGCTGGAGTATGTTGTTGTACCAGACTGGAAAGAGACGGAACAGTATAAGCTGGCGCCTTATTGGTGTGTGCAGATAGATTCGCCTTCGGGAAACAGCAGCGCCGAGCGAATCAATGCGATAACGGGAGGGAATCTGGCCTATGGAGAATAACAGGGTATTGCCCCGCCTGCTTGGTGCCGAATTTAAGAGAAGTCTGACAGTGAGATTTTTTCTTGTGCCGGTTGGTGTTGTGCTGTGTATCTGCCTGGACACCTGGAACCAGATACCATTTATGTGGACCTCCCCTGAGACTGTGGATGTATACTATTATTGGTGTAATTCTTTTATATTTGGCGGCTTTTATGGTATCTATGTGGTTCCAATGCTGGCGGAGCTTCCCTATGCAGTAAGTTTTTGTGAGGAATACAATACGAATATGCTGAGGATGCTGCTTATGAAAACAGGGAAGAAGAAATACTGCATGTCCAAGGTGCTTACAACGTTCCTCTCAGGAGCTCTTCCGGTATCGGCAGGTGGGATTGCCTTTATCCTTCTGGCAAATTCTTTTATTCAGTTGTTTCATCGGGCCAGATTGCCGGAGACAGAAGCTTTTCCTTTTTATGAATTTTTGTTGCAGGGTAATGTTGCCGGTTATTTTACAGCGGTTATCTTCCTTTTGTTCTTGACCGGAGGGTTATGGGCAACGGCAGCTTTGCTGGTATCGTCATATTTCCCTAATATCTATGTGACGGCGGTCTCTCCTTTGATTCTGTCCTTTTTGACAGGTCGGGCTTATTTTGTTTTGAAGATTCCTGTTGGACTCCGGTTGGATTTATGGCTGCAGGGCAGAAGCTCCGTCGGTACGGATCGGCTCACCATTTTGTGTTCTGCGTTGGTGGTGTTGGGACTGACTGTGGGATTTGGCGTCCTGTTTTACCGGAAGCTGAAAGGGAGGGTGAAGAATGAGTAAGGGAGTTCGGGTATTTTGCTTTCAGCTAAAGCAGGAATTAGTGCAAGTCAGGGTGCTGATTCTGTTCATGATTCTTGCTGTGTTTATCTATTCCTATCTGGAGCCGGTGGCTGATCTGGCGCAGGCGGCCTCAGAGAAAGTGAGTCCGTGGGCTTTTCCACATCTGATAAATGATTATATCTGCCAGATGGTTTTTCTGGTGAGTGCGGTTTTTCTGTTTAGCACAGCGCCCTTTGAAGGGAAGGCTCATTACTATATTATTCAACGTTCCGGGAGATTTTCATGGCAGTTGGGTAATGTACTGTATATTCTGGCATCTTCATTTTTGTTTGTGGGGGTTATATGGGTGTTTAGTGTTATCAGCCTGCTTTCACAAACCAGGTTTAGCGGCGACTGGGGAATCATCTGGGGGACGCTGGCAAGGACAAACGCGGGGAATCAGTATGGTGTACCGTTTACGGTGTTTGCTTATATTGTCGGTGTATTTTCGCCTGTGGAGGCGACTGCAATCAGCTTCCTGCTTGAGTGGGCGTGCGTTGCATGGATGGGGCTGGTGGTCTATTTGTTCAATTACATCACAAAAAAGATGACAGGGATATTGGTGGCATCTTTTTTTGTATTTCTGGATGTAATGATCTACAATTCATGGACACCAAAGGCGTACCTTTTCTCGCCGGTGACGTTGGCACAATTGAAGGTGATGTCAGGGAACAACCTGTCTTATGGCGTATCTTTGGAATATGCGGTGGTGTTCTTTGCAGTGACAATCACGCTTTTTATTGTGATTTGCCTGGGGTCGGGAACTAAAAAAATAAAGAAATGGGGACAGCAAAAATGAATGGCAGAAGGATTATCTTTAAAAATGTCTCTAAGACAATAGAGGAGCAGACGGTATTGAAGGACATTAATCTGGAGATACCAGAGCGGGGGATTTATGGGATTGTGGGAAGGAACGGTTCTGGGAAGACGGTGCTGATCAAGTGCCTCTGCGGGTTTATGTCTGTCACGGAAGGTGAGATATGGGTCGGGGAAAAACAGGTCGGGCGAGATGTGGAATTTGTCGAGGATATTGGCTTCATCATCGAGACACCAGGATTTTTGCCCAGAGAATCCGGATATCGGAATTTAAAATATCTTGCCTCCATCCGAAATGTGGCTGGAAAGGAGCGGATCAGGGAGTGCATCACCATGGTTGGTCTTGACCCTGACGATAAGAAATGGGTTGGGAAATATTCCCTGGGGATGCGCCAGCGGCTGGGTATTGCACAGGCTATCATGGAAAATCCCAGTCTGATTATCCTTGACGAGCCCATGAATGGACTGGATAATCACGGCGTGGAAGAGATACGAAAACTTCTGCTTGGGCTGAAAGAGGAGGGAAAGCTAATCCTCATCATCAGTCATAACCGGGAGGACATCAGGCTGCTCTGTGACAGGGTGTATGAGATGGATATGGGAGTGCTGACACAAATAAAGTAAAATATGATATAATTTTTTCTTGTGAGATTTTCGTAACATTTCAATGATACTATCCATGATAGAAGAATAGAACTGGAAGGATGTGAACGTATGCGGCTCTTAGTGGTGGAGGATGACCGGCTTTTGAACAATACACTGTGCTACAATCTTTCTGCGTCCGGCTATACTGTAGATTCCGCTGTGACAAGTGCGGAGGCGGTTCGTTTCTTTGAAGCGCAGGACTATGACCTGATTGTGCTGGATGTGAACCTGCCGGATGGAAACGGGTTTGATTTCTGCGAACAGATCAAGGAGCGCCGCCCTGATACTGCTGTGATTTTTCTGACGGCAAATGACATGGAAAGCGATATGCTGAAAGGGTTTGAGCTGGGCGCGGATGATTATGTAACAAAACCCTTTCCCATCAGTGTATTCCGTAAAAAGATATCGGCTCTGCTTGGCCGCATCCAAAAGCAGACAGGCGGCGACTGCTATGCGGACGGTACGCTGTCCATCAATTTCTCGGAGCTGACCGCAGAACTGTCCGGGGAGTCAATTACGTTTACGCCGCTAGAATATAGACTACTGAAAGTGCTGGTGAGAAATCCCAAAATCGTTTTGACTCGTCAGATGCTTCTTGAAAAGCTGTGGGATGCGGACGAAAATTTTGTGGATGAACACACTCTGACGGTTACGATCAGCCGCATCCGGGGTAAAATTGAAGTGGACGGCCTGCAATATATCAAAACAGTTTACGGCATGGGCTATATGTGGATTGGAGGGCTGAAAAAGTGAAAGGGCTTTCTGTCAATCGGGCCTGTGCCATAGGGACGGCCTTTTTATGTGGCATTTCGCTGGCTGCCCTTGCTGCGGTGTATCTGCTTACCGGGAACCTGATTCTTGTCTGGCTGGGCCTGCTGTTTACCATTCTGGTTTTTGCCTGCGTTGCTGTTTTTGTGGCGTTTCTCCGCCGCAAGCTGGTATTATTTTCGGACAGCCTTTGCCGGACGATGGATGATATGCTGGATGGGGCGGCCCCACCGCCGCAAATTCATGAGGAAGAAAATCTGTTTTACAAAATCAATCACCGGCTGCTGCGTCTGTATGAAGTCATGCGGGAGAATCGGGAGCGTGTGGCGAAAGACCGGGCTGATTTGCAGGAACTGATTTCCGACATATCCCATCAGGTGAAAACGCCGATTGCCAACCTCCAGATGGTAAACGCCACGTTGCTTGAACAGTCCGTGCCGGAGGAAAAACAGCGGGAGTTTTTACAGGCATCCAGCGGACAGCTTGATAAGCTGGATTTTCTTATGCAGGCTATGATAAAGACCTCCCGGCTGGAAACCGGCGTGATTTCTCTGGACAGAAAAATACAGCCGCTCTATGATACCCTTGCGGCGGCGCTGGGCGGTATCCTGCTTAACGCCGAAAAGAAAAATATTCATGTAAGTGTGGATTGCCCGCCTGATCTGGCGCTGGCCCATGACAGGAAATGGACCGGCGAGGCTCTGTTCAATATTCTGGATAATGCTGTAAAGTACACGCCGGAGGGCGGCACGATTTGCGTCACCGTCCAAAGCTGGGAGCTGTATGTGAAAATCGACATTGCGGACAGTGGGAAGGGAATTGCGGAAAACCGGCAGGGCATGATCTTCAAACGATTCTACCGGGAAGAGGAAGTACACGATGTGGACGGCATCGGCATCGGGCTGTATCTGGTTCGTGAGATCGTCACCATGCAGGGCGGCTATATCAAGGTATCTTCCGCTGTGGGATACGGCTCTGTATTTTCCATATTCCTTCCCTATGGTTAAAATTCCGGAAACGGGAGAGTGAAACGCTTTGATGGAATTTACCATTTATTCTGATGTGGGGGAAAATGACCTTCTGGACGGGGGAATGGCAAAAACAGTCTGTGCAACCGTGGTGGATAATTATCCGTTAGATATGCTTCCGCTTGATTCTACACCGGAATACTTATTTTTTATGGTGATTCCATGGTCAATGAACGCTGATTTTGACGGATTAACGGGATTCTCTAAATCAGGTCTGACTTTTTGGACGGATACGCCTGCGCAGACAATGGCGCAGATTCAGTCTGAAATTACAGATGCGGGGATTGCCTATGATTATACGCTTATAAATCTATCTTCCGCAGTTGATCTGTTCCGGAGCATCACTTTTGTTGTAGATGTGTTTATTTACGCCTTTGGAGCTATGATTTCCTTGATTGCGGTTGCAAATGTATTTAATACGATTTCAACAAACATTCGCATCAGGAGGCGGGAACTTGCCATGCTGCGTTCGGTTGGAATGTCGGAACATGGTTTTAACCGGATGATGAATTTCGAGTGTTTCTTTTATGGATTGCGCACGATTCTGTTTGGAGTGCCGATTGCGGGTATTCTTTCATGGCTGATTTATAAAGGGCTGGTTACGAATGAACAACTTGAAGGATTTTCGTATCGTTTTCCGTGGCAAAGCATGATAATCAGCGTATTAGGTGTATTTTGTATTGTTTTTATTACAATGTTGTATGCTACCAGCAAAATCAGGAAAGAAAATATTATTGATGCACTTAGAGATGACATGGCTTAGCAAGGATGGGAAATGCTATTGTTTAGAAATATTATCTGCCATTTTGCAGGCAGCTTGATAGTCTGGCTGCAAGATGGCATAAGGAGTATATTATGTGGCAGTTTGCATTTTTTGTATTTTTTGTTTCAGTCTGCATATTCGCAGGAATTATGTTTCATGATTCCAGAACATTATGGAGTGGAGCCTCGTTTTTGATTATGATGATGTGTCTGGCGATATTTTTGTTGTTTGTCTTATACCAATGTTCAGAATGGCTGGCAGCGCATGCTTTAGTGATTGGAATACTGATTGTTATGTTTGTTTTAGCAGTAGGCAGTGTGGCTTTGTTTCCAGTGGCTTTGATTCTTGTGTTCTTTATAGAAGGGGTAAGAGTTATTAGACATGAAGGAATAAAACCGACAAATCTATTATCAATGTTGTTTTCTGTTCTGTTATGTATTTATCTGGCGGTCTGGCCGGTAATTGGAAACCTGGGAAAGAATACATTAGGTACAATGCTCTATACAATGATAAGTTTCATAGCAGTATATATATTGTCTCTGCTGGCAGTGTATTCACTTTCTGCAATACTCAATCTTGTTTATTTAAAAAGGAAGAGAAACGCAGATTACATTATTGTGCTGGGAGCAGGAATTATTGGGAGTAAGGTAACGCCGTTACTTGCAGCACGGATTGAAAAAGGAATAGAATTGCTGCGTTATAATC
>OFGR01000170.1_pt1 | contig 67555 bp, 53 predicted proteins | sample 1521811 | NCBI WGS metagenome assembly OFGR01 (sample SAMEA3504098, study PRJEB24116) | mouse gut metagenome | biome: mouse gut; feature: mouse-associated habitat; material: faeces | place: Denmark | collected 2011 | reverse complement strand
GCCAAATTTATTTGAGCATTACCGAACGTGAGTATCTAAGACGTAGTCAAAGATAGCAAAAATACGCGACACATTCTCAATGCTAAGATCCAAACATATAAAAATCCGGGCATCAATCCATAACTCATGTGTGGATCAATACCCGGATAAGTATATCGGTATTACCGGAATGTCAGTTTCGGTGTTATCAGCGCACCACTATCTTGGAGGTCTTATTGCCACGCTTCTCGATATATACTGTGCCGCTGCGCAGGGATGCAGGATCTGTCATCACACCGTCTAAGCTGTAATATACCGGGGTGGCGTCTGTGCTGTCAGTAGCGATGTCGTCGATACCGACTGTGCCGCTGTCGAATCGGAAGTTCAGGACATTCTGGGAGGTGAAGTAGTCGTTCAGCATAGTCTTCTCTATCACCGAGCACAGAATAGCCACTTTCTTTCCAAGATTCTCTGGCTTTGAGCTGAGCGAGAGTTCAGCCGATGTATCAGCATTGGAGATAGCGAGTACATTCAGGCAACCGGCGATTGAGTTCTGGTCCTTGTTGTCGGAAAGCAGCAGGTTTCCGGCGGGAGCGCCTTCTGCGGAGAAAACCGGAGTCGGTGCGAAAAACATGCCGGTGTTGTAGCCCACGATATATCCTTCCACCCATACGTCACGCAGGTATTGCTGAGAAGACATTGCGCTTTTCATTTCCGCGCAGGTGTAGGGATTGTTTTCAGAACCGTCGCCGGCCAGTGCGGCTGCTGCAGACATGACAACAGCCATTGCAGAGAGTAAAAGTCTTTTCATAAAGTAAATTGGATTGGTTATTGATTAAAAATTACAGGTTGTGTAAGTGAATTATCCGACAAATCAGTATGTGTAAGAATTCGTATAGGGGATTCTGTGTAGTGAATCTGCTGCAAAGTAACGCCGTTTTGCTGAATTAAGCAAGCGTTTCAGATACAAATATTGCGGATTGGACATGGTTTTCTTTACCGTATGATCAGAATGCCACATGGCATAACCATCGTCCGATGCCACATTTTTTACTCTATGCAGACAAATGTCCGAAAAATTAAGTTAATTTTATGCTCCGAAAAAAATGAATGAGGCTTGGCAACCTTTTTAGATTCTGTGGTGTTAAGCATCTATAACATTCATCCATTACGAGAAAGTGAGCGAAAGAAAAAAAATAGCAAGTGTCTTCCGGGTAGTGTCAAGACTGTTGCTCGGTATAGTTCTGCTTATCGCAGGCCTGGCAGTGGGGCTTTACTCGCCCTGGGTGCAGGATGGTTTGCGGAAGGCTGCTGTGCATTATGTGAATTCGTCGGGAATGCCCTTTGAAATAAATCTCGACAGGCTGCGTCTGCGGTTTCCATTGAAACTGCAGATCAGTGGTCTGAATGTCACCGACAGGATCAGTGGCGACACAGTCGTAATGGCCGAAGCTCTCTACGCCTCGGTCGGACTTATGCCTTTGCTGAAAGGCGATGTAAGTATCGACCGTGCCACACTCGTGGACGCTCTCTATGTGATGGGCAGTCCGGATTCAGCAATGTATCTGCGTGCCGGTATAGGTAAGCTTGATCTTAATCCGGCAAGAGTGAGTCTCGGATCGCCGATGACTATAGATCTCGAGGATGCAACCCTGGCACACACCCGCGTGAGCATAGACATACGTCCGGATACTACTGCAGCCGATACAGCCTCGGCAAAGTCTTCCCCGATGGTTTTCAAGGCAGGGCGTCTCCATCTGGTGGATTTCTCCTATCAGATGAGCCTTGCACCGGGTATTGATTCTATCGGTGCAACATTCGGCGATGCTGTGTTGTCGTCCGGAGTGGTTGATCTCGGTGGTCAGACAGTGGATGTGCGCAGTCTTGTCGGCACAGGGCTTTCTGCCGCTTATGTGGCTGCTCCGGCATCAGCTGATGATACCACCGGGGTTGCCGAAGAAGCTGTAGGCGGTCAGGCTGAATCCGAATCATCGTCGCGTCCGTGGACCGTGAGAGTACATGATATAGACTTTACCGGTGGTAATGCCTTGTATACTACCCGTGGCTACAGCCCTGAGCCGGGCATTGATTTTGGATATATAAGCGTCGACAGCTTGAGGCTCAGGGTGACTGATTTCTATAATCAGGCTTCAGACCTGCGGTTGCCGATAAGTAAGCTTTCAGCTAAAGAACGTTGCGGTGTGCAACTCGATGCCGCAGGCACATTGGCTATTGACTCTGCCGGTCTGCACATAGATCATTTTACCATTGACACACCGTCGGGTACGGAACTCGATGCCGACGGACTTATGGGCATGGGGGATATGGCCAACGATGGTAATCTTCCGCTGCGTCTGAACGCAGCTGGCAATGTAGCCGTGCAGGATCTTGGTCTTATGTTTCCTGCCATGCTCCCCATAGCTTCCGGATTGCCAGATGATGCGCCCGTAGAACTTGAAGCCGAGGTCTCAGGCACGACATCGCAGCTTGATATACGCAGGCTTGATATTGATGTGAACAGATGTATGAAGCTACATGCATCCGGCAGCATGTCCTGGCCAATGAATCCCGACCGAATCGGAGGTGATATCGCGTTCAATGGCAAAGTTTACAATGTCACAGGGCTGAAAAACAAGATGCTCGACAGACCTTTGGCCGAGATGCTCGGCATACCTCCTATGTCGGTGGACGGTCGTGTGTCGATGAACTCCGCGACAACCAAAGGTAAGGTGAAAGTCCTTACCGGTGGTGGCTCACTTGCCGCCGATGGCCAATGGACGGCCACATCGGAGGGCTACAAGGCGCATGTCGCTCTTGATAAATTTCCGGTGGATGCATTTCTGCCTGCTTATGGGATAGGAGATGTCACAGCTACGCTCACCGCTGACGGGCACGGACTGAACCCGCTTTCTCACTACATGAAAGCAACAGCAGGATTCGATATTGAAAGTGCTGTATATGGCGGTCATTGCTACAAAGGAATATCCGGCCATGCGATTGTAGGCGATGGAAAAGCCGATGTGGATCTGTCGTCCTCTGATCCGGATGCGGATTTCAGGCTGACGGCTTCGGGTAATCTTGTACCTGAGCCATATAACTGGTCGGGTACTCTTGATCTTGTGCGCGCAGACCTGCGCTCGCTTGGTCTGTCGAATTCAGCTATGGCTTTTGCCGGTAAGATGGATTTCTCGGCCACTGCCGCCCCGACAGACAGCATTATGGATGTCGCTATCTATATGCCGCGTTTCTCAATGACGGATTCGGCCGGTACGATAAGCTCTGACAGTATCTCACTGAAGCTGAATTCGAATGCTGCGGCCACCAGGTTGGAAATGGATAACGAAGACCTTAAAGCAACTCTGAAGGCTGACGCTCCCCTGATGGTTCTTGTATCTGAATTCTCGGCTGCGGCAGATTCGCTGTCGGCATCATTAGGGCGTCATAGTCTTGATGTAGAGGCTATACAGAGAGCTTTACCTTCGTTTACTCTACGATTCGATGCTGGCAGGCGAAATCTTCTGGCACGTTATCTGGCTCAGTCCGATATAAACTTCAACTCTGTTGAGATGAGAGCTGTGAACGATTCACTGCTATCCGTCAGCGCTGGCGTCAACAGGCTTACGACCGGATCAACGACGATCGATACGATAACATTCAGGGCACGTCAGGACAGCACGCTGATGCTGTTCAGGGCAGAAATGAACAATCGCCCCGGCACGTTCGACAATTTTGCCCATGTGCGCGTGCGGGGCTATGTAGCCGACCGCAAGATGCAGATGATGCTCAACCAGAAAAATATCAAGGGCGAGACAGGATTCAACTTCGGAGCTACAGCAACCTATGCTGATTCGGCGCTGAGAGTAGTATTCGTGCCCACTGATCCTACGATAAGCTACAAACCGTGGACTATAAACGAAGACAATTACATAACTTATGACTTCCCGCATCATCACATCGACGCCAATCTGCATCTGAAGAATGCGCAGAGTAGTGTTGAACTGTATACCGTACATGATGAGCATCACGACGAAGCGGACCATGTGCATGATGAATTCGCGCAGGAGGATGTGGTGCTGAAGGTGAAGAACCTGCGGTTGAGCGACTGGCTGTCTTTAAATCCGTTCGCTCCGCCTGTCAAAGGTATAGCCTCGGCCGACATGCGTGTGCGCTGGGATTCCGGCTCGCTCAACGGATCCGGAACTATCGGAGTCGACTCGTTATATTATGGAAAGGAACGTGTTGGGAATTTCCTCGCCGATGTGGATCTGAGTACAAACACAGCTGGTACGGTGAAGGCCCGTGCAGGACTGTCGGTAGATGGTGTCCGCACGATAGACATAACAGGTAGCCTGAATGATTCGACCGCCGTATCCCCCTTCAATCTCGACTTCTCGATGATACACTTCCCCCTTGCTACGGTCAATCCTTTCCTGCCCTCTGGTACAGCTACACTGCGCGGAATGCTTAACGGCAAGATGGATATCACCGGAGATATGGCAAATCCGCGTTTCAACGGAGCATTGGATTTTGACTCCACTGCAGTACGTGTCACTATGCTCGGTACGGATTATGTATTCTCTGAAACTCCGATCGACGTTGTGGATAACCTTGTCACATTCCGCGATTTCACAATCACCGGGACAAATAAGAATCCGCTGACCGTGAACGGCACGGCCAATATCACCGATCTGTCGAACGTAGCGCTCGATCTTACGCTGAAAGCCCGCGATATGGGACTTGTCAACAGCAGCCGTTCACCCAAGGGAGCTGATGTATACGGAAAGGCATACATAGATCTTGATGCAGGAGTCAAGGGCAATATGAATTTCATGTCGGTGGATGCCAATCTTGTTCTTCTCGGAGGCACTAATGTCTACTACAACATACCGGATGCCGCCAATACCATACAGTCAATGAAAAACGACCAGATGGTGCGCTTTGTACAGTTCAGCGATACTGCATCCATAAATCAGACAGGTGACGTACAGGAATCTTCTATGGCAATGAGTATCGATGCCGTGCTTACTCTCGAGGCCGGTTCGATGATCACGGTGAACTTGTCGTCCAATGGTACGGACAAACTCCAGATAGAACCTGAAGGCACGCTCAATTATACCCAGCCTCCGCTTTCCGAAGGCAGACTTACCGGACGTCTGAATCTCAACAAGGGACTGGTGCGCTATTCTTTGCCGGTACTGGGCGAGAAGAGCTTCGATTTCCAGGAGGGAAGCTATGTGAACTTCACCGGACAGATGATGAATCCGTCACTGAACATCAAGGCTGTGGACAAAGTACGTGCCAATGTGACACAGGAAGGGCAGAATTCACGACTGATAAATTTCGATGTATCGCTTTCGGCTACAGGCACGTTGAGCAATATGAATGTTGCATTTGACCTATCCACAGGTGATGACCTCACTATTGCCAATGAATTGCAGAGTATGACTGCCGAACAGCGTGCCAATCAGGCCATGAACCTGTTGCTTTACGGCACATATACTGGTCCGGGTGTGAAAGCCAATGCAAATCTGTCAGGCAACGCGCTTTATGGATTTCTTGAAAGCAAACTCAATTCTTGGGCGGCACAGAATATCCGTGGAGTCGATCTTAGCTTTGGTATTGACCAATACGACCGCACTTTCGACGGAAATACTTCCACTGCCACGCAGTACAGCTACAAGGTGTCGAAATCTTTGTTCAACGACAGGTTCAAGATCATCGTAGGTGGAAATTATTCCACCGATGCAGACAATGATGAGAATTTCTCACAGAACCTGATCAACGACATATCCTTTGAATATCTGCTCAACCGCCAAGGCACGATGCTCGTCCGTCTGTTCCGGCACACCGGTTACGAGAGCATTCTCGAGGGAGAAGTCACCCAGACAGGTGTGGGCTTTGTCTACCGTAGGAAGATACGTACACTGCTCGATATGTTCCGTCCGTTCCGCAAAAATTCAGTACCGGCTCAGGTTCAGACTCCGGCCGAAACTTCTAAATGATCAAGGATACGTTATGAAATGCAAAGTCAACATAGATAAGCCATTATTGATAGTCTCGGTGTTGCTCGCCCTTGTAGCTGGCAGTTGCTCCACGACCCGCCGGATCCCTGCCGACGATATGTTGTATACCGGTCTGAAAAAAGTTACAATAGACGGAGTTGATGGAGAGAAAGTCCCCTCCGATGTGGTGTCGCAGGTTAAGGATGCCGTGGAGGTTGAGCCAAATAATGCAATATGGCATTCTGCCTACTACCGGTGGCCGTTCCCTCTGGGTCTGTGGGTCTACAACAACTGGAGCAATCCTAAGAAAGGTCTGAAGCATTGGCTGTATGAGAAGCTTGTGTCCGAACCGGTGCTGATGTCCGATGTCAAGCCGGAAGTCAGGACCAAGATGGTGGATCAGATACTTGAGAATAACGGTTTCTTCAGGGGGCATACATCCTACGAACTGGTCCAGGGCAAGAACAAGAAGAAAGCCCGTCTGAGCTACACGGTGAATACAGGCCCTGCATATATGGTGGATTCTATAGAGCTATTGCCAGATTCGACACATCTGCTGCATTCGATAGATTCCGTGGCAAGGCGTCTCACAACCCTGCGCAAAGGAGAGCGTTACTGTGTGGATTCACTTTCGGCTGCGCGTACTGCCATTGCCAATGCCATGCGCAACCGCGGTTATTATTTCTTCCGGCCTGAGTATATAGAATATCTTGCCGATTCGACAATCAATCCCGGTAGTATTGCCTTGCGTATGGTAATGCCTTCGTCTGTTCCTGCATTTGCGCTGAAACGCTACCGCATTGGAAATGTAACCACTTATATATACCGGAATGAGGGTGGTGGAACACCGGATACGACGTCGACACGCGTAGGCGATCTGATTGTAATGGAGCCTGCACGTCTGCGTAAGAAAATTATTCCTGAGAATGTGACCCTGCGTCCCGGCAAATACCTGTCGGTGCGCGACATGGACCGCACACAGACCTATCTGTCGCGACTTGGAATTTTCAATGCCATAAATATCGAGGTCATTCCGGATACGGTGAACAAGGAGTCCGATCTGCTGAACGTAGCCATAGCTTGCACATTTGATACTCCTCTCGAAGCCTCGGTCGAGGTGAATGTGTCGTCCAAAAGTAATTCTTATCTCGGACCGGGTGCTATATTCAATGTGACAAACCGTAATATCTTCGGCGGAGGCGAGCAACTCAATGTGCAGCTTACCGGTGCATACGAATGGCAGACAGGACACAACCGTTCGTCGTTGTTCAATTCTTACGAGGTGGGTCTGAATGCATCGCTTGCTTTTCCGAGACTGCTTGCACCAAAATTCATACCGAGGTTGAGGCGTGCGGTCCACTGGACGCGTGTCAGCGTTGGCGCGGATCTGCTCAATCGTCCGCATTATTTCAAGATGGCCCAGTTCAATGCGGCGTTCAGCTACGACTGGCGCTCTAACCGCTATATCCAGAACAATCTCACATTGTTCAAACTCACGTATACCGACCTGATGCACACTACCCACGCATTCGACTCCATCATGGATGCCAATCAGGCTATAGCGCAGAGTTTCAGGAGCCAGTTCATACCACAGCTTTCATATTCAATCATCTATGACCGTGCTATGGACCGCGACAATACTATCAATGTGCAGGGTACTGTCACAGAGGCTGGAAATATCTTCTACGGAATATGGGAAGCATTCGGAAAACGCGGCGAAAAGAAGTTGTTCGGTGTGCCGTTCTCACAATTTGTCAAGGCTACAGGTCAGATCGTATATGGCCATCGCATAGGGCGAGGGGATTCATGGCTTATGTCAAGGATTTTCGTGGGTGCGGCGCATGCCTATGGTAATTCGGCGCAAGTGCCTTACTCGGAGCAATTCTATTGCGGTGGAGCCAACTCGGTCAGGGCTTTCACTGTCAGGAGTATCGGACCGGGCAGTTACCATGTCCCCGGCACTACGAGCAACGATTATTTCGACCAGACCGGTACGTTCAAGTTTGAGGCCAACCTTGAATATCGTTTCCCGATCATCGGTCCTGTGCATGGGGCTGTTTTTCTCGATGCCGGCAATGTATGGCTTCTTGAAAATGATCCCGCACGTCCCGGAGGCATGCTCAAGGCTTCGACATTCTTCAAGGATCTGGCGTTGGGAACAGGTGTCGGCATAAGATTCGACATAGGTATGCTTGTGCTGCGCGGCGACCTCGGTATTGGAATACATGCGCCGTATGATACCGGACGCAGCGGGTATTACAATATGACATCGTTCGGCAATTCACTGGCATTCCACCTGGCTATAGGCTATCCGTTCTAATCATGGTGATATGGCTCTCCGCGCAATATGGTCATTGCGCGGTAGATCTGTTCGGTTATGAACAGTCGGATCAGCTCATGAGGGAAAGTCATCTTCGACAGCGACAGCATTTCATCGGCACGGTCGTATACGGCCTTTGAAAATCCGTATGGCCCGCCAATGACGAGTACCAGATTGGCTGGAAGAATGCTCATTTTGCGGTCAAGATAACCGGCAAACTGGCGTGATGTGAGTTCGCGTCCACGTTCGTCGAGCAGGACGAGCGAGTCACCCGGACGCAATGATGCCAGCAACATCTGTCCTTCGGCTTCTTTCTGCCGTTCGGCTGAAGGAGCTTTCATCTTCACATCGGGCAGAGTCTTTATCTCGAAAGGTACATACCGCGGTATTCTCGACGCATACTTCTCTATGCCTTCCCTCAGATAGGCTTCCGAAGTCTTTCCTATGACAGTGAGTATAATTTTCATAACTGCAAAAGTAACCAAAATCTACTGTTGCCGCAATCGTTGGGAAAATTTTGCGGTATTGTCGGCGGAAATGATTATTTTTGCGGATTGAAGATACAAACGACTACACAATGAAATCGACAGACGAACTTATCGACGACCTGCTCACACTGGCATTTGCAGAAGATGTGGGCGATGGAGACCATACCACACTCAGTACAATTCCCGCCGACGCAATGGGAAAGCAGCACCTGCTGGTCAAGCAGCCCGGAATTCTGGCCGGCGTGGAGATAGCCCGCATGGTGTTCAAGAAGTTCGATCCCTCGCTCAAGATGACAGTGTTTATCGGCGATGGATCGCGTGTCAAGCCCGGCGACATTGCTTTCGAGGTAGAAGGACCGGTGCGTTCTCTGCTACAGACAGAGCGTGTAATGCTTAATATAATGCAGCGCATGAGCGGTGTAGCGACAATGACCGATGTATATCAGAGCCGTCTCGAAGGACTTAAAGCCAAGGTTCTTGATACCCGCAAGACCACTCCCGGAATGCGTATGCTCGAGAAGATGGCAGTCAAGATCGGCGGAGGTATGAATCATCGTATCGGTCTGTTCGACATGATACTGATAAAAGACAATCATGTAGACTTTGCAGGAGGCATACCTCAGGCTATCAGAGCCGCCAAGGCATATTGCAGCGAGAAAGGCAAGGATCTGAAGATAGAGGTGGAGGTGCGCAATACCGACGAGATCCGTCAGGCTCTCGCCGAGGGCGTCGACCGCATAATGCTTGACAATTTCACTCCTGAGGCTACGGCCGAGGCTGTGAAGCTGATAAACGGTGCTACGGAAGTGGAATCGTCGGGAGGTATCACTCTCGATACCATCAGGGCCTACGGTGAAGCAGGTGTGGATTTTATTTCTGTCGGAGCACTCACCCATTCGGTCAAGGGACTTGACATGAGTTTCAAAGCCTGCAAGTGATACCGCGATGGCAGAAAAGTTTACCATCGACGGTGATGATGACTATCCCGCAATAGTAGATAGCGGGGTAGACATTGATTCCGTACAGTCATCAGAGCCACAACTTTGTCTTGACCCGTTGGTGTGCTACCGTGGGGTGGAGATAATGCGTCAGGAGCATGTGGTCCTCAAGGATGTCAATCTCTCGGTATGTCCGGGTGAATTGGTTTATCTGATCGGGCGTGTAGGTTCGGGTAAATCGTCGCTTATAAAGACCATGTATGCAGATGTGCCTGTGCTTGAAGGCGAGGCTACCGTTATGGGCTACGACCTGCGTCACCTGCGACGCCGCGATGTTCCGATGCTGCGACGCAGTATCGGGATTGTGTTCCAGGATTTTCAACTTCTGACCGACCGCACTGTATATGCCAACCTGCGCTTTGTGCTGGAAGCTACCGGATGGCGCAACCGGTCGGATATCGACGAGCGTATTGAGGAAGTGCTGTCGCGTCTGGGCATGGCTACCAAAAGCTATAAGATGCCTCACGAACTGTCAGGAGGCGAGCAGCAGCGCATAGCAATAGCCCGCGCCTTGCTGAACTCACCCCGTCTTATACTTGCCGACGAGCCGACAGGCAACCTTGATCCCGATACCGGCGACCGTATCGCCACGTATCTCAGCGAGATCGCAGCATCTGGTGTGGCTGTAGTCATGGCTACGCATAATCTTAGTCTTATCGACAGATTCCCCGGGAGGGTGGTGCGCTGCGAGGATAAGAGACTTGTGTTATAATCCGCAGATTTTTCATTTCAAAAAATATACAATTATCTACTGCCTATGCAGGTACTAAAATTCGGAGGGACATCAGTAGGGACTGCCGAGCGTATAAAGAATGTGGCCAGACTGATAGTTGAGCGTGGACGCAATATCGTGGTGCTGTCTGCCATGTCGGGTACGACAAATTCGCTTGTCGAGATTGCCGACTACCTTTACAAAGGTAATTCGCGCGGTGCAATGGAGACAATTTTCGCGCTTGAATCGAAATATGCCGATACTGTGCGCCAGCTTCTTGGCGACGATGATTATGCCGCCGAGGCCCGCACGGTGCTCAGGGGTATATTCAATTTCCTGCGCACATTCACTCCCGAAGGGTTCGATACAGTCAGAGAGAAAGAGATTCTGGCACAAGGGGAGCTTATGTCCACCACTCTGATGAGCTTATATCTGCGCCAGAGCGGCTACATTTGCGATGTACTTCCCGCTCTCGACTATATGAGCACCGATGCCGACGGCGAGCCGCGCATGGAGTCTATAGAACGCAAGCTCAAGGCGATGGTACAGCGACATCCTGAAGCCGATGTACTGCTTACACAGGGATACATATGCCGCAATCATCTGGGTGATGTAGACAACCTGCGCCGTGGAGGAAGCGACTACACGGCTTCGATTATCGGAGCCGTGCTCGAAGTCGAGGAGGTGCAGATATGGACCGACATCGACGGTATGCACAACAATGACCCGAGGTATGTGGACAATACCTCTCCGGTGCATGAACTGCATTTCGACGAAGCAGCCGAGCTTGCATACTTCGGGGCTAAGATATTGCATCCTACCTGTGTGCTTCCGGCCAAATTGCACAATATACCGGTACGTCTGCTCAATACACTCGAGCCTACAGCCGAGGGGACGATGATACATTCGGCAGCGCCTGCCGATGGCAAGATAAAGGCCATAGCTGCCAAAGATGGCATAATCGCAGTGAAGGTGCGCAGCGGGCGTATGCTCATGGCATACGGTTTTCTGCATCAGGTGTTCGAGACATTCGAGCGCTACCGCACGCCGGTCGATATGGTGGCCACAAGTGAGGTATGTGTGTCACTGACCATAGACAACGATCAGTATCTGCGTCCGATTGTTGACGATCTGAAGAAATTCGGCACGGTGTCTGTTGACCGCGATATGGTTATAATCTGTGCGGTAGGAGACCTCGACTGGCATAATTGCGGATTTCAGGCTGATGTCCTGAACGCTTTGCGTGATGTGCCTGTGCGCATGATCTCTTTCGGCGGTAGCAACTACAATATTTCGGTTCTCGTGCATGCGGCAGACAAGAAGCGTGCGCTTAACGCTCTCTCGGCTGCACTGTTCCAGTAAGACATGATACCTGCATCGCCATTACAACTACCGGAGTCACATCCCACACCGTATTATTGCTACGATATGGGGCTGTTGGGCCGCACACTTGACGTGCTATCTGGAATTGCGGCTGATTTCCCGGCTTTCAGGATTCACTATGCTTTGAAAGCAAATGTGAATCCTGTGCTGTTGCGTGCGATAGCCGACAGCGGGTTAGGGGCTGATATCGTGAGCGGCGGTGAGTTGCAGGCTGCGCTTGATGCAGGATTTGCTCCCGGGAGGATCTTTTTTGCCGGAGTAGGGAAGACCGACAGCGAGATAGCCGCCGCACTTGAAGCCGGTATAGGCTGTCTGAATGTGGAGTCGCAGGCCGAGATGGAGGTTATAAGCTCCATTGCGTCTGCCTTGAGAAAGACAGCCGATATTGCAATCAGGGTAAATCCCGACATTGATGCCCATACGCATCATTATATAACTACAGGTTTGCAGGACAATAAGTTCGGAATAAATCTGGATTGTCTTGATGCCTGCATCGATCTGGCTCGTTCGCTGCCCGGCATACGGCTGCGCGGACTGCACTTCCACATAGGTTCGCAGATCACTATTCTTGATCCTTTCAGACTCCTGTGCGACAGGGTAAACAGCATTCTCGCACAACAGAGGACCAGAGGTGTGGAATTTTCGTTCGTTAACCTCGGCGGTGGTCTTGGCGTTGATTACGACAATCCTGAGGCAAATCCAGTACCGGACTTCCTGGCAGTGGTGGAGCTTATGTCGCGAACCTTGGAAATTCCGGATGGAATGGAGGTTCATCTTGAGCTTGGCCGCTCGGTAGTTGCCCAATGCGGTTCGCTTATCTCCCGTGTGCTCTATATTAAAGAAGGCCACAGCCGGCGATTCGCCATAGTTGATGCCGGTATGACAGAACTCATACGTCCGGCTCTCTATGGAGCGATGCATTATATCGATAATATCAGTGCCGCAGCACGCGGTGAATCCGTGCATATGCCTTATGATGTGGTCGGACCGGTGTGCGAGACGTCCGACTCATTCGGTGAGGCGGTGGTGCTTCCGCTAAGCCGGCGAGGCGACATCATTGCCATCCGCAGCGCAGGAGCATATGGCGAATCCATGTCTTCACACTATAATTGCAGATCGTTGAATCCACCGATATATCTGACATGACAAAATCTCCAGCCAAGACAAATGCCGCGCGTCTTCTCGACCGAGCCGGCATAGCTTATGAACTGATTCCTTATGAAGTAGACGAGAACGATCTTGCCGCTACCCACGTGGCCGAAAGTCTCGGAGAGGATATAAGCAGGGTGTTCAAGACCATTGTCCTGCGCATAGAGCCAGGCAACGGTCATATAGTTTGTGTTCTGCCCGGCGATTGCGAGGTAGACTTGAAGAAAGCTGCCAAAGTGGCGTCCGCCAAGAAAGTAGAGCCGGTGAAAGTGAGTGAACTGCTTGGCCTCACAGGTTATATCCGCGGGGGATGTTCGCCGGTGGGCATGAAGAAGCCTTTTCCGGTTATATTCCATTCCACTGCGCCGGAGTATGATTTCATATATGTGAGTGCGGGCCAGCGTGGATTGCAGATCAAAGTAGATCCGAAGAATCTTATAGCATATACGAAAGCGGCGGTTGCCGATATAACCTCAGAATCTTGCCAGGATGATCAACAGCATTGGTAATATCTATCGGCTTACATCTTTTGGAGAAAGCCACGGCCCGGCGATAGGTGGGGTGATCGACGGAGTGCCTTCTGGTCTGGTTATCGACACTGAAGCTCTCCAGACAGAACTGGACCGCAGACGTCCCGGAACTTCCGACGTCAGCTCTCGTCGCAGCGAGCCAGACAAGGTCCGTTTGCTATCAGGAATATACAAAGGTGTTACCACCGGTTCTCCCATCGGGTTTATTATAGAGAATACAGATGCGCGGCCGTCCGACTATGCGGATATAAGAGATGCATTCCGGCCAAATCATGCCGACTATACATATTATGCCAAGTTCGGGCATCGCGATCCAAATGGAGGCGGACGTGCTTCGGCTCGCGAGACCGCAGCGAGGGTTGTGGCCGGAGCAGTGGCCTTGCAGGCGCTTGCTGCTGTGGGCATTCGTGTCGATGCATATGCTTCTGCGATCGGATATGTTGGCTGTAATGCAGATTACAATAGTTTTGACCTTGCGAAAGTGTGGGATTCTCCGGTGAGATGTCCTGACGAAGATATATCCGCAGCTATGCGTCAGGCTATAATTGATGCTGCCTCTGAAGGAGATTCGCTCGGAGGTATTGTTACTTGCATCGTACGCGGAGCACCTGCCGGACTTGGCGAGCCTGTGTTTTCCCGACTTGAATCCATGCTCGGAGCGGCTATGCTCAGCATACCTGCTGCAAAAGGGTTCGATGTAGGCTTAGGGGTTGACAGCGCAACTGCACGCGGATCGCAGGTGCGCGATATTTTCTGCGTGACTGAGGACTCGCGTATATCGACAGACAGCAATTGGTCGGGAGGAATTCAAGGTGGTATCTCCAATGGCAACGACATAGTGATGCGGGTGTTTTTCAAGCCTACACCTACAGTGATGCAGCCATATACAACTGTCGATTCTTCAATGCGGACGGTAAGTGTACGGCCCAAAGGCAGGCATGATCCTTGCGTAGTGCCAAGGGCTGTGCAGGTGGTGAGATCTATGGCTGCTATTACAATGTTTGACGCCCTGCTGCTTGATAGGTGCAGGAGAATGTGACGGTTATGAGTAATCCGTATTATCGGGAATATTCCGATTTTCTTGCCGAGGTATTTCCCGGAGGCAAGGTGCAGAAACTTTCTATAAATGCCGGGTTTTCGTGCCCTAACCGCGACGGTTCCAAGGGCTATGGAGGCTGTGTGTACTGCAATAACCACTCTTTCAGCCCGGAATATACGGCTACTACTCCAGGCGATGTAGCAGAACAGCTTGAGCGGGGGCGTGGATTTTTTGCACGCAAGTATAGCAACATGCGCTATCTGGCATACTTTCAGTCGTATACAGGTACGTATTCCGATATTGACCGTCTGATGCCGCTCTACGAAGCAGCCATTGCGCCTGACGATGTGGTGGGGCTTGTGATAGGTACACGTCCCGACTGCATGCCCGATGCTCTGCTCAGTGAACTCGTGAGGCTCAACCGGACCAAGACCGTTATGATAGAGTATGGTGTGGAGTCGTCGCATGATTCCACCCTGCGCCTTATCAACCGCTGCCATACATGGGCCGAGAGTGCGGATGCCTTGAGCCGCACATTAGATGCAGGGCTATATACCGGCGCACATTTGATAATGGGCTTGCCCGGCGAGACTGAAGACATGATGATGGAGACGGTCGAACGCATGGCCCTCCTGCATCCGCATCTCCTTAAATTCCACCAATTGCAGATTCTTCGCGGCACACGTCTGGCCGCGCAGGCAGATTCAATACCGGTCTTCACACTCGACGAATATCTCGATCTGTGTGTACGGATAGTGCGACGGTTGGGCGACACCGGAATATGTATTGATCGCTTTGCAGCTTCGTCGCCCAGCGCAATGCTTATAGCACCACGCTGGGGACTTAAAAACTACGAATTCACCAATTTGCTACATCGCAGGCTGCAGTTATTGCGCGAATTATAACGCTTTGTAATTTGAGAATCTGCTCCAGCCGGTAGCTTTCTTATATTTTGCGATACTACCCTCTGGTACGTACACAGTGACATCCGTAGGGGTAAGTTCTGACGGTTGATTGACCAATTCGAATGCTGATGCCGGATATTCATGGAAATGATCTTTGTCGAGAAAGCCTGTTTCCACAACTGGAGGATTAGGATTGCTGCAATATATTGCTTGAAGATTATTCAATGCAAACAGGCTACCCATATCCAATTGCTTAAGAGATTCAGGCAATCTTACAATCTTAGCGCAGGAATTGAAAAAAGCAAGTTCCCTGATTCGTTCGACTCCCTCGCTTACTATAATCTCGGATGCGCTGGTTCGGCTGAATGCCATTTTTTCGATCGTCTTGACCGTTGACGGTATCACGAGTTTGCCTAAATCATTTGCATCCGATGCGTAAAATCCTATTGAACATTCGCTACGGAATGCCGCTGTCTGAATTTCTTCGACTCCTTCGGGGATTATAAAATTGCCCAGACTCAGCATGTTGTTTTCGAAACAATAGCTGCCCGCCTTTCGTAATGAGCCGGGTAATTCGAGTTTAGTGACAGCAATAGCGCAAAACGCTCTTTCTCCTATTTCTTCTGTGTCTTTGGGCAGACGTATATTCAAGATCGGTACGGATAGAACACTTACGAACACGGGGGGCGATATAGGCTCTGTTCCCGGATTATCCCTGCTCTTTGAGAGATAATCATAATCGTAAGTTTTAAAGAATGCCCTATCCGGGATCACATTGTTCTCAAAACTCGCATTATGCATGTCGAGCATTATAAGGTAGTGGTTAGCTGCACAATCTCGGATGTATTGCGCATCATCGATATTCATCGGACCTGATATTGTCAGGGCATCCATGCCTTCTGTCTTTCCTTCCAGTTCCATCTCCAATGTTCCCGCTTGTCGGAGCACAACGCTTACAGGATTGTCCGGCGCCTTTTTCGATAGGGCGATAATAATTGGAGAACATTCCTCATGGTAGCGCAGATCTACAAAGTCTCCATTTAATATAAGACCTGAGGAATGCAACAGTTTAGGCTCATCCGGATTTTCATAGAATGGAGGATCTCCTCCGCAGGGTTCATCAGAGTCTGAATCATTACATCCGTACAAACCGGTAGCAAGTACGGTAAGCATCGCAGTAATGCTGATTTTAAAGAATTGTTTCATGGCTAATATCATTTTGTGAATTTATAAGTGTTGATTACTTCTCCATCTAATGTGCATGAAAGTACATATATTCCTGTAGACAGGTTATCTGTATCTATGTGTATGTTTTTCTCATCAATAGATAAGTCTTTAGTATATACAATACGTCCGGTTGATAAAGATGCTAATGTTAAGCAGTATCCTGAAACCGGGGTATCCTGCATTACTATATCAATGCCTTTGGCTGCATTTTCGTCTAAAGAAAGATATTTTATGCCAAATTCTAAAGAGATGTTTACTTCACTGTCCATAAGTTCACCCTCTGGTGTAATGGCTACAATTCTATAGGTGTCGTTGCCGGAAGCAGGAGTTACTTTTAGTGTCGAGTTTGTTGATGCTTTCTGATTTTTTGAATTGTACCATGTAGGGATTAAAGGAAAGTCCGGATCCGGATTTATAGTACCTATGCCGCCTTCCCATATTAAAGAATCTACAGGGATTGCTGTAAAGGTTTTATGAGGAGTGGTAAGGTCAATAGTTTGTCCACCAACGATGTTGTTGTTTTCGTCAGTCATTACAAAGTCAATGATATGCCTCTCCTCATTTTTTGGAGCGTCGAAAAAATCAAAAAATAATGATATTCGTCCTACTGCATAAGGATTCATACTGATTTGATTATAACTGCTTGTCGCTTCTAACATCTGTGTTGAATTAGGACTGTAGTTGTTATCTACAATGGCGGAGCCGTGTTTTCCTCCTCTAAGCCAAGATTGATATGCCGTTGAAGACATATCTGTAATTACATTTGCATATTTAAATATATCTTTTGATGATTCATCTCTCCAGTTGAAGCGGAGATTGTATTTTTTACTTTCGTTAGTCGGATTATATATAAACATTGATGTTGCCCTTATTGTATCTGCATTATCAATTACAGAATATGTAGATTGTGCCGTACCAGAGAACTTACTTACCATGAAAGAATGGTCAAGATCCATGTTTTTTTCATCAACCAATGCTGCAAAAATTGTAAATTGGTGATGTTCGGGATGTGTAGTTCCTTTAGTCAATTCCTTAGGTATGTTTAACCATGTAGAGAAAACTTTTGATTGATTTGGTTCAATATCTGTTATTTTTATATCTGCGATATGTCCGCCAGTAGGTTCATCCAGATATTTCCCATTTATGAAAGTATATTGATTTACCATTGATGAAGCCTGAGCCCAATATAATCTTAACGTTTTTCCTGATTCATATTTTATATCGCCGTCATTTCTTACCCTTACATTAACACATGCACGGTTTGTCCCATAACTTTGTCTAATATATTGTGGCTGCTCTTTTCCGTCACATCCATTCCGTAGCCATATATCAGGACTATTCCAAAATATACCGTTATTAAGAAGTTCTTCATTTGGCGCTTGTCTTATTATGAGATCAGATATAACTCTATTTATAGCCAATAGTTCAGCAAGTCCATCAGGTGAGGACTGCATATATGGATTCATTTTTGTTTGTTGTACGCCAAAGGTTCTGTCTTTTAAGTTCTCGTAAGCAAAGTTAAAAGCTTCTGATATTGAAATATATGAGTCATTATTGAGGTCTGCATTAACCTTTTTTCCATTATCATAGTCTTGTCCATTTAGAGCTGCTGTAATACAGCGCATAAAATAAGTTAATCTATATTTATGACCATATGCAGGCCCATCGGATGATGCAAGTACAACGCATCCGGGATAATTAAGTTGTTCTGCAAAATGTTTTGAATGACATCCGCCTAAGATTATAATTACATTTGTGTGATTATCCAAAAACGGTTTTATCCAAGGTAGTAGATCATCAGCATATAGGTCTTGTTGATGGATGGATAATCCACAACCGCGGCTGTCAGGAACTTTGCCATGAGATGATATGAAAATTATTAGATTGTCATTTGCTTGGACTTTTGTTTGTAGTAATTCTAAGTACTTTTTTATATTGTTATATGTTGTATTATCGTCTACATTCTTGCCTCCTCCAAGATTTTTAGGATATAATTTCTTGTCAACAGGGTCATAAGTACGACATTGCTGTAAAAGAGAATATATATTATCATATGGTACACCATAGCGTTTTGTCAATGTTTGATAAAAAAAACGACAGTCATAGTCAAATCTATCAGATTCTTCGTCTGGCATAGCCTTACCGCCAACGATAAGTGAATATGTTCGCTTTGCTGAAATGCTATTTTCTCCGCGAGAAATATTAGAATTATCTAAAATAAAGTCAGTATTAAAATCATCATCATCTCTTTTTTTTACATTGTATGGTATGTAATTGTAATCTTCAGGAGGTGAAGATAAAAGCATCTGCTTAATTTGAGGATTTTGATCAGATGTATTTTTTGGATAGGTTACTACATAACAGTCATGCTCCCAAAGGGCATATGGAACTGCGTCTATAAAGAATAACCATTCATCATTTTCTATATTGTCTTTAGGACTAATTATATAATAATCCACATCCTTATTCTCAAACAATTTAGATATTTGTCCGAAGGCTTGCTGTTGAGTGATTTCATTTGCCGAAATATTACTCGAATACAATAAAGTTAAAAAAAACAAGAATAATAAACTAAACGGTTGTTTCATAAATACTTAATATTTAAGGCTAATAACATTCAGGTTGATAATTATGCTAAAGTTACATCTGCACGATAAAGATATACAAAAAAATGGAATAAGTCAATATATATCAAAAAAATATTCCGGTTTGAAGACGAACAGCGGCTTTAATATAAAATTAATATAAAATCATTAGGGAATGTGATGCTGATAACAGAAAGTATACGAATATAAAAAAGGTATTACCCATGTAGCGGGTAATACCTTTTTTATATTTGTATGAATAAATTCAGCCTACTTCACTTCCCAGGTTTCTCCGGCGAGGATCATTGATCGCAGGGAGTCGAAGCCTTTGCGGGCGCGGACACTCTCGACCTGGGCGCTCACTTCGTCGTTGTAGGTAGGAGCTTCCACGTCGCGTATCACACCAATTGCAAGCGGCAGTTCCTTACCATCCATCATGGCAAGTTGCTGATGCAGGAAGTTGCTCTGGCAATGGGCGTCGTGCACGAGTACATCGTCGATAGTGTAGCCGTCCTTGCCTATCTCCACGGCTTTGAGCAGGAAGCCGTCCTGCACAAGACCTTTTTCGGAGTTCTTGCCGAAAACCATCTTTTCGCCGTGGCGCAGGTGTATGGTGCGATCGGCGCGGAATTCGCGGTCGGTGATGGCATTATGTATGCCGTTGTTGAAGATCACGCAGTTCTGCAGTATCTCGGTTACGGATGCACCCTTGTGGCGTGCGGCGGCCACAAGCACTTCCTGCGATGTGGCGAGTTCTACGTCGATCGAACGGCCGAAGAAGTTGCCACGCGCGCCGAAGACGAGTTCGGCCGGGATGAAGGGGTCTTCGGTAGTGCCGTAGGGCGACGACTTGGACACGAATCCGCGGTCTGATGTGGGAGAGTACTGTCCTTTGGTGAGACCGTAGATCTTGTTATTGAACAATATGATGTTTATGTCTATATTGCGTCTTACGGCATGGATGAAATGGTTTCCTCCGATGGCCAGTCCGTCGCCGTCGCCGGAGATCTGCCATACGGTCATCTCGGGGTTTGCGACTTTAAAGCCAGTGGCGATTGCTGCCGCACGTCCGTGGATGGTATGGAATCCGTATGTGTTCATATAATACGGCAGACGTGAGGAGCAGCCGATGCCGGAGATCACTGCAGTCATGTGAGGAGGGACTCCGAGGGTTGCCATAGCCTTGTGGAGAGTGTTGAGGATGGCGTGGTCGCCGCAGCCGGGACACCAGCGTACGCTTTGGTCGCTTTTATAGTCGGCGGGAGTGAATGTGTCGGTGATGTGTTCCATGATTATTCCTCGTTGATTTTGTTGACGCCTTCCACGATTTCCTGTACGAGGAAGGGCTGACCCTGAATTTTATTGATTCGCCGTATGTCCACGTCGGGGAATTTGGCCTGCAGATAGTCGGCGAACTGACCTGTGTTGAGTTCGGCTACGATAACACGCTTGTAGCGGCGCAGCAGGTCGCCTGTATTTGCCGGGAGCGGGTTGATGTAGCGGAAGTGGGCGAATGCCACAGGCTTGCCTTCGTCGTTGAGTTGCTGGGCTGCGGTGTAGAGATGTCCGTATGTGCCGCCCCATCCTACAAGGAGTGTGTCGGCGTCGGCACAGCCGCAGGCAATCTCAAGTGCAGGTATGTCGTCGGCGATGCGTGCCACTTTCTCCTTGCGCAGGAGTACCATCTTCTCGTGGTTGACAGGATCGTTGGATAATGCTCCGCTTGCAGCGTCGCGTTCGAGTCCGCCAAGTCTGTGTGCCAGTCCGGGTGTGCCGGGTACAGCCCAATATCGGGCCTTTGTCTGTTCGTCGCGCATCACAGGCTGCCAGTTTGAGTTGGCGAGATTTTCCGGCACGAAGCGGGGTTTGATCTCAGGATATTCCGATGCCTCGGGGATGCGCCATGCGCTTGATCCGTTGCCGATGAATGCATCGGATAGAAGTATTACCGGAGTCATGTGTTCGATGGCTATGCGGCTTGCCTCGAATGCCATAGTGAAGCAGTCGGTGGGCGAGCATGGCGCAACTACGGCAACAGGCGATTCACCGTTACGTCCGTATAGTGCCTGCATCAGGTCGGTCTGTTCGGTCTTGGTAGGCAGACCTGTGGACGGACCTCCGCGCTGCACGTCGATGACAACCAGTGGCAATTCGGCCATGACAGCCAGTCCGATACCTTCGCTCTTGAGAGCAAGACCGGGGCCGGAAGTAGAGGTGGCGGCCAGACTGCCTGCGAATGATGCGCCGATGGCGGAGCATACGCCGGCTATCTCGTCTTCCATCTGACAAGCCTTGACTCCGAGGTCCTTGCGCTTGGCGAGTTCGTGGAGGATATCGGTCGCAGGTGTGATGGGATATGATCCGAGGAACAGCGGACGTCCGGATTTTTCGGAAGCCATGATAAGTCCCCATGCAGTGGCCGTGTTTCCGTTGATGTCGGTATATACACCGGGACGCGGGTCTTCGGTGTCGATGCGGTAGGTGGGTACTGAAGCGTGTATGTTGGCCCCGTAGTTGTAGCCGGCTTCAAGCACTTTGGCGTTGGCTTCGTAGATTGCAGGCTTTTTTGCAAATTTGCCGTGAAGGTGACGCAGTGCTCCTTCGAGCGGTCTGTCGAAAAGCCAGCAGATGAGTCCGAGGGTGAATATGTTGCGGCATTTGAGTACTGCCTTGTTGTCGAGTCCGCTTTCGGCCAGCGCCGCTTTTGTCATGGATGTCACAGGAACTTCGACCACTGTGTCTGTGATTCCGAGTTCCTCGAACGGGTTCATGGTCTTGTAGAGCGCTTTTTTGAGGTCGGCTTCTTTGAAAGAGTCGATGTCGACGATGATCACACCGCCTTTGCGCAGGAATTTCACATTCTGCTTGAGTGCGGCGGGATTCATGGCCACGAGCACATCGGCGCTGTCGCCGGGTGTGTGTACGTTTTTTCCGGCGCTTACCTGGAAGCCCGATACTCCTCCGAGCGAGCCTTGCGGGGCACGGATCTCAGCCGGATAGTCAGGGAAAGTGCTCACCTGATTGCCTACTCCTGCCGAAACGTTGGTGAAGATGTTGCCTGCGAGCTGCATTCCGTCGCCGGAATCGCCCGAAAATCTCACGACCACTTTGTCGAGGACTTTTACATTGGCTTTTTCATTCATGATTAGAAACTGGTGATGATTGGTGAAATCTTTTCAGGGATGTCAGAAGGTTAACGTGTCTGCTTGTCTTTGGGTGTGTACACGCAAAGAGCGTGCCCTTGTCAGCAAACGCGACAAAGGTAATCAAAATTAATAATATAGTGCCCGTTTTAAGTAAATTATTTCCGGTTATCCACCACTGTTTCGCACTGTCGCGGACCGGTCTATGCGTTGTAAGGGTCGAACATCAGTGTGGACAGGTATTTCTCTGCTCTGTCGGGGAAGACTACGGCGATGTTGCCGCTTTTCAGACCTTGTGCGACTCTTATGGCTGCCAGTAGAGCCGCGCCGCTGCTCATCCCTGCGAATATGCCTTCTTCGAGTATTATGCGTCGGGCCATCTCTATGGCTTCCTCGCTCTCGACCATCTCCTGTATGTCGATGCGCGAGGGGTCATATATAGCAGGAACGATGGCTTCGTCCATGTTTTTAAGACCTTGGATATAATGTCCGCGCACGGGGTGTGCACATACTACCTTTATATCCGGCTTGAGTGCGCGCATGAATTTCGATATGCCCATTATTGTGCCTGATGTGCCCACGGCGCATACCAGATAGTCAATCTTGCCTCCTGTCTGCTGCCATATTTCAAGGGCGGTGCGCTCGTAGTGGGCCTGATAATTGGCGGCATTGCCGAACTGGTCTGGCATGAAGTATTTGTCGGGATTCTCGGCCACCATCTTGCGGGCCAGACGTATCGCTCCGTCAGTACCCTCATTGCCGGGAGTGAGTATCACATCAGCGCCGTAGGAGCGGATTATCTTACGGCGTTCGATGCTTACGGCGTCGCTCATCACTATCACCACCTTATATCCTTTCACCACACCTGTCATGGCAAGCCCGATGCCGGTGTTTCCCGATGTCGGTTCTATTATTATCTGCCCTTTGCGAAGCCGTCCCGATGCCTCAGCATCCTCTATCATTCTGAGTGCTATCCGGTCCTTGATGCTGCCTGTAGGGTTGAATCCCTCGAGCTTGGCATATATGTTTACGTTTGGATTTGGGTTGAGGCGGTTGATTCGTACCATAGGAGTCATGCCTATGGTCTGGAGTATGTTGTCGGCTACAGTGTTCATTATTTGTGATGATGTCGTTTTATTAAGCAATCTCGTGATATTGTTTTTACAGAGAATACAACGTAACTTTTAGCCGCAATGTTGTGCCTAAAGAAATAAGAGAGTGTCTTTTCCCAAAGGCACTCTCTCAAGTCAGAGGATTAATAAACTATTAATGAAACATTTAAACTAAGCTCTTCATTTTCCGGTATCAATTTGGTAAGAAGAATAAATATCGGGAATAGAGTTCGTTTTTAAATGGATTTGCTGTAGGATCAATCCCGGAACGCATGTCGGTAGCCTGAGCTTAGGCATGTTTATGCTGGGATTGTATGCATATACGGTCGCTCTAAGGAGCGGCTGATATCGATATTGTTGTTAGGAAGGGGAATGTGTGGATGGATTGAGCTATTATTGGAATAAAAGAGGTGGAGAACTTGGGGTTGTGTTATTGAGTTATGCAGTAGCTGTATTTATATGTTTTTGTTTTATAGCCGTTGTATAGCAGTCCTCCAAATGCCGGTAAAAATATGACAATAAGGAATTGTGCTATTTTCGCTGACAAAGTTATTGTATTTTTACATGAAAATCAACGGAACATGATGTATTTAAATTATTTTAACAATAAAATTGATATATCTTGTCACCTTAAATATGATTATATCGTAGGAGAACCGATTTTTTGATTGATTTTTACTGAAGCCTGAATACTATCTTCAATCCAAAAATAATTCGTAAATTCGCATATGGAACAGAATCAAGAAGTAACAAGAATATACAATCACGCAGCCGAGGTTATAAAAACGGCCATACTTCAAGGCCAATATGAGGCCTTGAAGGGCGTTAATCGGACTCAACTCGCAATATACTACTGGATTGGAAAATATGTTGCTAAAAATACGCGTGCTGGATTTTGGGGAACTGGCGCATTGGAACGAATCAGTGAGCAATTATACAAATTGCTTCCAGGAATGCGCGGCTATTCAGCTGAAAGCCTCAAAAAGATGCGTCAGTTTTATGAGGAATGGCAGGTTTTTGATACTGAAGCAGACTGCAAGGAAGAAATAGAGCTCACTTCAGATAATTCGGTAATCGCGATTACCAAATTGCAATCAGCTGATGATAAAATAGATATATTTCGTGAATTACGAATACCTAATCCGGCAGAATTTCCGGTAGAAGACTTTTTCAAGGTTCCTTTCACCCACCACATACATATATTTAGTGGTGTAAAAGACACAAAGGCCAGGCATTACTACATCCACCGTTGTGCTGAAGAAAAGCTATCAGCCAAAGCATTGGCGCAAATCATCAAGAACGATGATTTTGGGAAACTTGCTAATCTGCCTAATAATTTTGGCCTGACACTTAATGATGAAGTCAAGGCCCGTAAGGCAGTCCTCGCTTTTAAGGATTCCTATGTTCTGGACTTCATCAATACTGAAGAAATAGGCGAAAGAGATAAAGAGGACATCGATGAGCGTGTGGTTGAGCAACAGATCATCCACAACATCAAGAAGTTTATAATGGAGTTTGGCAAGGACTTCGCCTTTGTCGGCAATCAATATCATCTTGAAATCTACTCGGAAGAATTTTTTCCGGACCTGCTGTTTTTCAACCGCGAACTCAATGCGCTGGTTGTGGTTGAATTGAAAACCGGGAAATTTAAGTCCGGTTATCTTGCCCAACTGATGACCTACCTCCGCATCCTTGATGACAAGGTGAGGAAACCTCATGAGAACCCATCAATAGGTATTGTCCTTTGCAAGGAAGCAAACCGCAGCTTTGTGGAATATGTGATGCAGGATTACGACAAACCAATGGGAGTGGCAACATACACCACATCTAAAGAAGCGCCAGAGGCATTGAAGGACGCTCTCCCCGACATGGATGAGCTAAAAAAAATGCTGTAATCAAGCCTCGACAACGGAATCTGATAGAAAATTCAGTTATAATATCAGTTTTGATGACTGTTATATCTTGTTGGATAATTCCAATGATAAGGTAGCTGGCGTCCTAAAGTCCTGGAATGATGAAAAGAGAGAGTTGTCCCCAAAAAACCGGTAAGTGACCAAAATTACGAAAAGTTCGTTGTCGTTTCCCTCAGCATAGCCTGAGCCGATGCAGGAACTGAAACAATTTCACTGAACAACTGTAGTGTCTGATCGGGAATGTATTCAGGCAGGATTATCATCAGCTTTGCATGACTTTTTTCATTTAGTTTTTGACGAAAAATGATTGATTTGTCGGGGTTTTGTGCTAAATTTGTAGCTTCATTCACGTATATCCTGTAGCCAATAGAGTAATGGCTGCGGGATGCGCGTTCATTTTATATTGACAAACAACAGTAATTGTATAATTAGCAATGGACAACAAGCACTTCAAACGCACATTGATCACTACCGCTCTCCCTTACGCCAACGGGCCGGTGCATATAGGGCATCTGGCCGGTGTATATGTTCCTGCTGACATTTATGCACGCTATCTTCGTCTGCGAGGCGAGGATGTGGTCATGGTGGGCGGAAGCGATGAACACGGTGTGCCCATCACCATAAGGGCACGAAAGGAAGGCATAACACCACAGGATGTTGTCGACCGCTATCACAAGATAATCAAAGATTCGTTCGAGGGCCTCGGAATCTCGTTCGATGTATACTCCCGCACAACTTCGGAGACGCATGCCGAGACAGCTTCGGAATTTTTCCGTCATCTGTATGACAATGGCGAATTTGTGGAGAAACCTTCGATGCAGTTCTATGACGAAGGTGCAGGTCGTTTTGTGACCGACCGCAATGTGGTGGGTGAATGTCCGGTATGCCATGCACAGGGTGCTTATGGCGACCAGTGCGAGAAATGCGGCAGTTCGCTCAATGCCACTGAACTGATCAATCCGCGTTGTGCCGAGACCGGCAATGTGCCTGTGTTGCGCGAGACTTACCATTGGTATCTGCCGCTCGACCGCTGGCAGGATACATTGTCGAAATGGATACTCGACGGACACAAGGAGTGGAAGACAAACGTCTACGGGCAGTGCAAGTCGTGGATCGATCTCGGGTTGCAGCCAAGAGCAGTGACGCGCGACCTCGACTGGGGTATTCCAGTTCCCGTCGAAGGTGCGGATGGCAAGGTGCTGTATGTATGGTTCGATGCTCCCATTGGCTATATATCCAACACCAAGGAACTGCTTCCCGACACATGGCAGACCTATTGGAAAGATCCTGAGACACGAATCATCAACTTCATAGGCAAGGACAACATCGTATTCCATTGCATAATATTCCCGGCCATGCTGCTTGCCTACGGTGATGGGTATCAGTTGCCTGATAATGTCCCTGCCAACGAATTCCTGAATCTCGAAGGAGACAAGATCTCGACTTCCCGCAATTGGGCTGTGTGGCTTCACGAGTATCTGGCCGACATGCCAGGCAAGCAGGATGTATTGCGCTACGTGCTTACTGCGAATGCTCCCGAAACAAAAGACAATGATTTTACGTGGCGCGATTTCCAGGCCCGCAACAACAATGAGCTTGTGGCTATTCTCGGCAATTTCGTAAACCGTGCAATGGTGCTGACGCATAAATATTTCGACGGCATTGTACCTGCCGCAGGCGATCTTGCACAGGCCGATAAAGATGCTCTGGCTGAGATGGAATCTATAAAATCGGCTCTGAGCGAGAGTCTCGATACTTTCCATTTCCGCGATGCTTTGCGTGAAGCGATGAATTTTGCCCGCCTTGGCAACAAGTATCTTCAGGAGACAGAACCGTGGAAACTGGCCAAGACAGACATGGGTCGCGTGGCCACGATTCTTAACATTGCACTTCAGATCTGCGGCAACATAGCTGTGGCTTTCGAGCCGTTCATGCCGTTTATGTCAGAGAAGCTTTCGCGCATGCTTGGGATGGGTAATATGACATGGAACGAACTTGCCACGGCTGATGTGGTCAAGGCCGGAACTGAACTCTCTGCGCCTGAACTTCTTTTTGAGAAGATCGACGACGAAGGCATACGTCCGCAGATCGAACGACTCGAACGCATAAAGAAAGAAAATCAGATAAACAACTGGCACGCTGAGCCTCAGGCTCCGGACGTTGATTTCGACACATTCTGCCGTGCCGACCTCAGGGTAGGTACTGTGCTGGATTGTCAGAAAGTACCCAAGGCTGATAAGCTGCTACAGTTCACCATAGACGATGGCTTGGGACAGCGCACGATCGTAAGCGGTATTGCCCAGTATTATCAGCCCGAACAACTCAAGGGCAAGCAAGTTGTGTTCATCGCGAATCTCCCGCCACGTAAGTTGCGCGGCATAACTTCGCAGGGTATGATCCTATCGGCGCTTAACGCCGACGGTAGCCTTACTGTCATTTCTCCTGATGCTCCTATCACACCGGGCGCTCAGGTGAAGTAGTTTTCTGAACTTTACATAAATTTAAGCCTATGAACAAGCCGCGAATCCTGATCATATACACAGGTGGCACAATCGGTATGATTGAAGACCCCGTCACGCATGCGTTGAGGCCATTCGACTTCACGCATTTGATCGACAATGTGCCTAAAATCAAGATGCTCGACTACGTGATCGATAATTGCCAGTTTGATCCGCCGATAGATTCATCGGATATGAATCTCGAGCATTGGAAGCAGATTGCCGGACATATCGACAGCAATTACCATGATTATGACGGCTTTGTGGTGCTGCATGGCACTGACACGATGGCTTACACGGCATCAGCCCTCTCGTTCATGCTTGAGAATCTGAGCAAACCTGTGATCATCACAGGTTCTCAGCTTCCGATAGGGGAAGTCAGAACCGATGGTGAGGAAAATCTGATTACAGCGCTACAGATAGCTGCCGCACGTAGCGCATCAGGAGATCCAATGGTGCAGGAAGTAGCCATATTGTTCGAAAATTATCTTTGGCGAGGCAATCGTTCTACAAAGATGAGCGCCGACAACTTCAATGCTTTCAAAAGCAATAATTATCCGTCGCTTGCGAAGATTGGCTTGGGCATACACTACAATGAGGATGCTCTCCATAGAGCCGATGATCCTCTGCCTTTGCGTACGCATCTTGACCTTGATCCGTCGGTGATGTTTCTCGACCTCTTTCCCGGTATGACTGAATCAACGTTGCGGCATCTGCTGGCTACTCCGGATATAAAAGGCATAGTGTTGCGAACTTATGGGGCAGGCAATGCGCCTACAGAGAAGTGGTTCAACGATGCTATCCGTGAGGCCCTGGATCGTGGGATGGTCATTCTCAACGTCACACAGTGTGTCAACGGAGGTGTACACCCAAACAGGTATGTGTCGGGCGACCTTCTGGCGGCAACCGGAGTCATCTCAGGTAAAGACATAACCTGCGAGGCTGCCATAACGAAGATGATGCACCTGTTCGGGCAGAAATTCTCTACCGGACATGTCAAGGAAGCTTTAGGCTCGTCGATGTGCGGCGAGATGACAGACAATATCACTCTGCGATGAACTGGGATTCCCTGATAAGCGACAAGCGTTTCGGACTGGAAGATTACCATAACGACCGTGCCGGCGAGCGCAGCGATTTCCGCCGCGACTACGACCGGTTAGTCTTCTCGAGTCCATTCCGAAGATTGCAGAACAAGACCCAGGTATTTCCGTTGCCTGGAAGCATATTTGTGCACAACAGACTGACACACAGCATAGAAGTGTCGTGCGTGGGGAAGTCTATGGCCGACAGTGTGTCGGCTGTACTGAAGCGCAAGTATGCGGCAGAACCGTGGGTCTCGAAGCTCGACAATCTTGGCGACATCGTGGCTGCGGCCTGTCTTGCGCATGATTTGGGAAATCCGCCGTTCGGTCATTCCGGCGAGAAAGCCATCGGTACGTTTTTCAGTGAAGGGGCAGGGCGATGTCTGAGCGGTAGTCTTACACGCAACCAGTGGGCCGACCTTACAAATTTTGAAGGCAATGCAAATGCTTTCCGTCTGCTTACCCATCAGTTCCGTGGCCGCCGTCCCGGAGGATTCGCCATGACTTACTCCGCGCTTGCGTCGATAGTGAAATATCCTTATGACTCGACGCTTGCGGGAGAAAAAGGCAAATTCGGATTTTTTGATTCCGAACGGGATTCATTTATCCGGGTTGCATCGCACCTGGGGATGAAGCGTCTGCCATCAGCTGATGGCAGTATTCGCTATGCGAGGCATCCGCTTGTCTATATAGTAGAGGCGGCCGACGATATCTGCTATGAGATAATGGACATCGAGGACGCCCATAAACTGAAGATCCTGACCACGGATGAAGTGAAGACGCTTCTTCTCGGCTATTTCGAAGGGGATGTGCGTCAGCGCCGCGCCGATATAATGAACAGGGTGTCTGATCCTAACGAACAGATCTCATATCTCCGCTCGTGCGTGATCGGTACTCTTGTCGACCGGTGTGCTGAAGCATTCATTGCCAACGAGGAGGCAATTCTTGAGGGAGAATTCGATACGCAACTTCTACGTGTCATCACCGAACATGAGAGAGCCGCCTACGAGCGTTGCAACGCGCTGTCGTGGGACAAGATATATTCCGCACCTGATGTTGTGGATATCGAGCTTGCCGGCAACAGGATTATTACATTCCTCATGGAGAAACTGACTGAAGCCGTACGCTTCCCCGATCTGAACTACAGCCGTCTGCTGTTATCTAAAATACCATCGCAATACGATGTCGACGCTCCGGGCCTCTATGGTAAGATACAGGCTGTAGTTGACCACATGTCGGCCATGACAGACGTCTATGCGTTGGATCTTTACAGAAAATTGAACGGAATGAGCCTCCCGGCCGTTTAGAGGTAAAACACAAGAGAAATGCGCGAGGGGGCTGAAGCGGTTGTGCCGGTTCATTTTCCCGAAGCCTCCTGATTGATTATGAAAAAAATATTCCTGATACGATTCATCCCGTTGCTTGTAGCGTTCTTGCTGCATGCATCATCTGCCGTGGCTGTGGAATCAGTGGATGATGTCCCCAATGTGCAGCTTGTCGACCGTACACGTCATGTGTCCGACCCCGATGATATAATTCCGGCCTCCGACGAGGCTTTGATCAATGAAGCTATAGCCGGCATACGTTCCGGGTCATCGTGTGAGGTTGCCGTAGTGGCAGTCGCGGATATTCCGGATGATATGGATGAGAATACGTTCGCTACAGAACTGTTCGAGGCATGGGGTATCGGTAAAGAAGACAAGGATAACGGTCTGTTGATTCTTGTGGTCCGCGACCGTCGTCGGGCTGTGGTCCGTACAGGTTATGGCGTGGAAGGTGCAATACCAGATGTAGTTGCTTCACGCATTATACGCGATGATATGAGCCCTGCTTTCCGCGAGGGAGAATACGGTCGAGGCTTGTTGAAGGCTGTGAATCATATAGGGGCGATTCTCTCCGATCCGTCGCTTGCCGATGAATTGCGGTCTTCAAATCCTGAGACAGTGGGGCGTCAGCAGGAGGAAGTGACACTTTCAGATATGCTCTTGTTCTGGATGTGGCTTGGAATAGCGCTCACTGCTGTGATGGCAATCGTCGTTGTCGGAAAATACAGTCCGGTACGTAGCATGCGTCCCAACGACAAGTACACAGCTCTTGCACCGCTGAAAGGTCCGGCTGCAGCCTTGTGCTTTCTCGGCATGGGCATTCCATTGCTCGTATATCTGCCTTTGCGATATAGTCTGCGGCGATGGCGGGATTTGCCGCGCAAGTGCCCCAACTGCGGCACTGTGATGCACAAGCTCGACGAGGAGAGAGACAATGATTATCTGACACCTGCACAGGACATTGAGGAGAAAATCAATTCAGTGGACTATGACGTGTGGTTGTGTCCGCACTGCGGGGAGACTGATATATATCCGTTCAGACAGCCCAACAGTGGCTATAGCGAGTGTGAGCGTTGTCATGCGATAGCGGCGCGTCCGAGTTGCGATCGTGTGGTCGTAAAGCCAACAACGCGGTCGGAGGGGCATGGTGTACATGAATATACCTGCTTGGCCTGCCATCACATAACCCGCAAGCCATACATCATTCCACGGACGCCGGATCCTACCGGTGCGATAGTTGCAGCCGGAATACTTGGCTCAATGTCGGGCCGGCGTGGCGGAGGCGGATTCGGAGGCGGCGGTTTCTCCGGAGGTGGTTTCGGCGGTGGTTCTACCGGCGGCGGCGGCGCTTCTGGCGGATGGTGATGCGCATATAGAAGAATATACAGAATAAAGAACTATAAAATTTCTTCCATGGAAAAACTTAAATCAATAATCAGTCATTTCCCAGAGGTGACAGGAGTTGAAAGTGTGAGTCCTCTTGGGGCAGGCCTTATCAACGATACATTTGTGGTCCGTACATCAGATCCGGAAAATCCGGACTATGTGATGCAGCGTATCAATCATGCCATATTCAAGGATGTGGACCTGTTGCAGCGAAATATCGAGACAGTCACATCGCATATCCGCGAGGCTTTGATCAAGGAAGGTGATCCGGATGTGGACCGCCATGTGCTCCGTTTTATACATGCTGACGACGGAAAGACTTACTATTTCGACGGAGAAAGCTACTGGCGTCTTATGGTGTATATCCCGCGTTCGGTGTCTTACGAGACCGTAGATCCGAAATATGCAGAGCTGGCAGGCCGTGAGTTCGGGCGTTTCGAGAGCCGTCTGACGCATCTTGCCGGAAGCCTGGGCGAGACTATTCCTGATTTTCACAATATGACGTTGCGCCTGCGTCAGCTTGAGAATGCAGTGGCGGCAGATCCTGTTGGCCGTGTGGCAGAGGTTATGCCTCTGGTAGAGCAGATACGCAGTCGCGCTGAAGACATGACATTCGCCGACAGACTTTATGCACAGGGTAAGCTGCCTAAGCGCGTATGCCACTGCGATACTAAAGTCAACAATATGCTTTTCGATAAGGAGAATGGATCATTTCTATGCGTAATTGACCTTGATACGGTAATGCCCGGATACGTGTTCTCCGATGTAGGTGACTTCATGCGCACTGCAGGAAATACGATGCCGGAGGATTCTCCCGAACTGGATAAGATTGAATTCAGATTTGACATCTTCGAGGCATTCATCAGGGGGTATCTCTCCACAGCCTCGGCCTTCCTCACCCAGGTTGAGATAGAGTATCTGCCATCGGCTGCCGAGATGTTCCCATATATGCAGGCAGTGCGTTTCCTTGTCGACTATATCGAAGGAGACCACTATTACAAGACCACTTATCCTGAGCATAATCTTGTACGCGCACGCAATCAGATGCGACTGTTCGAGTGCGCGGAGGCGCGCCATGCAGATATGCAGAAAGCCATAGCAAGTATACTTGCATCACAGAAGTAGGAACTTCCTGCCTGAACTTTTTTTACAGACTCAGCCTGCGGCAAATCTCAGAACCGCAGGCTGAATCTCTTTTTGTATACCTTTATTTTTTGCCGGATCGACGAGGATTGGCTGGAAACCAGCCCTTGCGCACTCGTTCGCGTTGCTCGAAGATCTCGAGTATGGACCACAGACATGAGAATGCCACAACACCGAGAAGTGTCGACAGCACCACGTTCTCTACCAGCAGAGACAGTGCGCCGAAGATTATTCCCGCAATCAGAAACCACCACCAGCATTTCACACCGAAATAATATTCACATTTTATTACCACTGGATGAAATGCCCCGATGGTGATAAAAGCTCCGAGTCCAACGATCAGTCCTGAAAAGTTATATCCAAAAAATTCCATACTTAGAAATCAGTTCAATTGTTACGCGTTTGTAAAATTACTCTTTTATTTCCATCTGCACAAACTCCCGGAGCAGGCACGGGTATGCAGGCTCGTGATTTTTTTGTAAATTTGCGGATATAACTTGTCGTATAAGAAATAGACAATCAATTATTCAGAATGGCAAACTCTATAAAGATAGGAGATACTGTAAGGTATCTGAATTCAGTCGGTGGTGGTACGGTTGTGCGCATCGACGGAAATATGGCTTATGTGCTTGAGGAAGACGGATTCGAGACACCTGTGCTGCTGCGTGAATGTGTAGCTGTGGAAGTGAATACGCGCAATGGCGCACGTCCGGGCGCATCGCAGAGTGGTGCGACGACCGGAAAATCCGGTGTTGCCGCTGCATTGCCGAGTAAGGATACCACACCTGCTGTTGTGATGCCTGAAAAGGTTGAAGAAGTGGCTGGTGGTGATGTCATAAATATACAACTCGCATATATACCGGTTGATATAAAGAAATTATCTGAGACAGAATTTGAAGTGGTTCTGGTCAATGACTCAAACTACTACATATATTATTGCTATATGTCGTCGTCTGATCTTGAACCGAAATGGACAACACGTTCCGCAGGTTTGCTTGAACCGAACACGCAGCTTACGCTCGAAATGATGCCGGTCAGGGATCTGGCAGAACTTGACCGGGTGGCAGTGCAGTATCTGCCATTCAAGAAAGACAAGCTTTTCGATATGCGCGAACCGGCATTGGTGCAGTGGCGTCTCGACACTACCAAGTTCTGCAAACTTCACTGTTTCCATCCCAATACTTATTTCGAAGAACCGGTTATAGCATGCGATATCACCGTCAAAGGCCAGCCTATGCATCGCCGTCAGCTTCCCGATGCCAAGACCATAGAGGAGGGCATAAGGCAGAAGAAAGCGGATACACGACCGGACAGACGGCCTGTATCGAAGCGCTCCACACCGAATCCCGACGGGCCATTGGTCGTTGATCTGCATATTGATGAACTTGTCGACAGTACGCGCGGTCTGTCCAATGCCGATATGCTCAATCTTCAGGTCGATAAATTCCGTGAGGTGATGGACGCCAATCTACGTCGCACAGGTACTAAAATCGTGTTCATACATGGCAAGGGCGAGGGGGTATTGCGCCAGGCTCTGCTCAAGGAACTGAATCATCGCTACAAAGGTCATGATGTTCAGGATGCATCATTCCGCGAATATGGTTTCGGTGCTACACAAGTCACCATACGCAGATGATAATAGTCTATTCAGGCACAGGCAATACGCTGCATATAGCCAGGCTGCTTGCCGCGGAACTGGATATGCGGGTGCTGCACTTGCGCGGCGATGAACTGTTGAATCCTTCTGCTATCTCCGCCGGGCGCGACGAACCGGTTATATGGGCATTTCCTGTGTATTCGTGGGGTGTGCCTCCGGTAGTGCGACGCTACATGCGTGAATGCGGGTTCGAGGGATCTGCAGCGCATGCCGTGCATCATGCATTGATTACTTATGGCGATGACGCCGGACTGACCGGTTCTCAGTGGCGGGATGAGATTATGGCGCGTGGGCTGAGGCCGGGTGGAGTTTATGGTGTACAGATGCCCAATACGTATGTATTCATGCCTGGAATGGATGTTGACTCCGGCGAAGTAGCTGAAGCCAAGATCCGGGATGCAGGTTTGGCGGTTGCGCGTATTGCTGCTGAGATACGCGGTAATGCAGCCGGTGTCTGGGAAGATAATTACAAAAAGGGAAGTTTTGCCTGGCTTAAATCGCGGGTCATAAGACCTTGGTTCGAGCGGCATTGCATGTCGGACAGGCATTATCACGCCACGCATGATTGTACCGGTTGTGGCAGGTGTGTCTCGGTATGTCCGATGCTTAATATTAGACTTGATGAGGGTAAGCCCCGTTGGGGCGGAAGATGTGCGATGTGTCTGGCCTGTTATCATGTATGTCCGCACCATGCTGTTGCATATAAGGGCATTACGAAAAAGAAGGGTCAGAAACGATTGTTAAAGTAGACTCTGAATAGACCTGTATAATCAGGCAGTTGTCCACGCTTTTGTTTGCCCGGTCGGGATGTATTTCCGGTCGGGTTCCGTCGTGTAGTGCCTAACTTTGCATCAGTAATGGACGGTATGACTGCCGTGAGAGAATTATTGTATTATGAATTAATTTGATTTTTGTAAACTATGGAAACACAAGAAAAAAATGAAGCAATCGAGCGCGATGTAGTACAGCTATCATCAGAACCAAGCGAAGTGGTAACGGTTGAAAAAGAGGCGGATTTACCCAAGCGAGGGACTGCTGATACTATGGAAAACAAGGAGCTGACGGATGCAGCATTGGAGCGTCTTGTAGCCGAAGCTGAGGAGCGTGGCTATCTCAGGGGGCGCAATGAGAAAATCTCTATTTCAATGGAACAGTGGGAGACGTCTGTCGATCTTGCTCCTGACCTGTTGCTGACTCCGCGCAAATCGCTGTGGGACTGATCTGATGCGCGGCCTATGAAATATTCAGAACTTATGCAGCAGTGGAGGCTGCGATGCGGCCTCCCTGCTGGCCGCGACGAGTGTTCGCTTGATTATGCGGCGGGAATTGATGTGGATGATCTTTTGCACCGTCGTATAGCCGACTGGTATGTGTCTCTTGTCCGTAAAGGCGTAAGTGGAGATCTTGTGGATACAGATGTTTCTGCCGGAATAACTGTTACGATGCTTCCCGGAAATATATTGAGCGTGAGACTCCCAGATGAAGCATTGTTGCCATCGCAGCTTACGGTGGAGAAACAACCCTGCCGTATCATTGATTCAGAACACTTGCCGCGCCTTAGCCGTCTTGTGCTTGAAGCAGGCTGTTCTCCTACGGAAGGTCTTGAGGCTGTATACTCGGCTTCCGGTCGTGAACTGTTAGTCCCGTATTGCCGGACCGTCTCAACTGTTGATGTCATGTGCCGGGCTTATATTCATCCTCCTGCATGTCCGTCGCCTGACTACGACTATCCTGTGCGCATGTCGGCGTTGGCCACTATACCATCTGTATTATAAATAAAGCTTTTAAAAGATATATACTATGGAGACATTTAATGCTGCATATGCAGCGTGGCAGGCCGGAGCAGATATGCGTGCCCGCCGGCAGCGCTTCAAGAATTATACATATGGCAATCAATGGGCCGATATTGTACCGGGACGTCAGGGCTCTCCTCCGTGCACCGAAGGAGAAGCAATAACGAATACTGGAAGAAAGCCATTGACCAATAATCTGATACATAGATTGGTAAAGGCTATAGTCGGGCGTTGGCGTTCGATGCCTGCCTCAGCTTCAGTATATGCCGGAGGACAGAAGTTCATAAAGTATAATGAGCTGGAGGATATAGATGCCCGTCTTCTTGAGGAATTCCTGATTTCGGGCGTTGCAGTCCAGAGAATAGGCAGGACTTCGGACGGGCGGGTGACGGTCGACAACGTGATGACATCCGACTTCTTCGTCAATGTCCATTCCGATACGCGCGGTCGGGATGTAGAACTTCTGGGTATGTTGCATTCGTTGCCGTTGAGCGAGGTAGTAAGGCGTTTTTGTGGTGGAAATGCATCAAAAGCTTCGGTAATCCGGCGGATTTATGCCGGACTTGCAGGCACGGATGCCGTATCTCTTGCAACGGGTTCGTCAGCGCTTGGAGTTTCAGTTGCCGGTGGTGAAGATTTCTTCCGGGCTCCGGATGTATCGTCGGGCGCTCCACGATGCCGTGTCGTGGAAGTATGGTCAAGGCGTTCGGCTGATGTGTATCTATGCCATGACAGACGTGATGCCAGGGCTTTTGCCGTACCGGTGTCGCAGCAAAAGAAGATAGATTCTGAGAACCGCCGTCGCCGTCGCAACGGAGAGCCGCGTATTGAGGCTCGCTTTTCGGTGCAGACGGTATGGTACTATACTTTTTATGCGCCTACTGGAGAGGTCCTTGCCGAAGGTGTATCACCTTACCCTCATCATGGACATCCTTTTGTGTTCAGGTTTTATCCGCTTACAGATGGCGAGGTACACCCTTTTGTAGAAGGACTGGTGGATCAGCAAAAGTATATAAACCGGTTGATTGTCAGCATTGACCATACGATGCAGACTTCGGCCAAGGGCGTACTGCTGTTTCCTGAGCAGCAGTTGGTATCGGGGTGGACCTTGGCTGATGTGGCGAGGGAATGGAGTGCTTGCGACGGTGTGATACCTGTGCGCGGAGGTGAAGCAGAAGGTATGCCGCGTCAGGTGGTGGCAAGTTCCGGTGATCCGCAGGCCTACAGGCTTCTTGACATACAGATGAAGCTGTTCGATCAGATCTCAGGTGTGCCGGAAGCTTTGCTCGGGCGGCAGACTGGAGCTACGGGTGCGGAGCTTTACAATGCTCAGGTAGAGAATGCGACCTCAAATCTTACCGACATATTCCGTACGTTTGCAGCTATGCTCATGGCCCGTAATGCCAAAGCAGTATCGCTCGAAAGCAATAATTATTAGGTATGCTCAAAAAGAGAATGTGCGCTCCCGGAGTCTCAGGAGCGCACATTTCCTTATTGATTTATGTTATCTTCTGGCTGAGAATCAGTCTGCGGTGAAGATTACGATACGGTTCCAGTTGTTTGTGTCGTAGGGCTGGACGTCGCTACCGTTTGCCTTGATGCTCAGGCGGCTTGCGTCGATGCCGTATTTGTCGACGAGAACTTTCTGTACTGCTTCAGCACGGCGCTGGGAAAGCTTCATGTTGTAAGCGGAAGAACCGGTCTTCTTGTCTGCGTATCCGGCGATCACCACCTTCTGTTCGGGGTTGGCCTTCATCCATTCGGCTGTGTTGTATACGTTCACCATTTCCTCGTCGGAGATGCGGGCCGAATTGATGCGGAAACGAACTGTAGACATCAGAGGAGCTGCCTGTACAACGGGAGCTGCTTCCTTGGTGACTTCGGGGCAGGGGAGCTGAGCTTCTGCTGCGGCCAAAGCTGCACCACATGTAGCGAGATCGGCACGGAGATCGTTCACCTGATTGTTGAGTTCTGCGATGTGGCTCAGGTAGTTGCAAGGATTGTAGGTCTTGAATCCACGGCCACCGAGATTGATGTTGAAGCCTGCGAGGGCATGTACGTTGGCATCAATGGGGTTGCCTACTGTGTTGCGGTTGAACTGGTCTGCGATGAACTGAGCACGTCCTTCTACGAAGAAATCAGCATACTTGCACAGGCGGAAACGCAGTTGGATACCTGCCGATACGGGAAGAACCCATTCGTTGTCTTTCAGTTTGCCGCGCTGGTCGAGGTCGTTGCAAGTACCGGTGTAGTCCCAGAGGAATGTACCGCCTACGCCGATGAACGGGATGATTGAGAATACGCGGTCCTGCTTCACTCCGAACGAGTTGAGCATATCCCACATGATGTCAAGGTTGCCGTTCACATATTTGGCTTTTGAGTACACGCCTGTATCGTAGTGCATCGCGCCACCTACGAAGCTCATGCGCCAGCCGAAGTACGGGCTGAACCACTTGCCGAAACCGATGTTGTAGGCGGCTGTTACGTGGCGTTTTGCATCGCCGCCATCGTTAAGATAGTTCTCAACGTATGGGATCTCAATACCTGCGCCTAATTGGATGAACCAGTTGTCGCGCCATGTCGAATAATACTGGTCTTTGCACTCTACGAGTTCGCCGACTACTACGTCTTCCTGTTCAACCACTACTTCTTCCTGAGCGGAAGCATTCTGGGTCGAGAACATTGTGATGCCACCGGCAACCAATGCTAAAAGCACATTCTTTCTCATTGAATAATCGGAATTAAATTAAACTTATTTTTATTTTATTTTAGTTGAAACTTGAAGTATACCGTTTTCGTGCGGTATGAAAAGATAACAAATCTTATAAAAAAGTAGTTCATGCAACTGACTGTTAAAAACAGGAATTCCTGACATAGAGCAGTCTGAAGCGGTTCTTTTTTATCCCGATTACGGGGACACACCTCCCAGGCATGTCCCCGCATAAAGGGATTTTGTAAGATTTATAGAATGTGTCAGATTATACCCTGACCCATCATTGCGTCGGCTACTTTCATGAATCCGGCGATGTTGGCGCCCTTCATGTAGTTGATGTATCCGTCGGGCTCAGTACCGTAGGTGACACACTGCTCGTGGATGGAGCTCATGATGTAGTGCAGCTTCTTGTCCACTTCCTCTGCGCTCCACTGCAGGTGTTCGGCATCCTGGCTCATCTCAAGTCCGGATGTTGCCACACCGCCTGCATTGACTGCCTTGCCGGGTGCGTATGTGATGCGTGATTCGATGATTGTATCAATGGCTTCCGGAGTGCAACCCATGTTGGATACTTCGGCCACGAGCTGAACGCCGTTGTCTACGAGCTGGCGTGCGTCGTTGCCGTTGAGTTCGTTCTGGGTGGCGCAGGGCAGTGCGATGTCTACCTTCTGTTCCCAGGGCTTGCGGCCTGCATAGAATGTTGAGCCGGGGAATTTGTCGGCGTATGGAGCTACGATGTCGTTGCCGGAGGCACGGAGTTCGAGCATATAGTCGATCTTCTCGGCGTTGAGTCCTTCAGGATCATATACGTAGCCGTCAGGACCGGAGATGGTGACAACCTTTGCTCCGAGTTCGGTAGCCTTCAGTGCTGCTCCCCATGCTACGTTGCCGAAGCCTGAGATTGCGATAGTCTTGCCCTTGATGTCGTCATTCTTTTGTGCGAGGATGCTCTGTACGAAGTAAAGGGCGCCGAAACCGGTGGCTTCAGGACGAATGCGGGATCCGCCGAAGCTCAGGCCCTTGCCTGTGAATGTTCCGGTGCATTCGCGCGAAAGTTTCTTGTACATTCCGTACATATATCCTACTTCGCGACCGCCTACGCCTATGTCGCCGGCAGGTACGTCCTGATCCGGTCCGAGGTTGCGCCAGAGTTCCAGAATGAATGCCTGGCAGAAGCGCATGATTTCGCGATCGCTCTTGCCGCGGGGCGAGAAGTCGCTGCCGCCTTTTGCTCCGCCCATAGGAAGGGTGGTCAGCGCATTTTTGAAAGTCTGCTCGAATCCAAGGAATTTAAGGATCGAGAGATTGACAGAAGCGTGGAAACGTATGCCGCCTTTGTACGGGCCTATAGCGTTGTTGAACTGCACGCGGTAGCCGATGTTGTTCTGCACTTCACCGTTGTCGTCGATCCATGTGACGCGGAATGTGAAGATGCGGTCAGGCTCGACCATGCGTTCAATGATTTTGTTGCGTTCGAATTCAGGGTGCTGATTGTAGACGTCCTCGACGCAAAGAAGCACTTCCTTCACAGCCTGGAGGTATTCTTTCTCGCCGGGATGTTTGGCCTCAAGGCCGGTCATGATACTATTAATGTCCATAACATTAAATGATTTAAAAAGATTAACGACGCAAATATATGCAATAAAAATCGAATAAACAACCGCTGTGGAGGCAAAAATCCATGTGGATTTTTTATTCTCCGTTTTCGAGTTGTTGTCGTACCGATTCTTCGTGTATTGCCGAGAGCAGGGAACGCATGAATTCAGGATTCATTCCGAGGCGTTCGGCATCCTTTACCCTCGAGGCCACGATGTCGCTGTATCGGCCGGGCTGCACTACCGGCATGCTGTGGGCGCGTTTATACTCGCCGATCTGCCGCGATACTTCCATACGCCTGGCCAGTACATCGAGAAGCTCTGCATCAATGCTGTCGATCTGCTTGCGCAGTTCCTCTATTCCGTCAGGCGCAACTGGGGTGTCACGGTAGCGCAGGCGTCCGAGTATTTCCGACAGTGTGTCGGGCGTGATCTGCTGTGCTGCATCGCTCCATGCGTTGTCAGGTTCGCAATGGCTTTCAATGATCAGCCCGTCGAATCCTATATCCATTGCTTTCTGGGCTATAGGTTCGATGAGCTGGCGCTTCCCGCCTATGTGGGATGGATCGCAGATTATGGGCAGATCGGGCAGGCGTCTCCGAAGTTCGAGCGGAATCCGCCATAGTGGTTCGTTGCGGTATATGCTTTCTCCGTAGATGCTGAATCCGCGGTGTATCGCAGCCAGGCGGCGTATGCCTGAGTTTTCGAGACGTTGCAATGCTCCGATCCATAAGCCGAGATCGGGATTCAGAGGATTTTTCACAAACACAGGTACGTCTGTAGCTCCCAGACGCACCATTTCGTCGGCTATTTCCTGAACTGCGAACGGGTTGCCTGATGTGCGTGCACCGATCCAAAGTATGTCTGTGCCGGCTGAAAGCGCCGCTTCTACATGGCGTGGTGTTGCCACTTCAACAGCTGTCAGCATACCGGTGAGTTCCTTGGCTTGTCTCATCCACACGAGAGCCGGTTCGCCGACTCCCTCGAAGCATCCGGGGCTTGTACGTGGCTTCCATATTCCGGCCCGGAGTATTCCGACGCCGACCTGTGAGAGTGCCGAGGCCGTGTCGAACAGCCGATCCGGTGTCTCTGCACTGCATGGGCCTGCCATTATGATGGGGGAGGTTAGTCTGCGTCCTCCCGCTTCAAGTGGTAATAGCTGCATATTCTTCGTGAAAATTTCCGCAAAGATACAAATAACTGCCGTGTGATGCCAAAATATTTTGTGGAGTATGCTAAACTGAGTTTTGCCTATTTACCGGTATAGAAGCATCTGACTCTGCCTACCGGCAATTTTCCTTCGAGCTTCACTGGTATGCGTTTGCTGTCTGCTGTGATCCAGGCGTCCATGTCGTCGGAGGTCTTTTTCTTGCCGTCGGAAGTGAATATGAAACTCACATGATATGCTTTGTAGGACCGATTGTCGTAGTCCACCTTGTCTGTGCCCATGTATTTTATAGTCAGGAGTTCTTTGCGCTTGCCTGAGAATATGTTGATGGTGATGACCTGACCTTTCTTCATTTTTGAGAAGTCGAGTGTGCGCATGAAGTAGAATGAACTGAGCATGTCGACGGTTGTCCCCATAGCCTCGAGTTCAAGCTTCTCATCGCGGATCAGTTTCTTGTTCTTCACTACTTTTCGTGTGCAATATCCTTTTGTAGTGCCTTTTGTAGTGGGGCTGAAACGTACTACGTCGTGCTTGTCTTCATTATCTTCGTGCGAGATTTTGTTGTATATCACAGGTGTGAGCGATGGACGCAGCATCTCGGAGGTGAGAGTGTCGCGTACTCTATAGAAATGGTCGGCCCAGGGATCGGTGCGCGCTGTAAGTATGGAGTAGTAGCGGTCGCCCTCGCTGCGCAGGGTTATGTCTACTGTGCCTGCCTGTTTGTTCACCAACCCCCACTTGAACATAACTTTGTAGGATAGAGTCTCGTCGGGAAACGTCGGCTTGCTGCCTGAGGCTATGGAAAGAAAGGCCGAGAACAGTGCTGCTACGGCAACTGATAGTATTCTTGCTGATATTTTCATAATAAGATAAGACTATGTGAGGATTCAAAAGTTTAGCGGCACATATGAGATTGTCTTTTTATATCCCGGAAAACAAATAACGCCACGCTCCTGCTTATGGTTGAGCGTGGCGTTGTTTTGTTGTATTTATCAAGTGGCAGCGCGCTACTTGAGGTTGTCGGGATTGTCGGGATCTGTATACCAACGCGAGTACATCAGGTAGTTGTGCGCGATCTTACGGTTCATTTCGCGGCTTTGTTCGGGATCTACCATCTTGATAAATTTTGCCGGAGCTCCGCCCCACAGCTCTCCCGCGCCTATCTTTGTGCGCGAAAGCACTACTGATCCGGCGGCCACGATTGCCCCTTCGCCGACTTCGGCATCGTCCATTACTACTGCTCCCATGCCTACGAGCGCATAGTTGCGGATTTTTGCACCGTGGATAGTGACGTTGTGGCCTATAGACACATCGTCGCCGATCTCGATCGTCGATTTCTGGTACAGGGTGTGAAGCACTGATCCATCCTGAATGTTGACACGGTTGCCGATAGCAATGGAATTGACGTCGCCGCGTATGACTGTATTAAACCATACGCTGCATTCGTCGCCCATGACCACATCGCCTATTATAGTTGCGTTCTCTGCTATGAAACAGTTGCGGCCTATCACCGGAGTGAAGCCTCTTACGGGTATGACGAGCATATTATATCAGTTGTTGTCGGTTGTAAGCGGTTCTGTTTTCTCTATGAGCCATGAGCGCATTTCATCTGAAGGCATCAGTGGCATCAGTCTTTCGCGTACGCATGCATGGTAATTGTTCACCCATTCGATTTCGTCGGGGCGCATTATCGATGTGTCGAACAGCGAGCGGTCGAACGGACAGAGAGTCAGAGTCTCGAATTTGTAGAACTCTCCGAATTCGGTGGTCATATCCTTTACGGTGAGCACAAGATTCTCGCAGCGTATACCGTAACGGCCGCTAAGATACAGTCCCGGCTCGTTGGATGTGATCATGCCGGGCGTAAGAGGTGCGAGGGTGTCGTTGAGGCGTATGCTTTGCGGACCTTCATGCACGTTGAGGAAGTGACCTACACCGTGGCCTGTGCCGTGCAGATAGCTTTTGCCTTCGCGCCAGAGTGGCATTCTTGCCATAGCGTCGAGTTGTGCGCCGCGTGTGCCTTCGGGGAATACTGCTGTCGCAATGGCTATATGGCCTTTCATCACCAATGTGAAGTCGTGGCGCTGTTCGTCTGTAGGCTGGCCTATGGATATGGTGCGTGTTATGTCGGTAGTGCCGTCGAGATACTGCGCGCCGGAGTCTATAAGCAGCAGGTTGCCTTTAGTGATCTCTGCGTCAGATTCAGGTGTGGCCTCGTAGTGTACGATAGCGCCGTGAGGACCGAATCCGGCTATTGTCTCGAACGATTGGTCGAAGTATAGGTCGTTCCGGCTACGGTATTTGGTGAGTATGTCCGCTACGCTCATTTCTGTAAGTCTTGAGCCGGATTCCACAGTGTCTTCTATCTCTTTCAATGCCTGACACATGGCCGCGCCGTCGCGTAGCATGGCTTGGCGGACACCCTGTATCTGCACAGGGTTTTTCACGGCCTTGAGCATTGCTGCTGCAGACTTGCCGCGTACGGCTCTGTTGCCTAATGCGCGGTCGATCTCTGATGCAGTCTGGGATGTGCTTATCAGTACGCGTGCGTCCGATGGCAGTCGTTCGATATAGTCGCGCACACCGTCGTAGGGCATTACTGATATATTGTTGTCGGCAAGGTAAGATTTTACGTTGTCGTCGATCTTGGCTGCGTCGATGAACAGGACTCCACCTTCGGGCGAAAGATACAGGAACGATGTAGCCACAGGGTTGCATGCTACGTCGCGTGCGCGGATGTTGAGAATCCATGCGATCTCGTCGAGTGCGGAGATGAATACACTTGTCGCGCCCTGGGATGCGGCGTTGTCGAGCACGTTGGCAACCTTTTCCCGGGCTTCCTGTCCGGCATATTTTGTGTCATGGACAAAGACTTTGCTGTCGGGTAATGAGGGACGGTCGTTCCATACTCCCTTGAGTGGATCGAAAGTGAGATCGAGACGCAGTCCGGCCTCCTCAAGCTCGCGGCGCAGTTCATATGTGGCGTCTACCGACATGAGCATGCCGTCCATGCCTACAGTATCTCCTTTGTCGAGATGATGAATCAGGTATTGTGCGATCGATGGAGTCTGTATGAGTCCATCCTTCATCAGTTCAATACCTGTGCCCTCGAGTTGCTGTGCAGCCTGGAGGAAGTAGCGCGAGTCGGTCCACAGCAATGCGGTGTCATGGGTGATGACGAGTGTGCCTGCAGATCCGGTGAATCCGCTCAGGAACCGGCGTGCCTGCCAATGGTCGGCTATATATTCACTCAGGTGATAGTCGGTATGGGGTATGATCACGGCAGCGACTGAAGCCTCTGTCATGGCCGCGCGTACTTGCACGATACGCGCTGTAATATCAGATTTGCTCATATATATGGAATTTATATGTTTTCTGCAAAAATAATGAATCGCTCTCACTCCGCAAGATGTAAAAGTTTAAAAATCGTGAATGGCTGCACTTTGATACTTACTTCCGTTCTATTAAAAGAAATACCGCGACAAGAACAAAAGCCGATATTGCGGTGCGTGCGACAACATCCGCAATATCGGCTTGGTTTCTGTGGTTTGTATCTGTTTTATTTATCCGATTCCACTATAGTACTGAAAGGTCGGAGGGGCATACACTGGGCAAAATTTTCTTTCGTCCCATTCGGGACGTATACTGTCGCATCGTGGTTCGACTTGCTGAAAGGCATGTCATCGAACCATTCATCCAGCATATCCGCCTCGATTTTATCATAAATTTCACTTTCAAAGAAGCCGATGACCGAAGCATCTGTGAAATTTATGTGAAGGCATTTGAGGTTGGTAAGGTTCTGCATGCTGCGGACTCCGATTTTTTTAATGGATTTAGGCAGAGTCAGCGATTCCACATTCAGATTGCAAAGTGCATCGGGGGCAATTTCCTCCACACCTTCTGCCATGCGAAATTCTTTGATTTTTGCATTCGTAAATGCGTTGTCTACGATTCTGCGGGCATAGTTTATGATCAGTGTGCCATCTCCGGCTTTTGAGAATACCGTGCTGCAAGGGTTTGAGTCATCCAGGACTGCATCTTTCCCGATGGTTATCTCACCGCCAAGCAATGGCGTACTGGCGAGACATCCGTCTTCGAGAATGATGCGTTCGGGTAGTTCTATTTCGGTTATCATAGACTGGTACAGTGAGCATTTGCCGAGTTTTTCTATATTTTCAGGCAATACAAGTGTCAGCAGAGGCACTTTGGCTGCATAATATTCGCTTCCAAAAAACGCTCCTACCGGCAAAGTGTTGTCCGGTAGCGAAGCTTTGGCAAGATTTACTTTACGTAGTTTGCCTGAGCATACGCATAATCTGATATACCGTATGTCATTTTTGCTGAGCGGACCGCTCACGGTCAGCGAATCCATCTCCAAGGCATGCCGTCCGATTTCGTTTTTAAGCATGTCCTGAGCCGACACACGCACTTCCACAGGATATTTCGCAGGCCTGGCTGCTTCTTCTCTGAGAGCATCCAGAACATCATTACTGTAATCTACATATTCTCCGTTTAGAATCACATCAAGACCGGCTATATGTGTGTCCGGCACAGCGAAATGTCCTTCTGCTTGCTTTATGATATCCTCATCCCAGGACTCATCCCATGACTTGTCCCACGACGGTTCATCGGAACTACACGCAGTCGACATTGCCGCCGCAACGCCAAGTAATAGTGTCATAAAGATTGGTTTCATGATAATATGGTTTAAATGGTTATTTTTCATAAAATTTGATCGTTATTGATTTGTACAAATTATCGTTTTGTGAATTTATGAGTATTTAAAATAGTCTCTCCGAGGCGGCAGTTTAAAACATAAATACCTTTTGGATAAGGTGTCATATCTATCTGTATATTTTTTTGTACAGCAGGCATTTCTGCGCGATATACCTCTGTCCCATCTACCAGTGATGTGACTGTGATTATGTAACCGCTTATATCTTCATCTTGCATAGTGATGTCGATATAGTCTGATACATTTCCTTCGGGTGATATTTTGTGTATTCCAAGAGCGGAATACACAGCTATATCTTCCCGCATAAGTTCACCATCCTGATTTGTGGTAACAGCCGAATATTTTTGTGATCTCATTTCCGGTGTAATATGTAGAACTCGACCCGTACCGGCAACGTTATTGTCAGAAGTAAACCATTTTACAGAAGACGCATCCTCATCTACTACACTCAATTCCATAATTCCATTTTGCAATACAAGTGAATCTGTTGTTAATCCCGTGAGTGCCATTTTGGGAGAATTGACCACAAATGTTTCTCCTCCTACAATTTTCCCTTTACTGTCGCGTTGAATCAGATCAATTGTATATGTCTTGTAAGAGAATGGAGCTTTGAAAAAATCAGTATGTAAAGTCACACGCCCCATGCTATGTGGTGCAAGCACAATGTTATCGATTGAACTATTTAGTTCGAGGAAATGAACAGTGTAGGGACTGATATCATTGTAGTGCACCACATTTCCTTTTCCTCCACCTCGGTTATACCAAGAGTAATGAATTGTTTTGGACATATCGACTACAATATTTGCAAATTTAAATATATCTCTATCTTGGGGTGTTCTGAATCCCAGTTCAAGGGAAAAGCTTTCTTCCAGGTCAGAACCATTATTTACAAACACAGTCGCTGCCATCTGGCTGTCGTTTTTATCTATAATAGAAATATTGGACATGGCTGATGTGCGATCATTAAGCGGGTCAAATAATACATTCTCTTTATCTTGACCATCATCAACAATTTTGGTAAAGAAGCAGAAATTATGATTATTGGGGCGATATACATCATCGTATATATCTTCAGGATAATTTATTCCAAGATATAAAATTATAGAATCTCCGGGTTCTATTTTGGGGATAAATTCTTTACGAATATATTTTCCCAACTCAAATTCTCTGTCATATCCGAAGAATTTATTTTTCCCCAGCCATGTATTAGGTTCAATATTGGTTGATGCTTGAGCTAAATATGTAAAAATAGATTTTCCAGTTATATAAGCATCCTCTCCATTATTTCTAACTTTTACTTTTAGATAACCATATTTACGACCATCAAAGACTGGATTTTGATGCACAAATTCTTTTGAATCATCATTATTTTGAACGCGCCTAAATACTATATCAGGATTATTCCAAAATACCGTTTTTGTTTCAGTACCATCATAAAATCTATTGTCAGTTACAACATCGGAAAATTCCAGTTTGTAGTTTTCTGTGATAGTAATATTTGTATTGTTAAAGGCCAAAGATTCCCCTAACTTTTTAGGATTAGGGAGGAATTGGGGCGTTTGAATATCGCCATTCTCCCTATTAAGAATGTTTATATTACGTCGTGCATAATCAAAAGCTTCTTCCATTGATATTATGCCGTCTTTATTTAAATCTGAATTGACTTCTTTGTTTTTGCCATCATAACCGTTTACCGCGCATATCCAGTAGTATAAGAATGTTGCATAATCAATTGAGGATGGCCAGTATAAATGGGCTGTTTCATGTTGAGCGCAGGATGTGGCAACTACACATTTTTTTGTCCTTGAGAATGCCGAGCAAATGCCGCCTGAATGACATGATCCAGCAACAATATTTATGGTAATTCCTTTATCTGAAAAGGGATTAAGTAGTTTTTTTAATTCACTATGTGAGATGGAACTATTGTGCAGTCCAATCTCACTGTATCCGCCATGATTTGTTATAAATATAAACAGCTGATCATCGGAAGTTATTTTTGATTCTATAGAAGAAAGTACCGATATTAAATTATCCTTAGTTGCTGCTAATTCTATTTCCGGTTGTCCATCAAAATCAAGGTCTAAAGGAGTTGATATTAGATCCCCTTTCTTTAGCATATCAGGTGCAGGGTCATTTCCATCGGAGATCAGAGGATAGATATTATTTTTAGGGACATTGTATCTTTTTGTCAATGTCTGATACATGAAAGAGCATTCATTCCAAAAATCAGAATAGTTAATGACCGTTCCGCTACGGTTATCGCAGCCACTTATCAATATGGCATAGGTGTTGCCGGATGCTCCGAAAACTTGTGGAGTATAGTTTAAATTTACATTTGGTTGAACTATTATAGGAGAGGCTGTTCCTCTGATATAGCGTTCTTTAACAGAATAGGGAACCAAGTCATAATCGGCAGGTGGCAAGTCCATTTTATGACTATCGAGCACACGTGTATCAGATTCTGATAATCTATAGTTAACATGCTTTGGCACGTTTATCAGATAGCAGTCGTGACTCCATTGTGCATTAGGGTCTGCATCCACAAAAAATGTCCAGACAGAATCAATTGGATTAACATTGTGAGTAGCATAGTAATAATCTACGTCCTGAGATTTAAATTGATTGGTAATCAGTTTAAAAGCTTCTTGCTGTGTAATTTCATAAATAGTGGCATTTCCATTGATAGAAATAACCAAACTCAATAATAGAGTTAAAAAAGTGCCGTGCTTCATAAATAATGGTATTAAATTGTGTGTAAAATTGGATATCTGCAATAGTTGTTTGGCAAATATATAAAAAAAGATTTAATTATTAAGAAAAGCGGCAAGAAATATGGAATATAATATATATGTCTACTCAAATATTTAGATTAGTGTAGCGTACAATGGCGTCATAAAAATAAGATCCGGGTCAAAACAGGCGTAAACTATTTTGTCCCGGCTCTTATTTTCAAATGATTACTTCGGTGCGGTCACACGCCCACGAAGCTCAATTTTACTCTTGTGTTCTTGATTTTGGGTGCAGGTGAGAGTGCGAGTATTTTCCCGGTGCATTGTCGGGATACTCCGGCGAGGGCGTAGTGGTCCTTTACTACTATGCGTGTCACTTCTTCAGGTTTGAGTCCTACGGCGCGCATGAGATAGCCGGCCACATCGCCGCGCGATATTTTTTCTTTTTTTCCGGCATTGATATAGAGTGTAGCCACGTCGCTGTGTATAGGATTGCAGCTCAGGCCTGTGGGAATATATTCTTTGTCGAAGTCGATGAAATCAGGAATTTTATCAGCTTCGGAGACAATGACAAATACTTGACCAGAAGCGTCGACGCGGGCAGTGCGGCCGTTGCGGTGTGTCCAGCTGTCGGGACTCAACGGCATGTGGTAATGCACTACTGCCGACACACTATCTATGTCGAGTCCGCGGGCGCCAAGGTCGGTGGATACAAGTATCGGGGTAGTGCCGTTGTTGAGCATGTCGATGGCCATCTCGCGTTTTTGCTGATCAAGCCCGCCGTGATAGAATCCTGCCGGTAGTCCCTCGCTCTCGAGCCGAGAGAATATGCGTTCGACGCTCTCGCGGTGGTTGACAAATACGATTACTTTGCCATCGGGGAGCGAGCGGAGCAGTGTGCAGAGTGTATCGAGTTTGTCTTTTCCGGGACTGGGTACTTTGAATATCTCGAGTCGCGAGCGTGGTGACTCTGTCTTTTCAGTGAAGTCGTAGACCTTCGCTCCATTCATGTTCACGAAGTCCGGCATCTGGTCAATTGCTGTGGCGGAGGTGAAAATCACAGTCGATGGCGACGAGATCCGGCGCACGATCTTGCGCATTTCGTCATGGAAACCTAATTCGAGGGATTTGTCGTATTCATCGAGTACGAGTACAGATACTTGCCGGATGTCTATCTGCCGGCGTTCGATATGATCGAGCAGGCGACCCGGAGTAGCCACCACGATGTCCGGTGTTACAGATAGGGTGTTAACTTCATCAGTCATGGAATGGCCGCCGTAGAGTGCTGTGGTCTTGTATCCCGTGGCAATCGGACGAATTACTCCGGCGATCTGCTGGACAAGTTCGCGCGATGGTGCGATCACAAGAGCCTGGACTTTGTCGCATGGCGGCTTGAGGGCTTTGAGTATGGCTATTGCGAAGGCCACGGTCTTTCCGCTGCCGGTCGGCGACAGCAGTATGAATCTCCGCCGGTCGCTTTGGGCTATGACTTGCTGCATGGGGTTCAGCGTATTGATTCCAAGTCTGGCGGATATGTTTGCAATGATTTCCTTGTTTGTCATAAGTTTGAGAGGCGTTTATCCAAATTCTAACGATGAAGAAGTGTGTGTTGTTCTGTGGAAAGTACTAAAAATGAATCCGGCACGCGGCGGGATATGATGCCGTGTGCCGGATTGTGTGGTCAAGAAGTCGATTACTTCTTGAAGAAGCGGTTGTAGAGACCCTGGAAGCCCTGTCCGTGACGGGCTTCGTCCTTAGCCATTTCGTGTACGGTGTCGTGGATGGCATCGAGGTTAGCCTTCTTTGCGTTGGCTGCGATGCGCATCTTGTCGGCGTTTGCTCCTGCTTCGGCAGCCATGCGCTTCTCGAGGTTGGTCTTTGTGTCCCATACCACGTCGCCGAGGAGTTCGGCAAACTTGGCTGCGTGTTCAGCCTCTTCCCAAGCATAGCGCTTGAAGGCTTCGGCTACTTCGGGATATCCTTCGCGGTCGGCCTGACGGGACATTGCCAGGTACATACCTACCTCTGTGCATTCGCCCATAAAGTGAGCGTTGAGGTCGGCGATCATTTCGTCGTCGCAGCCCTTGGCTACGCCGATCTGATGCTCAGTCACAAACTGGAGTGCTGATTCAGGGTTGAGTTCTTCGAATTTAGAGCGGGGAGCGCCGCAGAGAGGGCACTTTTCCGGTGCTTCGTCACCTTCGTGAACATAGCCACAAACGGTGCAGATGAATTTCTTCTTCATTACGATTGGATTAAAAAATAAAAATATAAAATGTTGAAATGTGAATTTCTTTATTGATTATGCATTGGAGGGAGTTTCTGGACCGAATTCAGTATTTGGGTCCGGTCCTACACCCGGTGCAATACCCGGCAGGATGCCGTCAGGCAGGTCTTCGCCTGAGTTTTCAGTAGGGGGAGGGGGCAACAGGTCGTCTCCGTTTGCATCGCCGTCCAATATTATGTCTTTCTTCCTATTGATGGGAATTGTGTACATTATTGAGAATGCAGCGCCTATCTTGGAGCGCCGTGTGCCGAATCCGGGGATATACCACGGTTGGCCATAGTATCCGCCGCTCTCGCTCATAAGCCTGTGATAGCGGACGGCCCATCCGGCCGACAGGTTGCCGAACAGCTTGACTTTGCAACCGAACACTACCTCATAATAGCACGCTGTCGTACTTTGGCGAGGTATGTCGAAACCGCCGTCCTCACCCCAGTATCCGTTGTCGAAACTGACATCGGTGATCTTGTAGCTGAATGAGGTCAGTCCGAAGCGCAATCCGCCGTAGAATTGGTAATCGGGATTGGAATTATATAGGAAATTATAGTTGGCTCCTATCCTGAAATATGGTGCTACTCCTGAGGAATAAGTGAAATTGCCGTCGTCAGGAGTGGCTTTGGCCTGTCCGAGACCGACTTCAATGACCGGTTGGTAGCGGTTGTGAAGGTTGAGCATCACCCATGCTTCGCCGAGTCCGTATTTCTGGCCGGTGAGACGCATTACCGGATCAAATATATTGACGCCTACCGTAAGCGATTCAAACAGCGGATAGATATTGCCGATAGCCTTAGCCTTGGCTTTTATTGTCGTGGAGTCGCGCCATTCTTCACCTGTCACGGTGTCGACATATACGAGGTTGCCATTATCGTCGTGATAATGCACCATTGTGGCGCGTTTGCGCGCATTGATACGTGCGGTGTCTCCCTCGAATTCGTTTTTTGCCTGCGTTGTTGTAGCCGGATTGTCAACCGGGGTGATGCGGCGCTGCGCTGCTGCGTCCGGCGCTGCATATAGGGCAGCCAGGAGAATGACTGTAGCGTGGATCATGATCGTACGCAGTGCCTGTCTCATAGCGCTGCGCCCTCCTCTGCGGATGTGCGGAAGAATATATGGATGTATTGCCTGTTGGCGTTTGTGATTAGGGAGTCTACAATACCTATGGAGTCAATTATGTGCTTCGTATAGTTAAGTTTCCCTACTTTATAGATATACATTGCACCGCACTCCTCGGATGCGAAATATGGCCTGGCTTCATAATCGAAGGTCAGAGTATCATTGAAGCGAGGGTCTGAGATGGCTTTCTGTGTATAATGTATGAAGAACTTTGTGGAGGTGTGTCCTGTGCGCATAGGCAGGAACACTTCATCAGCCCTGGTATTGTCGAGCAGAAGCGAATCGTCGGGGGCATCCACGCCGCCTATCTGAAGCGAGTCGACCGAAATGGAACGGCGTGTGCTCATGTCATAAAATCCGGCCAGTGGGAGCGCACTTTTGTTTTCCAGACAAGCCGAATTGCTGCATCCGCTTACTATGGCGAGTGCAGTGACAATGACGGTCAGTATGCTGATTATTTTCCCCATCGGACGATTTCTTCAGGTGCTTTGCGGTTTTTTGCAGGAATTTGTGCTGATGGATCAGGATAGCCGACTGGAAAGATTGCCACAGCCTCTATGCCTTCGGGCAATCCGAGGTATGAGGATAGCTCCATGACGTTGAAGTTGCAGACCCAGCATGATCCGAGCCCGAGGGCAGTGGCGGCCAGTGCCATGTGTTCGCCGGCTATGGCCAGGTCAATGTCGGCATGATCCTTGCCGTCGGCTCGCCTCCAGCTTTGCGCGTGATCGGCGCATATCACTATGTATGCGGGCGCGCTCATAATCCATTTACGGTCGTAGGCGCGGTATATGGCAGCGCGGTCGTCGTCTCCGCTAAGTACTATGAATTGCCACGGCTGCTTGTTTTTTGCCGATGGTGCGAGACGTGCGGCTTCGATCACCTGTGAGAGGATCTCTTTGCTCACGTCCTTATTGGTGAATGTGCGGCATGCGTGACGCCCGGCCACAAGCTGCATGAAGTCTTGATATGCTGGTGTTGTTGTATCTGCGCTCATTGTGAATTCTGTGGGGATTATCCGTTGGTGTTGAGTTCACGGTCTATCTCGTAATTGTTGCGCGACGCGGAATTGCGTGCTACAAGCTCGCCTATGAAGCCGGCAAGGAACAGTTGTGTGCCGAGGATCATCAGGGTCAGGGCTATGAAGAAATATGGAGAGTCTGTGACGAGTATATAGTGGTTGCCTGCATGCATGTTGTACAGTTTCAGCGCGCCTACTATTACAAGCGAGATAAAGCCGAGTATGAACATAAGGCTACCCATCAGACCAAAGAAGTGCATCGGTTTTTTTCCGAATTTGCTTGTGAACCATAGCGTCATCAGGTCGAGATAACCGTTGACGAAGCGGTCGAGTCCGAATTTTGTCTTTCCGTATTTGCGTGCCTGATGATGCACCACCTTCTCGCCGATGCGTGTAAATCCTGCGTTTTTGGCGAGATAAGGTATATAACGGTGCATGTCGCCGTATACCTCTATATGCTTCACGACGTCGGAACGATATGCTTTGAGTCCGCAGTTGAAGTCATGCAGATTCTTGATTCCGCTGACTTTGCGGGCTGTGGCGTTGAATAGTTTTGTGGGTATCGTTTTCGACAGCGGATCGTAGCGTTTCTGCTTCCATCCGGATACGAGATCGTAGCCTTCGGATTTGATCATCCGGTATAGTTCTGGAATTTCGTCGGGACTGTCCTGAAGATCTGCATCCATTGTGATTACGACATCGCCCTGTGCGCGCATGAAACCGGTGTTCAGGGCCGGCGACTTGCCGTAGTTCCTGCGGAAACTTACGCCTTTTACGGCGGGATTGCGCTTGGCGAGGTCTTCGATTGTCTTCCACGAGGAGTCTGTTGAGCCGTCGTTGATGAAAATGATCTCATAGCTGAAACCGTTTTCCTTCATCACGCGGTCGATCCAGGCTTCCAGTTCTGGAAGGGATTCAGACTCGTTGTATAGGGGGACTATGACGGAAATATCCATGACGGTAGGGATGGGATAGAGTTGTTTCTTATTTTCCAGTGTTTACGTCGTCAAGACCTGTATGGACCTTGCGGCGGCGCACGATCCAGGTTATGAACATCGAGAGAATCGAACCTGTGAATATCCCCATAAGCATCATCTCCACCACTACATAGATCGGGGCTGGAACAAGATGCCGTTCTATCATCAGATCAAGTGTGTGGGCCATCTGCTGGGCCTGTGGATCGGCCATAGTGCGGTATAGTCCGGCGGCAGTCTTCACTTGATCGATTACGAAATCAGGCTTTATGAAGCGCATAAAGATATATGCAATGGCAGCCATGAGCAAAGTTCCGCACACAAATGTGATGATTCCTTGCAACCATAGCTCGGAGAAGCCGCTGAGACCGAAGTCGCGTACGTAGGAGCGGCGCAGGAAACGGTATATCACCACAGGCACAAGAATCATCAGGGCCAAGGCCGGAATGGCAAGCCACGGAATGTATGGAGAACCGCAGACACAGAGAGCCAGGGCACTAAGGTAGCCGCCGAACAGAAATCCGTCGTCTGCGCCTCGTTTGTATACTGATCTATGCTGTGATTCCATTAACAATCTCTTAAATGCGATTGGGTTCGATTCGCAAATTTACAGTAAAAAAATGTAATGGCAAAAAAATAATGCGGGCCTTAAAGGGTACATTCTTTGATGAGTGCGAATGCTTCGTCGCGCGATGCATTGATCAGGGCAGGGACATGTGCGTCGCTGTTGACAACGAATGGTATTCCCAGGCTGATGGCCTTGCGGAGATTGCGTCGGCAGGGGAAGAAGCGCGAATGGTCTCTGAATGCTTTTGTATTAAGTTCGGCTATAATGCCTGCGTCTGCGATGGCTTGTATCAGTTGGTCGGCAAGTGCTGTGTACCAGTCCTGATCTTCCACTCCTGGGGCATAGGAGGATGCATTCTGTCCGATCTTATCGAAGTGGCCTATGATGTCGAAGCCGCCATGCCGGACCAGCTCTATGGATCGGGAGAAATATTGTTCGACCACATAGCGTATATCGTCGTGGAAGTGGAGGTGCATATTTCGCGCGAAACGTTCGGAATTGCCGTCTATATCGATCAGCTTGCCCTCGGGAGATGCTATGAAGTGAACCGAACCTATGCGGTAGTCGAGCGGTAGTGTCTGGAAGTAGTCGTGTGCCGGTCCCCAGTGATGTCCGAGATAGTCGATCTCCATAGAGGTGAGGAATGTAGTTCCGGATGAGGCATATTTCTGCTTCAGTCTGTCGGCTTCGGCAAGGTATGCGTCTACAGTCCGCCTGGCCATGTTGCAAGGCGAGTCGAGATTGTCCGGAACAGGCGAGTGTGGCGAGAAGCCGTAGTGGGTGAATCCTTGATAGACCGCTTCTGCGGCGAAGACTTGCATCTGGGCGCGTCCGTCGCAGAATTCAGTGTGTGAATGCAGGTTATATAGTCGTGATTGTCCTAAAGTCTTTAGTATATCCATATTTGAGGGATACGTTATGGTCGCTTGTTCAATTGTCGGGGGTGGTGTGCGCCTGTAGTCCTGATATCCGGCGCAGGCGATGTCTGAATGGTATGAGCATAGCGATGGCTACAGTCGCTCCTGTCGAAATCGATAATGCCCAGGGGAGTCCGAAACCTTCGGAGCGTGGAGCGAAAAGAATATAAGAGACAGAGACCGCAGTCATGAATATGGCCGGTAGCAAAGTGATGATATAAGCTTTGCCATGTCTGGCCAGATATACCGTGGCAGCCCATAGGGTGAATACTGCGAGTGTCTGATTGCTCCATGCGAAGTAGCGCCAAAGCACGTTGAAGTCGATGAGCATTATAAGATAAGTGACCACGAAAACGGGTATTGAGACAGCCAATCGCTTTATCAACGATTTTTGGTCGATCTTCATAAAGTCGGCTATGATAAGGCGTGTGCTTCGAAGTGCTGTATCGCCTGTGGTGATAGGAGCTGCGACAACACCGAGGATGGCAAGTATGCCTCCGGCTGTGCCGAGCCACGACAGCGATATGTCGCTCACAAGAGAGCCTGCACCCGCACCTTCGCGGCTCATGTATGCCGCCAGTTCGTCATAGCCTCCGGTGAAGGCAATCGCTGCCGCCGCCCAGATCAGGGCCACGAATCCTTCGGCCACCATCGCTCCGTAGAATATCGGGCGAGCAAGGCGTTCGTTGGTCAGACAGCGCGCCATCATGGGCGACTGTGTGGCATGGAAGCCTGATATAGCACCGCATGCAATGGAGACAAACATCATCGGGAAAACCGGATGCGACTGGTCAGAGTAGCGGGATGCGAGTCCGTCGGTAAATCCGTCGGGAATGTCAAACCCTCCGAACAGCAGCACGCACAACACTCCTGCCGCCATAAACAACAGAGCGGCCCCGAAGATGGGATAGAGGTTGCCTATGAGTTTGTCTATCGGCAATAGTGTGGCGAGTATGTAGTAGCCGAAAATTATGTAGATCCATACTCTGACATCAAGCGACTCGGGGGTCATTCCGGCTATAAGACCGGCCGGAGTGATGACAAAAACCGCAGCCACAAGCACGAGCAATACTACGGAGAATACACGCATCACGTTCAGTATGCTGTGGCCGAGTTCCGTGCCTACAATCTCAGGTAGCGAACGGCCGCCCGAGCGCAGGGATATCATTGCCGATATGAAGTCGTGTACAGCTCCGGCGAAGATTGTTCCGAACACTATCCATAGAAATGCGGCAGGGCCGAACATTATTCCCATTATAGCACCGAAGATGGGCCCGAGTCCTGCAATGTTGAGAAACTGTATCAGGAATACTTTCCAGGCTGGCATAGGGATGAAGTCCACTCCGTCGGCTTTGGCTACCGCAGGGGTAGGGCGATGCGGATCTGTACCGAACACACGTTCGGCAATCGCGCCATAGATGAAGTATCCTGCCAGCAGAACGGCAAGTGCTATGATGAAAGATATCATTTACGGTATTGAGGTCATTGCGCTTTGTCCGGGCGCACAAGAGTTTCCCGCATGTTGGTGTCGGCTTCTATGTTTTTCATCTTGTAATAGTCCATGATGCCGAGATTACCGTTGATAAATGCTGAGGCCATTGCACGTGGCAGTTCAGCTTCCGCTTCGATCACTTTTGCACGGGCTTCCTGTGCTTTTGCCTTCATTTCCTGTTCGAGCGCTATAGCCATAGCTCTGCGTTCTTCGGCTTTTGCCTGGGCTATGTTCTTGTCGGCCTGGGCCTGATCTATCTGTAGGGCAGCACCGATATTTTTGCCTATGTCTATGTCGGCAATGTCGATGGACAGGATCTCGAAGGCTGTGCCTGAGTCGAGACCTTTCTTAAGTACAAGCTTGGATATGGAGTCGGGGTTCTCAAGAACCTGCTTGTGGCTCTCCGATGAACCGATCGAAGACACAATGCCTTCGCCTACTCGGGCGAGTACAGTATCCTCGCCTGCACCACCTACGAGTTGCCTGATGTTGGCGCGTACGGTGACTCTTGCTTTGGCTATGAGCTGGATGCCGTCTTTTGCCACAGCGGTGACTGGCGGAGTGTCGATCACTTTCGGGTTTACCGACATCTGTACGGCCTGGAATACGTCGCGTCCTGCAAGGTCTATGGCTGTGGCCATCTTGAAGCCCAGGTCGATATTGGCTTTGGATGCTGAAACAAGAGCATGCACCACTTTCTCGACATTACCTCCGGCGAGGTAGTGGGCTTCGAGGTCATCGCGGGTCACGTCCTGCAAACCGGCTTTGTGGGCTTCGATCAGGGCCTGAACGATCACATTGGCCGGGACTTTACGTATGCGCATAAGCACGAGCTGGACCAGCGATATGCGTACTCCGGACACACGTGCGGATATCCATAGGAAGATGGGTACGTAGTAGAGGAAAAGGCAAAGAAAAACTATTGCCAGAACTACTATCGCTATGATTACGATTTCCATATATGTGGGATTAATTGGTTAATATTCAATGTGTGTCAGGACTCCTATCGCTCGGCTTCTATCACGGCGTTTGAGGCGCGTACAAGCTCGACGGCTGCATTTGGAAGCTGTTGTTCGAGTCGGCGGATCTCATCGGCCACGCCTCTGTTTCCGTCGGAATATGCTTTGCGCAGCAGTGCAAGATGGTGTTTTGCCCGCGTGTATTCTTCAAGTTTTGTAAGGTAGCGGTCCATCAGGCGTGCAGCTCTGGGAGAGTTGAACTGTTCTAAACTGGTATATATGCCTTTGCCCGGTATAGCCAGCCGGAAAGACGGGGAGGCGTTGTCGTCGGCAGTAGTGTCGTCGATGGATGCTATCTGCCTACGGATTGAGGCATAGTCCGCACCTGGAGTCCATGTGTCGGCTATTGACCTGAGCATGGCGCGAGAGGCAACGTCCGGATCATCGGACGGATAATTGCTCCTCATCTCGTTTGGGATGAATATATAGATGGTGACGCTGTCGGGTATTTGGTTGCGGTCCGAGGCCCACCAGCCTGCGCCTGTCACCTCGTCGATAGCGAGCATGTAATCGTCGTAAGGCGAATTGTAGGGCATTCCGATGTTCTGCGGTTGGAGAAAGCCGTCGTCGCTGCGTCGGGTCATGAATATGTCGTAGCCACCGATGGAGTTCTCGCCGTCGTTTGCATAATATAACGTTACTCCGTCGGGCATCATAAACGGATAGTTGGCATCACCACCATCGTTTAAGTTGTCGCCAAGCGGCGCAGGTGTAGTCACAGTGCCGTCGGCAAGTCTGTCGGCCGACATCAGTATGCTCACGCCGTCGGAATCGGGTGCTGCCCAGATCAGTTCTATCTCGTTTTCCGGTACATAGACGATAGCTGGATCTACGGTGCGCGTTCTTGCTGGCAATGCAGACCTGTCGGACAGGCGTCCGGCTTCGGGCGACAGTCTATAGTTCTTGAAGAACGCTTGCCGAGGCACATTTATCGAGTCTATCACGGCAATGCGTTCCACACGGTCAAGCATGTTTCTTGTTGTGAGCAATCGTGCGTTTATCTCGTCGAGGCGCTCCTGGTCTGGTTTTGCTTTTCTGTTTTTTGACAGGAGCTTGTCGTAGTCGGAAAGATATTGATCGGCATCGTCGACTTTGTAGTCTGTGATCGCTATTTCGGCCAAAAGCAGGGCGGCATCCATGCTCCCGCGCGATAAGGCTGTGCGTAGTAACTGCATTCCCTTCGACTTTTCGCCAAGCTCTACACGGCATGCCCCGGCATAATAATTGAACGATGCGTCGCGTGGCGATTTCTGTAGCAGCGGTGACACTTTGTTCAGGGCGGCCTGGAAGTCTCCGGCGGCATATAGGCGGCGCACTTCGTCGATGGGTGCAGCTTGTATTTTCAGGCAGCAGGCTATGACAAAGAGGATGCTGAGTAGTATATTTAGTCTATTACGTACTGACATGACGGGCAATAGTGTTTTAACATCCAAAGTTATACAAATTCTGATTTATGAACAAGAAAACAGTATGTATTTCAGATAAATTCGCATTTGAGGTGCTATAGACTTTTGATGATGCGCGCCGGATTGCCTGCAACGGCGACATTGTCAGGGACATCGCGGGTGACGACCGACCCTGCACCCACCACAACGTTGTTGCCGATTGTCACACCCGGGAGAATTGTGGCGCTTCCACCGATCCAGACATTATGACCGATAGTGACAGGTTCGGCCCATTCGCGCCGTGAATTGCGTTCTGTAGCGTCGAGCGGGTGGCAGGCTGTATATATACTGACGTTAGGACCGATGAACGCATTGTCGCCTATCGTAACTTTGGCTTCGTCGAGGATAGTGAGGTTGAAGTTGGCGAAGAAATTTTCACCGATGTGTATATTGCTCCCGTAATCACATCTGAACGGTCGGTTGATGTGGAAGTTTTCACCGCATGAGCCGAGCAGATTTCGGATTATGCTGTTGCCTTCATCTTCAAGCGATGGATTCATAGAGTTGAATTTCCATAGCTTTTCTCTTGTAAGCCGCAGCATATCCAGCAGACCGGGATGCGTGGCATCATAGATTTCTCCTGAGAGCATTTGCTGCCATACTTGTTCGATGTTATCCATGTGAATCCTACTGATGTCGTTATTATTACAATATCGACAAAATTACAGAAAATCTATGGAAAATATGAGTAATCCTTTATATTTATTGGTTAAGGACAAGTTCGATGTGGCCTATCTTCAGATCGGCTGAGAACATAAGCGGCAGTCGGGATGCCTGATCTATCTGGCATGTGACCGGGTAGTTGCTCATCTGTCCGTGGTAGGTGTATTCAAATACTACGCTGTATGTCTGGTTGTCGCGGTAGGTATCACGTCCGTGGTATGTGATGGCTACATGCTGTATGTCGCCGTTGGGGAGGGTGATGGGCATATACAGTCTGTCGTCAGGCTGCATTGTCGCGAAGTCCAGCATCCTGAATACTTTGAAAAGCGCGAGCATGTCGGCTGTGATTGTTACGGCTTCCATCGTCTCGCTCGATGCACTCAGGTCTCCGCGGCCATAGATTGTCTGGTAATTGCCGGGATCTGACCTGTCGTAGTTTCCGGAATCCAGTTGTCTGACTTTGGGTTTGCTGTAGCGCCCGGCCAACGTAATCACTGATTCAGCCAGATTCCGGCCATCGCCAACGACACTGGCACGGATTGTGTCGCTTATGGCATAGACTCGTCCGTGCCACGGTATGCTTTGGCCATTGAGTGTGGCGAAAATATTGTCGCCCTCGATGTTAATGCTTATATCGGCGTGGCCGGCTGTGACTTTAATGAAGCCAAGATGGTATTCGGCATCGTAGCTCAGATCCTGTGCGGAGGATATGCCTGTTGAAAATATTGCGGCCAATATAGCATAAAACAATGATGCGGCCCGGTGTGTGGTTTTTAAGTTGGTGCTCATGGCTAAGTATTATAATGATAAAATAACAATCGGTTGCTGTATAATGTTGGGAAATAGGTTTTTGTTATGCATTTCTGGTGAAAAATAGTTATATGAGGCTCCGGTAGGATTGAGAGTTGCCGGAAATTTAGTATTTTTACGGCCAGGAAGAATAAAACAAAATAAATTTAAGAATGAGAATATTATCAACTGTTCTGCTGATGGCTTCGGCCACAGTGAGTGTGTTTCCCGCCGTTGGAGCGGAGAGGTATGTTGAGCCGGTAGATACGGCGACAGTCGATTGCAGTGGATGGGACCGGTTTGTTGCCCCTCTGGAGTTTACATGGGCTTCCAAGGATGTGCATTACCGGCAATTTCAAACTCCGGATGTCATGCCTTTGGCTGTGGCCGACACCACAGTATCGGCCTGGCGCGGGGAGCGTATCGGCTTGGAAGCGCTGCTCGTGGCTACGGAGGCTGCCGGACCGCTAAAGGTGAAGCTGTCGGAGATTACAAAGAATGGACGCAGACTCGCGTCCACAGATGCATCATATGCAGCTTTCATGCGTTATGTGATTACTACGGCATATAATACATGTGGTTATCCCGACGCTAATCTGCCGACTTACACTGTTCCCGATATGATAGATCTTCCGGGGGCTGAGGTGGAAATGGCGGCGCGTTCGGTGCGTCCCGTATGGTGCTCAGTGGAAGTGCCTCGGGATGCAGATCCGGGAGTCTATAGCGGTCGGCTTAGTGTGACTGACGCTTCCGGTCGTGAAGTGGCTGCCTTGCGGTTGAATGTGGACGTGAACGCGCACACCCTTCCCGAGCCGAAGGATTATGCGTTTGTACTGGACATGTGGCAGCAACCATATTCAGTGTCGCGGTACTATGGTGTCGAGCCTTGGAGTGATGAACATTTCAGCTATCTTGCGCCGTATGCCGATATGCTTGCCCGTGCCGGACAGAAAAACGTGTCGGTGATCCTGTTCTACGAACCCTGGGGAGAGCAGAGCAACGACAAGTTTGAACCTATGGTGGAGACTGTAAGAAAAAAAGACGGTTCATGGAGCTATGACTACACCGTAATGGACCGCTATGTGGAATTTATGGCCGATCACGGGGTAGACGCCGGTATAAGCTGCTTTACAATGATACCTTGGGACATGCAGTTCAGATATTTCGACGAGACTACCGGTAAATACGAATTTTTAAAGACCAAGACATCCGCTCCTGAATATGAGGCTCTGTGGACTGATTTTCTCCAGAATCTGGCAGCTCATCTGAAATCTAAGGGCTGGTATGATAAAAGCATGATAGTAATGGACGAACGCGGACTGTCCGACATGCTCGACGCCTATAGAGTGGCCAAGGCTGCTGTGCCGGACATCAAGATGTCGCTCGCCGGCAATTATCATGATGAACTTGTGAATGATCTTGAGAGCTATACAGTGATAAAGGGAGATTTCTTCCCTGAAGATGTGTTAAGCAGCCGCAGGGATAAAGGATTTACTTCGTTGATGTACACCTGCTGTGCCACACCTGCTCCAAGTCAGTTCTCCAACAGTGCGCCTGCCGATGGCGCATATCTGCCGGTTTATTCCACGGCCACCGGATTCGACGGATATTTGCACTGGTCGTTTACCAACTGGACTGATAATCCGATGACAGATACCCGCTTCCACATGTTTGCACCCGGAGATACGTATTTCGTGTATCCTGACGGGCGCAGTTCGATACGCTACGAGCGTATGCTTGAAGGTGTGCAGATGAGTGAGAAGTTGCAGATTCTGCGCGATGAGTTCCGCAAGGCTGGAGATATTGCATCCCTTGAGGCACTTGAGGAGGCTCTGATACCGATCCGCAGCGGTGCTATGACTGCATATTATCCTACTTCGAAAGTTGTAAATCTCTTGCAGAAAGCAATAGAGAAGCTTAGTATGGGAGGCAAGTAGCAGGTGCTATCTGATAGCCAAGGTACATAAGAACTAAAGCCGCCGGCAAGGATTCATTCCCCTTGCCGGCGGCTTTAGTTTTTTTATGTCATGGATTTATTGCCTGTATCAGCGGAGGAACTTACCGAAGTCGGCGTTTCGCATGTCGCCGGTCTCGTTGAATGCTGCGTGGAATGCGAATGCTGCGGTGAGGCTGTGTGGTGTCTGGCCACCCTTGCCTATCTTCAGGTATTCGCGCAGCAGCGGGCGATAGTCGGGATGTGCGCAGTTGTCGATGATGGCCTGAGCTTTCTGTACAGGATCTTTTGCGCGGAGGTCTGCCACGCCCTGGTCTGTAATGAGGATGTCGACTGAGTGCTCGCTGTGGTCGGCATGTGCCACCATCGGGACGATGTTGGAGATGAGTCCGCCTTTGGTGACAGAGGGACATGAGAATATCGAGATATAGCCATTGCGGGTGAAGTCGCCTGAACCACCGATGCCGTTCATCATGCGTGTGCCCAGCACATGTGTGGAATTTACAGCACCGAATATGTCTGCTTCAAGGGCTGTGTTCATGGCTATGATGCCAAGGCGGCGTATTACTTCAGGATTATTGGATATCTCGGCAGGACGGATCACGAACTTGTCGTGGAAGAACTGCATGTCGGAGAATACCTCGCGCATCATGTCGTCGCTGATAGTTAGTGAGCAAGTTGATGCAAAACGGCATTTGCCCATTTTGATCAGGTCGATGACGGAGTTCTGCACAACCTCTGTATACATTTCAAATGTCGGAACTTCGGTAGCTTCGCCAAGGTAGTTGAGTACGGCGTTGGCTACATTTCCTACTCCTGACTGCAGCGGGAGGAAGCCTTTTGGGATGCGGCCGGCCTGAAGTTCGTGGATGAGGAAATTTACGACATTAGCGCCAATCTGCTTTGATACTTCGTCGGGTTCGGTGAAAGGCTTCACGCCGTCGAGGGCATTTGAACGCACGACACCTACAACCTTGCGCGGATCAATGCGCAGCACCGGCGATCCGATTCGGTCGCTTGGCGAGTAGATGGGTATCTCGCGACGGTAGGGAGGATCTGCGGGCATATACAGGTCGTGCATTCCGCGCAGTTCCTTAGGCAAAGCTTCGTTTAGCTCAATGAATATTTTATCGGCAAGCATAGCCCAGGTGGGAGTATTGCCTGCGCCTGTGCCAAGTACGATTTCTCCGTCTTCGTTGATGTCGGAGGCTTCGATGATGGCGTAGTCAATCTTTCCGTAGAAACCGTAGCGGGCTTCTTGTGCCATCTCGCTCAGGTGACGGTCGAAGTAATGGGTGTCGTGGGAGTTGATGCGCAGTCTCAGATCGGGAGTGTTCTGATACGGAGCGCGCATGTTGATGGCATTGGCTCTTGCCAATGCGCCGTCGAGGTGCTGGTTGGTTGAAGCTCCGGAGAAAATGTTTACTTTGTATTCTCTACCGGCTTCATGCTCGGCGAGTGCTCGGGCGGCGATAGCTTCGGTGATTACCTTGGGCGATCCGGGGGCAGTGAATCCGGATGTTCCGATGGTCTCAAGATGGCCGATCTGTGCGGCGGCTTCTTCGGGGGTGATGAAGTTGAATGCCATTGCTTTTCGGGATAATTATTGTCTTGGTTGAATTTTATTGTGTTTTCAGATATTTTGCTTGAATTCATGAATGGAAGCCTTCTCTTGCTTCCGTCTTTTTCAGAACTTGCGGGCAAGAATCTCGCCCCAGATTATTCTGTCGCGGAGAACGTCTTTCTGCCGGTCGGACATAGTGGGGTCTGATATGGCGGCAATTGATTCGATAGTGGTGTCTGCTGTCACTCTTTCTCCTTCTTCCGGCAATGTGGCTGTAGGAATAGGGCTGGCAGGCTTGACGACGTTATGTATTTTTTTTACCTTGGCAACAGGCTTAGGCTTGGACGTGGCTGACGCTGAAGGCCTCTCTACCGGTAGTGGTGTGAAGTCACGCACGGCGGCTTGCTGCGCTTTCTTTTTATCGAAGTACTTCTTTAACTCCGATATTGCCGGGATAAGGAATACCAGCACGCCGATTATGAATTTCGCTGTCTCCACTTTTTTATGTAATTTTGCACAAAAATAGAAATAATTGCGCAGAGCCACAAATTTTTAGTATAAAATGTCTGACTTGATAAATAAAACGGCAGGTAATACCCCGGACAAATATTTGTATATCGAAACCTATGGCTGCCAGATGAATGTGGCCGACAGCGAGGTTGTGGCCTCGGTGATGGAGATGCAAGGTTATTCACTGACCGAGGATATTGAAAAGGCGTCGGCCGTACTCCTTAATACATGCTCGATACGCGACAATGCGGAGCAGAAGATCCACTCCCGTCTTAAGGCACTGGACGCTATCCGCCGCAAGAATAAGGACAGAAAGTTGATTGTCGGCGTCATCGGATGTATGGCAGAGCGTACCGGTCGCGATCTTGTCGAGAATCACAATGTGGACCTGTGTGCCGGACCGGATTCCTATCTCGATCTGCCGGCATTGTTCGCTCAGGCTGAAGCTGGCGAACCTGCGTTGGCTCTTGAACTGTCGACGACGGAAACATATAAAGACGTGATGCCGTCGCGCATACATGCCGGTGGCGTTTGTGGATTCGTGTCCATAATGCGCGGCTGCAATAATTTCTGTTCGTATTGCATTGTACCATACACCCGCGGACGCGAGCGTTCGCGTCCCGTGGAGAGCATCCTGTCGGAAGTGGCTGACCTGCAATCCAAGGGCTATAAGGAAGTGACCTTGCTTGGTCAGAATGTGAATTCATATAATTATGGCGAGATAGGTTTTCCGCAGCTTCTGGAGAAAGTAGCACAGTCAGCTCCGCAGATGCGTGTGCGGTATACCACATCTCACCCGAAGGATATGGACGATGAATTGATCGCGGTAATGGCCCGCAACAGCAACATATGCCGGCATGTGCATCTCCCGGTCCAGAGCGGAAGTAATGCTGTACTGAAAGCGATGAACCGTAAATACACAAGGGAATGGTATCTTGGCAGAATCGAAGCGATACGTCAGGCCATGCCGGATTGTGGAATATCAACCGACATGTTCACCGGTTTTCATGGTGAGACAGAGGAAGACTTCGAACAGACATTATCACTTATGGAGGCAGCTAAGTTTGATTCGGCCTTCATGTTCAAGTACTCCGAACGCCCCGGCACGCTTGCCGCCCGGACTATGCCTGATAATGTTCCGGAAGAAATAAAGATTGACCGGTTGAATAAAATGATAGCCCTGCAGAATCGTCTGTCGGCAGAAAGCAATGCAAGAGATATAGGAAAAGAATTCGATGTTCTCGTCGAAAGCGTCTCGCGCAGGAGTGTGGAACAATGGATGGGTCGCACGCAGCAGAATAAGACCTGTGTCTTCCCGCGTGGAAACTACCGCAAGGGCGATATTGTCCGTGTTCGTGTGGTGGATTCCACATCAGCGACCCTTATCTGCGAATTGGTAGATCAGAATAGTTAAAAAATAATAATTATAAGGGCGATTTTATAGTATAAGCTACTATAATGACTATATTTGCAAGCTTTACAAAGCACAACCATACGGGGCTGACCGGTTTTGACAGCGTGTAGAGGTGGTGTGTAAGCGTGCGGAGCAATGATGGCTCGCTCCATAATCTCGACATCAAAAAATTTAATTGGCGAAAACAACTACGCTCTCGCTGCCTAATCGAAGAACAGTAGATTACGCTTAATCCCCGCGACAGTCGCAGGGACGGGACATCGCCCAATCGTCCTTTTTCCGAGACGGATTGATCTGGCGGTGCAGGTAAATCGGGAATAGACAGGGCAAAGCCTCGTGGCTCTGTTGAAATTTTAGAGGATAAGCCTGCGGTTCAGGTCGCCGACGACCTGCCACAAGACGAAAATCAATCGCCGGATACGCACGTAGAAAGCACATTAGTTCCGCGTTTGGACGAGGGTTCAAATCCCTCCAGCTCCACTTGCGATACCCGACCAAAATCGGAAAGTATCAGACAAA
>OFGR01000169.1_pt1 | contig 67714 bp, 67 predicted proteins | sample 1521811 | NCBI WGS metagenome assembly OFGR01 (sample SAMEA3504098, study PRJEB24116) | mouse gut metagenome | biome: mouse gut; feature: mouse-associated habitat; material: faeces | place: Denmark | collected 2011 | reverse complement strand
TAGAGCACCTGACTGTTAATCAGGGGGTCGTTGGTTCAAGCCCATCCTGAAGCGCAAGAAAGCCTTTTCACCGTCACTACGGATTGAAAAGGCTTTCTTACGTTATGCAAGTACTATATTCTATTTCCGGCTCAGACGCTCCATGAGTTGCTCCACATACGGAGTTGAGCGTATATTCAACGCCCGCCCAAGGTAATCCGCAGCCATCTTGACAGCTTCAGGATTCTTATCAGCCTCCCGGACATAATAATTGCCAAGGTACAGCAGCGCGTCATAAGCCTCGGGATTTTTATCGAGTATAGCACGGAATGTGTCCATCGCCCCACTGATATCACCCGTGAGCATCTGCCCGCGCGCCAGCTTATACATGAATCCCTCATCGCCGGGAAGGCCGGCAAGCATCTCACGGCTCAGACGTACAATACCGGGGCCATCATCGCGGAACATATAGTAATCCAGCAGATACGCGTCAACCGTGCGCTTAAGCCACGGCTCCCCCTCCTTCACAGCTATCAGAAACCGTTCATACAGATGCGCATCGCCCGCCTCGAACGCCGCCGCACGGGTTGAGCTGACAAGCGAATCAATGGCCACCTGCGAATCCAACGCCTGACGCAACAGCACCATCTGCTCTTCCACGCTACCACGCTCACCGGCCGACACCATGGCAAGCCCATAAATGCGCGCTTCGCGGGGGCGTTCGTCAAGCATAAGGCTATACATGGCCGAGGCACTGCTCCACTCACGCTGGTCGAAAAAGCGCTGTGCCTTGACAGCAAGAGTGGCATAATCAGACGCCGACACCGCAGCGGCGGCAGCGCACAGCAAAAGAGCAAACGTTACGATTCGTCTTAACATAAATGGCGTATATTCATTATGGTTTCAACCACGAACAGCTTCCGTATATCCCCACGCTCCACGTCAATATCGTCGTAGGCGGAATTGGCGCTATGAAGCACCACCTTCTCCGGATCCGACGGATGACGGCGCAGATACTTGACCATTCGGTAGTCATCTAACACTATAACGTAAATCTGCCCCCAAAAGATGTATGAAAGGCTCGACACGGGGCGGATGGCTATATAAGCGCCGTCAGCTATATCGGGCGTCATGCTGTCGCCGCTCACCTTCACTATAACACAGCCGGCAGGAAGCTTCGGAAGCATGATGGACCCTACAATCCTATCATCGGTAAACATACGAGTAAGCTCTTCACTTCCGGCCGTCACGTCAATATCATAAATAGGCGTAGGAGTGGTATTTTCCAGTACACCGCCACCGAATTCAGGCACCGGCACCGACTTGGAAAACGGCAATTCCGATCCGTCTACCAGCCAGCGCTTCGACACACCCATATCAACGGCTATTCGGTTGAGAAGCCCTTCCGTAATAGGCAGACGTCCATTAAGATGCTTCGAAAGATTGGCCGGATCAATGCCAAGCCGTTTACTGAACTGCGATTGGCTCATCCGCGACTGGCGGATAAGATATCGTATGCGGTCAGCCACCGTGACCGCGCCATCCTGTGTAAAGCGTGTTTCCATAGATTTCTGAAATTAACTGGTCTCTTTTCGGGCAAAGATACAGAAACATTGGCAAAACACCAACAAGCATTGAGGGGATACCGTCATTTTTTCGCGATATCCCCTCAAGTGAATTATCATAGTATAGTATCGATTACAAACTCACGGCACGTATAGATACATGCCGGACCGCCCCTCCGGATACTCCGGCAAGGTACAGAACACCTCAAAATCTACGGTTGGATTTAATTTTACAAGATCCCCAACTATCATATCTTTCAAAATCAGCCTGTACACCAGGCTGCAAAGCCTGACATACCGCACGATTCTGCAAGACGGGACGCAGATAGTTAAACTAAAAAACACAATACGGAAGAAGAGCCGTCCCATTACTTTCACCCCTGCGGGGTGAATTGCCAAGGTAATGTAATCCTCCGCCATCGCCGGAATACAATCCGGATGATGGTTTGCACCGCAAATATATAATGCTATTTCAATTTATGCAACTATGCGCCACCTTTTTTCGCAAGAATAAGCTCAGCCACGGTTATACGCACAGGAAACTCGCCGAAATGCGTCAGACGATAGCCATAGCCACAGGCCGTAGCCATATCGCCATACACACGGATATCCAGCAGTGCAAGCCCGGGAGCATGGGCCGCCTTGTAGACAGCCTCCTTGTCGGTCCAGAGTGTAAGCAGACGTTCCTGCTCATCAGCCGAGCAGCACACATCGTCATCCCCGACATATTTCGCCTTGACGCGCACAAGCTGCTCACGCCAGCATTCCACATCCACACCTACTGCGCAAGCCCGGCTCACGGCAACGACAGCCATCCCGGCTCCGTGAGTAACGGATATAGCCTGCGCACACCCTTCTATCATCGGAGCGCCCTGAGCATCATGGGTATACACGGCATACTCTCCAAACAGACCGCGCACAAGCTTCATGACAGCCGCCCGCTCGGCATCACGCCGCATTACCTTGGATGAATCCGCATCATAGCGGCAGCAATACAGATCCGTAAGTTCAGTGCTGAAATCAGGACGCATTATATATTACCTCAATGTTTTTGACAGATGAATCACATCGGCATACAGAGCATCAACCACAGGCATCACCGAGTCAGGACGCTCGGCTGCACCATCGACATAGCACGCCCCGCTTACTATCACCTCACCGCTGCCGGCTATAAACTGCACCGGCGTCATAGAGCCATAGCGTGTAAGCAGCACCTCCGAGCTGAAGCCATACGGATTACGCAACTCGGTAAGCACCCCGTCGGCATCTCCGGCATTAAGCGCCATGCGCTCCCGCCTGTTGGCCATCACATCCACACCGTAAGAGCTGATAGTGATATAGATACGCACGTTTTTATACAACGGATAGTCGGCAGTGAGCCATAGCGGCAGTCCACCCTCACCTACAGAGTCGACCGACACCTGCGCCCCGGCATTGAATTCCAGATGACGCCCCATGGTATCGAGCGGCACATATACAGAATCGCACACCGCTATCCGCGGATACGCCTTTGGCAGCGGAGCCGTAGCACCGCCGCCCGAGCAAGAAGCCACCGACAGCAGTACTATAATAGCCCACAGATATAAAAGGCGGTTATTCATGCTGGATGTCGGGCATAACCTTTACGCGAACATCCGTGATGCGGTGATTCACCACATTAAGCACCAGGAAGCGGCAACGGCCATACACAAGAGGCTCCTTATCCTTAGGGAAATCCCCCTTTATGGCCAGCAGCATTCCGGCCAGCGTTTCGCAGTCCTCCGCCACTTCGGCATAATCCTCCTCGTTAAGGCCCGTGACACGGAAGAAATCGCTCAGCACCGTCTTACCCTCGAACACATACGTGTCATCGGGAAGCTTGCGGTAGGTTTTCTCCTCCGTATCATATTCATCATTGATGTCGCCAACAATCTCCTCAAGCACATCTTCCAGAGTCACCACACCCTGCGTACCGCCGAATTCATCGATTACGATAGCCATGTGTATCCGGCGGCGGCGGAAATCCTCAAGCAGGTCGTCAATCATGCGCGACTCAGGCACATAATATGGATCGCGCAGCAGTTTGCGCCAGTCAAAATCATCATCAGCCTTGCCCACATAAGGGAGCAGGTCGCGCGAATAAAGCACACCGCGGATATTGTCCTGCGAACCGTCATAGACCGGCAGACGCGAATAGCCCGATTCTATCACCGTGGCCATCACCTCGTCAAATGTGGCGTTGATATCGATATCAGTCATGTCCACACGCGGAGTCATCACCTCCGAAGCGGTAGTGTCGCCAAACCGCAGAATGCCTTCAAGCATCTCCTTGTCGCTTCCGGCCTGAACGTCAGTTATCTCCAGAGCCTGCGACAGATCCTGAGCCGTCACATCCTCATCGCGCTTTGTCACCACACGTCCTACAAAACCGGAGCTACGCACCAGAAGCGATGACAGCGGGTAGACAATCTTCATCATCACCTGAACACCTCCGGCAGCCACACGCGCCCAACGTAGCGTATTGGTATTGGCCATCAGCTTGGGCAGAATCTCTCCGAAAAGCAGAATCAGGAATGTAAGCAGTACCGACTGGAGGATAAAAGCCACCAACGGACTCTGCAGACTCTCAAACAGCGGTGCCAGCGCATAATTGAGCAACACCACTATCGTGACATTCACCAGATTGTTTACTATAAGTATTGTAGCCAGCAATCGCTCCGGATTCGAAACCAATTGCATCACCCGAGTCCAACGCGGCTCGTCCTCAAGCTCCTCAGCCTGCTCGGGAGTTATGGAAAAATACGCTATCTCACTGCCCGACACAAAAGCCGACAAGCAAAGCGCGCACAGCGCACACAGGATAGCCATCACATGCCCGAAATCAAAATCGGGAATCACAGTCAGAAGATTAGCCACAGCGCATAAAAGCGGATCTGTGGCCGGTAAAGGGTCAATATCCAAGGATAATTCGTTTTTGTTAAACATTCTTGGGACAAAAAGCCGATATGCCCGTCCCACGCTACAAAGATAAGTAAAAACAACCTATTAAATAGCCCCTCACAAATTTTTCAGAAAAAAATTTCAAAATATTTTGCGCATATCAAAAAAAGCCGTACCTTTGCATCGCAAATGCGAAAAACGTTTCGCTGAGGGATATTAAATTATTGACTCCGTAGCTCAGTTGGTAGAGCAAATGACTCTTAATCATTGGGTCGAGAGTTCGAGCCTCTCCGGGGTCACAAAGGACAACCAATCGGTTGTCCTTTTTTTTATCTTCTCCCCTAAGATATCAAAATAAAGACAGCTGACCCACATTTCGGGTCAATAGATATTTCCGACTGTATTATTTTTTTAGACCGACTGCAGTAGAAAGCATCATGATGTCCTTGAATTTAGGACAAAAACTACTATATTTGTCCCTAAATTTAGGACAATATGTGGACAAACTATGTCGGGTCAAAGGCTTATTGTTGATTCGCCGGCGGGCACTTCAATACGTCGATCGGGCGTAAGCAATATGTACCGGCAATTCGATTTGGTCCGTATCGTAGATGTCAATGGATCATATATAAGATCCGTTACGATATCACCAAAACGGAAATGTCGCAACCCATGCCGTCCATTTTGCGGTTTTATATCCCATTGCAACTCGCGCTTCAATCCATCGGCACGTCTGAATCCCATAATATTCTCAATAAAGAGAGATATGGGGCCCAATGCCGACCAGCCGCAAAACTCCTGTCGCACACGCCGACCATGTTCGGTAGAGGGGCCGTCGAAGTTCGGATTATACGTTTCCCATATAGTATGCGGCTCCTCCGATTTGTACACCCGGGCCTGCATTCTTACCACCTTTTCGGCAAGCGAGTCAGCCAAGGCTGTGTATCCATAACGTTCAAGCGCCTTCGTCCCCATATAAACCATTGGAATCCAGATGCCACCACGCCAATAATTGCCTGACACGGAATCATAGTCAGCATCTGCACGTGACAGTGAATTCCATGGAAGTTCCCCTCCGAAGATATCCGGATCACGGAGTTTCTCAACCATACGTTCGGCCTGCTCTGGCGATGCCACGCCGGCAAGCATAGGCCAATACGAGGCTACAGTCATCACACGGCAAGGCTTTCCGGTAGATATGTCCACATCGAAATAAAATCCGGCCTCATCATCCCAATAACGATTGTTTATCTCCGTCTTCAATCGCTCGAACTCTTCCATCCATCGCGCCGCGGCAATTGTATCTCCATTCAATTTATTCAGTTCCGAAATACTCTTTGCGGCCAAAGCCTGTTGCCCTATGGCATCCACCCACATTATGGAACCCCAGCCGCCTGACTCACGACCACGTGGCGTGTTGTCCATGCCTGAGCTATTACCTGTGCAGATATAGCCTATCGGCTCATCCTTATCGTTGCGGCACACCCGGATGAACACAGGATTAGGTGTAAGCTGAGGATTGCGGTCGCCGGTTTTGAGATTATTGAAAAAATGATAATGCCGTTCAAGGTATCCATGAGGCCCCAGAAGCATGGCAAGACGGGTAGTATCGGCACTGAAACGGAAATTCTCCAGTTCTGTCCAGGCAAACAGAGGCGGATTATCTATCAGATGTATCCTCAGCGGCGACGGGGCGCCATCATGAATTGGAGCGTAATAGTTCATCAGCGTCTCCTTTCCAGGAAATGCGTCAGGTGCATATTTTGAGAACATGACCATGAAGCATCCGTCCCATATCCATATCTGGTCATCGTAGCAGTTTTCGTCAAGATAAGGCGATGCCACCATTCCTTCCGGGCCGCGACGTACACGTCCGGAAGCCGTGGCCCACGCGCGATTGTACAGCTCAACCAATGACGAATCGGGAAACACCACTTCGGGAGCTGACTGACGCCAGTCGGGCTCAACTGCATCAGGAGGAGTCGTGTTCCACTGCGCATTGACCAATTGAGGCACAACTGCCGCTACAAAAGCTAATATTAAATATCTTAGTCCCATTGCACAAAAATAAACAAATGAACTGAGATATCCTACTACAAGCCTTAAAGCCTGCAGATAAGAAACTACAGGAACGCCTGTGTGCTATAACGTCCTCCTATTCGGGCTTATCCGAGTATTTACAAGGAGCGCGTTCGGCACGCTGTTTTTATATCTCTATCACAGTATCAGATCGGAATGTATGGTGCTCGCCATGTGAAACATATCCAAGCTGGTTGCATACGCAACGTGTATTTCCAATAACCTTATCTATATTACGATGTGAATGACCGTATATCCAGTATTTTATACGGCTGTTCGCGATAAGACGGCCCAATTCGGAAGTAAACGCTCCGTTAATCGGACTATCAGTGAATTCGTCAGCCATCAATTGAAATGACGGCACATGGTGAGTTGCCACTATTAAATTTTCCGCACTACTATTTTGAACGCTCCTCTCAATAAATTCGCGACAACGGCGGTGTTCATCATTAAACCGCTCCCAAGTCAATCGGCATTCACCGTGGCGTATCCGATGAAAATCACTTACACACCGCTCTGTATAACAAGCATCTCCATCACGAATTTCCGACCATAATGTCGATGCAATCAAATCGGTATCAGTATCAAGATTGATTATTGAATTATATACGCATCTCACATTACCCCTGATCTGCAGGTTCCAGTCTTCGTGCAGTTCGTTTATGTCAAAATATTTATACAATTCATGATTGCCCGGAATGACGATGACCTGCTCAAAGTTGTAGCTTGCCCAATCCCAGAATGGGTGCTTGAAATACAGGTCATCATTCAGATAGCCAATATCTCCGGCCAGAACAAGCACATCGCCTATCGGAATCAACGGTTTGTTCTTTATATAAACTGAGTTTGCGCCAAATTCGAGGTGCAGATCTGAAGCATACTGGATTTTCATTGGCGGTATCCCTTTGCAAAATGTGAAAGAATTTCAAGGATATAATCAAGGCGTTCATAATCACCATATGGCAATGCGCATTCTATCTCCTCCCGCCCATTCTGTCGGACAATCATTTCATTGGCCCATGTCGCCAGATAAGATATCAGTGCCTCATTCTCCTCCGAATCGAACATGCTGACAATCCCGTCACAGTTATTCAGGACATAAATCAGATCCTCAAAGTCATGCGAAAAGCGCAAATCATTACCTCCGCGTCCTTTGATTGCTTCAATCTTGGTAGCGACATAATAAAGTGCCGGAAAGATGAAGACAGGTGTACCATCGGACAATTCAACCTTGACACGGTGAGCAAAAGCCGGTTTATACCATTGGTTTGTAAAGCCAAGTACGTTTCGGTCATCAGGCATGATATCTACCGTTTCCCCTTTGTATGTCCAACGGCATATCGGTGCGCCGGGAGTGGTATCATTAGCAAAACCTTTTTTGCGGATTATATCCTCCAATTCATATAGTCCACGGTATGTAGCCAGTTCAATCACACAGTCTACATCTTCGGTCATACGGATTTCGGTTGCAGCAGGATTGTCTGCATAAAGTTCCGCAACAGAACCTCCGACAAACGCGACTTGCTTGTTCAGCTCTCCAAGCCCTTCGGCTATAATCTTCAATCGTTCCAAATTACTTGACATCATATCCTGCGAGTAGGGATTTAAGTTCTACTTTTGCAATCTCCACCTCCCGCGCACGGCCTATGCGCAACGTGTCAACGATAGCCAGCAGTTTGTAGAGCATATCATCTGCAGCAACAGCTGCCGGAACTGTCTTGTAGAGCGGTGTAATGGCAGTGCCACGCATATTGCCCTTTGCATCCGGCCACACATACTGCTCATTTCCGCTCACGATTTTTTCTTTCATCGGTGAGGCAGATATTGCAGTGGCAACACCTCGAACCACACTTTGTGGTTGCACCGGAAACACATATTTCAAACCATGTACCAGAAACTCCTCCAGAGCAAGGATATTCACACGTTGCTTGGTTGTATCCACCAAACGTGCAATGCGGCAACGCTCCAATGCCTCCGATACCTCAGAAGCGCTGATGCATAATTCTTTTGCAATTTGCCCGTTCAGAAGCCCACGGCCTTTGTCCGTGACCTTTTTAAGCAATATTACTATATCCTGTGGTCGCATACCATTGTGATTCTTAGCCATATTTGAAATGAATTTGCGATTCGCGAATTGCAAATTTAGGTAAAAAGGATGATATTATCAACCAGTATACAAAACCTTTGCAGACAATCTCAATTATATTACGACACCTGAGTAGCTCTCATACTGTAATGAGTGATCAGAAAATGGCGGAAAAGCTATCGTGATGAATAACGACAGGACAAAACTCTGTCACAAAAAAAGTTCACCGTTACCCATATGGAGAGGGAGGGGTCAGCCCTCGAAGCCGCACACTTCGGTGGAGAGCTCGCCGAGGTGGCCCGACTTGCTGTTGACTCCCGTCTGCACCTTGATGAAGTCAATGTATTTCAGCTTTACAGGTGTGCGGTCAGGGTACACGGCCCGCGATATGCTGAAGCCGTTGCGTTGCCCCGTGCCATTGTCGTCGCCCGAGGCCACGACGTCCGAGCCGTAATTGTCGGCATAACCCCAGCCAAACGGAGGGTTTACCCACAGCCCCGATGCCTCCTGATAGTTGGCCGCCGGCAGACAGGTACCATACAGCGTATAGGAATCCTCCTGAATCCATGCCGGATAGTAGCTTTCCTGCGGATGAATGTCAGCGATATAGTCGATGCTTCCCGAGCTGCCGCGGCTGTCAAGCCACATCACCGGGAGCCGCACACCCTGCGGACGGAAATAGGTGACGGCATATTGCACCACCGCCTTATCATCTTCGCTTCCGCGGAGTTCATACCATTCATCGTCAGGAAGTCCGTTGCCGTTCACATCCTGCATCACATACACTATTCCCGGCTCGTTAGAGCCTCCGGTGCCGGCACCGGTATTGTCGCCAAGAAAAGCATTGCCTAAAACCGAAAAATCAAACTCGCCTGCGGTAGCGGGGATGCTATGGTCAAAACCGACCACTATATATCCGCCGAAACCACCAAGCGACACTGCAGTTCCCCGCTCCATGCGCCGCTGTGCCCACTGCGCCGCCGCATCAGGCGTAGTTTCAGCGCCGGTCATTCCTCCGATACCGGTGTCATTGATAAACTGTCCGGGGGCCGGCATATACTCAAACACGCGTGTCTGCGTTCCCACAGATCCGGCACGGAAGCGCGAGTCCTCCGTCACACTTACGCACACCACCGTCACCGAGGCGGCGTAGCGTCCGGCTGCCGTGACAGTAACCACATACTCCCCCGGAGCCGATGGAACAAACATATATCCTGCTCCACTGTGCCCTGTGGCCCGGCCGTCAACGCTCCACTCCAGCCCTGAGGCGTCAACTCCCGCCGTAAACGGACTCAGATACACCCCACGCCCCGCAAAAGTATAGCGCATAGTGGAGGCCGACAGATTAGTAAGCGGAAGAAACTCAAGCCGCACGGGGAGCTCCGCCACGACATCTATACTGATTTCACGGCGCGATGTCCCGTAGCTGTTGGCTGCCTCTATGACAAGAGTGTGAGTTCCAGCATCGCTACCTGCACGGTAGGTATATTCCCGTTCGTCCGACACCGGCTCGCCATCAACTATCCACCGCACCTGCAGTCCATCGGCATTAGTGAATACCGGTGCAAACTTATATTCCGAATCGACACGCACAGTAAGCGCATCGCCATCAAGCGGCAACAATATACCTGGCAGCGGGGTAGGAGTCACCTCAACGAGCACCTCCTCCGATGCCGAGCCCCCTTCGGAGCGCACCGACAGAATGACATAATGCTCCCCAACATCCTCCCACACGCGGCAAAGCTGAGGTCCGTCGCCAATCACCCTTCCGTCAAGTGTCCATCGGTAGGTAGTGGCATCATCCACGTTGGTATATACAGGCGCTATCACCAGCTCCTCGCCCGCCACAACGGAGTACATACCCGTACCATTATCAAAATTTATTACAGGAGGCAACGAGCCGGTTATCACATTATCGCGGTTACACCCCGCAAGTACCGACATCAAGGTTAGGAATGCGAGCAAGCGTACTGCAGAATATCTTATCATTATTTTCATCCAATTTTTATGCAAAGATAAACAGATGCCTGTTACATTTATGTTAATAATTGCAAAGCAATTGACCAAAACCCTCTTTTTGAATATATTTGCAATACAATACTCCGCTTATTAGATTAATATTCATAAATTTATCATACTTCCATGAAATTAGTAAAACTTGCAATGCTCTCTCTTGCAGTGACCGCCACTTTCACAGCCTCTGCACGACCGGCACGACCGGTACCCTACAATGTGCGTCAGGCCGATGGTACTGAAATCACACTGCGTACATTAGGTGACGAGCACTTCCATTTCACCGTCGAGGCTAAATCCGGTGCTCCCGTCATCAAACAGAACGGCACATATTTCTACGCCGTGGTCAATCCCGCTACCGGACTTGCCGAAGCATCAGCTGTGGCTGTGACAGCCCGGCCTACTGACAAAAGCTTCATTGAAGCCCGCGAAAATGTGGCCGAGGCCATGCGTGCAGCTACAATGCAGCAGGCCGTCATCACCGACAACGGCATCAGCACACTCTCAACCGACTCACGCGCCACTACCGGCGGATTCGGCCTCGGGGCAAACATCAACGGAGTGCCAAAGAACTTCGTGCTCGAGGGCGACGTTCCCTGCCTTGTGCTCCTCGTGCAGTTCTCCGACAAAAAGATTTCCACAAGCACCGCCGACATCAACAGCTGGCTCAACTCCGATACCCCCTCGGCCCAATGGGGAGGATGGGAAGGCGGTAGCGTCCGCAGCTACTACATCAAGCAGTCACGCAACAAATTCCGCCCCCAGTTTGACCTCTACGGCACTGCAACACTATCCGGCACAGCCGCATCGTATCAGGGACGTGAAGGCACGATGCTCAAAGAGGCCCTCGAAGCTCTTCAGGGTGATATCGACCTTAAGAAATATGATGTGAACGGCGACGGCGCTGTCGACAATGTATACATCATTTTTGCCGGCATGGGTGGCCATCTTGACAGCCAGTATATATGGCCTGCCAATGCTACAACCAACCTTTCATACCAGGGACTGAAAATCAACCGCTACAGCTATGTCAACGAAGTTGACGACGCCAACTATCAACAGGGCATAGGCACATTCGTCCATGAATTCGGCCATGTGCTCGGCCTTGCCGACCTCTACACTACTGCTGGCAACTATCCCTCCAATTCCACTAACTATTGGACACCCACCTATTGGGATGTAATGGATACCGGTTGCGACCTTCTGTACGGATATTATCCCCCGAACCTCAGCGCATTCGAGCGCCACGCACTCGGCTGGACCGAACCTTACGAGTTGAACAAGGCTGAGTTCATCTACATGCAGTCAAACGAAAACAATGGTCAGGCCGCCATGTTCCATAACCCATCTGACGAAAACGAAGTATTCTACTTCGAATACCGCGACCAGACAGGCTGGGACCAGTACCACTGCGGCAAGGGCCTTCTGATATGGCAGATCCAGTTTGACCAGAACAGCTGGAACAACAATGGCCCCAACAACAACTCGAGCAATCCACGCGTACGCCTTGTGGCTGCCGATGGAAGCAACGGTGACAACACATCCGTTAGCTATTACAATACAATTTTCTACAAGACAGACCCATATCTTGAAGGAGATCCGTTCCCCGGCTCAACAGGAAATACGGAGTTCTCACCGTCATCCTCGCCCGCATTCCTCTCAGCTGCCGGCAAATCAATGAATCTTGCCAATGGCAATGCAGCCCGCATCACAAGCATAGGCAACAAGGCCAAGAACGGCAAGGACTACATGTGCTTCAGCGTCGACGGCGCACCTGACCGCGGTGCGTACACCAACGTACTCGGCGAAGATGAAGTACTGGCCGCCATCACCGGCATAGAATCGGACGCTGCAGACACATTCGCCGTCAGCTGCTCGGGCCGCGAGGTAAGCATAGCCGGCGCACCGGCTGGCACCATCACCGCCTTTGACGTAACAGGTCGCTCAGTTGTTTCAGCCATGGTTGACACCGACGGTACAGCCACTTTCACCATTCCCGCTACAGGCATATATATCCTGCGCGCAGGATCCGCTTCAGCAAAAATCATCATCCGCTAAGCTCATTTTATTTACCATACCTCCCAATCCCGTATTGCTCCGGCAATGCGGGATTTTTTTGTACCTTTGCACCGATATGGAACTGAGTACCCTCACACTGGTCAACTTCAAGAACATAGCGGAAGCCTCGCTTGACTTCTCGCCAAAAATCAACTGCTTTCTCGGCAACAACGGCATGGGGAAGAGCAATCTGCTTGACGCCATCTACTACCTGAGCTTCACCAAAAGCTTCACCGGCATGACCGACGCCATGGTGATACGCCGGGGCGAATCCTTTGCCACGGCACGCGCCCTGTATCTGCGCCACGGCGAACCGCAGGAGATAACCCTCGGGCTCGCACCCGGCAAGCGCAAGAGCCTGCGCCGCGGAGGCAAGGAATACCGCCGCCTGAGCGAGCATATCGGCACCGTGCCCCTCGTCATGGCAGCCCCGCAGGACATTGACCTGATACGCGGAGGGGGCGAGGAGCGCCGCCGCTGGATGGACCTCGTCATATCGCAGAGCGATGCACGCTATCTTGACGCGCTGCTTCGCTACAACAACGCCCTTGAACAGCGCAACAAGCTCCTGCGCGACGGATGTGTGGACTACAACCTGTATCTGGCCGTAGAAACACAGCTGGAGCTCTCAGCACGCTATATTCACGCCCGACGCACCGAGTGGACCGATTGCCTTACCGGCATGCTCCGGAGTCATTACGCGGCAATTGCGGGGCCTTCAGCCGAAATTCCCGGCATAGCCTACAGCGGATCGCTCGCCGCATCGCCCGACGGATCGCTCACGGCACTCCTCGACTCCGCCCGCCGCCATGATGAAATAGTGCGCCACACATCCGTGGGGCCCCACCGCGACGACCTGCTGCTCACGCTCGACGGCATGCCAATGAAGCGCGCCGGCTCGCAGGGCCAGTGCAAGACATTCGCCATAGCCCTGCGCCTTGCCCAGTACGAATTTCTGCACCGCGCCACAGGCCTGAAACCGCTCCTGCTGCTCGACGATATATTCGACAAGCTCGATGCCGACCGCGTGGAGCGCATCATGCAGCTCGTCACCGACAGCAGCTTCGGCCAGATATTCATCACCGACACCAACCGCCGTCACCTTGACGGGATAGTGGCACACACAGCCGGCGACTACCGCCTCTGGACCGTAGAAAACGGCACATTCACCCCGGCATGAAGCGCACCGAGCCGAAACAGATAGGACAGATCATAGCCGACGCCCTCGCTCAGGAGGGGCTCACCGGCGTAATGGCCGAGCAGAAAGCATGCTTCCTCTGGCCCGAGATTGTAGGCCCGGGAGTGAACCGCTACACCACGCGCCGCTACGTGGAGCGCGGAGTGATGCATGTCTATATCACCTCCGCCGTACTTAAGAACGAACTATCATATATCCGCACACGCCTTGTGGAGCAGATAAACCGCGCGGTGGGTTCGGATGTTATCACATCAATAATATTTCACTGATGAACCATACTGTTGATACCCCTACATTCCTCCCCTCGTCAAACCCTCGTGTACCGAAGGCCGAGCAGCCGTTCCGCCACTGCATGCCCATGCAGATACGCTTCACCGACATTGACATGATGGGCCACCTGAACAACAACGTCTACCTGACTTTCATGGACCTCGCCAAGATTGACTACTTCACCACTCTGCGTCCCGGAGAGGTGGATATGAACAACCTGAACATGGTGGTGGTACACATTGATGTCGATTTCTATCACCCAACATTCTTCGGTCAGGAAGTGGATGTATGGACCACGGTTACCTCCGTAGGCCACCGTTCGCTCCACATGGAGCAGCGTGTGGTTGACCGCCATTCGGGCGAGACCAAGTGCATAGGACGCGTAGTGATGGCCGGATTTGACCGCCATACCAACACCAGCCTACCCATAGCCGACGAATGGGTCGAAGCTCTCCAGCGCTACGAACTCCGCCCCTTCCCCCGACGCTGACCGCATTAATTACAATAAACAGAAGCGGCGCCACGCTCCCCGGATAACGGAGGCTGTGGCGCCGCGCTTGTATTAAGTTAGGATTCTATTCTGTATAGTCCTTGGCTTATTTTACATAGATTTTCTTCACGTCCGAACCCTGACGGCGGATATAGATACCACCTTCGGCGGGATTGGCAACCTTCACACCCTGGAGGTTGAAGTATTCAACAGGAGCGTTGGTATTGTCGCCATCCATAACCACACCGTCGATAGCGGCATAATCCTCGGGCAACTCAACAACGAAGTCGTCTGAAGAAGGAAGCTGCAGGAATGAGCCTTTTGAATACTTCTTCTGGCTGAGCATGATGTTGCCTTTCGGTATTGTGATCTTACCATCCTTGAAGGTTCCGTAGACGCCATCGGTAACGCCCTGACCCTGATTGCCACCGAGAGTATAGATATAGCCCCATGAATAAGCACATGCTTCACCCCAGCTCGGGCCTACAGATACACCAAGTGCGCTCGGTTCGAGATATACCTGATCGGGGTTGGTTGCATCGATATACATGTAGTGAGCGTGTCCTTCCTTGTGGTCAACGGCATTCCCTCCAAACATGCTGTGGGTGGCATAAGCCTCACCGATACGGAAGTAGCCGGGCTTTGTCTTGTGTTCCTGAACAAAAACAGTCAGATCTTCAGCATCAACATCACTAAACATCTGGCTGAGGATACCTTCCTTGTATGTAGCTTTAATTGAATCGCCCCAGTTTGAATCATCATCAGCCATGTTGAAAGCATACTGCGCGGTTGATTCCTTGATATTTCCGGCAGCATCCAAACCTACTACGAGGAAAGTGTGGACACCGGGAGCTGATGCACCATTAAACGGATACTGCACACGCTTATTCTTGTATTGTGTTATATCAATACCTCTTGCAACGACTACATCGGCATTCTGGGCATTCATGGGATAAACGCCGGCAAGTTCTGTCATATAGACAGCATCCAGATCAGCACCTGTGGTAAGCTCGAAAATCGGAGCATTGTCCGCATTGCACAGCTCAACATCGAAGGTCATGGTGTAGTCCTTGTAAGTTTCCTTGTTAAGAACCAGTTTGAACTCCCCGTTGAGAAGATAATATTTTCCACTGGAGACATATGCCAATGTACCGGAAGGAAATGTAATCACGCCATCGGTGAGGGTTCCGTACAGCTGATTGGTAAAACCGGTTTCAGGACAAGCAGACAGGAATGTGAAATTCGTGCTTCCGAAAGCGGCAAAACGTTCCATGTATACCTTGTCAGGATTTGTAGCACAGATATACATGTAGTTGGTTTCGTCAGATTGACCTATTATTGATGCAACGGGATTGGATCCTGAATAAGGAAGCAGGCGGTACCATCCGGGATTGCCTTCATTCTCCTCTATCTTCACGTCCCATGACCATGTATTTTCAACATCAGAGAAACGGTTGCCAAGCAGTCCTTCAAACCAGATTCCGGTGCTGACTTCTTTCCATGTTCCTTCGGGAGCCTTAAGTTCGGGAGCTCCGAAAGCATTGCCTGAAACAGGGTAGTCAGTGATTCGTTCCGAAAGATTCACAGTTCCGGAGTTGAGTGAAGATGCAGCCTTGGTAAAGTCATTTGACAGTTGAACGGTGGCTGACGCAGAGAATGCGATGGCGGCGGCCATGGCGAGTGTTGTGTAAAATTTCTTCATCTGCAATTTTTGTGTTAATGATTAAAAATAAAAATACCCTTGGCCACATCTGAAAATATTCAGTATATCCGGACGGACCGACCTAAATGAACGGAATCGCATGGGTTGTGTTTTTGAAGCTTGTAAGGGTTTCGCTCAATTAGACGCCTCAAAAATATCTTTTAAATTTCAATTTTCCAAAAATACTTCAAGAAAAATAAAAAAATGTTACCATTTACAGCGAAATGATAACAAATTCTTAAAAGTCCGTTAGCAACGGCCGCGCTCTTATCTCGCGCCACATCCGTCAGCTATCATTCAGTCATCCAGAGCATTGTATACAATAGATGCTTTAGCAGGTCCTATAACCGATGCAATTTCATCAATATCAGCCTCACGGATGCGCTTCACGCTCTTGAAATGCGTCAGCAGAGCCTGTCGGGTTTTCTCACCCACACCCTTTATTGAGTCAAGAGCCGATACAGCCTGAGTCTTGCTGCGGCGGTTGCGGTGATGGGTTATGCCGAAGCGGTGAGCCTCGTCGCGCAGATGCTGCACCACGCGCAGAGTCTCGCTGTTCTTATCAATATAGAGAGGCACGCTGTCGCCCGGGAAATAAATCTCTTCAAGCCGCTTGGCGATACCCACCACGGCTATCCGTCCGCGCAGCCCCATCGCATCAAGAGCCTCCACAGCGGCGCTTAGCTGTCCTTTGCCACCATCCACCACTATAAGCTGAGGCAGCTCCTCACCCTCCTCGACCAATCGGGTATAACGCCGGGTGAGCACCTCTTTCATCGAGGCAAAGTCGTCAGGGCCCTCCACGGTTTTGATATTGAAATGCCGGTAGTCCTTTTTCGAGGGCTTTCCGTTGCGGAACACCACGCAACTCGCCACAGGATTCGTGCCCTGTATATTCGAGTTGTCGAAGCACTCTATATGCGCCGGCAATTCCGACAGCCGGAAGTCCTGTTTGATGCGTTCAAGCAACCGCTGTGTACGCTGCTCCGGGTCGCGCTTTTCCATATGCTTAAGCATGTCCACCTTGTGCTGACGGGCATTGCGCACCGACACATCGAGGAGCTTTGCCTTGTCGCCCCTCTGCGGTATGGTGAATGTCACTTCCGGCATCTCCACATCCGGAAGCACCGGCACTACAACCTCACGGAACCGCACCTCAAGCGAGCGCTCAACCTCGGCCATGGCGTAGGCTAAAAGCTGCTCCGACGATTCCTCCATACGGCGGCGGAATTCAAGCGTAAGGCTGCGCACCACCGCCCCGCGACGCACATGCATATAATTGATGAATACCTCCGGCGAGCCGTCGTCGTATATGCCGAATACGTCAAGATCCTCCACCGTCTGGCTTACAATGGAGCTCTTCACCGTGTACCGCTCGAGTACGGCAAGCTTATCCTTCACAGCTTGCGCCTCCTCAAACCGCAGCTCCGAGGCATACTGCATCATCTCGCTGCGGAGATAGTCATTCAGCTCAGCAAGGTCGCCGCGCAATATCTGCTTCACACGCTCTATCTGCTGCCCATATTCCTCCTCGCTGACAAGTCCTGTACACGGCCCTGAACAGCGCTTGATGAGATAGTCAAGACAGAGCCGTCCTTTGCCAGAGGCCACATATTCCGGCGTGATCAGCATCCGGCATGAGCGTAGCTTATAGAGCGAGTGGATAAGCTCGAGCACCATCCGCGCCGCCCCGCTGTCAGTGTAGGGGCCATAATACCGGGAGCCGTCCTTTATCTTCTGGCGCGTCATGAACACCCGTGGAAACGGTTCTTTTGTCACCACAATCCAGGGATAGGATTTGTCGTCCTTAAGCAGCACATTATAGCGAGGCTGATACTCCTTGATCATGGCGTTTTCCAGATTCAGAGCATCAGCCTCGGTAGGTACTACAATATACTTCATGTCCGCAATGGCGCGGACAAGGAGATTGGTGCGGAGCGAATCGTGAGTGCGGTTGAAATACGACGACACTCTCCGCTTCAGATTCTTCGCCTTTCCTACATAGATAACCGTACCCTCGGAATCGAAATACATGTACACTCCGGGGGTGGTGGGGAGGATGGAAATCTTCTCCTCCAGCTCAGCCGATTTTCTATGCTTAGGCATACTGTTATAACACTGCGGACCAGAGTCCGGTTTTACGACAGTGCAATCAATAAGCTATAAGCGATGTCACCTCTGCATCGGCAGGGAGGTTGGCGCGGCCGTTCAGAGCGCCGAGCTCAATGATGAAGTTGACATAAATCTTTTTCGGATTCATGCTCTTCACCAGTTCGTAGCATGCAGCCATGGTTCCGCCTGTAGCCAGAACATCGTCATGTATCACCACGATATCATCAGGAGTGATGGCGTCGCTATGAATCTCGATTGTATCAACACCATACTCTTTCTGATATGATGCCTTCACGGTATCAGCGGGGAGCTTGCCGGGCTTACGGGCAGGCACGAAACCGGCACCAAGTTCAAACGCAAGGATTGAGCCTCCGATAAATCCGCGTGATTCGATGCCCACCACTTTGGTGACACCCTTGTCGCGGTAAAGCTGCGAAAGGTCCCAGCCTATGATGTGAAGAGCGCGGGGGTCCTTAAACACTGTGGTGAGGTCCTTGAACACTACACCCTTCTGAGGGAAATCCACAACGTCGCGGATTTTTGATTTGATGTATTCCATCGCAATTATTCTATTAATAAGTTGATAATTTGAATTTTATTTATGTTCCACGTGAAACATGAAACATCCTCTATCTTCCAAGCAACAGAAGAAGTATATTTATATCGGCCGGAGAAATTCCGGGTATTCGAGAAGCCTGGCCCACCGTCAGCGGGTCAATACGCTTCAGCTTCTGCCGCGCCTCGGTTGAGATGGACTTGATACTGTCAAAGTCAAGCTTACCGCGGAGCTTCACATCTTCAAGCCGGCGTATCTTATCAGCTATCTGCTGCTCACGTTCGATGTAGCCACGATACTTCAGCAATATCTCGGCACACTCCACAATCTCGTCCCTACGGTCGGCCGGCAGTGCAGAAATACGCTCGGCAAGTGCGGGAACAACCTCGGCAAGCATTCCGAAATTAAGAGCCGGACGCAGTATCAGGTCACGCAGTTTCACGCCCTGTTTGAGCGGCGATTCATTTATGCTCTCCAGATACGGGTTCAAATCGGCTGGACGAACAGAGTAGGATTCGGCAAACTCGATAAGCTCGTCGCGAAGCTGACGCTTCGACATCATAAGCGCATAGCGCTCCTCCGAAGCGAGTCCCAGTTCGTAGGCCCGGGGAGTAAGACGCATATCAGCATCATCCTGCCGGAGCAGAATTCTATATTCAGCCCTTGAGGTAAACATACGGTAAGGCTCATCCACCCCTTTGGTCACAAGGTCGTCGATAAGAACACCTATATATGCTTCATCGCGCGAAAGAATAAAAGGTGCACCTCCGGTAGCTTTCTGATGTGCGTTTATACCGGCAACAATGCCCTGCCCTGCCGCCTCTTCGTAGCCTGTAGTACCGTTTACCTGCCCGGCAAAGAACAGTCCGCTTACGAGCTTCGTCTCCAATGTATGCAGAAGCTGGGTAGGATCGAAGAAGTCATATTCTATAGCATAGCCGGGGCGGTAGATATGCACATCGGACAAGGCGGGGATAGTATGCAGCGCCTCGATCTGCACATTCAGGGGAAGCGAGCTGCTGAATCCATTGAGATAGAATTCGCATGTGCTCTCTCCCTCCGGCTCAAGAAACAGCTGGTGGGAATCCTTATCGGCAAAGGTTACAATCTTGGTTTCGATGCTCGGGCAGTAGCGCGGCCCTATGCTCTGAATCTGTCCGTTGTAGAGAGGTGATTCCGGGAGCGCATCACGAAGTATCTGATGTGTATCTTTCCCGGTATAGAGTATATAGCATTCGCGCTGTTTCAGCTCGCGGTGAACCGAGGGGAGATAACTGAACTTATGGAAGTCCGAATCTCCTTCCTGGGGAATTGTCTTTGTAAAGTCTACCGAGCGTCCGTCAATACGCACGGGAGTACCCGTTTTCATACGGTCAGTGGTAAAGCCCAACTCACGCAGCTGCTCAGTGAGCCCACGTGAGGCAGGCTCGGCAACACGTCCACCGGCAAGTTTCACCGGCCCGATATGCATAAGCCCGTTCAAGAACGTACCGGCAGTAAGAATCACAGCTTTTGCCTTGAACTCGACTCCCATATCTGTCACAACACCGCAAACAGCTCCATTCTCGATAAGAAGACGGTTCACGTTGTCCTGCCACATATAAAGGTTAGGGGTATTCTCGAGTGTCTCGCGCCAGATTTTGCTGAACACCATGCGGTCGCTCTGCGCTCGCGGGCTCCACATTGCAGGACCTTTCGAGCGGTTAAGCATACGGAACTGGATGGCACTGCGGTCAGTGACAATACCCATCTGACCTCCCAGCGCATCAATTTCTCTGACTATCTGTCCCTTGGCTATCCCACCCACCGCAGGGTTACAGCTCATCTGCGCTATCTTGTTCATATCAATGGTGATAAGCAAGGTGCGCGAGCCAAGGCGCGCAGCCGCCGATGCCGCCTCACAGCCGGCATGACCTGCGCCCACAACTATTACGTCGTAGTCAAAATGCATATTATTTCTTTGATTACCAACTACTTGTCAAGCATAGCCAAAGCCTCGTCCTCGTTGCGCTCCATTATTTCACGTTCTCCGGGACCCTTGTCGTCAATACCGCACAGATGCAGAAGTCCGTGCGCTATGACCCTGAACAGTTCCCTACGGTAGTCAGGCGCGTATGCCGAGGCATTGGTAGCCACAGTATCAAGTGATATATATATATCGCCACTCACTACATCTCCGCGTGAGTAGTCGAATGTTATGATGTCGGTATAATAGTCGTGATTGATAAACTGGCGGTTGACCTCCAGTATTTTTTCATCGTCGCAGAATATATAGTTCATGACTCCGATACGGAAGCCATGCGCGGCCGCAACTTCGCAGAGCCACCTCTCGGTAGCGCTCCTATCGATGTCAGGCATCACTGCCGGTTGTTCGGCATACCAGTTTATACTCTGTCTGTTCATAATCACATACAAAAATAGTAATTCCGCACGTTCTATGCAACTCAACAACCTCCGCGAGCTATTTCAAATATTTTCACGAAGGCCAAAAATAGGCTCAAACCCCTATATTTCAATAAAAAGAGCAAAATTTATCCCTCTGAGAATTGAAAATTCAACAGCAATCCGCACAGATGTGCCGAATTTTCGATTCTGACCAAGGCAAAACTCAAACAAGATTTGGTTTTGCTCTCAACTTATTCGTATTTTTGCATACTATGAAGATTTTCTATGACAGCACAATTTTTTCACGACAGACCTTCGGTGGAATATCACGCTACATCGTTGAGCTGATCAACCATCTGCCGGACGATGTCGAACCGATACTGGGACTTCGTGCCAGCGACAACATATACCTCCCTTCGCTGAAACATCCGCGCCGCCATGTGACACTCCGTGGAATCCCTGACCACAAACACCTCGCCCGAATCATCAATCACCGGTTTGATGCCCGGATAATGAAACGCGGCGACTATGATGTGATGCACCCCACGGACTACAACACATATCTTACAGGGCGAAACCGAAAGCCTTATGTTGTGACAGTGCACGACCTGATTCTTGAAAAAACACACCGCCCCTCACAACCGCGCCACCGGAATATGCTGGTAATGGAGCAATGTGTCAAAGGTGCCGACGCCATCATAGCCATAAGCGAATCCACTAAGCGCGACGTCATGGAGATCTACGGAATCGATGAACGCAAAATCACAGTGGTCCATCACGGATACACCCCAGCCTCCGCCATCGCCTCCTCTCCCCTACCCCACCTTGGCCCCTATATATTATATGTGGGCGAAAGAAACCTCTACAAGAACTTCGCTACTCTCATAAAAGCATTCGCCATCCTCGCCCCACGCTATCCCGACCTGAAGCTCGTATGTACGGGTCGCCCGCTCACCAAAGATGAACGAACGGAGATTGCTGCCGCAGGCCTTACCGGACGGGTAGTCCAACAGATGTTCGGAACGGACCAGATGCACTCACTCTATGCCAATGCCGAGTGCTTCGTGCTCCCCTCGCTGATGGAAGGATTCGGTATGCCGATACTGGAGGCTTTCGCCGCCAACTGCCCCGTGGCTCTCAGCAATACCTCCTGCATGCCTGAGATAGCAGGCAGCGCGGGAGCCTACTTCAATCCTACCGAACCTGAAGATATGGCAGCCACAATTGAACGCGTGCTCACCGACACCGCCTACCGGACCGAACTTACTTCAACAGCCGCTCAGAAACTTAAAGAGTACTCGTGGGAGAAAACCGCTTGTCAAACCGCTAACGTATACCGCACACTATGCAACGCCTGAGCATCGTAACCGTATGCCGCAACTGCGCCGATGCGCTCCGTACAACCATCGAAAGCGTGGCCCGGCAGGACTATACTGATATTGAATACGTGGTGATCGACGGTGCCTCAACCGATGAAACGGCAGATATTGTCAGGACAAACCCGGCCATCGACATACGACTTTCAGAACCTGACCGGGGCATCTACGATGCCATGAACAAGGGAGCCCGTCTTGCCACCGGCGAGTGGATTATTTTCATGAACGCCGGCGACCGATTCGCCACACCCGACACAGCCTCCCGGCTAATGCAGAGCATAGCCGAAGGGGATGACGTAGTGTATGGCTCAGTGATAAAACTCGCGCCCGACGGCACACCGGTGACCTATCCGGCCGCCAAACCCCGCAATTCGCACCGCATGATATTCTGCCATCAGAGCGTCATGTGCCGACGGGAATTGCTCTTGAAATATCCTTTCGATATCAGACATCGCCTGTCAGCCGACTTCAAATTCTTCAAGACACTGATGCGTGCCGGAGCACAGTTTCACCGTACCGACATACCGGTGGCCATATTCGATACCGGGGGAGTGTCAAACACCCGCCGCTCCGCCGGGCTGGCCGACAATATGCGCGTGATACTCGAAACTGACGGTCCCCTGCACGGCGCCCAATTCATATTGCACCTGCTCCCCACGTATATAATTGCCAAATTGCGCGGTAAATAATAAATATTTGCTACTTTTGCCATTATATGCCGTAATACCATATTATGAAAGCCATATCTGCAACAATATTGACCTATAACGAGGAAGCCCGCATAGAGGAGTGCCTGAAATCACTCGCCGGTGTGGCTGAGGAGATTATTGTGGTTGACTCTTTCTCAACGGACCGTACCGTGGATATATGCCGCGAATATGGCTGTCATGTGACACAACGGCATCTGAAAGGATTCGGTGCCCAGCGTCAGTACGCCACCTCACTGACCACCCACAGCTACGTGCTGTCAATAGATGCCGATGAAGTGCTGTCGCCCAGGCTGGCCCAGTCAATAATTAAGCTGAAAGAGGAGGGATTCACGCACAGGATATACGCGATGTCGCGCCTCAACTTCTACTGCGGCCGACCGGTGCATCACTGCGGCTGGTACCCCGATGTGCAGATACGCCTGTTCGACAAGCGCTATGCCAACTGGAACCTGCGCGATGTTGCCGAGCGGGTGATATTCCGCGATTCAGTGCGCCCCTGCATCATCGATGGAGATATCCTTCACTACCGGTGTGATACCCCTACTGAATACACCCGGAAGGAGCGTACGCATGCCGATATGAGAGCCAACGTCCTGGCCGCGTCGCGTACCCGTATCACCTCAGTCAGCCCGCTGATTCACGGAGTGCGTGAATTCATGCACTGCTATATTACCAAACAGGGGATATCCGACGGACTGACAGGGCTTGCCATTGCCAGCGAAAAATACCGCTGCGCACGCATTGCATGGTCAAAAGCACGGGCTCTCCGCAAGAAAAACGACCGATAAAAAACAATTGACAATGAACATCATACATATCATATCCAACAATCACTGGGAACCGAGCGAACGCTATGCCCTTGACCTATGCCGCGCCATGCAGACGGCAGGGCATAAGGTGACAGCCGTATGCCGCAATTCAGATGAAATACGCTCACGCCTGAAGCTTTCAAACATCACATCCGTAACAGCTCCGCTGCTGGGCAATCTTGACGTAATCAGTCCGGTAAGGATAGCCAAGCTCCTACGCGAGGCCAAGGACACCCCTACGGTGATACATGTCCACCGCTTCGCTGATGCCGTCATCGCTTCCCGCGCCCGCACACTTACCGATGGCTCCAATGTCAAGATAGTTCTGACACGCCACATCACCTCCGCGGGCAAGAAAGGTGTTTCAGCATCGGCGATATATAACGATTTGGATGCCATGGTGTTTCCCACATCGGACTCAATGCAGACATTTGCATCCACCTCACCGGGAGTAGCTCAGGAGAAGATGCATGTAATCCATCCCGCCACAGAATATCTGTCGGGCGACAGCGCCATTCAGCCGGTAAAGGACCCGGAGCTGTTCTCTCTTGTCTTTGCCGGAAACCTCAATCCTGAATCAGGCATTGACACCCTTGTGAAAGCCATAGGTCTATGCAAGGATCTGCCTCTGCGTCTTGTAGTGGCAGGGCAGGGGCAGGGCCCGGTAGTGATGCCGGTAGTCAAAGCATCACGCACCTTAGGCGTGGCCGACCGCATTGACTGGCGCGGCCCTATCTCACTGCCTGATACAGTAGTGGAAAGCGCCGATGCCATTATCCTGCCTGACAAATCGGCGACCATGTACCGCTGGCTCACCACAGCAGCCGCCACCTACGGACTGCGTGCCATAGCCTCGGACCTGCCGCAGCACCATGAAATGCTATCTGAAGCCACTACAACATTCTTCACACCGGGCGATGCCGAGAGTCTGGCCGGTGCGATAAGGGACGCCTACACACACCGTGCTGAGCAGAAGGAAAACAGAGCCGACAAATGCGCCTTCGATACGTATGGTGCAAGCATGATGGCCATGTATTCATCACTTTTCAACCGCTGATGAAACAGCATATCAGAATCAACGAAAAATACAGCGACCTCACGGCATTCATAGAAGCACTCCCCTCGCGGTTCAGCGAAGAGGGGAATACGATATATGATGCCCGTAACCGCGTCAAGATATTCCACCCCACGCCTGATGGAGCACCTATAGTGGTGAAAAGCTATCGTATTCCAAGGCTGTTTCAGCGCGTGGTCTATACCTTTTTCCGCAAAAGCAAGGCTCTGAGAGCGTATGAATATGCCTCACGGCTTATCAGCTCCGGCATACGCACTCCGGAAGGGATAGCCTGCATAGAGCTGTACCGCGGAGGGCTGTTGGCCGAGAGCTATTTCATAAGCGCGTTCACACCGCTTGAATCGCTACATGACAAGATGGACGGCAAAACCCGGATTGACCTTCCGCTGGTGAAGAGCACCGCCGCCTTCATAGCCACGCTACATGACAGGGGCATACTGCACGGCGACCCCAACCTTACAAATATCCTTGTCGATACGTCAGTCAATCCACCTGTATTCGAGCTGATTGACACCAACCGTAGCAAGTTCAAAAAGCATCTCAGCCACAGCGAGATAATAACCAATCTGGTGCGCCTGACCCATATCCGACCCCTATCGGAAGCCCTGACCCGCGAATATGCGCTGCTAACCGGGCGCAACCCGGAGTCAACAATCCGGGAAGTACAGAAAGGACTTGAACATTTTGAACGCTCAAGGCGTATACGACATCGCATAAAAGATATCTTCAAATAATATGAGAACACTTAAAATATACTGCAAGAACCTTGACCGGTACATTGATGCCAGCGGAGGTGACACCCTGCTGGACATCTACTTCCGCATATCAGCCCAGCTACCGTTCACCCCGATATGCGCCCGCGTCAACAATAAAACCGAGGACCTCAACTTTCCTGTCTATGCCCCGAAAGTAGTGGAATTCCTCCCCATCACCTCCGACTCCGGACAGCGCTGCTACATACGCTCGCTCTGCATGGTGCTCTACAAGGCCGTGCATGATCTTATGCCCGGCGTCACGCTCCGAATAGAGCATTCGATATCACGCGGTTACTACTGCCGTCTTATCGACTTCGAACCCGACGAGGCCGATGTGGAACGCATACGCGCACACATGGCTGCCATAATCCGCAGCGACATGCGCTTCGAACGCCACGAGATGCTCACCAAGGATGTGATTGACATATTCCGCAGCCAGGGACTTGAAGATAAAGTGACTCTGCTATCCACCCGCCACGAACTCTACACGGTGTTCTACCGTCTTGGCGGCCTTGCCGACAGCTATTACGGCGCCTTGGCACCATCTACCGGACTGCTCCGCACCTTCGACCTGCGCCGCTACAAGGAGGGATTCCTGCTCACCGGATTTGACATGGCCAACCCCGATGTGCCGCCACAGCATATAACTCAGGAGAAGATGTACCGCGCATTCACTGACTACCTGGCATTCAACCGCATAGTTGGTGTGCGCGATGTAGGGGAGTTGAACCGCGCTGTCAATGAAGGGCGCTCAGCAATGCTTATCAACGTCAGCGAGGCGCTGCATGACAAACGTATATCCACCATAGCCGATGCCATCACCGAACGGTTCCGGCAGGGGGGCGCGAGGGTAGTGCTGATTGCCGGCCCATCGTCGTCAGGCAAGACCACGTTCACCAAACGCCTTGCCATTCACCTTATAACCAACCTGATAGAGCCTCAGATGATATCGCTTGACGACTACTTCGTGGACCGCGCCCACACGCCGCGCGACGAGTCAGGCGAATATGACTACGAATCGCTCTATGCCCTTGATATCAAGCAGTTCAACAAGGACCTCAATGCGCTCATCAACGGTGAGGAAGTCGAACTCCCCTATTACAACTTCGCCACCGGCGAACGTGAGTACCGCGGCAACCGCATCAAGCTCGGCGACCGCTCCATACTGCTGATAGAGGGTATCCACGGGCTGAACCCGGAATTGACCGAACAGGTGCCGCATGACATGAAATACCGCGTGTATGTATCAGCTCTGACCACAATATCGATCGATGACCACAACTGGATACCGACGACTGACAACCGCCTGCTGCGCCGCATAATACGCGATGCCAAATACCGCGGCACCGATGCAGCCTCCACCATACGCCGATGGCCGAGCGTGCGCCGTGGTGAGGAACGCTGGATATTCCCCTATCAGGAAAATGCCGACTCCACGTTCAATTCATCGCTGCTGTTTGAACTTGGCGTGATGAAAGAGCGCGGCGAGGATATCCTGAAACGTGTGCCGCATGACATGCCGGAACATGCCGAAGCGTCGCGCCTTCGCACCTTCCTGAGCTATTTCTCCCCCATCAGCGAGGAATTCATACCCTCCACATCGCTTATACGCGAATTTTTAGGAGGCAGCTCATTCAAGTATTGAGCGGATTTTTTGTACTTTTGTGATATGATAGAGTTACGTGGCATAACCAAGAGCTTCGACGGACTGCAGGTGCTCCGCGGCATTGACCTCGACATAGGTCAGGGTGAGATAGTATCCGTAGTAGGCCCGAGCGGAGCCGGTAAAACCACCATGCTCCAGATAGCGGGATCACTTGATCGCCCGGACAGCGGCTCGGTAAAGTTTGACGGCACTGACATATTCCGCCTGTCGGACAACAAGCTGGCCCAGTTCCGCAACACCCATATAGGATTCGTGTTTCAGTTTCACCAGCTGCTGCCAGAATTCACGATGGCTGAAAATGTGGCACTTCCGGCCATGATAGGAGGCGCTTCGCGCTCCGACGCCATGGCCCGCGCCGCCAAGCTGATTGACTATCTGGGACTTTCCGACCGTGCTGCCCACCGTCCGGCACAGCTGTCGGGTGGGGAGAGGCAGCGCGCCGCAGTGGCACGTGCTCTGATCAACAATCCACGTGTGGTGCTCGCCGACGAGCCCTCCGGAAGCCTCGATTCGCACAACCGCGAAGAGCTTCACCGGCTCTTCTTCAATCTGCGCCGCGACATGGGACACACCTTCGTGATAGTGACACATGACGAACAACTGGCCCTGCAGGCCGACCGCCGCGTGACCATGCGCGACGGCATGATAACAGGCATTGACACCAACACCGGCATATCGTAGATACTGATAATGAATACCATAACACGCATAACGTCCCTACTGACAGCACTCATTGTCCTTGCATCATGCTCGGACAGCAGTAAGGATATACCTACGGTAAACATCTATCAGGATATTGTCACCTTCACATCAAGCGAGTCCAACCGCGTAAGCTTCGAGTTTCAGGTGGTGGACGACTCCCCTGCCGTGATGCTCTACGCCCCCGGATCCATCGATACAAAAACCACACCTCCCGGCACACGCCTGATGCTCACCTACTCCCCCGCCGACGGGCAGGATTACGGTGAGAGCGGAGCCGTAAACGTACGCGCACTGAGCAAGATATACAACGTTGAGCTCAATCTGCTTGACCCCGGCACACTTGACGGCTGGGACAACGAACCGATAGCCATAACTACCCTCTGGCGCTCCGGAAGCTACATCAACATGTTCGCTCAGGTGGCCAACTCCACCACCCGCACGTTCTATCTGATTCCTGACATGTCAACTATCAGCTCATCATGCCCCGATCTATATCTGAGCACACGGAGCACCACAGGCGATGCACCGGCCTACATGACCCGCACCGCAGCATCGTTTGACATCAGCGAGCTATGGGAACGCGAGGATCTGCAGGGAGTGAAGATACATGTGGCAAACGCCACAAACCCCTATAACAACGTATTCACATTTAACAAACAATAAAAAAATCATTAATTATGGAAAAGCAAAATAAGGAAATAAAAATCGAAATGGCTCCCGAAGTAGCCGGCGGAACATACTCTAACTTCACCGTTATTTCACACGGCCCCAACGAATTCTTCCTCGACTTCATCACCATGGCCCCCAACATGCCTCAGGCTAAGGTGCAGAGCCGTATCGTCATGACTCCCGAGAATGCCAAAAATCTCCTGGGCGCACTGATGGAAAACGTGAAGAAGTACGAAAACACATTCGGCGAAATCACCCACAAGCAGCCCATCCAGCGTCCTAACGGCAACAACGGCGAAATACCCAACCCCTTCATGACCGGCGGAAAAGCCTGAACCGATGAAACCGAATAATTTTACTATATATAACTCACTCAGCCGGCGTAAAGAGCTGTTCAAACCTATACACGAAGGACGTGTAGGGATGTACGTATGCGGCCCTACGGTATACGGCGACGGCCATCTGGGCCACGCCCGTCCTGCCATAACGTTTGACATTCTCTACCGCTATCTGACTCATTTAGGCTACAAAGTGCGCTACGTGCGCAACATTACCGACGTGGGCCATCTGGAGCATGACGCTGACGAAGGTGAGGACAAGATAGCCAAGAAAGCACGCCTGGAGAGCCTTGAGCCGATGGAAGTGGTACAGTTCTATCTCAACCGCTACCACCATGCCATGGATGAGCTCAACGTGCTTCCCCCCTCCATTGAGCCGCACGCATCAGGCCATATCATAGAGCAGATCGAGTATATCAAGAAGATTCTTGACAGCGGCTATGCCTATGAAAGCAACGGATCAGTGTATTTCGATGTGCCCCGCTACAACCGTGACCACAACTACGGCAAGCTTTCGGGACGCAATATCGAGGAGTTGCTCTCAGCCACCCGCTCGCTTGACGGCCAGCAGGAGAAACGCAATCCTGCCGACTTCGCGCTCTGGAAAAAGGCATCGCCCGAGCATATAATGCGCTGGCCCTCACCATGGAGCGACGGATTCCCCGGCTGGCACCTTGAGTGCTCCACCATGGGTGAGAAATACTTGGGTGAGACATTTGACATACATGGCGGAGGCATGGACCTCAAATTCCCCCATCATGAATGTGAGATAGCACAGTCAGTGGCTCACAACGGCCATGATACCGTACACTACTGGATGCACAACAATATGATAACCATCAATGGTCAGAAGATGGGCAAATCGCTGGGCAACTTCATAACCCTCGACGAGTTCTTCACCGGCTCACACAAGCTGCTGGAGCAGGCCTACTCCCCTATGACCATCCGTTTCTTCATATTGCAGGCACATTACCGTGGCACGGTTGATTTCAGCAACGAGGCGCTCCAGGGAGCCGAAAAGGCACTCACACGCATGCTCGAAGGCTACCGCCGCATAGCGTCACTGAAACCGTCGGACAGCTCAACAGTCAATGTAGCTGATATCGAAAAGCGCTGCTACGAGGCTCTTGACGATGACCTGAACACCCCTATCCTGCTTTCGCACCTGTTCGATGCCGTAGCTATGGTAAACCGTATCAACGATGGTCATGACAAGGCCACAGCCGATGATATAGCTGCCCTGCAGAGCCTGTTTGATACATTCCTGCGCGATATCCTCGGCATACGTACCGACATTGCCGGCACAGACGGCGGCTCGGCTACAAAGCCGTTTGAGGATGCCGTTGACCTGCTTCTGCAGATTCGTTCCGAAGCTAAATCGCGCAAGGACTGGGCCACAAGCGACCTGATCCGCGACCGCCTGTCGGAGATAGGATTTGCAGTCAAGGACACAAAGGACGGCTTTGAATGGAGTCTGAAAAAGTAGACCTTACTTCCCCAGCAATACAAAGCAAGAAAGCCCGGAGATGCTCCGGGCTTTCTGATTTTACATACTGATCAGTTCAGTTTAATTCCTGAAATACCCGTCGCCGAGTTGCGTCCTGACACAAAATCAATACTCCCGGTACCAGGAGCCAACGCCGGGAACACCAGACGGAAGCGTGCATTGCCCTCTTCATGAATCCAGTTATGCTTATTCAGCTCAATCCCATCGGCTCCACTCAGTGAATATTCAGTACCGTCAGGAGCTATCAACTTAACCTTATCAGAGATAATATAAGGCCTGTCCTTGGCATAATCCAGCAGAAGTGTCAATACCGTTGACTTATCATTGACATCTATCTCCTCAATCTCCAGAATCCCCTCCGTGTTGTTGGATTCATATGCCGGATTAGTGATTATCCGATGATTATCCTTGATGGAGACTTTCGCCTGAGGACGTCGGTCCATGAGCTGATGCAGATTTCTGCGTATATGCCCTTGCATATATCCGGTCCATTTGCGCCTCACCGTTCCGTCAGGTGCAATCAGCACATAGTCAGGCACCGGACGGAATCCGAACTTCTGGAATATTCCGGCATCCACCATCTTTTCATTCCAGTTATTACCGGTCAATCCATGCCTTTTGGAGGCTTCCACCCATGCGTCCTCAATATCGATACTCAGGCTTACCACAGCAAGCGAATCGGCACGTTCGGCGGCCACTGCACTGAGTTCGGGAAAAGAGGCTATACAGGGCCCGCATGAGCCTGACCAGAAGTCAAGCAGAATCCATTTTCCGGCAAACTCAGCTAATGAATGCTTCCTACCGTCGATATCGTAGAATACAGTAGAGGGCACCGTATCACCCTGCTCAATAATCACGGGCGTAAACAGAAAAGTGCTAACCATCTGCCCGATATCGCTGCCACGCTCATCATGGTCAAGCGTATTGTACATCCCTGTCAGCAGACTGCGGCGTAATGAATCGGACTTTATATTCTCACGCCGGCTCATGGCCACCAGACGGTCAAACCACAAGCTGCTGTGCGGCAGCTCCATCAGTGCACGCGCATAGCGTATATCCACTTCACATTGCAGACTGTCAGACGACTTTTCGAGCTGCCGAAGCATTGCATACGCCTTGCGCTTCTCATCGTCCGATGCAGTGGTATCGGTAAGTACTGCCGAAGCCTTGATCCGCGGCCTGCTTTGCAGTTCAATCAGGCCACGCGACTCATGCAGCAGAGAGTCAAGCAGTCGCTGCTCCCCTACATTGCTCTTCACAGCCATCAGAGGAATCAGATCCGTTGACCCGTCGACCTCAATGTAAGCATCCGATCTCACAGACAGCTCCCTCCGCAGGCTACCGACCCCTTCCACCGGACAGACCAGCTCCATCAGCACCGGCTCATCATCGTCAAAATCAGCCTCCAGACGGAATTCGCCGCCGGTCACCTCCGCATTTCCTATCATCTGTGAGAAATAACCGCTCACATTCAGCAATACCACACGGTCACCGTCAGCCTGAGGCATATTCCGCCCTACAATCACTACATTCCCGGCATTCATAAAAAAACCGGCCAGAGCAAATGCCAAGGCCGGTATGATTGATTTCTTCATATATCTGTTCTATGTATTGTCATCTGTCCGGCGCTATTTGAATCGGTAGGTGATGGTACCTACCTGAGTGGCAGGTCCGTCAAGCGCAACGGAAAATTGCGATTTCAAGGCCGCCTGCTCGCAGCTGCGGCGTGCGGCGGTAAGAGAGGCCACCGCTCCGGTTCCACTGCTGTAGGAAGCGCTTGTGACGCGTCCTTCGCGATCGACACGCACGGTCACCACTATTGTACCTGTAGCTGTAGCCGATGGCTTTGCCCAACGCTCAAGCGAACGTCCGCCGAGCTTTCCACTCGCCGAACCTGAACGTGAGCCGCTGTTGTCAGATGTAGAGGCCGATGCCGGGGTGCCGCTCCCCTCTCCTCCGGCAGCTTTCTTGCCGAAGTTCACACGGTTGCTTATGTTCTGCGATGTCTCCTTCTCCTGCTTGGCCTTGGCTATTGCGGCAAGCTCCTCCTTTGTTGGGCCTGTCTTCTTCTTTTCCACAGGCTTTTTCTCAACAATCTTGGCCGGCGACGGTTGCTTGGTGGTCACCACGGGAGGTGCCACTTCGGCCTTCTCACCAGCATCCACCATGTCATGCGCCTCAGGAGCGGGAGCACTTTCGGCCACAGGAGCGGGATCGTCGGTAGCATCAGGCTCCGTGACATTTCCGGCCGCCACAAATTCATCGGTAAACAGCAGTTCGGCCGAGTCGACCGGAGGCCACTGATGTGCCGACCGTTCGGACAGCGGAGTAAAATTGAGGTATGTGGACACCAGCACCACCCATGTGAGGATAGCCACAAGCAGAGTGATGCAGAGCGCCGCTATACGTGATTTTCTGTTCATTGCGCAGGTATTGCCGATGATGGAGCAGGCTTGGTGGCCAGCACCATCTTCAGATTATTACGAGCTCCGAGGTCAAGCACCTCCACGAGCTTGCCATACGTCACTTCCTCATCGGCATAGATAGCTATGACGCCGGATGTCAGGCCGGTGCTGTCAGCCGGGGCCTGAGCGGCCGCCTGCTGCAGATAGCCGAGCAGTTCATCGGTAGAGGCCACCATAACAGGCTCGTCCTCAGAACCTGACATTGACACAGCCATATTCATCTGCTTGTCAATGTAGACACGTGTAGAGGGCTTTATGGCAGTCTGCTCCGAGCTTTGCGGCAGATTTATCTCCAGAGCCGTAGGGAATACGAATGTGCTCGTCACCATGAAGAAGATGAGCAGAAGAAATATGACGTCAGTCATGGAAGCCATGGAGAATATCGACGTCATGTCATATTGTCGTTTCAGCGCCATATCGTTTAAGCTGCGGGTTCGTTAAGCAGGTCCATGAATTCCATGGTTTTGCTCTCAAGAGAGTTCATCACACCGTTGATGCGGGCCACGAGATAGTTGTAGGCAAACAGAGCCACGATACCGACTATCAGACCGGCCACAGTGGTGACAAGGGCCTCATATATGCCTCCGGCCAGAATATCGATGTTGGCGCTGTTGCCGGCGCTTGCCAGATTGTAGAAAGCCTCCACCATACCTATCACAGTGCCGAGGAAGCCGAGCATAGGCGCACCGGCGGCTGTGGTGGCGAGCCAGGGGAGTCCCTTGCCGAGTGTGGCCACCTCGATGTTACCCACATTCTCAATGGCCACCAGCACATCGTTCATCGGACGGCCTATGCGGGTGATACCCTTCTCTATCAGACGTGCATAGGGGGTGTTGGTACGTCGGCACATGTTGAGCGCCGAGTCAATCTCACCGTCATGTATATAATCCTTGATACGCTGCATGAATGTAGAGTCCTCACGGGCTGCGGAGCGGATGGTGAAGAAGCGCTCCACAAATATATATACGCTTATCAGCACCAGCACACCGAGCACTATCATTATGAAACCGCCCTGCATGCAGAGGTCCCATACTGACATTGACTTGGCTACCGGAGCGGCGGCTGTGACAACGTTATCGACTGTAGCGGTATATGTGTCCGCCACGGAGGTAATTGTGTCGGCCATCTCTCCTGTGGCCGTCTGGATGAATGAAAGAATCATTTTTAAGGGAAGATATTGATTGGATAAAACGTGAGAATGTTATTTCAGGCACTGGCGGTAAAGCCGGATAGTCTCCTCAATTCCGTAGTAGAGCGCATCGGAGATTATGGCATGACCTATCGACACCTCGTTGAGATAGGGGAGCTGCTGGTAGAAGAAATGCAGATTGTCAAGATTCAGGTCATGGCCGGCATTCACCCCGAGTCCGCAGCGGTGGGCTGCATCGCTGGCGGCCACAAAGGGCTTCACGGCCTCTTCGGGATTTTCGGAATAGCGGTCGGCATACGGCTTGGTGTACAGCTCCACGCGGTCGGCTCCTGTGCGTGCGGCGGCGCGCACCACATCCACATCGGCCTCCACGAAAATCGATGACCGGATACCGGCCTCACGCAGGCGGTCGACGATATCGGTCAGAAACTGCATGTTGGCCTCCACGTCCCAGCCTCCGTGGGAGGTAAGGTCAGTAGGGGAGTCCGGCACAAGCGTCACCTGCTCAGGGCGTACCTTGAGAACAAGTTCCATGAATTCAGGCGACGGATACCCTTCGATGTTGAACTCGGTTTTCACCAACGGACGCAGGGCATAGACATCGGCGTAACGGATATGACGCTCGTCAGGACGGGGATGGACGGTGATACCCTGAGCCCCCATCATCTCACAATCAGTGGCAAACTTCTCCACATTCGGACAGTTTTCACCGCGGGCATTACGGAGAGTGGCCACTTTATTGATATTTACACTCAGATTAGTCATCTATTGTACAAAACAAGCGTGGAACTCCACGCGTTAATAATATATCAGGAATTATTTATACATTTGCACATGTAAAGATTCCTCAGCGCAAAATTAGGCAGAAAAAAACAAAATTGAAACGAATTGGCAGCAAAAGATAACATATATGACAATAATGGCGGCCCGATACATCAGGGCGCGGCTGTTTCGCCTCTGCACAGCGAGGAATTCCTGTTCCCGCCCGTAGAGGATTGCTGCGAGATAACCGTTGCATGCTTCAGAGCCGACTACAGCGCCTCGCGCATAGCCCGCGCCATAGAGGACTGTGACGCCCATCTGCTGAACATGAACATCACCTCGTGCCCCCTTGAGAGCGGCGAGATGACTGTGCTGCTGCGCATAGGACTCCGCAACCCGCTGACGGCAATACGGTCGCTTGAGCGCTACGGCTACACCGTGACAGCCGTCCACACACCGTCAGCCGAACAACAAGTCACCGAAACCGCAATAGCCCGCATAAGCGAGTTAATGGCACATCTTAACGTATGATTACTGTATCGCTTTATGGAAGCCGTCATCAGGAGCCACACGCGCAGTTGCTGGCCGATTTCCTCAATGAGCTGGCCTCACATCCGGCCACCCTGCGTGTCACCATCGAGCACCGGTTCAACACATATCTGCGTGAATCGCTCGGACTCGATCCTAAAGCCGAGGTCATAACGCCGGACACCCCTCCGGCCGATATGGCCCTCAGTATAGGGGGCGACGGAACATTCCTGCGCGTAAGCCGGCTCGTTTCGCAGCACGGCACACCAATAATGGGTATCAACACCGGACATTTAGGCTATCTGTCGGCAGCCACCCTCGATGAAGGGCCGCGCCTGATAGCCGACATCCTTTCAGGGCGCTTCCGCGTAGAGCCCCGCTCGGTCCTTGCGGTACAGTCGAGCCACCCGTCTTTTCCCAACACGCTCTATGCCCTGAATGAAGCGGCCATAGTGAGGCGCGACACAGCCTCCATGATTACCGTCGATGCCACGCTCAACGGGGAGCCGCTCGCATCATACCGCGGTGACGGACTGATAGTGTCCACTCCCACAGGCAGCTCCGGCTACAATCTGTCGGTAGGTGGGCCGCTCGTTGAGCCCGGCACACCATGCTGGATAATAGCCCCGATAGCCCCTCACGCACTGAATATGCGCCCGCTTGTGGTAAGCGACACATCGACACTGCGCATCGCCGCACGCGCCCGGTCGGAGTCATATCTGCTCAGCGTTGACGGCAAGGCCACGGTACTCCCCATAGGAGCCACGCTGCATATCAGCCGCGCACCCTACGAGGTAAACGTCGTGCACCGTCCGGGGCAGACTTTCATCAACACCATCCGCACCAAACTTCTGTGGGGTTCCGACTGAGCCGCATATTCACCCGACAACGTGCCTCTGAAGGGAAGATAGACAGCTCCCTGACACTCACACATCCCACGTTAGGGGAGGTGAAGGTGACAGTGCGCCGCAACGCCCGCAGCATCACCGCACGCATCCCGGCCTCGGGAGGCGCGGTGCTTGTAAGCCTTCCGCCCGGCACTCCACGCTTGCAGCTGACGGATATACTGGACCGCTTGGTCGAAAAATACCGCTCGCGGACGGAGAGGGGAGGGGAGAGGCGTTCGCCGTTTGCCGACGGCACCTGCATAGACTGCACGGAATTCAGCATAGCAATCTGCATCGGAGAGCTGCGGACGCCAAAAGTAGCCGCCGGCATATTGCGCGGAGCCCCGATAGGTGTGATTACCGTAACAGTTGACCATCGTCTCGACATCAACACCCCCGAAGTGACAGCCTCCATCATGCGCATCATAATGCGTATAGCCGCTGCCGGCACAAAAGCCCATATCATCCCGCATGCCATGAAAACGGCCGAGGAGCTCAACTGCAGGGTAACAGGCTGGTCGACAGGCTCAGGACTAAAAACACTCGGGTCATGTTCGTCGTACGGACATATCCGCCTGTCGGCAGCGCTGATATTCCTGCCGCCGCATCTGCGCCAGTACGTGATATGCCATGAACTCGCGCATCTGACCCACATGAACCACTCCGCAGCGTTCCACAGGCTCTGCAATGCCTATTGCAGAGGCAACGGTACCCTCTGGCGTAGCGAGCTGAAGCGGTTCCGATGGCCCATCCCACGATAATTCAGAAATAAAGTGTTAACTTTTATTATCTGAAGTTTAAGATACGGTGGAAAACGCTAACTTTGCACCCGCCCGCGTTATAGGCTGACGGCAAAGCCACTCTGTGACGCGCAATCATGCAATATGAAAAAGTATAACATAATCAACAACTCGCTCGGCTGGCTATGCTTCATCATAGCTGCTGTGAGCTATCTGCTCACCCTTGAGCCGACAGCAAGCTTCTGGGACTGCCCGGAATTCATTCTACAAGCGTTCAAACTTGAAGTAGGCCACCCCCCGGGCAACCCGATATTCATGCTCGCCGGACGCTTCTTCGTCAATTTTGCCGGAGGCGACGTAACGAAAGTGGCCCTTATGGTCAACACCATGTCAGCCCTGCTCAGCGCCGGCACCATACTGCTTCTGTTCTGGACCATAACACATCTGGTAAAGAAGCTGATAGTAAGCGACGACGCTACCGAAATCAATCCCGTAAGGATGCTTGTCATATTCGGCTCGGGCCTTTGCGGCGCGCTGATGTACGCATGGAGCGACACATTCTGGTTCTCAGCCGTAGAGGGTGAGGTTTACGCATTCTCTTCATTCTGCACGGCGCTGGTATTCTGGCTTATACTGAAGTGGGAAAACCGTTGCGACCGTCCGCACAGCGATAAGTATCTGATATTCATAGCCTACATCATAGGCATCTCAATCGCGGTGCACCTGCTCAACCTGCTCTGTATTCCGGCCATAGTTCTGGTCATCTACTACAAGAAATGGAAAAATACCACAGCCAAAGGCTCACTGATAGCCCTGCTGGTGTCATTCGTCATTGTAGGACTTATTCTTTACGGACTGGTGCCCGGATTCATTGAGGTGTCTCAGTATTTCGAACTGTTCTGTGTCAACGTATTAGGCATGTCATTCAACGTGGGCGTACTGATCTATGCCACACTGCTTGTAGCCTCGTTGATATGGTGCATCCACTCACTCTATGCACAGCGCAATGTCACTGCAATCCGCGTGTCATTCCTGCTCAGCGTACTGCTGTCAGGCATACCCTTCATCGGCGACAACCTGCTTATACCGCTGCTTATCATGGCCGCACTCGGAGCATGGCTCTTCATGGCCAAGAAGCTCCCGATACGTATACTGAACCTTGTGGCCATCAGCATACTGGTGATATTTGCCGGCTATTCATCCTACGCGCTTCTGCTCATCCGCTCAAGCGCCCACACCCCGATGAATCAGAATGCCCCTGACAATGTATTCGCACTCAGTTCATACCTCAACCGCGAGCAGTACGGCGACCGTCCGCTGTTCTACGGCGAAACGTTCAACTCATCACCTGTCTACGAAGTTGGTTCCGACGGCACTACCACACCTGTGGTCCATGAAGGGCACGCCCTCTACGCCCGTCAGGTGAAAGAGTCTGAGTCAGAACCCGACAAGTATATCAACACCGGCTACAAAAAGGAGTATGAAATGATGCCGGAGCTGAACATGGTGTTCCCCCGCATCTATTCCAGCGCACATGCCGCCGACTATTCCGGATGGATAGGCGGACTACGCGGCAAGCCTGTGGAAGCCACCCAATATGTGACACCCGACGGCAACGTCTACCAGCGCACCACACGCATCAAGCCCACTATGGCCGAGAACCTTACATATCTGGTGACTTATCAGCTCAACCATATGTACTGGCGCTACTTCATGTGGAACTTCGCCGGACGTCAGAACGACATCCAGGGCAATGGTGAAGTGAACCACGGCAACTGGATATCAGGCATTCCGTTCATCGACAATCCCCGACTGGGCGACCAGAGCCTTCTGCCTGACGAAATGGGCAAAGGCAACGCCGGCCACAACGTTTTCTTCATGCTCCCGCTTCTGCTCGGTATCATAGGCCTCCTCTGGCAGGCATTCACCTCAAAGCGCGGCATCGAGCAATTCTGGGTAATATTCTTCCTCTTCTTCATGACCGGTATAGCCATTGTGCTCTACCTCAACCAGACTCCCACCCAGCCGCGCGAACGTGACTACGCATTTGCAGGTTCGTTCTATGCCTATGCCATATGGGTAGGTATGGGCGTCGCTGGCCTGTGGCGCCTGTTCGTGGCTGCCACCAAGCAGAAGAGCAAGACAACCGCAACCAACGCCACAAGCGAAGAACCGTCCACACCCCGCAGCCGCCGCATGTCGGCCATAGGAGCTGTAGTAGCCGCTATCATAGGCATCCTGGTTCCGCTGCAGGTGGTATCGCAGACATGGGACGACCATGACCGCTCAGGACGATACACCGCACGTGACTTCGGACAGAACTACCTGAACAGCCTTGACGAAAACGCCATAGTGTTCACCAACGGTGACAACGACACATTCCCTCTCTGGTATGCACAGGAGGTTGAAGGCACTCGCACAGATGTCAAGGTGGTCAACCTCAGCTATCTGACCACCGACTGGTATGCCGATCAGGTGCGCCGGCCCTCTTATGAAGCTCCTGGCATAGATATGCTTGCCAAGCCTTCGGACTATGCATATGACCGCCTCCAGTTCGCCTACTTCTTCGAGCCGGACAGCTCACGCACAAGCGTGCTTGAGAGCCTTGCCGAGATCTATTCCGGCAAGAACAACCATATATTCGGCGCACCCCTGGTGCAGAAGCCCAACATGTACATACCTGTCAATCTCCAGCAGGCAGTGAAGAGCGGCCGTATCACCGCCGAGGATGCCGCCATGACATCCGACACGATGGACCTCAATCTGCTGGCCGATGATAGAGTTATGGCACAGCGCGGACTCCGCCTGAGCAGCATCCTGGCACTTGACATGCTCGCATCTTCAGCCAAGAACGGCTGGAACCGTCCGGTTTACTTCGCTATAACTGTTCCGGATGAATACTACATAGGCCTCAGCCCCTACATGCACAACACAGGTCTGACCTATGAAGTGACTCCGAAACTCAACGCTTCGGGCTATCCCTCGGTCAACACCGACAAGATGTACCGCAACATGACCGAACGCTTCCGCTGGGGAGGACTTGACAAAGTCACCGCACCTGGTCAGATATATCTTGATGAAACCGTGCGCCGTATGGTAGTGACCCACCGCAGCGCAATGCTCGACCTTGCCACAGCTCTGTTCAACGAAGGTATCGCCGCACGCGATTCGTCGTCGGCCGACTATGCGGCTGACCGCTTCAAGAAAGCCCGTGAGGTACTCGACCTTATGCTTACCAAGCTTCCTGTTGAGGCAATGCCGCTCTCACTTTCAGTAGGGCAGGACACAGGCGACCTCTACTGCCGCATCGGTGTCGCCACCAACGACAAGAAAGCTTCCGAGAAAGGCCTTGAGATACTGCGCAACGAGGTACTGCGATATGCCGACAATGTCAAGTACTACCAGAGCCTGTCGCCCCGCCTCTACGCCACACTGACCCGCACGGATCATGCCATTGACACCTACTTCTTCATGGATATGATACAGACATATCATAATGACGGTGGCGACACTGCCAAGCTCCTTGAGGAGATACAGGCCAAGGGTGTGAACATCGAACGCTCACAAAGCCTCTACGAGGCTGCCACCAAGAAGCAGTAATGCTGATTGAGCAGCCCCCACTCGCTTACCGGCTCCTCTTCCCCGAGGCAATATGGCGCATAAAACAGCGCGGCCGGAAAGCGATATATCTGACCTTCGACGACGGCCCCATTCCGGAAGTGACGCCGTGGGTTCTTGACATGCTTGACCGCTACGGCGTGAAAGCCACATTCTTCATGGTGGGCGACAATGTACGCCGCCACCCCGAACTGCTTGAAGAGGTGCGCCGCCGCGGACACAGCTACGGCAACCACACCATGCACCACATGCAGGGACGCCTGGTGTCAACCGTGCGCTACATGCGCGACATCACTGAAGCCGATGCGCTGATTGACAGCTCACTGTTCCGTCCGCCCCACGGACTTATCCGCTGGGCACAGGCCAAGGCCATCAAGAATCACTACAACATAGTGATGTATGACCTCGTGACACGCGACTACTCCCGCAAACTGACGCCGGAACAGGTGCTGCGCAATGTGAAACACTATGTGCGCAACGGCTCCATCATAGTATTTCACGACTCCCTGAAAGCTGAACGTAACCTGCGCTACGCATTGCCGCGTGCCATAGAATGGCTTCTGCAAAACGGCTATGAATTCCATACCATTCCCCGCTGACATTGAATTTCAGCAACTTCTCAACGAAGCCGGAGCCATACGGTGGGGAGTAGCCGATGCCGTACCTGTGGATGAAGCGGTCCACTCCGCCTATCTCCGATGGATAGCCGAAGGCTACCACGCCGACATGGACTACCTTGACCGCCACGAGGAGCTGAGAGCCGACCCGCGGCTTCTGCTTGACGGCACAAGCTCCGTAATCAGCATAGCCATCCCCTACCGTCACCCTGACAGCCGGAGAATAAACCCGGCGGCACGCATAGCCTCATATGCCTTGGGCGATGACTATCACGACGTGGTTCGCAAGCGCTTGAAAGCAGTGGCCGAAGCCATTGAGAAGCGCTCCGGAGGAGCGACACGCATATGTGTAGATACGGCACCTATCCATGAACGCTACTGGGCCATACGCGCAGGTGTAGGACGTCAGGGACGTTCCGGTCAGATAATCGTTCCCGGAGCCGGTACATACTGTTTTCTTGCAGAGATTCTGACCACGGTACGCTTCACCCCTACCTCTCCCCTGCCGGGTAACCCATGCGGCTCATGCCGGCGTTGCATTGAGGCATGCCCCGGAGGAGCATTGTCATCCTCCCATCCGTTTGACGCACGCCGCTGTCTGTCATACCTCACCATAGAACACCGCGGACCGCTACCGTCGGAACCCCGGCTACAAGGATGTCTCTACGGATGCGACCGCTGCTCGGAAGTGTGTCCCCACAACTCACATCCGGCATACACCACTCTACCGGAATTCACTCCGCGCCCGGCACTGCTTGACATATCGGCCCAACAGATCATGTCAATGGACACCGAGGAGTACACCCGCCTATTCCGCCGCAGCCCGATGAAGCGCGCCAAGCTCGACGGACTGCGCCGCAATGCCATCCGCCTCATAGAGGAAAAATTGGTGGAATGCTGAAAAATATGTAATTTAGCGCACACATTAGGCTTAATGTGTACTTTCATCATATAACAAATGGCAGACAACCGCATAAAAGTAGGGATAACTCAGGGCGATATCAACGGAATAGGCTACGAAGTAATCCTTAAAGCATTAGAAGACAACCGCATACTTGAGCTGTGCACCCCAATAATCTACGGCTCGGCAAAAATAGCGGCTTTTTACCGCAAGAACCTCGGCATAGCACAGTTCCCCCTCAACCAGGTCAACTCGGGTGCTGACGCGCGCATAGGTGAATACAACATAATCAACGTAGTGGGCGAGGATGTGAAAGTGGAGCCCGGGGTGGCATCACGTGCCGCCGGCGAAGCTGCTTTCTGCGCTCTTGAACGTGCCGTGGCCGACCTGCGCCAAGGTAATATCGACCTGCTGGTGACAGCCCCGATTGACAAGCACACCATACAGAGCGACCGTTTCACTTTCCCCGGCCACACCGAGTACCTCGAGGCATCTCTCTCCGACAACGGCAATGATCATGCGCTGATGATACTATGCTCCGACAATATGCGCGTGGCCCTCGCCACAACGCATGTACCCATAGCACGTGTACCGTCGATGCTCACTACCGATGGAATTCTTGCCAAGATTGAGAGCCTTGCCGAGTCGCTGGAAAAGGACTTTGCTCTTCCGCACCCCCGTATAGCCGTTCTGGCACTCAATCCGCATGCCGGTGAGGAGGGACTGCTCGGCAGCGAAGAGAAAGAAATCATAACACCGGCAATAGAGAAAGCACGTGAGAAGAAAATCAACTGTTTCGGTCCGTATGCGGCCGACGGATTCTTCGGCAACGGGCTGTTCAACAAGTTTGACGGCGTTCTGGCCATGTACCACGACCAGGGGCTTGCCCCTTTCAAGGCCCTTGCCATGAACGAAGGGGTCAACTTCACTGCCGGACTTGACTACGTGCGCACCTCGCCTGACCACGGCACTGCATTTGACATAGCCGGAAAAGGAGTAGCCGATGCCGAATCAATGCGTCAGGCCATATATTCAGCAATCGACATTCTGCGCAACCGCCGCCGCCACCGCTCGGCCCATCGCAATCCGCTCCGCAAGCAGTATTACGAAAAGAGCAAGAATGACAATGTGGTGCTTAACCTCAACGAAACCGATTCCGACCAATGAACTACGGCATTATAGCTGCCGGTGAAGGCTCCCGGCTGCAGCAGGAGGGTGTGAGTCTGCCGAAACCGCTTGTGGAAATCGACGGCAAGCCTATGATAAAGCGGCTGATAGATATATTCATCAGCTGCAATGCCACGACCATAAGCGTCATTGTCAACGAGCAGATGACCGAAGTGAGAAGATACCTCGAAGAGCTTGCCCCCACACTCCCTGTGGAGCTGCGCCTCTGCGTGAAGTCAACCCCAAGCTCCATGCACAGCTTCCATGAGCTTACCCGCATCCTGCCGAAAGGGGAGCGCTTCTGCCTCACCACAGTCGACACCATTTTCCACCCCGCCCGCTTCAGGGAATTCATAGCTGCATTCGAGGCCGATACCACTTCCGACGGATATATGGCCGTAACCACATTCATTGACGATGAAAAGCCCCTGTATGTGGACACTGATGCAAATGACCGCATAACCGCATTCCTTGATGCACCCGACGCGTCGACCAAGTACATTTCAGGCGGCATATACGCACTGTCGCCAAAGGCCACGGAAGTGCTTGACCGCTGCATGGAAGAGGGGATAAGCCGCATGCGCAATTTCCAGCGCCGTCTTGTGGCATGCGGACTCAACCTGCGCGCATGGCCCATGGGCAAAATCATCGATGTGGATCACCAACATGATATAGAAACAGCCAACAGGCTTTTAACCAACGAATCAAATGGCTGAGATAAACATAGCCGGCGTAATGCGTGCCGGCGCATATTCACCTAACCATATCGGCAACGACGCCGCCATTTTCAATTTAGTGGCCGAGCAGCTGCGCAAACGCGGAGCTCAGGTGACTGTCTACAGTGAAGAGCAGCTGATGGCCGGAAAAGTACAGGAGAATATCATAGTCAACATGTGCCGTGAGCAGGGCTCTATCGACAAGCTCCAGCAACTGGAGGATGCCGGCGCCCTGGTAATCAACTCAGGCTACGGCATAGAGAACTGCACCCGCGAACGCATGACACGCATACTTGTAGGTTCAGGCATACCCTATCCGGAAAGCCTCGTGGTAAACACTGACGAGGTAGTGCGCGACAAACTGATCAACGCACGCTTCACCAACTGCTGGATAAAGCGCGGCGACCGCCACGCCATGCACAAGGAGGATGTGAGCTATGCCCGCCACCCCGAAGAAGCTCAGGAGGTGCTTCAGGAGTATTTCATGCGCGGGATAAAGCGAGCCGTAATTAACCGCCATCTGCCGGGCGACCTGATCAAATTCTACGGTGTGCGCGGAACACAGTTTTTCTACTGGTTCTACCCCTTTGACAACGGACAGTCAAAATACGGCATGGAGCGCATAAACGGTCACTCCACAGGCTTTCATTTTGACCTTGACAGCCTGAAGAAGATGTGCCAGAAAGCCGCCGATGAAGTGGATATCATAATCTACGGAGGCGACTGTATCGTATCGGAAACAGGCGAGATACAGATCATTGACTTCAATGACTGGCCCAGCTTCGCACCTTGCCGTGTAGAGGCAGCCCCGCACATAGCCAAGCGCATAATGACCCTGATAAAGGAACATAACGAGAAGAAGTAATGAAAATCAAGTCGCGACGTCCGGTCCCTATAACTGACAAGCCGTTCCCGCTGCTGCCACGACTGCTGGCCACATCGTTCGGTGTGGGGTATCTTCCGGTGGCACCCGGCACATGGGGAGCTCTGCTTGCCATACTGCTGTGGCTTCCGCTCTATTTCTGGGCAAGCCAGCCGCTGATATTCTGGGTGACGCTTACCGCAGCCGCCGTCTACACCGTGGCCGGAACCTGGGCAAGCTCAGAGTCGGAAAAATACTGGGGCAAGGATCCGGTGATAGCGTGCGCCGACGAAACGGTAGGGCAGTGGATATCGCTCCTGCCGCTGTCAGGCATTGCCGTCACTCCATGGTGGGAGATTCTGCTGTCGCTCGTGCTGTTCAGATTCTTCGATATATACAAACCGTTTGGCATCCGCAGCATGGAGCGCTTCCCCGGAGGCTACGGAATGATGGCCGATGACATATTGGCCGGCATCTACTCCGTGGTGATACTGCTTATTGTCAACTATTTCTGCCTGTGATATGGATAAAATAAAGAAAGTAGGAACCGATATTATCAAGAGCGATAAACTTATCTATTCGTTTCTCCGCTCAGCCGTATCCTCGCAGACAGCATCGTGGGCAGACCTCTTTACTGCATTCGCACTCTTCGCATGGGTGGGCCTCACACCATGGCTATCCACAGCCATAGGAGCACTGCTCGGCGGAGTGATAAACTGCATCATCAACTACCGCTTCACATTCCATGCCAAGGACTGCCCCTGGAAAGCCGTGGCGGTAAAATATGCCATGGTATGGGTAGGAAGCCTTCTGCTCAACTCGTTCGGCACACAGGCGCTATACCATATCCTCAACAACTGGCACTGGCTCGAGACAATAGGCTTCCGTCCTGACGGCTACTTTGCCGCCGCCCGTCTGATAGTGTCACTGCTTGTATCATGGTTCTGGAACTTCGTGCTCCAGCGCTACTTTGTGTACAGCGTCACCCGCTTTGACAAGGTGGCAATCAACTTTGTTAATCTTTTCACTTACAAACATAAGAGAGATGAAAATTAAAGAATCGGCTGTTCAGACCCGCGGTTCCCTCCAGCAGGGCATCTACTGCGTGATCAATCCCTTTGTACGGCTTCTGATAAAAATGAAGATAACCCCTAACATAGTCACCACCATAGGACTGTTAGGCAATCTGGCTGCCGCCGCAATAATTATCTGGGCCGGCTACGACGCCAGCATAAGCGGCACCATTGACTGGAGCCTGCTCACATGGGGTGGAGCGCTTATAATAGGCTTTTCTCTGTTTGACATGCTTGACGGACAGGTGGCACGCCTCGGCAACATGGCCTCTACTTTCGGAGCTATGTACGATTCCGTGCTCGACCGCTACTGCGAGCTCGCCACACTCGGAGCCATATCATATTACCTGATACAGACAGATCACATCATTGGCGCCTTGGTCACATTCCTGGCGCTGGTGGGCAGCATCATGGTAAGCTATGTGCGCGCCCGTGCCGAAGGTCTCGGCATAGAGTGCAAAATCGGGTTCCTGCAGCGTCCGGAGCGTGTGGTGATCACCTCGATAGCCACTCTTGCCACCGGTATCACAGGCCAGTGCGGAGCGGAGTTTGACCCGGCCATGATACTGATGGTGGCCATGGGATTCATAGCCGTGTTCGCCAACATCACCGCATTTGCCCGCGTAAACTACAGCAAACGCATACTCAAGGCCAGCAATAAATGAACATGACAGAACATCAACCCACCCGGGCCACACTGCGTGAGAGCCTGCTCTGCGTTGGTGCATTAGCGGTATGGCTTGTTGTCACAGCCCTGTTCATAGGCTTCCGCCCTGAACATACGTTCATGGCACTGCTTATCCTGGCCCTCTTCTTCTCCTCGGGCGTCACCCGTAGGCTTACCGTGGCTCTGGTACCATTCTTTCTTTTCGGCATATCATATGACTGGATGAACCTGTGCCCCAACTATACGGTCAATCCGGTTGACACCATAGGTCTCTACAATACCGAGAAAGCCCTGTTCGGAATCAACACGGAGCAGTGGGGGCTGCTGACACCTAACGAGTTCTTTGCCCACCATACCTTTGCCGCAGCCGATTTCTTGGCCGGAGTGTTCTACCTATGCTGGGTTCCGGTGCCGATATTATTCGGGCTCTGGCTCTATTTCAAGGGCAGGCGGAATGAATATCTGCATTTCGCTATAGTATTCCTGCTGGTCAATCTGATAGGATTTGCCGGCTACTATATTCATCCGGCGGCACCACCATGGTATGTGGCCGGACATGGATTCGAGGCCATTCCCGGCACCAAAGGTGAGGTGGCAGGCCTGGCTGCATTCGGGCAGATCACAGGCTGGAACGTATTTGACGGCCTGTACGCCCGCAATTCCAACATATTCGCCGCCGTGCCCTCGCTCCACTCGGCCTACACCCTTGTAGCACTGCTCTATGCCGTGCGCTACCGAACCGGAGCCGCATGGATCACAGCCCTTGCAGTGATCACCGTGGGTATATGGCTGACTGCCGTATACACATCGCACCACTATATAATAGATGTGCTCCTCGGCATAGCATGTGCCCTGACAGGGTATGCCTTATTTGAGTACCTGCTTATGCGGATACCCGGATTCAACCGATTCGTAAACAAATATACCGATTATATAAATGGCTGAAGATCAAAACAACGAAATACGCCCCGACGTACTCAACTATGATGATATACGCCGGATGGTCCCGAAACTTGACGGCCACGAAAAGCTCGTCAACTGGCTTCTGCATTTCCTCTCCGTTGACAAAGTCAACGCTGTTCATGCCAAATGCTGCGACACTCCCGGACCGGAATTCGTGCGCCGCCTTCTCTTCGAGGAATTCCATATCAAGCTCCGCATTGACGGACAGGATGTGCTCGACCACCTGCCTGAAGGTGCTTTCATCACCGTCAGCAATCATCCGTTCGGCGCTTTGGACGGCATAACACTGATACACCTGATAGCCTCACGCCGGCCGGAATTCCGCGTGATGGTCAATATGATTCTGAACCAGATTACCGCCATGCGCCCCAACTTCATAGCTGTGGATGCATGGTCAAGTCAGGACCCGAAGAAGCGTCAGGTATCGGTCAACGGCATCCGTCAGGCCATCCGTATGCTCAAGAACGGCGAGCCTGTAGGATTTTTCCCCGCCGGAGCCATGAGCAAGACAAACTGGCGCGGCCGCCTCGTTGACCGCGAATGGCAGCCTACCATCCTGCAGATAATACAGCGTGCCAAGGTACCTGTGATACCGATATTCTTCCATGGCAGCAACAGCTGGTGGTTCAACTTCCTCGGACATGCCTTCTGGCCGGGACGTTCACTGCGCCTGCCCGCCGAGGTGTGGCGCAAAGTGGGCAAAGAGATACACGTCAGCGTTGGGCAGCCCATATCCGTAGAGGAGCAGGCCGCACACAGCGCATCTCCCGAAGAGCTGGGTCAATTCCTGCGCGAACGAACATACGCACTCCGTGAAATGTACCATTGATGAAACAAGAAGAACCCGACATAAACCATACAACATCAGCCTCGGATGCTTACCAGCAGTCGCTGAAATCGCTTGATACGGAAGAGGGTATCGACCTGATATTCTACCGCCGTATAGGTTGGTTCTGGGCCTGTCTGGCCAAAAAACTCGGCGTGACGCCCAATGCCATAACCATAGCATCGATATTCCTGGGCATCGGTGCCGGAGTAGCATTCTATTTCGACAACATGCTTATCAATATAGCAGGCATGCTGCTCCTGATATGGGCCAATTCATTTGACAGCGCCGACGGACAGCTTGCGCGCATGACTCACCAATACTCCCGCATAGGCCGCATACTTGACGGACTAAGCGGCGATATATGGTTTGCCACCATCTATGTAGCCATATGTCTGCGCGAAGTGCATACCTCCGAATTCTTCGAAGCCCACAAATGGGCCATATGGGTCATGGCCGTCATAACCGGTATATGCCATGCCAAGCAGGCTGCAATGGCCGATTACTACCGCCAGTTTCATCTCTACTTCCTCAAAGGCAAGGAGGGGAGTGAGCTTGACACATGCGACGAACTGCGGGCACGCAACCGTGAGATACCATGGCGAGGCAACTTCTGGCGCAAGATAACTCTCAAAGTATACGCCAACTACACAGCCAATCAGGAGGTGTTCTCACGCAGCATGCAGACACTGCGTGCCGAACTGCGCCGCCGTTTTCCTGACGGCAACATACCGCAGAGCTTCCGCGATGCGTTCCGCCGCAAGAGTCTGCCGCTGATGAAATATACCAATATCCTCTCTTTCAACTGGCGCACCATAGCCCTGTTTGCATCCCTGTTCCTTCAGATGCCATGGCTTTACTTCGCCTTCGAGCTGACAGTGCTCAATATACTGCTGCTCTACATGGTGAGCCGGCATGAAAGTTTATGCCGTGACCTTACCGCCGAGCTTAAGGAGGGAAAATTCTGAACTACAGATATACCAACCACGAAAAACATTCATATCACCATGGAGAAAATAACCGGTATCATATTTGACTACGGCGGCACAATCGACAGCCGTGGCGTGCACTGGAGCGAAGTAATATGGGACGGCTATCAGTCATGCGGCGTGCCGGTGGACAAGGAGCAATTCCGCGAGGCATACGTCTACGCTGAGCGCGAGCTGGCCCGCACACGCCATATACTTCCCCACCATAACTTCCATGACCTTCTGGTGATAAAGATGCGCATTGAGTTTGGCCGGCTTGTTGAACAGAGAATCATACCGGAAGAAGCTGCTGCAAAATTCGCCGGCCCGGTGGCCGACTACTGCTATGACCGAGCGCGATGCTGCATAGAAGAGGCACGTCCGGTACTCGAACAACTTTCCGAACGCTACCCTATGGTGCTCGTGTCAAACTTCTACGGCAATGTGGAGGCGGTACTCACTGACTTTGACCTGCGGCGCTACTTCAAGGCCATAATAGAGAGTGCGGTGGTGGGCGTCAGAAAACCTGACCCGCAGATTTTCCGCCTTGGGGTGGAGGCTCTCGGCATGAAGCCTGAAAATGTGCTCGTGGTAGGCGACAGCTATAAAAAGGATATTATCCCGGCCGAAACCATAGGCTGCCGCACAGCATGGCTCAAAGGAAAAGGATGGACTGAGGATGAAGACAGCGTCATGCACCCGTCCATAATTAAAAATCTGGCCGAACTGCTTGACGTAGCATTTTGATGCGTTAACACATAAATAATTAAAATCGACTAAAATTAACCTAAATTTACTATTCACACATATTTTTGATATATTTTAGCAAAAATAAGCGAATATTAAATTAGAAATAATTTTGCATTTCAAAAATTACATGTACTTTTACACGCATTTCCCAAAAATGTGTGTTCCATTGGCGTCACACCATATGAAATACACCGGAAAAGCCACTGAAAATAAGAACATAATATCAATAACCCAAAGATTATCATGAACAAAACAAACGTTAAACCTGCAGAAGGTAAACTTGGTGTTCTTGTAGTAGGCCTCGGCGCCGTAACTACCACTTTCATGACCGGCGTGCTCATGGCCCGCAAAGGCCTTGCAAAGCCTGTTGGTTCAATGACCCAATATGACAAAATCCGTGTTGGAAAAGGTGCCGACAAAAAGTATCTGAAATATAACGAAATAGCTCCTATCGCTGACCTCAACGACATCGTGTTCGGCGCATGGGACGTATATCCTGAAAACGCTTACGAAAGCGCTATCAACGCTGAAGTTCTTAAGGAAAAGGACATCAACCCCGTTAAGGACGAACTCGAAGCCATCAAGCCCCTCAAAGCCGCTTTTGACCACAACTATGCAAAGCGTCTTGACGGTGACAACATCATGGTAGGCAAGACCCGTTGGGAAATGGCTGAACAGCTCCGCGAGGATATCCGCAACTTCAAGAAAGAAAACGGCCTTGACCGCGTAGTAGTACTCTGGGCCGCTTCAACCGAAGTATACGTACCCGTCGACGAGCAGATCCACGGCACAGTAGAAGCTCTTGAAGCAGCTATGAAGGCTGACGACAAGGAACACATTGCTCCCTCAATGTGCTACGCTTACGCAGCTCTTCAGGAAGGCGCTCCTTTCATCATGGGTGCTCCCAACACCACCGTTGACATCCCCGCTATGTGGGAACTCAGCGAAAAGACTGGCATGCCTATCGCCGGTAAGGACTTCAAGACAGGTCAGACACTTGTTAAGTCAGGTTTCGCTCCCATCATCGGCACACGCTGCCTCGGTCTGAGCGGATGGTTCTCAACCAACATCCTCGGCAACCGTGACGGTCTCGTTCTTGACGAACCCGCCAACTTCCGCACCAAGGAGGTTTCAAAGCTCTCAACACTTGAATCAATCCTGGTTCCCGAAGAACAGCCCGACCTCTACACCAACTACTACCACAAGGTACGTATCAACTACTATCCCCCGCGCAACGACAACAAGGAAGGCTGGGACAACATCGACATCTTCGGCTGGATGGGCTATCCCATGCAGATCAAGATCAACTTCCTCTGCCGCGACTCTATCCTCGCAGCTCCCCTCTGCCTTGACCTCGTGCTCCTGAGCGACCTCGCCGCACGTGCCGGCCGTCATGGCATCCAGCGCTTCCTGAGCTTCTTCCTCAAGAGCCCCATGCATGACTACACCAAGGGTGAGGTACCTGTCAACCACCTCTTCCAGCAGTACGTTATGCTCAAGAACGCTATCCGCGAAATGGGCGGCTACGAAGCTGACGAAGAAATCGATTGATTCCGGACGAACCTCCCTAATCAAAATTCATAACCATCAGAGCATCCTGTCATTACATAATGGCAGGATGTTCTTTTTTCTATCTCTGTACGGGGTGTTCGCGGCTCTCCTGACTCTCTACCATATACATCGACAGCACTATCATGGCTATAGCCACAATCTGCCACCATGAAAAATGGTCCTGTCCGAAAATATAGCTCGCTACCGAAGCCACGATAAGAATCACCGAACCGTAAAGCGACACTACCGTAGCCGACAGATACTTCAGCCCCGTGTCAATAAGCAGATAGCTCACCGATGACGGGAACACAAGTACAAACAGCAGCACGAGCATCGGAACGGACATGACACCCATCTTAAGCACCGGCGCATCCCAGCCGCTGAAAAGCGCCACCGGAAGAGCCACGAGCATAGCTCCGAGAAATGACCACTTCGATACTGTGACATTGTCCAGAGTACGCAGAAATTGCTTTGATATGATAAGATAAATGGAATAGACAAGTGTTGAACCGGCACAGAACATATTGCCAAGCATAGGGTCAGAGGCCACGTCCGAGCTCTTCTGCGTGAGCACACAAACGAGCGCCCCGCCTATGCCGACAGCTATTCCCGCCACCTTAATCACCGTGGCCTTCTCACGCCCTATGCAAAGGCATATCAGAAACACGCACGCCGGCTGCAGACTCAGAAATATGGACGACGATACAGGCGTAGTATAGGTAAGCCCTTTGAGCAGAAAAAACATATAGCCGAACACACATGTCATCCCCAGCAACAGAAGCCCTACACGCTGACGTAACGTAGCAGCTACAGCCGCCCGGTGCCTGAACAGCCCGAGTACCCAGAAAAAGAGTGTTGCAAACCCTGTGCGCAGAAACACACCTGTACAGGCTGACATATATTGAGGCAACAGATAGCGAAGGGCATTCTCATTGAATCCCGAGAACACCTTGGAAATGAACATCGCCAGATTGCCCTTGACCTTACCGTTCATATAATGATTATCTAAATACCAAATTTCAACACCTCACACACCTGCAAAGTTGTAATACAATCTCTTTTCTTGGCTAAAAGTACCTGTAGTCCAAAAAAAATAAAGTACAATAAACAGAATCTCTTAGAAAGAGATATAAAATACATCTATTATATTATTTTGCATTTGATACAACCATTAAACACTTTTTAGATGAGAATTTTTACCATGAAATCAATGTTGTCGCTCACTGCGGCTGCGTTCATTCTTTCAGCCTCGGCAGAAGAACTCACGTTGGTGACGCAGACAGTAGAGTACCCCGACAACGAACCGGCACCATGCCACCCGGTACCGACACCACGGCAAATCAAATGGCAGGAAACAGAATTCTACGCTTTCTTCCACTACGGGATGAACACCTACACAAATCTTGAATGGGGCATGGGTAACGAAAACCCAAACACATTCGCCCCGACTGAGGTTCCCGACCCCGCACAATGGCTCAGGGCTGTAAAGGCGGCAGGAATGAAAGGAGGCATAGCTGTTGTAAAGCATCACGACGGATTCTGCCTATGGCCTACTGAAACCACCACCCACCGGTGCACATCGAGCAGCAACGAAAATGCAAAGGCAACGAATATTCCGCGCGACTTTGCAAAAGCCGCTAAAGAACTCGGACTCAAATACGGATTCTATATATCGCCGTGGGACCGCAACAGCGCCTTCTATGGTACTGATAAATACGTAAAAGATGTGTTCATGAAACAGTGTGACGAGTTGGCACAATACGGTTCAGACCAATTCGAAATGTGGTTCGATGGTGCGAATGGAGGCTCTGGCTACTACGGCGGAGCTAACGACACCCGCAGCGTAGACGAATCGACATATTACGATATCCCCAACCTGCGCGACTATGTCCACAGCATAGCCCCCGACTGTTTAATGTGGGGTGTTGGAGGCGAAGCACGCTGGATTGGCAATGAATCGGGCTATGCCGGCGAAACCAACTGGGCCATGATGGAACGAGGTGCCGCTTCAGAGATCTCCAATAGAGAGACAGGGCAGGAAGAAGGCTGGATATGGCTTCCCGGAGAAAGCGACGCTAAAGCCACAAGCGCAGGATGGTTCTGGCACAGCAACCAGACCGACCTATCTGCCGAACGTCTATTCCAGATGTATCTTGAGACTGTCGGCCGAAACGCAACGCTGATCCTCAACATCCCCCCGGACAAATCGGGCAAACTACCGTCATCGTCAGTATCGGTACTGGAGGAACTGGGCAACTTGCTCAAAACCAGACTCGGGACAGACCTCGCCTCCAATGCTACGGTAAGTGTGAGCGAATCACGTGCCAACGGGGCAAACCGCACCTATGAGGCCACTAATCTCACCGATGGTGACATTGATTCCTACTGGGCTCCGAATGACGGTACAACAAGCGCCACAATCACACTTACCTGGGATGAGCCCCAGACCGTGCGCTACGTAACGATGATGGAGTACATCCGTAAAGGACAGCGTGTAAAAAGTTTCAAGATAGAAACCAGCGAAGATGGCTCCACATGGACTCCCAGAGCTACCTCCATAGCTCAGACCACCATGGGCTACAAACGCATCATACCGCTCAACGGCTCCACCTCAAACAGCTATGGAACCGGCTTCAAGGCAAAGGCTTTGCGAATAACCATCAATGACAGCCGCGCCTGCCCGCTCCTGCATACAGTATCTGTTTACTAATCCGAAAGAAACTCAAAAATGAATCTTAAATATACTTTGGGCTTTCTCGCGGCCTTAGCCGGTTCGTCCATTACGACAAATGCCCAGTCCATCGATTTTGAAAACGGCGGCTACGCCTCCTTAGGTGTCTACGATACCTGGGAAAGCTCTCCATTCCGTACCGGAGCTCTTAATGGCAACATAAAGGTAGTGGACAACCATCTGGCCGATCCTTCTACCAACAATTCATCGAAAATCCTCGGCATACAACGTTCTGTGTATGGGTCGAACACCTTCGGTGCCCGCATTAATCTCAACGAACCCTTAGAGACCACGCCCACACTTAAATATGTACATGTGCTGATGCACAAACCCGTTGAAGGACGTGTGATGCTTATAGGACTCGGTAAGCGCACCGATCGTCCCGAACAGTCAGCGGAAGTGGAGCAATTCTGGAGCTATCCCACCTACACAGTGCCTGCAGGGGAATGGGCCGACGCCGTGTTCCCTGTGAAAACAAACGGCGGTGTCGAAATCCACTCGCTTGTAGTAGTGCCCCACTGTGAAGCTCCCCACACCATCGATGGCGACTTCGTGGCCTACATCGATGACATTGTTGTCAACGACAACAGCCGTCCACGCATAGGCAGCGACAAATATCCTATCAACTACGATAAGTCCACCATGCTCGGCCGAAGCGACCGTTATGTGACATCCCTGACATTCACCTCATCAAGTGACGGTGCACAACAGGTAAACATCACAAATCCATCAAATCTATATAAGGAAGCGTTCGATGTTCCGGTCAAGGCAAAAGCAGGAGCTACAGTCAACACCGCGGTGGCTTATGCCGGGTTCTGGATGCACAGCTACCTTTATCTTGACAAGGAGAATGACGGCGACTTCAGCTACGGTATAAGCGACAATATCACGCTCGATCCCAACACTGACCTCATATCCTTCTCACTATATACCGATGGAAGTTCAACGACGGGCAAGAATTCGTCTGGTCAGAGCATCTCCAGCTCTAACAACGGATTCGACAACCGATGGACTCCGCCGGCATTTACAGTACCCACCGGTCTACCGAACGGCATATACCGCATGCGCTACAAGCTTGACTGGAACAACATAGATGCCGGTGGCGACGTCAATAGCTTTATCAGCAACGGCGGAACCATCATCGATATGCTCCTCAATGTCCACGGCGATGATGTAACCGTGCGACAGGACAACCGCAACGGAGAGATCACACTCGAGGACGGTACGTTGATCAACGCACTCACAGTACCATTCGGAGAACCGCTCACCATAAAGATGAACCCGGCTCCCGGATTCACATACTTAGGCGTGCGCATACGTCACGGATATAATCTGACCGGCGACAGCCTGATAAACGGCAATCCACAGTATCGTGATGATGTGATAGGCTACGAAAATTTCGATAGTGAGGACACATACACCATCCCAGGTGAACTCATTGACGGAGATGTGCTTATAGAAGGTTTATTTGCCGAAAACGGTACCCGCCCGGAGATGCACACCATCACATACAACATAATGTACGACGGAAAAAAGATAGACACTCAGAAATTCACGGCAAAACAGGGCGATTCATACCCCGAGCCCAATGCCATCGAAACTGAAGTATCGCCGGAATTCTACACTATAGAGGGTGTGCCTGAGGACAATGTGGGCGACAGTGACGAAACAATTGATATCACTATTGAAAATAACTTCCCCTTCGAGGTTAGCCGTGGCTTCAACGATGATGTGCATTGGTATAATCTCTCCATCACGGCCAACCGCAACTACCTTTCACACAGTGCTTCGTCATCCTATATCGGGATAGGTACCACTACTACTACAACTCCCGCAGCTTCAGACCATTCAGCACAATGGGCATTCGTAGGCAATCTTTTCGACGGGTTCAAAATCATCAACCGTCTGGTAGGAGAGGGCTACATTCTGTCATCATCGACAAACACGTCATCAAACACCGGAGGCAGCACATACCCGATTATGACCGCCGAACCGGTTCCGGCATCCAACAACACCCACTGGATTCCAACCGCAAGCAATGTACTGACCGGACACAACGGCTTCTTTCTTCATCAGCTCGGGTTGCCGAACAACCGCATGAACAGCCGTGATTCGCGACTCGCTTTCTGGACCGGTGGTGCCGATGCAGGCTCCACATTCCTTGCTACGCATGTGGAATCGCTATCCGGCATTGAAAATGTAACCATTGACTTCAACGCACCAATGGACTACTATAACCTGCAGGGTATCAAAGTGCCTGCTGAAAACCTCACACCAGGTATCTACATAGTCCGTCAAGGATCAGCCTCGGCAAAGGTGATGATCCGATAACGGATACAGCGATACAACCTTACTTCACTTACTACACCGGATGCACTCCAGTCTGAAACTACAAGTGCATCCGGTGTTGCTTTCCATCATCTCCTCCCAATATGTACGCAGAATGGCCTCATCCACATCCTTGAACTATATACTGCTGCAATGGATTATTATTAAAATTTAACATCCTTGACCGTTGCATAACTAATTTTATAGGTATATATTTGCACCAAAACTATTTTAATCGTTCATTATGGCTAAAAAAGGTAGAATAAAGTCAATGCTCACTCTGCGCGAGGAGGAGGTTTTGCAGAAACTGTGGGAGCACGGCCCTATGTCAGTGCGCCAGCTTGTGGAGCTTTATCCCGAACCTCAGCCCCATGTCAACACAGTGTCAACCGTGGTACGCACTCTTGAAGCCAAGGACTTCGTGGGGCATGAATCAAACGGCCAAGGCTTCGTCTACTTCGCCAAGATAGCCAAGGACAGCATACGCGACCGCTCGCTCGGACAGGTGATAAAGAATTATTTCTCCGGAAGCTACATCGGGGCAGTTTCCACCCTTGTGGAGGAAGAGAAGATATCACTTGACGAGCTAAAGGAGCTTATAGATATGATTGAAAAGAAATAACCGGCTTGATATGGGACCGTTACTATCCTATGCCATCAGCTCGGCACTGATGCTGCTGGCACTTTACCTGACTTACAAATGCCTTATGGCCGGGGATAACCAGCACCGGTACAACCGGGCTGTGCTGATTGGCATATACGCAGTAGCCCTGCTATGGCCTCTGATGCCGCAGATAAGCCTGCCGGCTACGGATCCCGCCGCCGCTACGGATGTCACTACCGTCATTGACACCCTTCCTATCATAACTGACGTACCTGCCCCGACATCATCCCCACTGTGGGTGAAAATACTGCTGCTGACTTATCTCACCGGCGCTGGTGCAACACTGTTGCTCACATTAAGCTTCTGGTGGCAGCTGCACCGCATAGTGGCCTCCGGACAGAAGTGCAGCTACAAAGGTTATACGCTTGTCATCACGGACCGCAATGTGGCGCCATTCAGCTGGCTCCGCTACATCATAATCAGCCGTAAGGATATGGAAGCGGATATATCCATGATTCTGACCCACGAACTGAGCCATCTGCGCCATCACCACTGGGCCGACCTGCTCATGGCTCAGGCGGTAATCATACTGCAATGGTTCAATCCGGCAGCATGGCTTATGCGCGATGAGCTCCGGATAGTACATGAATATCAGGCCGATATGTCTGTACTCGCATCAGGTGTCAACGCCCGCGAATATCAACTAATGCTTATAAAAAAGGCTGTCGGCAAAAGTTTTCCGGCTCTGGCCAACAGCCTGAATCATAGTAAACTTAAAAAACGTATCACCATGATGTACAAATCAAAATCAGGCAATGCGCGCCGTATGCGCTCCATTGCTCTGCTGCCGGCAGCTCTGCTTGCGGCAGCCGTAGTCAACATTCCGGCCGTGGCATCCGTGATTGACAATGCTCAATCATGCTCACTCACCTCCGCTGAATCCGCCGGCAAAGTTAGCGACATTACAGAGAAAAAGCAAACCCGCACAACAACCGTCACTGTCAGCAAGAATAAAGAAGCTGAAAAGGTGGTTGTGGTGAATGCAGGCACCATAAAGAAAGACACAATAAAACAGGCGCAAAAAGTGACCACAGTCAACGTCGAAGACATAGACGGGGAAATTATGATCAACGGCAAAAAAGCTTCAAAGGAGGAATTGAAGAACATCAATCCGCAGTCGGTGGAAAATATCGCCATCAGCAAGGATGGACAGATGAGCATCACCTTAAAGAAAGATGCCGATACCAACAATGCTCCCGCTTCGAAGAATATCAAGAAAGTGGTAGTGGTAGGCGCTTCAACTATGAAAAAAGAGGATACCGGCAAGACATCTGAAAGAAAAGTGATTCTTGACGGAAGCGAAACAGAGCTCGTGATTTACGCCAATGATAAGAAAATAACCAACGAGCAGCTCCGTAAAATCAAGCCTGAAGATATCAAGAGCATCTTGGTAGAAAAGGAGAAAGATGTGATGCGCGTCACACTGAAGGAGGGCGTAGAAGTGCCTGAATGATATATCTACACAAGGACTGATAAATAACCATCAGAGGTGTGCCTGCACGCAGGCATGCCTCTTGTCATTCTATACGGTAGCGCGGCTTCAGAGTGGGCAGACATCCAATTGACTCCTTGAACGAGCACAGTCCGAAAGAGGGTATGCCACATTCCGATGATGGCCCTATATCAAGAACCGAGGCACCCATTGATGCACACAGATGCATCACCTCCGGAGCAAAACGGTGCATCACATGCTTGTTGCCATATCCCGGAGCATCGCCCCAGTATATCACCTGCATTATCCCCGGAGCAGAGTGGTACACCATAGCTGCTGCAACATCTACCCCATCATAGGTCATCACCATAAATTCAGCATCCACAACACCGCTGTTTACCGTGCGCACAACATCATCGAGCGACATACGTAGCGGATACCCCTTGTCGGCACGGTTGGCCGCTATCACGGCATAGGCACGCGCTATATCAGCTTGCGAACCGGAGTCAAGCCTGTGAATGGCAAAAGGCTCCCTGAGAGCTTTGCGCAATCGCGGTCGCGCCTTAGACCCCAACCGCCCCATAACGGTGTCAATCCAGGCATCACCCTCCAGTCCGTCAAGCATACAGTGATGATTGATATCGGCATAAAGGAGTGTGCCTCCCCTGAGCAATGCAGAGTTGACCTTCGGCAACATTGAAGGTGAGTAGAAATCAGGGGGCAGAACAATCTCAACCGCCATCCCTTGACTGCGGCTGTAACCGCGTAGAAGATCCACTGCTTCATCAAGCGCCTCGACAGTCTGCACGCTATTGTAGCTGAAGCCGCCGAAGGGAGCTGAAAAAGGGGAGTGAAGCACCCCGTCACGCTCTCCAAGAATAAGCCCGAACCGTACCTTGCTGTCGCGGAAAAGAACGTAGCGCACACTCCCGCATTTGCCACTGTTAAGCGTGGCGAATGCTGCACTGTTGTATATATGCTGGACTCCGGCCGGGAAAATCTGGTCATATTCCTCAGGAGTGACGGATTCTATTAGCATCGGCATACTGTCATATTTCAAGCAAAGATAATAAATAACTGACTAATATTCTTATGCTTTTTCGTACATTTGCAAGTATGAAACATACATTGCTGTACATATCCTTGGTTTTCTCTATGGCGCCTGCTCTCAGCGCCGAAGAGCCTTTTGAATATGATCAGGACTACAGACAGGTGACAATTGAAGTCCCGTCGCAGGGACCAAGGTCGGAAATCATAAAGACACCGTTCAACCCCGATTCTCTCTACACCGACACCATAGGATTCGGCTCCGGCGAATGCAACTGGGGCGGACCGGTAAAAATCGGACTCCACGGCAAGCAACAGATACGCGCCGGCTACGACTATAACTATCTGACACACGTAGTGTATTCAGGCAACCGTATCATCGCCAGGCATCCTGCCCTGCTGATAACTGACATCAGCAAGCGCAACAATTCCGCCATGTTCAGCATAGGGAAAAACAAAGTAAAACTGCTCTTCTCCGACCCCCATTTTGAAACAAAGCTGAAAAACTTCGTTCAGCCTAAAAAAGGGCTGACACGCGAGTCATATACCTTCGCCTACTCTAACCGTCACTGCTTCCCGACGCGATTCACCGTTACTGCCGACCTTCCTGATGACAAAGCGAAGCAGGCCGCAATGGTGAAATATATGAACGACCACTACTCCACCCCCACAAATACAGGCGACACTATATTGATTGTGAACCGTCCGGTCAACTCACTTCTTGACATGGTGGAGCTTGCAAATGAAATATGCATAATCAATACCCCGAATTATACCGAATATAAACCTGACGCCACAATAGCCCCCATGAGCGGCACTGTGACGGTCGACTACTGGCAGCCCGTCAGCAATTCAGGCAAATACATGACACTCTACCTCCGCTCCAACATGACATATCCCGCCGGAGGATGCCGCAGCTCCGAAGAACTATACACCACCATCAATTCCACTACCGGTAAAGCAGTGACTTCAGCCGACATATTCAACAATCCGTCATCGCCGGCCCTGCTAAGTCTATTCTACAATGCGGTATCGAAAGAGCTTATCGCCTCGGAACTACCTTACGCTACCACACAGGAACAGCGCAAAGCATTGACAGAAGGGTATAGTCCGAAAAACATCAGGTCATTATTCGCCGGATATGAAGAACCATCCATACCTGAAACGTCAGCGATGATTCCGCAAGGAGTCATAATCAGCTACGATGGCGGGATTATAACCGATTTTGGAGAAACAGGATACTACAATGTCACCATTCCATGGGTAAAAGCACAGCCCTATCTTAAGAAAGATATCGCCGCATGGGCCCGCTCAAACGGATATCTGAAATAAATATAACAGACAAAGATATGAAACGAACAGCACTACTGATTCTGCTCACTGTACTATGCTCACCGATGGGCCTCATGGCCGCAGGCAAGCTTTCCAAAGCCTTCAATGATGTGGCTGCAATCAAAGGGTTCACCACCGAGACCATCACCGTTGACGACTACGGATTCCCACCCGAGCTTGGCAAAGGAGTGATGACCGGATATGGCAACGCCGAGCCGCGCGACAAGGTGCTCGCCATACTTGACAAGCTTCCCGCCTCACTCAAGGTGCTTGAGCAGACCGATGAAGATAACCGTGTGCAGCGCTACTATTTCGAGCCGGCAAAAGAGGCCGGAGGGGAGGCTGCCATGATGTATGTGTTTGTCGGCGTAGGTCCCAACGACACCATGCTGCTGCTCTTTACCGGAGCCGACGAAAAAATCTACAGCGCCTTTGCCGAACAAGTAAAGGAACTCGGCGAAGAGGAGTGACGCTATTTTTTTGTAACTTTGCCGCCGATATGACTACACATCAGAAAGCAATCTGTGTCTACGGAGCCTCCTGTGAGGATATAGCAGAGAAATACAAAAAAGCAGCGTTCGAAACCGGGCGGCTCACAGCCGAGGCCGGAGCATCACTTGTCAGCGGCGGTGGGAGAGCCGGACTTATGCGATGCGCCATCGACGGAGCGCTGTCAGCCTCCGGCACAACCATAGGCGTGCTTCCACAGTTCATGACCGAGCGTGGATGGCAGCATCCTCACCTCACACGCATGATAGTGGAGCCTGACATGCACTCACGCAAGGCCACAATGGCCCGGCTGAGCAGTGCCGTAATAGCCATGCCCGGCGGTGTAGGCACACTCGACGAGCTGATGGAGATAATCACCTGGCGCCAGCTCGGCATATATCCGGGGCGTGTAGTGATACTCAACACCGACGGATATTTCGATCCGCTGCTGCAGATGCTCGACCGTATCGCCTCCGAAGGATTCATGCGTTCGTCGGACCGCACCCTCTGGTATGTGGCATCAACGCCTGACGAAGCTGTCATGACAGCTCTAAAAGAAGAATAATACACACCTATGCCGCTGAACGATTCCATAAACGCAGCTGACACGCTTAACCGGCAATCCACGGTAATCCTGACCGATACCTTGGATGCACTTGACGCGCGCGTGTGCCACGAGGAGGAATCGCCCTATATAGTACGCGAACTGGGAGCAAGCGCCACAGGCCGCGTGCCATATACCGAAGGCATCACCCCTGAGCCACGGGCCATGTTGCCCGGCTATGACACAGGCGTGATGTGCCTTATTATCGGAATATTTTTGGTAATTTCATCCAATTTTCGTCATTACTCCACCTTCCTGAAAACCTTTGCCCAGGACCTCTGGAAAGTACGCGGCCGACAGAATATATTCAACGATCATACCGTAAGCGAAACCCGCGTACAGGCATCTCTTATCATGCTCCTGTGCCTGAGCGAGGGCATAATTGTATACAGCGCCATAGCGCGTTCGGTACCTGTAGGCACCATTTTCGCCTCCATCGGCATAACATCGCTGCTTGCGGCAGTCTACTATTTATGGCAGACAGTAGCCTACCGTACTGTAGGTTACGTTTTCACCTCCGAAGAATTCACATCCCAATGGCTCAAGGGATTCAAAGCCTCGCAATGCCTGCTCGGCATAGCCCTGATAATCCCGGCGCTGATACTTCTGTTCAACCCCGGCAGTGCAGGCTCCATGATATTCATAAGTCTGGCACTTTACGTGACCTCACGTATCATCTTTATCTTTAAAGGATTTAGAATTTTTTACGACAATTCATTTTCCCTGGTCTACTTTATTTTGTACCTTTGCACACTTGAAATTGTGCCGCCTGTTTTTATGTGTAAGGCTGCAATGTATATGACACTATTATTCGAATAAAAATCCACTAAATTAACTTTGAGGTGAAAGTTAAAAAAGTATTAGTTTCCCAGCCAAAGCCCTCTTCAGAGAAGTCACCCTACTATGAAATAGCCGACAAATACGGTGTTCAGATTGACTTCCGCCCCTTCATCAAAGTTGAAGGGCTTACTGCCAAAGAATTCCGCCAATCAAAAGTAAACATCTCCGAATTCACAGCTATCATATTCACTGCACGTACAGCTATTGATCACTTCTTCCGTCTGTGTGAGGAGATGCGAATCAGCATACCTGATACCATGAAATATTTCTGCACAACAGAGTCGATAGCTCTGTATCTCCAGAAATATATCGTGTATCGCAAGCGCAAGATTTTCCATGGTACCACAGGAAAGCTTGATGACCTCGTGCCTTTCCTGACAAAGCACAACAAAGAAAAATTCCTCTATGCCGTAAGCGACGTGCATAAGGATGACACCAACGTGTTTGACAAGGCCAAAATCAACTACACACGTGCCATAATGTACCGCACCGTCAGCAACGATTTCGGTCCTGACGAGCCTTTCGATTATGACATGCTGATATTCTTCAGCCCCTCAGGAATAGCATCGCTGCTGAAGAACTTCCCTGAATTCAAGCAGGATGATATAAAAATCGGTTGCTTCGGAGCCACAACAGCCAAGGCTGTGAAGGATGCCGGACTTCGCCTCGACATCGAAGCTCCGTCAGTCAAAGCACCATCGATGACCGCAGCTCTTGAAAACTTCCTGCGCGAGGATTCAAAAAACTGAATCGCCAGATGAAGGGACTGCGACTATATAAAAAAGAAAAACTCTGCAGTATTAAAACCATTGACTCGCTCTTCCTCCCCGCAATGTCGGAGGGGAGGAGCGCTGTTATGGCATATCCCTGGCGCGCAGTATGGCGCATGCGCCCTGCCGCCGAAAACAAGTCGGACAACTGTACACGCTTCCTGATATCCGTACCTAAGAAACGGGTGCGTCATGCCGTCAACCGTGTACGCCTGCGCCGCCAGTGCCGCGAGGCTTACCGGCTCAGCCGCCATATGCTCGGTGAGAATATGCCTGCCGACGTAGCTTTCATTTATGTTGGCAACACTATCGAAGCACCCTACGAGGTGACTCTGCGCTCAGTCCACAAGATACTTAAACGCATGGCTGATGAGAATATCTAAGCTACTGTCCGGACTGCTTATTCTGCCGATACGCTTCTACCAGATGTCAATATCCCCAATGCTGCCGGCTTCATGCCGATATGCACCCACATGCAGCCAATATGCCATTGAAGCCCTCCGCAAGCACGGACCGATACGTGGCTCATGGCTTGCTATAAAACGGATTCTGCGTTGCCACCCATGGGGAGGTAGTGGCTACGACCCCGTTCCATGATCACGGATGTCCATACCCACAATCCGGATGCTGCGGATGCCATTCTCAATATCAACCCTGGCGATGACATTCCCCGTAACCGGCCATTTTCATGCGGAATCCATCCGTGGATGACCGACCGAGCTGACAATGACACTTTCACCCTACTCAGGCAGACACTGTCAAATCCGGGAGCTGTAGCAATAGGCGAAACCGGTATCGACCTTATGCGGGGCGCCCCCCGCGACATACAGACCGATATCTTCGTCCGGCATATCCGGCTGAGCGAATCACTCGGACTTCCGATAATAATCCACAGTATACGTTCATGGCAAGAGATTATCAACCTGCGCCGGCAGCTGAAAGCCACCCAGCCATGGATATTCCACGGATTCCGCCTCAAGCCCGAGGCAGCGCTCCGCCTAATAGAAGCAGGCGTAATACCCTCGTTTGGCATCAGATATAATCCCGAATCAATTAAAACGGCATACCCCGACCACTTCCTTCTTGAAACGGATGACTCCGCCGAAGGCTTGCCTGGTGTAACCCGGCATATAGCCGAAACCCTCGGAACCGACGCTGAGGAGGTAATCAGACAAGCGACAATCAACGCATCACGTATATTCAAAAACATCACATAAATATGACAGACAAAAAAGCTAAAAAAAATGCCAATACTCCCATAGTCAGGGCAGTATCATTTTTAGCTGTATTCCTGATACTCGCCTCGTTGGCGCTGGTAAAGGATGGAAAGATTTTCGGGTTCCAGCCCGGCGCTCCGGAAATCAACATTGCCGTCACCGAGGGAAACAGCACCGTAATCAACACCACTGAATTAGGAAAGGATATCAGCGGCTACGCAGGGCCTGTGCCGGTAGAAATCCACATCACCGGTTCACGCATCGACTCCGTACATCCGCTTCCCAATGATGAAACCCCTGGTTTTTTCAAACGTGTGCTTAAAAGCGGACTTGCCGAAAGCTGGAACGGACTTACACTTGAAGAAGCTGCCGCAAAGCAGGTTGACGGTGTTACAGGAGCAACATTTTCATCCAAAGCCCTGATAGCCAACGTGCAGTCAGGCATAGCCTACGCCATTGACTCTGACGTAGCTAAGAAAAGCTCCGGGACAGACATCACACTCAAAGCCATAGCGGTGCTTATTGTAATACTGGCCGGAGCCATCATCCCGCTGTTTACAAAGAATTCCAGATACCGGCTGGTACAGGAGCTGCTCAATGTCGCTGTACTCGGGTTCTGGGGAGGAACATTCATCGACTACGCCATGATGCTCGGCTTCTTTGCCTACGGCCCGGCCATGACTCTGGCCTCAATCACCGTACTTCTGCTGCTTATAACAGGCATAATCTACCCGATATTCCGCAAGCCCGGCCACTACTGTTCATGGATATGCCCCTTCGGCTCGCTCCAGGATCTTGCCGGCAAAGCATCGAAGAAGAAAATCAAGCTGAGCGCCCGCACTGTAAAAGCACTCGATTTATTCCGTGAAGCTCTATGGACCATCCTGCTCCTGCTGCTCTACATCGGCTGGGGAACCGAGTGGATTGACAACGAACTGTTTACCGCCTTCATAGTTGAAAGCGCTTCAATATATGTGATAGCCATAGGAGCTGCATTTGTAATCCTATCGCTCTTCATCCAGCGGCCTTTCTGCCGTTTCGTATGCCCCACAGGAACAATATTAAAAAAATCGTAATTATGAAAACATATCATTGGACCATCCTGCTGCTTGCCGCAGCATTGATAGCTGTATCTTACCGACTTGCAACCAACAGTAACAGCAACACTGAATCATCTGCCGGCGCTGAAAACACCGAAACCGGAAACGCAGCCATAGAGTGTATCATGACCCGAGCCAGCGTACGCCAGTATACCGACAAGGAAATATCTGACAGCGTGACGGAAAAGATTCTCCGTGCCGGAATGGCAGCCCCCACAGCCCGCAACAGCCAGCCCTGGGAATTTGTAGTGATAACCGAGCAGCCTCTCCGCGACTCGCTAAACGCAGCTCTTCCATACGCCAAGATGCTTGAATCGGCCAAATTAGCTATCGTAGTATGCGGAAATATGGACAAAGCTCTTGAAGGTGACGCCCGTGACAACTGGATTCTTGACTGCTCAGCAGCTTCAGAAAACATGCTCCTTGCCGCGCATGCCCTGGGAGTAGGAGGCGTATGGTGCGGCGTATATCCTTCGAAAGAACGTGCCGAAGGTATTACACGCGCACTGAATCTGCCCACCAACCTTATACCGCTCAACGTACTGTCATTTGGTTATCCCGAAAAGAAACCGGCAGTAAAGGACAAATGGGACACTACAAAAATCCACTACAACAAATTCTGAATCCCCGCCACATAACAATCAACAGAGGCCTGACTCGCGTCAGGCCTCTGTTAATTAACCAATTTTTTAACCTTAAATTTTAACCAATCAATACTTATGTGGAAACTGTTTTTGTCTTGAATTCTGGAATTATTATTTGAAGAGGGAGGTGAGAATCAACGGTAATCGGCGAAACGGGTCTGAAGCTCCTGACGTGCGAAGAAAATACGGCTCTTCACAGTGCCCAGGGGAAGATTCATCTTCTCGGCGATCTCGTTGTACTTGTAGCCGGCCACATGCATTGAGAAAGGCACGCGGTACTTCTCGG
>OFGR01000168.1_pt1 | contig 67937 bp, 56 predicted proteins | sample 1521811 | NCBI WGS metagenome assembly OFGR01 (sample SAMEA3504098, study PRJEB24116) | mouse gut metagenome | biome: mouse gut; feature: mouse-associated habitat; material: faeces | place: Denmark | collected 2011 | reverse complement strand
AATATAATATATATATGAAAGGACTTTTATTCATGTATCAGATAAATTTTAACAAACCAATTCATGTACATTTTATTGGCATAGGCGGCATCAGCATGTCCGGTCTTGCACAAATTCTGCTGGGTGCAGGCTTTTTGATCAGTGGTTCTGATGCTAAGAAATCACCGCTGACACAGCACCTTTCTGCTATGGGTGCCAAAATACGATATCCGCAGATGGCAAGCAACATCACTTCGGATATTGACCTTGTGGTATACACCGCCGCCATTTCAGAAGACAATCCGGAATTTGCCGCCGCAGTCCAGAACAATATTCCCATGATGACGCGCGCAGACCTGCTTGGACAAATTATGAAAAATTATACCATGCCGATTGCTGTCAGTGGCACTCATGGAAAGACAACTACCACCTCTATGATTTCTGAGGTGCTTTTGGCGGCTGATACTGATCCAACCTTATCCATTGGGGGCATCCTAAAATCTATCAATGGAAATATCCGCGTGGGAAAATCAGGCTATTTTGTGACAGAAGCATGTGAATACACCAATTCCTTTTTAAGCTTTTTTCCACGTATTAGCATTATTTTGAATATTGAAGAGGACCACATGGACTTTTTTAAAGACATCGAGGATATTCGGTGTTCTTTTCGGAAATTTGCCAGTATACTTCCAAATGATGGTTTCCTGATTATCAACAAAGCCATTGACAAAATAGACTTGTTTACACAAGGACTTGACTGCAATATCATCACCTTCGGGACAGACAAAAGCGCTGACTACAGCTACACAGACATTGTTTATGATGACTGCGGGCGCGTTTCTTATACCCTGTTAAAAAAAGGAGCGCACTGTGGCGTTGTTCATCTTGGTGTGACTGGAGAACACAATATCATCAATTCATTGTCAGTGATAGCATTGATGGATATTCTTCAGATTGATATGGATACTGTACTTCATGCACTCTCTGCATTTGAAGGAACCAAGAGACGGTTTGAAAAAAAAGGGGAGGTCGGCGGCGTCACAATTCTTGACGACTATGCCCATCATCCAACAGAAATCACCGCAACCTTAAAAGCCGCTGCGAAATATCCGCACAAGACACTGTGGTGTGTATTTCAGCCGCATACTTATACACGAACCAAAGCATTTTTGAATGATTTCGCTCATGCCCTCACACTTGCGGACAAAGTGGTACTGGCTGATATCTATGCCGCACGAGAAAAAAATACAATCGGTATCAGCTCGCTGGATCTCTTGCATGAAATCGAAAAATTAGGCCAGGAATGCTATTATTTCCGCACATTTGACGAAATAGAAAATTTTTTATTAAAAAATTGTATCAACGGTGATTTGTTGATAACTATGGGCGCTGGAGATGTCGTAAAAATCGGTGAAAGTATGCTTGGAATATAATTATCCACAGTATCCACATTTTTTTCGGTGCAAATCAGCCAAAAAGGTGTGGATATTTTTCATTTTCATCCACAGTATTCTCCATAAAAATTCACCTGTTATATTTGTGGCATCTCAAGGAATTGGAAGGATTGGCGCAAAAAACATCCACAGTATCCACAATATCCACAACAGCGGAGAACCCCCGTATTCACAAGGCGTTTCAAGGGGGCAGGGCTTGCTTTTTTCTTTTATTGTGCTACAATACTCTTACCTTACAGGTACCGGTATCTCCCATTCCGGATCTTACTAAGGAATTTATACCAGGACAGAAAAAATTCGTGCCGGTGTCAAAAGCGTCTTTGTGTGGAAATCATCAAGTCGCAGGCGGCTGGCAGTATGGAGGTTAATATGAATCGTGTCAATATCTATCGAAATGCTACCAGTAGTCAGACAAACATCTCTAATGTATTTATTGATGAATATATGGCAGATGCAAATGATGCCCAGCTTAAAATTTATCTTTTTCTGATTCGCATGATGAACGCTAATCTCCCAACAAGCGTTACGGATATTGCGGACAAGTTTAATTATACAGAAAAGGATGTGCTTAGAGCACTGATGTACTGGGAGTCAAGACAGCTCTTAGCGCTTGATTTTGACGCGTCCCATAATCTGTCTGGTATCCAGGTACTTTCCCTGGGAAAAACATATGAGGCTCCTCGTTCGATTCCTCGTATTACCCCGGTCTTGTCCTTTATAAGGCCGGCATCCATGCAGGCGGGCATGACTGCAAAGGCAATCACAACACAGCCAACTGTCGGCCAGACAATGGCAGCGGCTGGCAGCAGGCCCGCAAATGGAGAAACCAGCAGGCATTCCTATTCTTCTGATGATCTGAAAAACTTCAGAAACAGTGAAGATGTAGAACAATTGCTGATGGTTACAGAACAATATGTTGGGAGACAACTAACTAGAAATGATATGGAGACCATTCTATATTTTTATGATCAGCTTAACTTTTCTGCTGATTTGATTGATTATCTGGTGCAGCACTGTGTTGAACGCGGCAAAAAAGATTTCCGATATATGGAAAAAGTTGCTCTTGCATGGCATGAGCAGGGAATTGCTTCACCAAAAGAAGCGCAAAACGCGTCCCGCAAATATGATAAAAATGTGTACGCCATCATGAAATCACTCGGAAAAAACACCAATCCAGCTCCAAAGGAGCTTGAGTACATCAATAAATGGACAAAAGAATATGGATTTTTGTTGGATGTCATACAAGAAGCCTGTGACAAAACAGTGATGACTACAGACACCCATCGTTTTGCATATGCAGATGGCATTCTTACCAAATGGTATCAGGCCGGTGTGCATCACAAAACAGATATTCCTGCTGCTGATGCCGCATACAAGCGTACCAATGCCAAAAGCGATACCATTATTACAAAGAACAAATTTAATAATTTTGCCCGAAGCGCCTATGATTTTGATGAACTCGAACAGAGTATCCTGAGCAATTAGCTTCCAACTGTGAAAAGAAAGAGGTAATACCAAATGCCGCTTACAAACAGTCAATATGACTCTATTATGCGCTCCTATGAGGAAAAGCAGCGGATTGCAAGACACCGCCTTGAAGAACACATCAAAACCGTATACCAGACAATTCCGGCTTACGAAAAACTGGACAAGCTTGTAGCGTCCACTTCCATCGAACATGGCAGAAGGCTGCTTGGCGGCGACGCCCAGGCATTGTCCGACTTAAAACAGCGTTTGAAGGAGCTTTCCAAACAGAAAGCTTCTTTGTTGTGCCAAAATGGTTTTTCTGCTGATTATTTGTCTCCGGTATATGAATGTGCCCAGTGCAGCGACACTGGATATATTGACGGCAGAAAATGCAACTGTTTCCGCGAGGCAGAAATCAATATGATCTATGAGCAGTCCCATATCAAAAACCTATTGAAAACAGAAAATTTTTCTGCATTATCCTATGAATATTATGAAGGGGAGAATCTCGAAAAATTTACAAAAGCTGTACAAATATGCCAAAATTTTGTGAAAAGCTTTTATTTGGACTACCGCAACCTGTTTTTTTATGGTACAGTAGGTACGGGAAAGTCCTTTTTGTCGTGCTGTGTCGCCAAGGAACTTATGGATCAGGGAAATCTGGTTATCTATTTCAGCGCCGCCCGGCTTTTTGACGCACTATCCAAAAGCACTTTTGACAAGGACAATAATGAATCGCTAGTGGGCATCTCAGATGATATCTGCGATTGTGACCTGCTTATTATTGATGATCTTGGGACTGAGCTTACAAACTCTTTTGTTTCTTCCCAGCTTTTCTCATGTCTCAACAACCGGCATATGAGAAAAAAATCGACAATCATTACAACAAACCTGTCATTGGGCGAACTGCGGGATCGATACTCAGACAGAATCTTTTCCCGTATCACAAGCAACTATGATGTATGCAAGCTTACCGGACGTGACATACGCATGCAGAAAAAAACATTATCTTCAAACAAGCAGTAACTTTCAACCTAATTCACCTTAGAAAGCGGGGTTTTTTAATGCCAGTTCGTGAAGAAAAAAGAAATCTGAATTCGATACCTGTAGGTTCATTGGGCATCATCCCATTAAAAGGATGCCAGCAGCTTGCCGACAAAGTGGACGAATATCTTGTAAAATGGAGAGCCGAACGCGAAAGTGAGCACAAAGATTCTCTTGCATTCGCAGGATATCAGCGTAATTCTTATATTATTCAAACAAGAGTTCCGCGGTTTGGCACTGGTGAAGCAAAAGGCGAAATTTTGGAATCCGTGCGCGGTGACGATTTGTATTTACTGGTAGATGTCACAAATCACAGCCTTACGTACTCTTTGTGCGGCCACGAAAACCACATGTCTCCCGACGACCATTACCAGGATTTGAAACGAATCATTGCAGCCGTAGGCGGAAAGTCCAGACGCATCACAGTCATCATGCCTTTTCTGTATGAAAGCCGTCAGCACAAGAGAAATTCAAGAGAATCCCTTGACTGTGCTCTAGCGCTTCAGGAAATGGTACGCATGGGTGTGGATAACATTATCACCTTTGATGCGCACGATCCGCGTGTACAGAATGCAATTCCTCTCAATGGCTTTGAAACGGTATCACCTACTTATCAGTTTGTCAAAGGACTGCTGAATCATATCCCAGATCTCCAAATTGATACAGAGCATATGATGATTATCAGTCCAGATGAAGGCGGCATGAGCCGTGCAATCTACATGGCAAATGTAATGGGGCTTGATATGGGTATGTTTTATAAACGACGCGACTACACAAAAGTCGTAAATGGACGAAACCCTATTGTAGCCCACGAATTTCTTGGAAGCAGTGTAAAAGGAAAAGATGTTATCATTGTAGATGATATGATTTCTTCCGGAGAAAGTGTTCTTGAAGTGGCAACCTTCCTGAAACGAAGAAAAGCAAACCGTATTTTCGTAGCTTCTACATTTGGACTTTTTACAGGAGGTCTCGAAAAATTTGATGAAGCATACAAAAAGGGACTTATCTGCAGAGTACTCACTACCAATCTGATTTATCAACAGCCTGAGCTGCTTCAAAAAGAATGGTATATCAGTTGTGATATGAGCAAGTATATCGCATATATTATTGATACGCTCAATCATGATTCTTCCATTAGCGATCTGCTCAATCCTAATGATAGAATTCATACAATTATCGGACGATATAATAATGGAGAATTGGCATAAAGCCAATTCTCCATTATTATATCACTTGAGCACACCAGCGCTCAATTTATTTTCCATATCCATTTGGATTGTTTGACTGCCATCTCCAACTGTCTGCGCACATATCTTTAATGTCATACTGCGCTTCCCAATCAAGCTCTTTTTTTGCCTTTGACGCATCTGCATAGCATGTTGCGATATCTCCAGCACGTCTTGGTTTTATTTCGTATGGAATTTTTACGCCAGTCGCTTCTTCAAAATTCTTCACGATATCCAATACACTGTACCCAGTGCCTGTACCAAGATTGTAGATGCAAAGTCCAGCTTTCTCTTCAATCTTCTTGAGTGCTTTTACATGTCCAATTGCAAGATCCACTACATGAATATAATCTCTTACCCCTGTTCCATCATGTGTATCATAATCATTGCCAAACACACCCAGTTTTTCAAGCTTCCCTACTGCTACCTGTGTAATATACGGCATCAAGTTATTGGGGATACCATTGGGATTCTCACCCATCGTTCCGCTCTGATGTGCGCCAATCGGATTGAAGTAGCGCAAAAGAATTACATTCCACTCTGGATCTGCTTTCTGCATATCGGATAAAATCTGCTCAAGCATAGACTTTGTCCATCCATAGGGATTGGTACACTGTCCTTTGGGGCATTCCTCTGTGATTGGAATAAATGCCGGATCGCCATATACAGTAGCTGATGAGGAGAAGATAATGTTCCTGCAATCATGCTTTCTCATAACATCTACCAGCGTCAATGTTCCTGCAATGTTGTTGTTGTAATATTCCCAGGGTTTCGCAACAGACTCTCCTACTGCCTTCAGCCCTGCAAAATGAATACAAGACTCAATATTTTCTTTATCAAAAATTTTTTCGAGCGCATCGCGGTCAAGAATATCTGCCTTATAAAATGTAACTGGTTTTCCTGTTATTTTCTCCACACGCTGTAAAGCCTTCGCACTTGAATTTGATAAATTATCAATAACGACAACATCATATCCTGCATTCTGAAGCTCTACTACTGTGTGACTGCCAATAAAACCAGCACCACCTGTAACTAAAATTGCCATATCGTACACCTCCGTTTTATTTTGAATATCCCCGGAATAAAATTCAATGCAGCACATAACCTCTTATCTGCAAACACTCCGGGAGTATCTTTGACTTGAAAGTAACCATGTCCTTTCTATATAATGATATCGCTTTTACCCAAAGAAAACAATAGCAGAATTGGTAAAATTTACAATAACCGTGTTACGATTATTACGGTTCCATTCTTTTTTGACGGTCAAATGCCATCATATAACACACTTTTATTTAATATAAAAGCCTGCAAGCTTGAGTTCCTCGTCAAATGTTATCGTATAGAACACACTCACATTTTCGTAAGAAACTTGTACCTGAACCATCGCATATTTTTTTCCATCTTGTACTGCCTCTGCGGTATCCATTTCATCAAAAGAAACCAGTTCCCCAAAATCTTCTGAAACTTGCGTTTTCATATATTGAAGCGTTGCCGCGTTGATGACAGTTTTCATGTTTTCATCCATACGTTCTGTCACCGAATGAAAATTATCCTCACTATAAAACCTGATAATCTCTTCTGCCTGCGCTCTCACCTGCGTTTCATCAAACACAGAACTTTCTCCAATGTCGCTGAATTTTGGCAGTTTCCAGTAAGCAGCAATTGCGATTATCAGAAGAAACGACAGGATAATTCCCCAGACCTTCCAGGTCTTTTCACGTTTTGCAGCCTTTTTCTCTTCCTTATCAAACTGGTCATTATAATGATTGGCAAAATCCCATGGTATCCCCATACGTCCAAGCACCTCATCAAGACTTTGCCCTTTTCCTACTGCACTGTTTATCTCTTCTAAAAGCTGTTTTTTAATTTCTCTCTTTTTTGCCGTCCTGCATTTTAAAAGTTTTCCAACTTCTCTCACGTACTTTTCTGCTGTCATCTCTTTTCCTCCAATTTCCGGCTGGACAATTAGTTCTGCCGTATCACACCACAGCCAATCTTTTCTCCTGCGTTTCCAGAAGGCTGACTCATAAAATCATCTGGCATTTTATGAATAATAATACTTCTGCCTATGATATCCTTTATCATAAAGCGTTTGTCATAAAATGCAAGCCATGCATAGCCTTGATTGCCCATCAAAGGTATCAGGTCGCCTGCATGTTGAGGGTGCTGCTCATTTGTAGGATTATAGTGATCGCCTGTCTTGTCAAAAGGCATTGTACAATCTCCTTTTTCATGAATATGCATCGCATAAAAATCAGATGAAAATTGTGTTGCAATATTGGGAAGTCCAAATATTTCTGCCTCGATCAGAACCCCCGAATAAGGCGTATCAAAAAACTTAACAATTCCGCTTAATTGTGGATTCTGCGCATTTCCTCTCATCCATGCCAACGCTTGGGGATTTTTATTTCTGAGTGTATCTGTAAATATCATTCCTGGGGTAATATCTTCCATAACAGCAAAACCTCTGTTATATTTTTACTATATCTTATGCCAGAATCTTCTATCTGTTTCTGAGAGAATCAGATATCTTTCTTCCTGCACATTACAAAACCCCTGTATTGCTCATAGATTATTCCTACACATAAAACTGTGCACAAAAGGCCCCGGAAACAAATTGTTCCAGGACCTTCTCTTATGCATAATGTTACATTAGCAATAACAGTTCAGCTTGTGGCTTCCTGTTACATTAGCATACACCCTGAGCAAGCATTGCATTGACTACTTTCTCAAAGCCTGCAATGTTTGCACCTGCCACATAGTTTCCTTCCATGCCATATCTCTTAGCAGCATCATCTATATTATGATAAATATTAATCATAATATTCTGTAACTTTGCATCAACTTCTTCAAAAGTCCAGCTTAAGCGCTCGCTGTTCTGAGACATTTCCAATGCAGATGTCGCAACACCGCCCGCATTGGCAGCTTTTCCGCCAACAAACCATACACCATTATTTTGTAAATATTCTGTCGCATCAATTGTTGTAGGCATGTTTGCACCTTCACAAACACACTTACAGCCATTTTCTACTAACTGTTTTGCATCATCTATGATCAATTCATTCTGTGTTGCACAAGGAAGCGCTATATCACACTTAATCTGCCATACACCACGGCCGTCATGATACTCCGCACTTGGTCTTGCTGCCGCATACTCTGTAAGTCTTGCTCTCTTAACCTCTTTCACTTCTTTGAGAAGCGCTACATCAATTCCTTCTGGATCATAAATCCAGCCTGTAGAATCTGAACAGGTAACAACCTTTGCTCCCATCTGCTGTGCTTTCTGAATTGCATAGATTGCAACATTTCCTGCACCAGAAACCACAATTGTCTTTCCTTCCATGGATTCACCATGGCATTTCATCAGCTCCTGTGTCAGATAGAGCAGTCCATAACCGGTTGCCTCTGTACGTGCCAAAGAACCGCCATAAGTAAGACCTTTTCCTGTCAGAACGCCTTCAAACATACCTCTGATTCTCTTGTATTGTCCAAACATAAAGCCAATTTCTCTTGCACCTGTTCCTATATCACCGGCTGGAACATCTACATCTGCGCCAATATATTTAGAAAGCTCTGTCATAAAGCTCTGGCAGAACGCCATAATCTCTCTGTCTGATTTGCCCTTTGGATCGAAATCAGAACCGCCTTTGCCGCCGCCAATTGGAAGACCAGTCAGAGAATTCTTGAAAATCTGCTCAAAACCTAAAAACTTGATAATGCTTAAATTAACGGATGGGTGCAGACGCAATCCTCCCTTGTAAGGTCCAATCGCATTGTTAAACTGTACACGAAGTCCTCTGTTTACCTGTACCTGTCCCTTATCGTCTACCCATGGCACACGAAACAGAATCTGACGGTCAGGCTCTGTGATTCTCTCCAAAACAGCATTCTTTTTATATAATTCTTCATTTGCTTCCACAACAGGTCTCAAAGAATTGAGCACCTCTGTCACCGCCTGAATAAATTCTGGCTCTCCTGCATTTTTTTTCTTTACAAGTTCCAATACCTCATCAACATATGACATTTTTCTAATCCTCCTCATTTTAAGTTCCGCGCTCACTGAAATACTGTGCGCTGCTTTTAGTTCCGCGCTCATTCTTGCAAGCACTCGCAATTTCATTGAATCCGTTTCAGCATTATAGTCTACTAAACTCAGCAAATCCATTATAAGGTAATTTTTTTGTCAGTACAACAAAAAAATTCTTGAACAATTTAATTTTGTGCAATTTTTACAAAATCTGCGAGAGCGTGTCTCAAAAATGCTTTCTGTCAGATTCTAGGGCAGCTTGTACCGCTCCAAATACTCACGGCAAGTCTTGTCAAATATGCTTCCTTCGCCTTTTTCGAGGCTGCCCACATACTCATGCGCATGTGCATCATCCTCATAAAGCTGCATAATATTGATGGCCAGATTGGAACAATGGTCGGCAATCCGCTCGTAATTATTGGTGATATCTGAGAGAACAAAACCAAGCTCCGCGGTACATTTTCCTTTTCTAAGCCGTTTGGTATGACGTTTTTTCATTTCTTTTTGGAGGATATCAATCGCTTCCTCAAAAGGCTCTACCATCTTTGCCGCATCGCCGTCCTCTGTCTTAAATATGTTCACAGACTGATCCACAATATCAATTACTGCCGCCGAAAAAATTCTAAGCTCCTCTGTCGCTTTTGCAGAAAATCCTTGTCCTTTTTTGTTCATTTCTTTGGCACAGTCTGCAATATTCATTGCATGGTCAGAAATACGCTCTAAATCGCCGACACTGTGAAGAAGCATACCAAGTTTTCTTGAATCCTGTTCTGTTAAATTTCTACTCGAAAGTTTGACAAGATAGTCACTGATTTCGTCTTCATAACGGTCTAATAAATTCTCCTTTCGCTCCACTTCTTTTACAATCTTTTTGTCATATTCAAAGAGGCTTCGCATCGCGTCATCGACAGATTCTTTTGTGAGGTCCGCCATTTTCACGACATAAGAATACGTCTGTTCTATCGCAAACGAAGGCGTACTCAAGAACCGCTCGTCCATTCTGGCAAAAACAGCATTCTCCGCTGCCTGACGCTCCTCTTCCTCATCTGTTTTGACCAAAACAAAGGACAATGTTTCAAGCTGATTTGAAAAGGGAAGCAACACCAATGTTGCAAGAATATTGAATCCTGTGTGCACCACCGCTATCCCCGCGCCGTCTGCCGCCTGCGTCATAAAATCAAAAGAAAAGATGGCATTGGACAAATAAAATACGGATGCAAAGATGCCCGTTCCAATGATATTAAACAGCAGATGAATCACTGCTGCACGCTTTGCATTTCTGCCTGCTCCAACGCCTGACATCATGGCAGTAACACAAGTACCAATATTCTGCCCCAAAATAATTGGAACTGCTGCTGCATACGTAACGGTTCCCGTTGTGCATAATGCCTGCAAAATACCCACTGACGCAGACGATGACTGTATTATCGCCGTCAATATCATACCTGCAAGCAGTCCTAAAATAGGATTGGTAAACATGGTAAAAAGCCCTGTAAACTGCGGAATTTCACTCAATGGTTTCATGGCGGAGGACATCATATCCATACCATACATCAATATGGCAAATCCCACAAAAATAATGCCGAGGTCGCGTTTTTTACTATTTTTTAAAAACATGATAAAAATCACGCCAATCATTGCCAAAACAGGGGAAAACGATGTAGGTTTGACAAGTTTCAAGAGAAGATTATCACTCTCAATGCCGGTCAGACTCAACAGCCAAGATGTAATCGTGGTTCCCACATTTGCACCCATAATAATTCCAACAGCCTGTGACAGCTTCATAATACCCGAATTTACAAATCCAATTACCATAACGGTGGCGGCGGATGAAGATTGTATCACCGCTGTAACCCCTGCTCCCAACAGCACCGCTTTTATCTTGTTATTCGTCAGGCTCTCAAGAATTTTCTCAAGGCGACCACCAGAAATCTTTTCCAATCCTTCGCTTAGCATATGCATGCCATACAAAAACAGCGCCAGACCTCCAATCATTCCGAGTAAATCAAATAGGCTCATATTGTTCTCCTTTAATACCATAATAAATTAAACAAACGGATGCATTTTGCTTCATACTTTTTGTCGTTTGTTCTACCTTTACCATAGTATCATGCCAGCGCAAAATGTATATACAATTTTTTAAAAAGATACAAAAAATTTTCAGAAAACTTAAAACAACTGAGAAAGGACATCATTTTCTGCCGCATTTTTTATCCGCACTGCAATATTATCGATTGCATTTTCCAGATATGCAGTTATCCTGCTGCTGTTTTGACAATATTTCTGCACAAATGCACGTGTTTCCTCCTTCAATTGATTTTTCACGTCCTCTTGGCTCTGTTCTGAAACCATCTTTTGGATCTGCGCATAATCCAGTACATCAAAATCACGCTCCACAAATGGCTTCTTTGCCAGCAAATGTCCTGCAGCAGACATCAAAACAATCTCGCAAAGATTCTCTATCAAATCCTGATGCATTGGATTGTATCGCTGCAGTGCATGTATCACATACGCCTCTGGAAACATTGACAAAAATTCCTGTTCCAAACCTACACATCTAATAAACGCATCTATTTTGTCTATTCCTGAATATTGGGTCAAATCTTCCAGTACTGGATAGTCCAGTGTAATAATTGTATTCTGTGGGTCAAACTTGATATCATACCATTGAAAGAACTCCGGAATTGCCTTTACAAAAGTATCCTGCAAACAATGATTTCCATAACATTGAAAGTTTGGAAGCATTTCATTATAACACTGCAATGCTGTCTGTACTTTACTTTCTACCAAGCCAACGCCTGTTTGATATGCCTGTCGCGCTTCTACTTTCTCTATCGTTTTTAATGCATTGCGTCCTGACAAATGTTCTGTCTCATGAATACAGTACAATACAGCTCCCATTAATTGTTCTGCCTTTTCATATGTAACAGATGTACTTTCAAAAGAAGTATACTGATCCACCAACCTGCTCACAATCGGGAGCAATTCTTCCATTTTATAATCCATTTACGACTACCTCCAACAAAGTTCCTGCAATGTCTGCAGATACAAGTCATAATCCCATCTTTGCACTTCATCAAATTCCGCATATTCCCCATATCCTTGTGTTGCCTGGTATCCTCTGTAGCCAGCCCTGACTGCCTGTGAAAATATATTCAGACAGGTCCCTTCCAAATAGTCCAAATCGCCAAAACATACTTCTTCAAACTGCTGCTTCATAAAATGCAGCAATTCATCATCTGAGATTTCATCCTGCATTTCATTTTTATATAGAAAGAATATTTCCTGAAGCCGAATAATAGTTTCCACATAGTCACTTTGGCTGATAAAGTCTGAATCACAAAATTCATAAATTATTTTTGGTGTTATTCCAGCACCAAATTCTACTCTTTTTTGTTCGCGCAAAGCAGTTCTTCGTTCTGTCACTATCAATTCCGCTTCCTGCTCTGTCAATGTAAGTCCGTACTTTGCTGTTGTCTGATTCATGTCAATTACACTTGTTAGCTGGTTTTGCTGTTGTAATAAAATCATCCAATCTTTCTCCAAGAATAGTCCCTCCTATTTTTAGTTGCTGCGATGCTCTCAAATCGCCCCATATTGTTGCAGCTTTTGTGCTACAATCAGATAGGCGTAAACAGTGACGTATTCTGAGTTACTTTTCACACCCGCGCCATGCACTTGCTGCATGGCGTCGGAGCAAGCGCCAAAATGCGTGCTTTTTAGCATTTTGTGTGCATCAATTGTTGCAATTCACACCGAAATCGTTGTAAGTATATGTGAAATCTGGCGTAAGTGTGAATTGTAACTATTCTGATTATAGCAGCAATGTCATATCAGAAACAGTCTTGAGATAAGATCATTTTTATGATATAATGTTTACAGCAGGAAGGAAACTAATACTTATTCTTTATGCACACAATCCTTTGATATAATTGACTGCAAAAACAACCAGCGAGAACACTGCGCAGCCAATGAACAGCGCAGAAAGACTTATATAATTTAATAACACTCCAGACAGGCTCGAAAACAGAGGGACAATACAGAGCGCAAACATACTAGAAATGGCTGATACTCGCGCTAAATAATCCTGTTCTATCTCATCAAAAAATATGATCTGCACTACAAAATTCGCCATCGTCAATCCAATCCCCAGCATTGCCATTCCAAGCGCAAGACCTATGTATACAATCCATGTATTTTGTCCCGCCAATACCACCATCACAAAATAAGCAGCACTAATCAGGATACCGCCTCCCAAAAGCGATACTCTGTTTCCAAGTTTTTCCTTAATACTTGGCATAACAATGGCACTGACTGCCATAGAAAGCGATGCGCTGATTCCCATTATAGAAAGCATGATTTCTGAGCCATGAAGAATATCCTCCACATAGGGTACTTGGAACACATTTACAGGGATAAATACAATATTGATTATGCATGTAAAAATACAAATTCCCAATACCTTGCTATGGGCCTTTACATAAACAAAACCACCCTTTACTTCATCAATACTTCCTTTAAAAGACATCTTACTGCTCTCTTTTTTGTCCACCTTTATGAGACTGACACAGAAACCGCAAACAAGAAAGGTTGCTGCGTTAAAAAATAATGCACCTTGTAACCCCAAAAAGGCAATAATTGCTGGGGCCACAGCAAGACCAAGCAGCTCTGTTACTCTTGTGACAGATGTTTTCAGTGCAATTCCATCATCTCTTAAATCTTCGCTGATAATTTTAGGGAAAATGCTTGTAGAGGCAGGCGCACGAAAAGCTTCAAAAGAAGAATTTAAAAATGTAATAACGTACAAATGCCAGCTTTGCAGTATTCCAAGCAGGAAAAGAATCGCCGTCAGCAGGGCACAAAGTCCTCGCCCATAATCGCACAGTACCATTATCCGTTTTTCATCTCTGTGCGTGGAAACTACGCCAGAAACAATTCCAAAAATCAGATTTGGCAGACCATTGACGGCAAAAAGTGTAGCCACCAAAAGCGTCGATCCTGTGATATGATACACCAAAATGGCAAATGCAATGGTATCCACACCATCCCCAAGCCTTGACAGCGCGGCGCCCACTAATTCTTTTAAATAATTTCCCTCATACCATAACTTTGCATATTTTTTTAATATATTGTTCATACTATACTCCTTTATGCACACTTTTCAATCTCCAGAAGGAGCTTATACACATTCTCAGCCATTTCATTATAATTCAAATTTGAAATTCCCATCATTTCATAAAATCGATAGATACTTTTTTCTTCGTGTGCATTTTTTAGAAAAGCTTTCAAATTTACCTCAATACGATTATCCTCCTCGATTCTCCTTCCTAAGTCAAATCCCAACAGCAATGCTTCAGGATACAAATACACACGACGTTTCATTGTAACCATTTCTACATTCATAAACATATTATATTTGCTATACTGATCATTTTTCAACATAATATCGCCAAAAATTTTTTATTAATCTCTTTTCGCACCTTTAAAATATTTTCACAGGATATATTCTCTAAACACATCACACCTTCTTCATATAAATCCAATGAATACATACCTATAGCAATACTATAAATTCTGTTTTGAATTGTCTGGCCAAATTTAGATAGCAATTGCTCTTTACATAACATTTTAATCAGTCGATATTCTGTCATTAAACTAAATGTTTCTTGTGTAATTTCATCTACTGTGACAACATCTTTTGTTAAAAAACTATTATAATATCCATGACCTATTTCATGAGCAATATTAAAGATATCCTGCCAGTTCCTGTCCTTTGCAACAATAATATCAGAAGTACCATATCTTGGATTCATAATAGTTACTGAATTTTCACCTTTTTCTATTACATGAAGAAAATTATGTTCATAACAATAATCAATAAAACCAGAATAGTCCAAATATTCATTGTATAAATCCATCTTTTTGATCAAGGCAATTTCCTTTCTTTCTGAAAGAAAATAACCTTCATTAGAAAAAGGTTTATACTTTAAAAAATCCATTGTATCCTTGTACATGAACTTTGCAATTTTTCCAGATAAACTTAATAATGCAGCATTTAAATCGCTATTATTTTCCCAATTTTCTTTATACGCAGCATAATAATTTTCTTTTTTTCGCTTTAACAATGTAATTGCCATATCAATAATATTTTCTTGCTGCTTTATACATTTTAGAAAATATTCTTCTTTTACATTGGTATGTAAAGCAATATCACTAAACTCCAACAACGATACCCTTTTACCTTCATATTCCATTGTAAAGCTGTTAATAAATTCTAAATATTTATCTGCAACATCTTCAGACTCCTCAAAAAAGTCAACGCCATTTTCTAGCGAAAAGTTTTCAATCTCTTCTATTTGTGCACTGTCACCTTGAAGAAATCGAACATATTTAAGTAAAATATATGGAAATACAATATTATCCCGTTTGTATTCATCTATCGTGTTTCCATTCAAAAAAGTTAAGTTTTCAAGGAGTACTTTATGACTTAATTCAGGCTGTAAAAAATCATATTCAAGAGAAGTGCATTTCATATCAAATTGTATATATATTTTTTGAAGCCAAAGCCGAATCATTAAAAAAGCAGCGATATCGCCTAATAACCCTATCCCAGAATTATCTGTTATCATCTCTGATAAACTATGCTCAAATTCAAGTTCTTCGTGAATCACCTCTTCATTTAATTCATACGCTTTTATCATACTTAACATATAACCAGAAATATATGCTGGCACATTTCTCTCTCTCAAATATCCCAAAATACTTTTTGTCAAACTGCTGGTGTGCCCATCAAAACAACAAAAAACAACAGTTGGCAATTTTTCATTTACTATTCTTTCCAAATCAGAACAAGAATTTATTCTTATCTGGTAGGTATTTATTAAACATTCACTGTCAATTGCTCTCATTCGTTCAGATAATATATCAACCTTGGGTTTCCCTATATCAGACTGATAATAGTTTCTTTGATGACTTATGTTTCTCTGCTCAACCAAATCTCCATCCACAAATACAAATCTACATACTCCAAGCTGCTGCAATCCCACTGCAACAGCAGTCCCTACGGTTCCTACTCCAATAATGAGTGCTGTTTCTTTTTCTATTTTTCTTATAGCATCTCCATTGTCTTGTGTCCTAATATAATTATTCAAAAAATTTGCTGCACGTATATTTTTAGTGTATTGACAAGTTTCATACACCATTCCATTTTCTATAAGAAACTGGTTCATTTCATCAAATTCTGTTTTGTCAATATTATTCTTTTTCTTCCATTCTTCTATCAGGTTTTCATTCTTACTATCCGCTAATAGATTGAGATAACTCCAAATTTTTGTAAAGTCATCAACCTCAATAATTAGGTCTTTGTCTAGACTGTCAATATTGTGAAATGATATCTCCTTTTGTTTCGGTTTACCTATAAAACAAAGATGTTTTTTTAAGAACATATTTCTTCTCCTCTCTTATCTCTCTTATTTTCCTATTTGATATTAATATCTTAATTTTCACTATACTGCAATGATTACAGAAAAAACATAGCGTATCTGGTTATATTATTACAGTTTCAATACTGCATATTTTAATTAAGCCAATATGTTTTTATACATATAAATGAAAGCGATACAATAACCTACAACAGGAATTTCACAACCTGAAATTAGCCCAAGCCTTATCTTGCTAAGCATGAAATAAAGTGCTATACTGTTATTATATTGTAAAAAACAGGAGATGATATGATTGCAAGAAATAACATTGGGTGAAATGTTGGAAAACAGCAGAATAGAGAAAGGCATTTCAAAATTGCAGTTATGCGATGGCATCTGTAGTGTCATGGCCCTTGGACGCTATGAAAAAGACGAACGAATCCCTGATAAATTTGTTATTGACTGCCTTCTGGAACGACTGGATAAAAATCCGGAAAAACTTGAATTTATTGATTCTGATGATGAATTCTCTTTAAGGTTATATCGGGACGAGATTGAATCTGCTATTGAAAAAGGAATATTTTCCAAAGCAGAGGAACTTTTGGAAAACTACAAAAACGAGATTAAGACAGCTTCCCATCTTCATCATCAGTATATTGCTATGAAATCGGGGGAAATTTTAGCAAAACAAAAACAATATCAACAAGCTTTAACCCATTTAGAAAAGGCTTTGACATATACCAATAGAGCCAGCATTTTAAAAAGCGGTATCGAAAATATGCTTCTTTCCTATACAGAAATAGAGATCTTATATCAAATAGCATCCATCCATTACTTTTTATCCAATGACGAAATTTCCAATATGTTATTTTTATCTTTAGAGAACTTCTTGAATGGATTAAGTGAATACAACGAAAAGAAGATTTATTTTTTTCCAAATGTATTGTATTATAGAGGCGTCATAGAAAAAGAACACTTTAACTATGGTGCCGCATATGATTATTTATGTAAGGCAGAACAAATTTTACGAAATGAATACCGCTTTGATGGGCTTCTGAACATCATGAAAAGCAGAATCGATGTGGAAAAGCAAATCAAGTCTCCATCACTAGACACCGAAAATGAAGAAAGCATGGTTCTGGCACTGGAAATGGCAGCAATGTGCAATGAGGAAGGCCTACTGACACAAGAAGGGGTAAAATTATGGGAGAATACAGCAAATCAGCAATTATAAAGTATAACCGGCAATATCTTCGGATAACACAAGAGGCGCTTGCAGAAAATATCTGTGATGTGGTTACTCTTGCAAGATATGAAAGTGGAAAATTAAAACCCTCCGACAAAAACTTTGCACAATTAATGCACAAAATGGGGATTTCCGGTGAAACATATACGATTCCTATGCAGTATGGTTCCGCAAATCAGGAACAAGCGTTAAAGGAAATTATGAATCAATTGGAACGATATGCTTTTGAGGATGTTGAAAATGCGCTGAATCGGCTCAAAGCGGAAATTAATTATTCGCCCCAGTATCCTGAAAACAAACAATGCGTACAACGAATAGAACTGATTCTGGCTTTTCATAAAAAAGAAATTTCGGAGGAAAAATATATTGAGGGCCTGAAAGAAGCGCTTTTACTCACATTTAAAGAGTACAATGAAACTCATTTCCCAATACATCGAATTTTTTCAGATAATGAAATCCAAATCATAAATAATATTGCGACACAATATGGCGAATCCGGCCATACAGAGCTGGCGTTTCGGTTATTTGAAAATCTGGAAGAATATTTCAGGCAGGATATTGTGATTAAAGATTATAAACCCCGATATCTGGTTTTAATTAATTATTCTTGTAGGCTGGGATTGTCAGGGCGGTATGACGAAAGTATGCAAATCAGCAAATGCGCAATCCAATGGCTTCATAAATATCATAAAAGTAATTGTTTATACAATTTTTATTATAATATAGGCTGGTGTATCAAGAAAAAAATTGATGCGCAAAAAGCTAGCCGGAATCTGCTTTCAACAGCAAAAGCTTATGTTTGGATGGCCTGCCAGTTATGCAAAATATATCATGAAAATCCCAGAAATTATGTGATCATGAAAAACTTTTATGAAAATTTTTAGTTCTACACACCCCTCTCTGTATTGCAGCATATGGATATTGGATTTGTTTGTGGTTTAGAATCGTTATAATCATCACGAATTACATAGTTATTACTGGTAAGTGCAACTATCAATACAATTATTAGCGCACAACAAAATTTTTTCATACAAGTCCTCCTTCTTTTTATTTATATCAACTGAATATACCATACGAAATTAATAAAAAACATAACGTAATTGGTTGCATACCATTTAACCAGATACGCTATGTTTTTTATACAATCTATACTGTATTATATAAATCAAGATATTAATATCAAATAAACAAAGGAGGACATGTATATGAGAATCAAAAGAGTTATTTCTAAACTTTTCCACATTTGCTCAACAGGTTGCTAATCATATAGCTAATAAAAATAAGAATGGGGACAACTCCATTCTTATTTTTATTACAGGCATATGAATATATTTATTTTTACCCAATCATGCCCAAAAGGGCTTTTGATCTTTATGTGTAAAGTTTTTCATTTGTTCATGAAATGCAGAAATTTTATCTTCATAATAAAGATAATGTGTCTTTGTAATTTTTGCATCTTCATACACCTGTTCCAAAAGCTTCTCAAGTTCCTTTAAGTTTTCCTGTGCAGCATCTTTATAATTGTTTGACATATTCATTTCAATGCGCTGAATCACTTCATCTAATTGTTTGCAGTACTTATTTTTCCCTAATTTTTGTAACATTCTAAACATTTTTGTTCTTCCTTTCGCATTAAAAAATGGATACCATAAGCCATTTTGCTGCAAAATCTTGTGTTTGGAACCTCATATTTTTATTTTAATTCCTTAATGCATCAAGAAATTAGCTGTATATCCTTATTTTTCCCGAAGCTGAAATTTCTGAACAGAAACTTTCAAGTTCTCTGCCTGCCCATATAGCGCTTCTGCTGAGGATGCGGACTTCTCGGCCATTGCTGCATTTGTCTGGACAACATCAGAAATCTGGCTCATTCCCTGTGTGAGCTGGTGCAATGCCTGTACTTGCTGCTGTGCAGAATCTGCTATTTTTTCAACAAGTCTTGCCGAATTATGTGCGCTGGACAAACTCTCTGAAAGCGCCTGTGTGGTATCTGTTGACAAATCTGTACCTTGTTGAACTAACCGCATTGAATTTTCAATTAATTTGGTAATATCCTGTGCTGCGATAGAACTTTTGTTTGCAAGACTTCTCACCTCTTCTGCAACCACGGCAAAACCTTTGCCCGCCTCACCCGCACGCGATGCCTCCACTGCTGCATTCAGTGCAAGGATATTGGTCTGAAAAGAAATATCCTCAATTGTCTTAATAATTCCGCCAATTTGATAAGAAGCACTTGAAATGTCATTCATAGCAGTTGTTAGGGCACCCATTTTTTCACTGCATGCTTCAAGCTGCATCGTTGATTCCAAGGTACATCTCTGGGCCTCATCTGCACCTGCAGAAGCATGGTCTACCTGTGTTGACAACTCTTGTATGCTGGAAGAGAGCTGCTCCACAGCGGACGCCTGCTTGATTGCTCCATTAGAAAGAACTTGTGCATCCGAAGTCATCTGCTCGGATTGTTTGGATACATGCCTTGCTGCCACACTGATTTGAGAAAGCGCATCATTCAAGGCATCCAAAATCTGGCGCATTGCATTTTGAATTGGCAAAAATTCACCCCGATATCCGCCGTCAACTACCAAATCCATTTTACCTTGTGCCATCTGTGACAATTGCGTGTTCAAATCACTGATGTATTTTTTGAGTTCCCTTTTGGTTTCATGTATGGATTCTACCAGCATCCCAATCTCAGAAGTATTTGATTCCAATGGAAAGTTTGCAGAAAGATTTCCTTGTGAAATTTCTCTCATCTGATCTCTTATCACAACCACTGGCCGCAATACTCTTAATCTGATAAAAACCATATTCAAAATCTGCATCACAGCAACCACCGCCAATGCCACAAGCATGTTTGTCTTAATTTGTTCAACTTTCTCCCTCAAAACACTGACTGTCTGTGATGTCCGGTTATCAAGCTGTGTCAAAAACGATTCCTTGAGCGCATTAATCTGCGCGATCGATGTACTGTAATCTTCGCCATACACATAACTCACTGCTTCCCGGCTCTTTCCTGCAAAGACATCATTCATTGCTTCCCCCTCCAGAGGAACAAGGGTATTGGAAACTGTAGACATTTCATCAATCATTGCCTGCTCTTCGCCCGTAATACCGATTCTTTGCATTTCAGACACTCCTATATCACGGTTTTTTAGGTTATCCACCTCATTCCAATAATTGTCATAGTGTTCTCTCAAGCCAGTGGCTGCAAATGCGCGCACCTCATTGGTAAGGTACGCTGACCCATTCATAAATCGGTTTGCATTATACGTCAGTGCAAACCGATCCTCATTTGCTTTCTGCAACTGATTCTCCAACTCTCCATACTTGGTCAAAGATATCATTAAGAACAATAATGATAGAATGGAAATTCCATTCAAAATAAATGATAAAACAGATTGACTAATCGATTTTTTCACTTTTGTGCTCCTTTCAACATCTCACAAAGTCACCAAGATTATCTTCCCTCTCTGTGAACCTCTGCTTTATTTATTTCATACAGTATAACATGAAATAAAACAGACTAAAAGAGATTCTAACACATTCTTTTGAAAAAACTCTTGCTTTTTAATGCATTTCATGGTATTTTTAAGATAATAAAGTGATAAACATAATATTTTCAGAATATTCAAGCAGTTAATATGTCGTAAATGCCCAATTTAAAGGATTTGTTTGAATAATTAGCTCAAAAATGTGTTCAAAATCGAGTTGACATAAGCTTCGATATTCTCTGTATATTATCAGAAAACAATACAAATTTTTATGAAAGAAGGGAGGGGCAGATATGCCGGTTTCTTTTACCACTTTACAAATTTACGATCAATATCTGACGACATACCGCAATAAAAGCAATCAGGAAGGATATCGTACAAAAAACAACAAGCGCAGCCTTCGCTATGCAATGCATGATCCAAGTGAGCTGAAAAATGTATACAGCAGTATACAGTGGAAAAATCGCTTTGCTCCGCTTTACCTCAACGAACCATCTCCCCGGTCAATCGCATTTGCGGTACACCTGAAAGAAAGCGCTAACAATCTAAAACAGACTATCGGTGCACTTAGTGACGATGGCGATATGTTTTCAATGAAATCTGCTTACAGTGACAACGAAGCACTTGCGAGTGTAGAATATGAGTCAGAGGATGCAGATGGAAATATTCCATCTGATTTTGTTCTTGAGGTTGAAAATTTTGCATCTCCTCAGATCAACACCAGCAAATATATGACAGCAAACCAGGCTATCACACTCAAACCAGACAGTTATTCGTTTGACATTATCACAAACAAGCTTCACTATGAACTGCAGTTTAATGTAAATGAAGGCGAAACAAATAGTGAACTGCAAAATAAACTTGCCAGACTTATCAACAGTTCTGATATCGGTGTTTCTGCAAAAGTCGTTGAATCGCATGGAAGCTCTGCTTTGGAAATCACTTCCGACGCCTATGGTCTTCCTTATCAAGGTGAACGTCACTTCACCATTACAGACGACAATACAAGCTATAGCAGCGGTATCGTTGATTATCTTGGACTAAACAAATCCATAAAAGAAGCTTCCAATGCTATTTACAGCATCAATGGCGATGAGGAATCTTCTTATTCAAACAGTTTCAGTGTACATGGCGCTTATCATGTGACTTTGCATCCTGAAAACTTAAGTTCCACTGCTGCGGTTTCTGACAATATCACAGCGCAGGCCACAGCAGCACAAAATGCCAAAAGTACCAGTGCCAAAATCGGACTTTATCCAGATGCGGAATCACTTGCCAATAATATTGAGACTTTTGTGGAAGGCTACAACGAATTTTTAAACAATGTCGTTCATGGCGAAACAGAGGATTCTCTCACTAGGATATTATCAAATGACCTGCAAAAATTCTTAAGACTCAACAGCTACAGTCTGGAGAAATATGGAATCCATGTCAATGAAGACTCTACGCTTGATTATGAAAAAACAGATGAGATAACCGATGCAACTGCCATCAAAGGTTTTGGGTCTAATATCATGCGTAAACTAAATGCGATCTCTCTTGATCCCATGGAATACGTAGATCGGCGCATCTGCGCTTATTCAAATCCAAACGCAAGCTATCCAAATCCTTATGTGACAAGCATCTATACTGGTATGCTTCTGAACACTTATATGTAATCGGCAAGAAATGCCTGCAAAAACTTTGTTTTTTGTTTCAACGGCCTAACTCGCCGCAATTATCTATAATACAACAAAAAAATGAGCGAATCCGCTCATTTTTTGTTTGCCATTTCAAGTGCTGCCATAATTACCTTATCCATATCATAATATTGATATTGTCCTAGCCGCCCTCCAAAAAGAACATTTTCTTCAGCTTCTGCCATCTTTTGGTATCTTTGATAAACTGCCGCATTTTTGGCATCATTAACAGGATAGTATGGCTCATCTCCTTTGTTCCATTCTTTGGGATACTCTCTTGTAATCACGGTGTCAGGCTGCCGCCCAAATGTAAAATGCTTGTGCTCTATAATGCGTGTAAACGGAACTTCTCGCTCTGTATAATTCACAACTGCATTACCTTGGTAATTCTCTTCCCCTTCTAAAACCTCTGTTTCAAACCGCAAAGAGCGATACTCCAGCGTCCCCTCACAATAATCAAAAAATTCATCAATCATGCCTGTGTAAAGAACCTTTATGAAGGTATCCTCCCCACTAACAGAACGATAAACACCTGCTTGGGCATCTTTCTTCACAAAGTTTTTGAATTCTGTATCAAGCCTTACTTCTATTCCTTCCAAAAGCTTAGAAACAAGCGCTGTATAGCCGCCTTTGGGGATTCCCTGATAAGGGTCATTAAAATAATTGTTGTCAAAAGTAAATCGAACCGGAAGTCGCTTGATAATAAACGCTGGCAATTCTTTGCAGTCTCTTCCCCATTGTTTCTCTGTGTAGCCTTTTACAAGCTTTTCATAGATATCGGTCCCCACCAAAGACAGCGCCTGTTCCTCAAGATTAGAAGGCTCTGTGATATTCAAATCCGCAATCTGTGCCTGAATATGTGCTTCCGCCTCTTTCGGTGTCTTGATATTCCACATTTTTGCAAATGTATTCATATTAAAAGGAAGATTGTACAGCTCATCTTTATATACTGCTATGGGTGAATTGATATAATGGTTGAACTCTGCCAGATTGGTTACATACTGCCAAATTGCCCTATCAGACGTATGAAAAATATGTGCGCCATATTGATGTACATGTATTCCTTTTATTTCTTCTGTATAAATATTTCCAGCTATATGATTCCTTTTGTCAATCACCAGACAATTCTTCCCTTTTTTCTTCATTTCATTGGCAAATACAGCGCCAAAAAGCCCCGCACCTACAACCAGATAATCATATTCCATTTTCTATCCTCACTGCGATTTTATTTTTTAATGTATCATGAAAGTGGCAGCTCTTCTGGCTTCCAATCCCTTGCAAGCTGTTCATAATCCGCCGCTTTTTCAATTAGTCTTGTATGCTCTAACTCGTACTCCTTCTGTGGAAGCGCTTTGAGCTTCGGAGACTTTGCAAGCTTTCTAAAGCAGAGTGACAGCGCCATATATGCAGAAGTACCGCTGCTTGCCACATCTATTTCACTCTCACAGTCAAAAGCTGCTCTTCGAAACCATTCCGCCGCCTCTTGAAAATCTTCTTTTTTCATAAAGAAATAGCCAAGTTCCATGCAAATCTCTGCTGATGGAACAGTTGCCTCTGGACTTAATGAAACTTTGAGCATATCCACCGCGTTGTCCATCTGCCTGTATGTTTTGATCAAAACAGCAATGATCTGACGGCACAGTACATCCTTTCTTTCGTCGCGTTTGATAGGAAGCGTTTTTTCCAGAAACTTCCGCGCTCTTTCAAGATCTTCTTCGGTGCCAGCCTTATACAGCTCCCTCAAATACATTCCAATCAGCCTGTCAGAAATCATTCCCTTTTCTTCTATGGTTTTTTCAAATACTGCAAAATCTCTGCCGCTGTGACTTCCCTGGGGACAATGAAAAATCTCAATATCACTGTCAAATACCACCGGGTTAATATTGATTGTTTCATGAATTGGCTCAATCCAGGTAAACGCTCTCAGTCTTTTAAAAAGCTTTGGCCGCATATCCCGCGCAAAATTCTCTGTAGGATGATTGATTTGTTCTGTCACATAAATCATTTGTACAATTTCGACTTCTGGCAAAAGAGCCCGCTTCAATGCCTTTAGCCTATTTTGGTTCGTCTTGTCCAATACTTCGTCGGCATCGGCTGAATAGATATAGTCGCCTGTTGCTTTTGCAAATGCAAAATTTCTCGCCGCCGCAAAATCATCGTTCCACTCAAAATCATAGACATATGGTGTATATTCTGCAGCAATCTGCTTTGTATCGTCCGTAGACCCTGTATCCACAATGATAATTTCATCCATAATCTCTTTGAGTGAATCCAAGCAGTTTCTTAATATCGCTGACTCATTTTTAACGATCATGCATAAACTGAATTTCATGTTAATCTCCATTCCGCTGCCTTTGGCAGCTCAAATAGTGTAACAGTATCTTATAAAAACTACCGTGTATATCATATCACACTTTACATAACTTCTCAATCTTAAAATAATCAAATAAAAACGCATATTTTCTATCTTTTTGTGTCCAAAAAACCGTTTTCATGCTATAATAGACGAAACTATCGAGCAGGGATAGATTCATCCCCTACTCGCGCACCGCCAATACACTTTTTTAGCGGCATACTTGCTCTATATTGGCGTATGCATTAAAAAGAAGTTCAAAATACACCATTATTTCGCTCTGTGCTGCGAATATGGTTTTCGAGAATGGAGGATTCCATGAAAAAACAGGAAAAACTTGCAGTTATTATCTGCAATCTCAATAAAGGCTCTACGGTGACAGACTGTATACAGTCTGTCCTTTCCTCAATTGGGTTTGATATTGGCAGCAATCTCAAGATTTTCGTAGTTGGAAATGCTTCTGATGAAACATCATTGCAGAATATTCAACAGCAATATGGCAGTCAGGTTTCTTTGGTCCTTTCTGATACAGACCTAGAAGGCTGCTGTGCTGTTAATCTTGGCATAAAACATGCTCTGGCAGAGCATTTTCCCTATATCTGCTGTCTTGGCGCGGAAATAACTGTCGCTCCGCAAGCCCTGAAAATTATGTTTGACTTTATCACAGCAACCCCCAATGTGGGGCTCGTTGGCGGTAAGGTTTATCACAAGCATATGCCCCACTATGTCCAGCAGTTTGGTATTTCTATTGATTTCAAACATTTCCGAGCGTCTACACATTTTGCTGATACGCTTGACAATGGAGGAATGCCAAACTTTGTCTACTGCGATGCGATTGGAAGCTGTGGCATGATGATAAGCGCTCAAGCCATCGAAAAAGTTGGACTTTTGCCGGAAGAGAATTTTTTATATTGGGACGACATGGAATGGGGCTACAAAATAAAAATGGCGGGCTACGAGGTTGTGGCGGTAGGCGCCGCAAACTTATACCACTCCGCAAATCCCATGCATCGGTATAATAATACCAAAGTAAATTATTATATGACAAGAAACTGTCTTCGGTTTTTTATGAACTATACCCGACCTGAACACTGTGCCAAAATGAGCCTGGTACTGCTGCGATCAATCTTTGAAGAATACTATCTGCATAAAATGGGACATGCGCATAATATGGCTCAGTCTGACATGGCTGCACTTTATGACGCGATCTATGGTATACAGGGAAAAGCGCCCGATAACCGCATTCTTGTTAATGATGAAAGCGGGCTTGGTTTTGTAAACTTTTTTGAAGAACACGAAGCTGTTTATATGGAAGAGGACGATCCCTTTTTGGAACAAATTATCCGCCAAATTAATCCCTATCTGATTTTTATGCAGCTTCCAGAACCTAATGCTGTCACAATTGTCAGATGTGAGTCTATCCTTAAAATAAAGGACTTTACATTCTCTCTCGATTTCAGCGATAACGTCGTTTATATTGATAAAAAACTTCGAATGCTCGCGACACGTGAAGATATGGATCAGATCAAGGATTACGAATCCATTTTACAGGCATTTTTGTTTGCAACACAGCCCATGGTTCTCAGAAGAATTTCCGAAATACGGGGAATTGAGTTTTAATCGCGCAGCAGAAATAATTTTGTTAAAATATTATGTAAATTCATTAAGTTTTCTGACAATTTTTCCGATATATGTTGTATATGATACTTGCAGGTTTTGATAAGAAGATGGACGGAAACTCCGAGAATACATAAGGGAGATTGGGAGGATTTTATGGATTACAAACAAATTTATGAAACGTTATTACAGACATTGTGCGAGGCATACAATAAAATGTTCAAACTTTTAGAACAGATTGAAACGAGCGATGAAGCCCTTTCTCTTTTGACTGCGCAAAACCGTCCTGATGTTCAGGAAATTTGTGCTATTACCTCCCAAAAGGACCAGCTAATACAGACGCTTGACCATTTATCTATCTCCATCGAACCCATTCATATGCAGCTTGACGGAATCAAAGCGCTTTGTTATGAGGTATGTGAGCATCCCCTATACCATCATTTAGAAAACTTACAGCTTTTGAATTATTATTATCTGCGTAAAGTTATCAACAATGAAGATATTCGCAATCCAGAAATTATTGATCGTCTGAATGATTACAAAGCATCGCTTGAACTTGACGTCAAAATTAGTGAAGTGCCGCAATCACAAAGACAAGTATTTCTGTTCGTTCCGGAAGATAAAGAAAAACACCCCTTTTAACAGCGGGTGTTTTCTTTGTTTTTGATCTTAGGTAATCACTTTTTTGAGGTTCAGTTCTTTGTCCAAAAGCAGGACATCTGCTTGTTTTCCCACAGAAATCGATCCTACCTTATCATAAATGCCGATGCTCTTTGCAGGATTGGCTGTCGCCGCTGCCACGGCTTCCTCCAAAGGAATACCAAAGGAAACTGCCGTTTGCATACATTTATACAAATTGGTTACAGACCCTGCTATTGTTCCGTCAGCTAGTGTTGCAAGCTTTCCGTCGACTGTAACCTGCTGACCGCCCAGCTCATAACTACCGTCTTTCATACCGGCTGCCCGCATTGAATCACTAATCAATACCACGCGGTCCGGAAACATAGAAAACGTTGCACGCACAACACTTTCATGCACATGAATACCATCACAAATCAACTCTGCCATACAGGTATCACTTTCGGCTGCCGCACCTATTAGTCCAGGCGCACGATGCGAAAACGGCTGCATCGCATTGTACAAATGTGTCACATGATCTGCTCCACCATCAATCGCCTCCTTGGCCGTTTCATAATCTGCCGCTGTATGCCCCAATGATATCTTCGTTTCGTCCTTTAATGCATGGATAAATTCCATCGCTCCCGGTACATTCGGCGCCAGCGTCACCAAACGAATACGATTTCCACTCTTTTGATTGCATTCACGGAAAAAATCAATATCCGGCTGTTGGATACACTGTTCTACATGCGCCCCTTTTTTCTTTGCATCCAAAAAAGGTCCTTCCATATTAATTCCAGCGACATGCGCCATATCTTCCTTTTGTTCTAGTTGGTTCAACGTATCAATAATTTTAAAGATCCGCTCCCTGTCCAATGTCATTGTCGTCGGACAATAAGACGTTATTCCGCAGCTCTTTTCATACCGCAGTATCTGGGCAAGACCTTGTGGATCTGCGTCCGAAAAATCAAATCCTGCTGCACCATGGCTATGCACATCAATTAACCCCGGAATCACATACAATCCCTCTGCATCAACCACTTCTGCTAAATCTGCGTCTGTCATATCTGCCTCATTGGCAAACTGTTGATTTTTGATAAAGATATCTTTGATTTGAAACTGTTTGCTCTCGCTGTCAAAAACCAGACCATTTTTAATAATCATATATTATTTTAACCTCCATGCTGCGGCTGCTTCATCTGCCACAACAATTACATTGGAATGCAGCTGCAATATAGAGCCTGGAACCTGTGGGCTTATTGGTCCATTCATTACCTTGTCCAAAGCTTCCATTTTTTCTGCTCCACTCACCACAAGAAGAATTGCTTTTGCTTGGAAAATGGTTCCGATTCCCATTGTGTATGCCTGTTTGGGCACATCGTCTGCAGAGGCAAAAAAGCGTTTATTTGCTTCTATTGTGCGCTCTGTCAAATCAACTAAATGTACATCTTTCACAAAAGTATCTGAAGGCTCATTGAATCCAATATGGCCGTTATGTCCCAATCCCAAAAGCTGTAAATCAACACCACCCTGAGAATGAATCACATTCCTATAGCGCTCACACTCTGCCTCGCTGTCTGTGTTTGTTCCATCTGGCAGAAAATGATTTTCGCTTGGTAGATTTACCTTTGAAAATAAGTGATAATTCATAAAATATTGATAGCTCTGATCGTCTTCTGGTGAAAGTCCGCGATACTCATCCAAATTCACCGTTGTTATTTGTGAAAAATCCAAATCTCCCGCCTGATACTTTTCCACCAACTGGCTATATGTTCCTATCGGTGTTGAACCTGTTGCCAGACCCAGAACACTGTTTGGCTTCAAAAGTATCTGTGCCGCAATGATATTTGCTGCCTTACGACTCATATCATCATAATCTTTTGCTACTACCAATCTCATACGATTCCTCCATTCTTTTAATCCTACTATTTAGAAACCTGCTGTATTACTGATTTTCTTTCCTGGGAACCAGGCTTGCCGCTCCGATAATTCCAGCATCATTGCCATTCTGCGCAATAACAACTTGAGGCACATAGGCAATTGATGCGCCGAAACAGTTTTCTTTCAGATACTGATTCAGCGGATCGGTCAGTTTTTTGCCCTGTGCGCATATCCCACCGCCAAGGACGATGATATCTGGACGGAAAATATTGGCAAGGTCTGTGATTCCGTCTGCAAGGTATTCAATATAGTTCTCCACAAGTGTTTTGCCGCAGGCATCTCCTGCCTCTGCAGCATCAAATGGTATTTTTGCGTTCATATTCTCCAAATCATGCCCGCATAACTCCCAGAGTTTGGACTCTGGATTCTGTTCCGCCATTTTCTTTGCATCATCAATCAATGCGGATGCTGACGCATATGCCTCCAAGCAGTCAGCGCGCCCGCAAGTACATGTTCTGCCATCAGAACGAATTCTAATATGCCCTAACTCCACACCACCAGGGTGTCCGCCTTCAAAAATTTTGCCGTCAATAACAATGCCGCCGCCAACGCCTGTTCCCAATGTCAAAAATGCGGCATTTCGGCATCCTTTTGCCGCCCCTTTTACTACTTCTCCAAGCGCTGCACAGTTTGCATCATTGTTGACATAAACCGGAACAGGAAGATATTTTCTAAGTTCCTCTGCCAATGGTACATTATCCCAGCGAATATTGTTGGAATACAATACAACTCCGGTGCTGCTGTCCACGGTTCCAGGGCTTCCAACCCCAGCGCCCAAACAGTCCTTTATCTCAAAGCCGTTTTCCTCCAACAATGCTGCTGCTGTTTTCCCCATGTCCGCAATAATTTCTTCATAAGGTCTTTGAGCCCCCGTTGGTATGGATGTCTGTGCAATCAGCCCATAATCCTTACCAACAATTCCAATTTTAATACCAGTTCCCCCAAGGTCGATTCCAACCACAACCTTATTTTTGTTGTCTGACATGTCCAACCTCCGATATTTCATAGATTTTGATCCATCTCTGAAAAAATTTAGCAACTCTAAGGCGGTTTTTCCTGCCGCCTTAGAGTTGTTGTTTCGTTATTACGTTTCGTTTTAACGCTTCGTTTTATTCTCTTGCTGTTTCCAGACCGTAAACTTCGATCTCATAGATACGGGCTGCACTATCGCTTCCCTGTGTTGGTTTGTTTACAACAAGCTTAACAAACTGTGCATTGACAGGTGCAAAAGCATCGTGTGTTGTACCTGCTGTATTTCTCGTTACGCTTCTTACTTCCTCAAATGTTGTTCCATCTTCGCTGGTAAGAATTGCATATGATTTTGTATTCATATCTGCACTCTCCCCGCCTGCCTCAGCATGGTAAACATCTACAGCGCTAACTGTCTTTACGGAACCAAGGTCTAACGTAATCTCATGCGGTGCACTTCCTGTTGCACACCATTTTTTTGTAACATCACCATCCACTGCAAACTGCGGCGCTTCATTCTCATTCACATAAGTATCTGCCTCTGTTCCTGCTCCCTGTGATAGAAGAACAAGTCCTTCAGATGCGTCCTGTGTGATAACAATATAGCTCTCATTAGATGCTTCACTGCTGCCAGACCCATTTTCTGCCTTTATAGAAACAGGATAGATTCCTTCCTCTGCATATGTAACAGTTACGGTATCTCCTTCTGCAGATTCTTGGTCTGCGCCTGTAAGCGTCCATGTTACCTTCTCCGTGTTCTGTGATGACAGGCTGCTAAATGTTATCTTTTCGCCTGGCGCTGCCAATGTGATATCTGCTGTAAATGCTGCTTTCGGGATGCTGTTGTCCGGCCAGTCCATAGAAGCCTGTGCACTTGTTCCCTCTTCGAGTAACGCATTTACTGGCACAATCTCAAAGTTCGATTTGTTTGTCTCATCAGTACGAGGCAGCGTATTTACATAGAAGCTCTCTGTATTGGATACACCAAGCAGAGATTTTGTCTGATCCTGGTTGATACGGTATACTTCATAATAATTTGCCTGCGCATCAGAATCCCATGAAAGACGCACACCTGCATACATTCCATCTTCATCAAATTCTGTGTCAAGTACCTTTACATTGCTGACAGTAGCCTTCTCTTCTGAATCTGGCTCCATCATTGTTATGTTGCCAAAACGAAGCTGCAGCGTGCTTGTATCTGCATCCGATACGATTCTGTAGGAAATTCCTGTAATTGTCTTTCCAGCAAGCTCAGTGGTATCATAAGAAACTGTTGTCCATGTTTCCTTCACTTTCTGATCGCCCTCAAGCACTACTTCAGAACCATCGTCCAGTGTAATCACAGCATCTAATGCAATTTCTGCACCCTTTGCATTTGCGGTGGTAGTAAACAGCATATTGTCTGTTGCCGGAAGCCCTGCGCTGTACATCTTAATCACAGACTCTACGCCCGCTTTCATTGTACCACGAAGTATCATGCTATTTCCACCATAATATGCATCTCCTACATCTAAATCTGCAGAAAGCTTATTCCCTTCCCCGTCATTGATAATATAGCGGTATGTTGGCAGAACATCGGATATGCTTCGATTGTTCCAGTCAAGCATACTGATAAGTTCGCCTTTTTTATAAAATCCATATCCATTTCCGGTAGAGAAATTTGTTACAAATGGAAGACTTGTAACTGCAGTACGCTCTACAACATAAGTAGAAATACCTCTCCAATCTGTATCTGATGCTGGATCAATGTTCACAGAAGGATCTCCTTTGGAATTTACCCACAGCTTATTCTCCTTTTTCCAGAAATCTTGAACAATATCTGTTGAAAAGAACGTCCAACTTGGGCAATACAAACCTAATGAAGTATACGTTCCTCCCTCTGGATTCTCGAACAAATTCCATTTAAGCGCTGTATCATATCCGTTGCTCTGCAAATCAATTCCTGCATAAAGATCATAGGGATCGATCTCCTGTTCTTTTGCTAGTTCTGCGGAAGATTTAAGCAGTTCTTCTGGAGCAAGTTTATCGTTTGTCCACCAGAAGTTCAGGAACATCTTATCTGCTACAGAGTTGCCCTCTTCATTCTTCAAATATGCCATGTTTTTGTCTGTCAATGCATTCTGCCAATCCATCTTGCCATCTACTGTCATGGAATCATAATAAACCAATTCCATATCTGGTGCCTTCGCCTTGTAATAAGCCAAAAATTCCTGCATCCGATCCGCATGATCTTTTGTCAAAGGTTCTGTATCTGTTCCCTCTGTTTCCTGATTTATAAACCAGCCGTCAAATCCATAGGTATTTGCAACTTCAATCAGCTTATCTGCAACTGGATAGCTGCCATCTTCATTTTTTGTCAGTAGGTCTTCTAACCACTGCATTTTTCCGCCGTGAGCAGTCATTGGCATAAATACAGTTCCAATAACCTTGACACCATTCTTATGTCCTGCATCAACTACGTCTGGGCTTGGAGCAACAATCAGCCCCTCGCCTGATGAACCGCCCCAATATACCAGCAAATCTACATACTGCCAGTATGTGAAAGCATTCGCCTTCATCTTGTTCAAACCATGCGGCGAGTTACCACTTGTGCTGGCATTCATGATTGAGATAGACATTATCTTTGTATCTTTGTTCTGTGTATCATTGACTGGCTCTAATTTATCAATATCCACACGTTCTGCAAGCGGAACTGTACTCACATTGAAAATCAAATCTTCATCCTTATTCGCATCCCACTCTAGGAGCTGCGCCGGAAACCAATAGGAAGCTTCCGGCTGGCGAGTCATAGTAAGCTGTTCATTATTATTTTCTTCTGTCACTGTATACGTTGATTCCGTTGGCTCTTCTGTTTGTTCTTCTGCAGGCTCAGACGCAGGTTCCTCTTCTACTGGCGCCTGTGTCTGAACTTGTGTTTCAACTGGTGGTGTTTCCTGTGGACTGCTGCCGCATGCCGCAAGACCTGTCATCATTGCTGCCGCTAACATGATGGCAATTATTTTTTTCCCGTACTCTTTTTTGCGCATAAATACTTCTCCTTTACTTCTTTGTTTAATTTATCTTGATTGTCACTACCTCATATGGCTTTAGGACAACATCAATATCTGTGCCTGTCACTACAGCTTCGCTCTCTGTCTCTTCAAGCAGATTGCAGATATATGCTTTCTTAAAGTCTGTATGAACGGTTAATTTTGTCTTGGTGTATGCGTTCTCTGATTCATACATACGGATTATAGTTCCTGTGCTATCTTCTGCCTTCTTAATCGTTTCAATAATTACATTATCATGACCTACTGATGCAAAAGAGTACTCTTTTCCAGCTTCGCTTCCTACCTCTGTCAAGAGCGGCTGATTCAGCTTGTATGCCTCTGTTACTGTTCCTGCCTGGCGCCATCCTTCTGCATGAGGATAAATCGCATAGGTAAACTCATGTTCTTCCTGGTCAGTATCAGGATTGGGCTCGATACCCGATTTGATCAATGTCAGCGCCATATTGGAATCCTTCACAGAATGACCATATTTGCAGTCATTTAACAAAGAAACACCATAATGTCCTTCTGAAAGATCCATCCACTTCTGTCCACAGCTTTCAAAGCGTGCTACGTCCCAGCTTGTATTCTGATGTGTCTTTCTTGTCAGGCTGCCAAACTGTACGTCAAACGTTGCCTCATCTGTATGCACAGCTACCGGGAAGTGTACCTTTAACAATGTTTGATGCTCTTTCCAGTCCACATGTGTTACAAATTCAATTCTGCGGCTGTCTGCATAGAAAATAATCTTTTGCTGAATGGTCGAATTGGATGCCTTTCTTGTAATCTCAAGCACTGCACGCACCAAACCAACTTCTGTCCACTCCATATGCTCTACATTGTCTACATCCCAGAACTTTTCTGTATAATAGATATCAATATCCCAGTTGTCAAAATAAATTGGCTTATCTTCGTACATACGAAGAAGGTTTGCACGCATTCCCTGCTGTACCACTTCGCGGTCATTCTCTTTATCATAAATGCTTGTAAACATACCCTGTTCATCTAACTTCACAGTATAGAACGGTGTTTCCAGCTCTTTATCATTTACCAATGTAAATGGCACAGGTTGGTCAGACGCCTCTGCTGTCTCAAAGGATTTATACCCCTTCGATGGCAGGTTCTTTACAAATGCTATGCTGCCGTCCTTTGTCTTCTGAACAGGATATACTGTTCCATCTTTGTCCACAAGTGCACTGCCGTTAAATGCACCAAGATTAACAATATCGTCTCTTACTTTTCCGGTTGTATTGAAGATAGTAACAGCTTCTCCTGAACCAGCAATTGCTTTTCTGCGTGCTTCTGTCATTTCAGCAAGCTTCTCTGCAAGCTGCGCATACTCTACCTTTGTCACTTCGTACACTTCTTTGATCGAAGATCCAGGTAAAATATCATGGAACTGATTTATGAGTACTAATTTCCACATTGCGTCTAACTCTTCTGTTGGATATCCCATACTCTGGTCACTCAAAACAGATAACAATTCCAAATCCATTAAGCCAAGCTCTGACTTGCGGTTCGAACGTTTATTTCTTCCCATAGAAGTCAGTGTTCCTCTATGGTACTCAAAATAGAATTCTCCCTCCCATACAGGAAGACGTCTGTTTCCACTAACACGCTCATTTAATTCATCAAAGAAGGTCCTTGCAAATTCTTGGCGAACCATTGGAATTCCTTTTACACCCTTCTCCATACGAATTGAAGTTTCGAGCATTTCTCTTGTTGGGCCACCGCCTCCATCACCATATCCATAGGAAATCAAAATATCATTGTTGATATCCTTGTTCTGATAACGCGTCCAGCCACCCATAATTGCATCTGGATGAAGCATTCCATTATACGTTGTGAAGAAATCCTTGATTGGCTGGTTTACACCCAAAGTTGTGATCAGATGTGTCAGCACTTCAGAACCATCAATTCCTCTCCACATCATGGTATCATACGGAATCTTATTAAACTGATTCCATGCCAGCTTTGTAGTCATAAAGTAATCAATTCCACACTTTTTCATAATCTGTGGAAGTGCGCCTGAATATCCAAACACGTCTGGCAGCCATAAAATCCGGTTATCAACACCAAATTCTTCTTTGAAGAAACGCTTGCCGTGCATAAACTGACGCACTAAGGATTCTCCAGAAGTCAGGTTGCAGTCTGCTTCTACCCACATGCCGCCTTCTGGCTCCCAGCGGCCTTCTTTGATACGCTCTTTTGCTTTTTCAAAAAGCTCTGGATAGCGTTCTTTTAGAAATGCATAAAGCTGTGGCTGGCTTGACATAAATTTGTAATTCGGGTATTCTTCCATCAGCTTTAATACAGTTGCAAAGCTACGTCCAGTTTTCTCACGTGTCTGCTCTACTGTCCACCACCATGCAACGTCAATATGTGTATGACCGATACAGGTCGCAATCACATCCTTATATCCTGCCATATCAGAATAAAGCGCCTTGTCAATATAATCGGATGCTTCCTGCAAAGTTTGATAAAATGCATCGGAATACGGTGTGCGCAAATCCAAGAAATTCACTGTCGTATTCAAAATTTCCTGTATGTCCTTGCGGTTTTTGTCATCTTCTTCCATTCTGGAAAAAGCTGCAAGTGGTACCCACAAATCATAATAAAGCTTTTCAATCTTGTCATCAATCTCCTGCATTTCCACAATCAGATTAAATTCTGTATACAGAGTTCCTGTATAAGACTGAAGACCGATTTCAAGCACCTCTCCCTCTTTTGCTGACGGAGACAAAAAGACATCTCTGTGATTCATATCAATGCCTTGAATCACTTCCCCATTTACAAAAAGTAAAAACTGAGGATTTTTGGCATCATCCCACTCATCAATCTGTGTCCGAACATGAAGCCACATCCGCTTTCCGTCTAATTCCTTTGGTACCTGATATGATGTCTTAAACCAATAATGACGATCCTTTCCATACCAGTGCATTTTCTGGCAGTCAAAATCCTCCCATGCTGCGGAATCAGCTTCTGCCTCTTCAGGGCGTATGAAATTTCCTTCCTTATATTTCCAATTGTCAATGGCAAACTTTTGTTTAACCTTTAATTTCTTTAATTCGTCACAAATTACTTTTACTCTCTTATCTAAAAAATGCATGTTGCAAAACCTCCTAATTCAGGATACTTTTAATATTTATATTTATTTTAAACTGTCAAACGCCACATTCCTGTGCCGCAGACAATCTGCATACCAGAAAACAATCTCCCCAATATGATGAAGATCTCCTTCTTTTCCGACGATGCGCCATTGTTTCTTATAAGCCATAAACCAGCGTTCTAAACGCTCTGCCAAACAAAATGCCTTTTCTTGGTCCCATATTTCATTTTCACTGACATAAGCAATTGCAGCGCCGATTTCGTTCCAAATACAAACTGCCTCTCCTACAAGCTCAAACAGCCCAACAAGTTCTCTCGCCTGCATATCCATAGTAACCGCCGTTTGTTTCATCTGTCTGACAAGCGTTTTCAATGCCTTGTTTGCATGACAAACCATGTCGTCGGCTGTGTTCCGGTCTGCCAACAGCAGTTCGGGAATTTGGTCATCTGCATCTGGTTCATGGTTTTTTTCAACCTTTTCATAATATACGACAACATCCCGCCAGCCAAACAAAACGTGCTCTGGGATTTTTGCCATAATTCCTACCACTTCTTCTGAACTGTCTCCATATTCCAGCAGGGAAATCTGTCTGTTCAGCTCTTCAAACCCAATCTCCTCCTGATTCCAAGAAAAAGCAGCTCCATATATCATGCCTGGTATAGAAAACGCCGGATGGTTCACATGGCCAAAGTCACCCCAATCTGTATTTAGGATTCCTTCCACATGATATTTATGCCCATATCCGCACATTTTCATAATATTTTGATAAGAACTTTCTATCAAGTTTATCCACTGGTTCCAGCCGCCCACACCAGGACACAAATATTGCTTTGCGCCTGCCTGTGCCATCGCATGACATTGGTCCACAGACTGATTCGGCCCATATCCCCAAGTAAGGCACAATGTACTTTCTGGCAATTGTTCAATCAGCTCTGGCTTGCGGCAGATAATATCACCAAAAAATAACACTCTCTTCCCACGACTTTCCAAAAATGAACACAATTCTTTTACATAATGAATATACATCCATTCGGTTCCCTTTAATTGTGCTATTTCGCGAGACTTCTCACAACCAAGGTCAAATGTTTCATCTGCACAAATATTGAATTTGTCAGAAGTAAACAGCGCCCCATACTCGGCAAGCATGTCTTTAATCAGGGAAATTGCACGCTCATCTGTTGCATTGACTGTATGGCGGCTCATTCTGTCCCAGAAAGAAAAAGATGCTTTCCAAGAATCACTGCGCTCACAAAGCTCTCCAAAGCTGCGTGTTGAGAGCAGTTTGTACAAATGCCCAAAGCTTGCAAGGGCAGGTACCAGTTCAATATGCAGTTTTTTGCAGTATGCATCCAGTTCCAGGATATCTTCTGCTGTCAGAGGAGTTTCATCCCTCCACATTTCTGATAATCCCCGAAACAAGTAGGTATGTTCTACATAAAGCTGAAATTGGTTGATCTTATACCGGCTCAGCTTGTCAACCACTCCTTTAAGATAGGGCAGGGTCAAGACTCTGCCTCTTGTCTCATCCAGAAAATATCCTCTGCACAAAATATCTGGTGCATCCTCAATTTCCATGCATTCCAGCACACCGCCGCACTGTGCAATCACTTGGCACAAAGTCTGCACTCCATAAAGGACTGCCGCACCATCACCTCCTGAGATTGTCACATCCTTTTCATCTACCACAATTTGATATTCCTGCGCTGAAAGGTTTGGGGTTATTGTCAAAAATATATCACCGCTTTGCGGCTTTCCTTTTGTCACTGCACATTCAATCCCTATGCTGTTTTTAATGCACTCCTGAAGAATGACTGCATAAACCATGCCATTCTCTTGCATCTTTTCGTCAATCGTAATGACACGATTCCACCCGATTTCATAAAATCCCTTATTTTTCTTGATTTTCTTCGGTTTTGGCAGCAGATACATACCTTGTCCTCCTATTTTTAGTCGCTGCGCGACAGCTCTTAAGAGTAACGCCGCTTCTACGCACCTGTATTGAGAGAAACTTTCATTCGAAAGGTCTCTCATAAAAGTTCCTCTCGTGCGTCTTTGCGACTTTACTTTCCTATTTTTAGTCGCTGCGCGACAGCTCTTAAGTCAAAATCACTTCGAATCACTGACCCAGACTGCACGGTGTCCTTCCAATATTCCTCTGCCGTCCTCTGTACGAACATTCGGATACAAATACCGCTCTGTCTGAAATCTTCTAGGAAGTGTGTATGGCGTGGAACGATGATTGACAATCACCATACCCGCTTCAAACACCCCTGTTTCAATTCCTCGCTCACAAATACCGCTTGCTGGCTTTTGTACACCATAAAGAATATCTTTTATCAGCGTTGTCTTAGACTGAATCAATGGGTACATTTCTCTGTTCGACTGTTCATATGGCACATGAGGAATATTTTTTGCCGCATAAGAAGCTCCTATCTGAACCCCAAATGCATACACCAATCCTTTCCATTCTTGAGCTTGCGGTTCCACATTCCATTTCGATAAGTCTGCACCTGAATACCTAACTACACAGTGTCCAAATCCGTCAACATATTCCGAAACAGGCTCTCCGCCATGGTATTTGCAAAACGACTCTCCTTGCGGAATGATTGTCTTTCCATAACAATATGGCATTTTTGCGCATGTTTCTCCATCAATGCCAAAACAGGATTTTGCAAGCGCATCCTTGGGGCCATGAAGCATTATGCCTCCTGCTTGAACCCATGCTCTTATTTTTGCTTCCATCACTGTATGATCCATTGCTGCATAACAATCATTTGCCGGGACAATCAAAATAGAATAATCAGCAAGCGCTCCTTTTTTTATTTCATGTTCGCTAATCACATCTACCTGATATCCTAAATCACAACAGATTTTGTACCAGCCCAGCAAATCAAGGCGTCGTATTTTATTATTTCCTACCTCATATGGTTCAAAAAGCGCCATTTCTGATGGAAAAAGCAGTGCAATCTCCTTGATTCTAGTTCCTTTTTCAAGCGAAAGAATTTCAGCGCACCATGTATTTCCTGCCTTCAAATCATCCAGAAAGTCCTGGTCCATCCGGTCAAGCACGCCTCCATCATCTAGCCCATTGATGCCATAACATGAATAACCATCCATGCCGCATGCTGCCATTGTGCCAAGGACCTCTCCTGGCGTAATCTGCGCATATAAGTCATAATAGATAAACCTGCCCCAATAAATGCCGCCTATCATTGTTCTGCCTTCGTTCATGACCCGCATCATACTATGCTGACAAGAAACTACATAAGCATCCGGATACCCGTCCGGTGTTGTTGGCACTGTGATAAAGTGACATGCATCTACATAAGGCGCCAACGCATAGATATCAATTCCCCGCATTGCAGTATCCCACAAATCACTAAAATCATTATCCTGATCGACTTGCGTTCTTCCATAAATATTTAAAAAATATCCCCACTGCGTCATATCCGGACAAAGAAATAAATTCGGGTTATTCTCCTTCAAAGCAGTTTGCATCGCTGCGAAATAAAGCACAAGCTCCTGCATTTTCCAAAGCGCATTATCTCTCCAAATCAGGAACCGGGACGTGAGCTGCTCTACATCTTCTTCTGTAAACAATGTGTTTGTTCCATACCGTAATGTATGCCAATATTCCTCCGGCTTCAATTCAGAAAAACACGATGCTTTGGTTCCATAATTTTGATTGAGCTTCTTGATATTCCCGTGATAAAAACTTTCCAGAAAATCTATATACCGCTGAATACCTTCATCATCAAAACTAGGCGCAGCAACAGGGTCCCACATGCTGCATATCGGAATCACTTCATGTTCCTTCCCGTTTTGTCTTGCCGCACATCGTTCGCATCCATCGCCATAGCGCTCCATAATGCGCTCTACGTGCTCTTTCATCGAGCGCTGGGCCTGCTCTGACCAATATTTATACCATTTTCCAGGTCTGCCATTCGCTGTAACAATTTCCTCTCCATATATCGGCGGGCTAAAGCGGATATGCGGATAGAGATTGTCTCCATTTAAGTACAGCACAAGAAAATTGTATGCAAGACCATGCTTATGTGCTGATTCACCCATATATTCCTGCATTTTTACATACTGACTCAGTGCTCCCGTTTCACAGCGTTCTCTAAAATCTTTCCAAGCCTTGGTGTCAAACATCACACTATTAAAACCAAGCGCTTTGATCTGCCGCATTGTTTCATCAACAAATGTTTCATTATCATAAGCTGGGCTGTAGAAATTTCCAAACCATACGTTCATGTAAGGTCTATGATCCGTCTTGCTTATTAACTGCATATATGTCCATTTCCTTATTTGTATAGATTCCTTAAAAAAGCTGCCGCAAAATCAGTCAAAGCTTTCACTTTTTTGTTTTTGCGGCAGCCTATCATTTTTGCATATCAGATGAACTGCTAATCCATATATGCTATCAGACGGTCTGCTGTAGTAAATGCAAGTCCGGTCACGGTATCCGCACACCCATAATATATCGCGATTCTTCCTGTTGCTGCGTCTGTCAGGGCCGCACACGGAAATACCACATTCGGTACATCTCCTACGCACTCATATAATTCATGAGGTCCTAAAATATAATTTTTTGTTCTCTTTTTTACTTTCCACGGTTCTTCCAAATCCAGCAGTGCACATCCCATTCGATAAACAAAGCCATTACAAGTATTGATTACACCATGGTAGATCAAAAGCCAGCCTTCATCTGTTTCGATTGGAACGCTTCCGGCACCGATTTTGGTACACTGCCACGCAGAGGCGTCTCCCTTAATAGTTCCCATCACATACCGATGACATCCCCAATATTTCAAATCTGGGCTTTCACTGAGGAAAATATCCCCAAATGGTGTGTGCCCATTATCACTAGGACGACTCAGCATATAATAGTTTCCATTAATTTTTCGGGGAAACAACACTCCATTTCGATTAAATGGCAAAAATGCGTTTTCCAGTTGATAAAAAGTCTTAAAGTCAAAGGTATATCCCACACCAATCGTTGGATACTCATGATATCCGTTGCACCATGTGATATAATATCTATCCTCAAGGAAGCAGACTCTGGGATCATACCGATAATCCCTTTTTGCTACCTCTGGGTGTGCACCCTGAAATGCGAGCGGTTCATCAGAAATATCCCAATGAATCCCGTCTTTACTAAATCCCGCAAAAATATCCATGCTGATTGACTTGCTATCGCAGCGGAATACTCCTGCAAAACCATCCTCAAAAGGCACAACTGCACTGTTAAAAATACTATTGGAATTCTTTGTTGCAAATCTATCTATAATTGGATTTGCATGATAACGCCATACTGGCAGCTTTTCTGCAGTTCCTGGTTCCTGCCATGGCATATTAGGCAGATTGTTTCCGATTATTTTTGCCATTTACCGACACCTCTGTATTCTATTTATTTTATTGTCTGGGACTTATTTCCCCATAAATTCATCAACCTGTCTCTGAGCTTCATCTACTACTTCCTGCCATCCTGCATTCATCAGCTCTTCTTTGATCTGTGGCACTACCACTGCCGGGTCCTGCACGCCAGTCAGAACTTCACTCTTATAACGCAGCCAGATTTCACGACAGTTTGCAAGCTGATCGCTAACTGGAGTTGTATCAAATGTAAATCCAAGCATTACAGAAGCTACTGCTGCTTCGTTCAAATCTCTTACTTCATCCCACTGATTAACCTCATCTGTATCAAGTGTTGTAACCGTAAAGAATGTTCCCTGTGTATAGCCTGCAAGCGCCCAGTCATTGTTGATCTTGTGTACTTTGCCATCTTCTGTATACTCAAAGTTCACACCTTCTTCTCCATAATAAAACAGGTCACGAAGCTTTGTATCACAGTTTACTAAATCCAAAAGCTGCAAGCATTTCTCAGGATATTTGCTGTTTGTAGAAACCATGTTCAAAGAACCACGTACCGTCTCATTTGAAAGGATAGTTTCACCAAGTTGTTGTACCACTACTTCTTTGCCCATCTGAGGTCCCCATGCAGTCTTTCCTGCCGATTCCCAGCCCTGAGCAACACGCCACATATTGTAAATACGGCCTTCTGTCAATGTAGCAGCATCCGGATTGATAATACCCTTCTGACGCCAATCATATATAATCTGCAACTGCTCATAGATATCCGGCTGCTCTAATACATAACATACTTTTGCATCCTTGTCATCATAGCGCACACCAAGAATCTGTGTACCAGCACCGATTGTATCATATACGTCAAAGATATAATACAAGCCATCGTTCTTTACATAACATGGATAATCGTTTTTGTCTGCTTTCAGTTTTACAAAAGTTTCTGTCATTGAATCAAGCGTTGTCATTGTTGAAATGTCAAGACTGTATTCATCAACCAATTCCTTATCCCAGATTGCATAATTGGTGACAGAGCTGTCTTTATAAGAAGGCACACCATAAATTCTATCCTTTACACGAACGCCATCCCAATACTTCTCTGGCATCAATTCCAGCAAACCTGGCATATTCGCTTCCAGCAAATCTGTAATATCTGTATATGCCCCTAAATTGATATCTGCGACATAGTCATTACCATTTCCAAAAATAATATCAAATGGCTCGTTTGTACTTACAATAACGTTACGACGAGTACCCCAGTCACCCCAGGAAATAACTTCCATTTCAAGGTTTACGCCGATTTTTTCTCCAATATACTCATTGACAGACGCAATCCAACTATCATAGTTTGTTGGCATACCATTTCCAATGGTTATCCATTTCAGATTGACGATTTCTCCGTTGCTTGCCTGATCAGATGATGTGTCGCCGCTGCTCTGGCTCCCTGAACTAGATGAAGAAGATGATGATGAGCTATTGTTGCTTGATGTGCTCCCAGTGCTATCTCCACCGCCGCCACAGCCTGTTAACATTCCTGTCATCATTGCTACTACAAGACCCGATGCTAATAATCTTTTTAACTTCATAATGATCCTCCTTTTATAATATAATAACTAAAATTGGGGGAAGAATACACGAACATGTATTCTTCCAAGCAATGTTTTAAAACATTGCTTTTTTATTCCTTAACCGAACCAATTGTCAGGCCGGAAATGAAATACTTCTGGAAAAATGGATACGTACATGCAATTGGTAAGATAATTACAATTGCAATTGCCATACGTACACTCTCAGTTGGCATTGCCAGCTTATACTGCTGCAGTGACAAACCACCATATGGGTTATTTGCAATATACTCAATATTCTTTTGAATATTATTCAATAAGGATTGCAGTGTCTGGAGATTTTTGTCCTGTATGTACAGGGAAGCCTGGAACCAGTCATTCCAGTATCCAAAAGCTGCAAACATACCGATTGTTGCGATAACCGGTTTGGAAATCGGCATAACAATCTGTGTCCAGATTCTAAATTGTCCTGCACCGTCAATCTTTGCAGATTCGATAATAGAATCTGGAACTGTGGTTCTAAAGAATGTACGGCAAATGGTTACACTAAAGGATGAACATGCAAGAGGCAGAATCAATGCCCAAATAGTATTGCTCAATCCTAAAATATTATTTACTACAACGTAGCTTGCAAGCATACCGCCATTAAATACCATTGGTATAAAAATCAACCATGTATATAACCGTTTTAATTTGAAATTCCTTCTGGAAACCACATATCCCATAGAAGTATCCAAGGCAATTGCAATAATCGTACCGACAACTGTTACAAGTATAGACATAAATGCTGCACGCAAAATCATAATACGCTCATTCCATAAAAATTGATATGCCGAAGATGAAAACTTCGATGGGATAAACTGATATCCATTTGTACGAAGCGCCGTCTCATCCGTAATAGAAATTGAAAACACAAACAATAATGGAATCACGCACATCACTGCCAAGATGAAAAATATCACATTGAACACAATATTTGTAGATGTTTTAATTTGATTCAATGACTGACCGCTCTCTTCTTTTTTTGCCACACGAACACCTCCTAATTAAATAATTCTGTTTTCATTGTCTAATTTACTAACCACCCAGTTCGCAAATAAAATGGTACCGCAGCTGCAAATTGCCTGGAAGAAGGAGGCTGCCGCTGTCTGTCCAATTGGTGCACTAGACTGAATCGCATTGTAAATATACGTATCAAATGTAGAAACCGTCGTATACAGAGATGATGGCGTACGTCCTGTTACTTGATAGAACAAACCAAAATCTGAGTTGAAAATCTTACCACAATCCAGAATCAACATCATGATAAACACTGGTTTAATTGCCGGAAGTGTAATGTGCCTTGCCTGCTGTTTCTTTGTAGCGCCGTCCATTACTGCCGCTTCATAAAGCGATGGGTCAATTCCGGTGATACTTGCCAGATAAAGTACCATTCCATATCCCATACCTTTCCATGTATTCAGGAATATAAGAATAAATGGCCAATATTTTTTCTCCTGATACCACATAATGCGTTCACCGCCAAGAGCAGTAATAATTCCATTGACGTAACCTCTCTCCGGTGTCAGCAGTGCATATACAAAATAGCTGACAACAACCCATGACATAAAGTAAGGCAGAAACATCATCGTCTGATAAATTTTCGATCCTCTTTTGTTGCGCATACTGCTGAGCATCAAAGCGCCTCCAACTGCGACACTTGCGCTGATAATAATAAACGCAATATTATAAAGGATTGTGTTTCTAAGCAACATTGAAAATGCATTGGACGTAAAAAAATACCTAAAGTTTTTAAACCCTGCCCATTCGCTACTGAACAAATTGTACAGGAACCCATGTCCGCCCGGTGCTAATTTATATACTTTAAAAGCAATAATGACACCAAACATCGGCATGTACGCAAATATCAGAAACCATAACAAAGTTGGCAGCGAGAGCAAAAACAGCTCTGTGTCATCCTTAGACCATCGTTTCTTCGGGGGTTTTACGCTAGGATTGCTCCCTCCATTAAGCGTTTTATTCGTTCCCATTCATTTTACCTCCTTTTTATTTTTTGTTAACAATATATTAACATTTGCAAATACATATGTCAATTATATTTGTCAATTTCATCATAATATCTAATATTTTATTGTGCCTCTTGTATATATTCACGTCTAATTTGTTTGTTTTAACGCTTGACAAGCTATTTTTGCGTTTACAAATGTTAAGTTATCATCTTTACCACTCTATTTTTTGTATACTTTCAATTAATTCTGAACTTAATTTTAACTTTACTATACATTTTATATATTTTATATTTTTACACCTTATCTTTAATGTGCTTATCTTGTGGAAAATGATTTGTTTTTATACAGAAATCGCAAAAATTTTGACAAGATTCTCTACAATTTTTTCTCTTTTTGTGTTAACATTTGTAAACTCGCTTCTTGTCATTTACCAGTTTCTGTGCTATACTAAATACAATTACAATAAGATTGGGGGGATTATTATAGGAAAAACTACGATGAAAGATATTGCAGATGCCCTTAATATATCCAGAGTCACTGTCAGTAAAGCATTTAATAATCAGATGGGTGTGTCAGATTCCCTTCGGGAACTGATTTTTGAGAAAGCCAGAGAGCTTGGATATACAAAACTTCCATATCAAGTCGCGGAACCTCCGGAACGCGGAGAACATACCATTTCTCTCGTTGTCTCAAGGCCGGACTCTGCGCTGTTCTGGACAAATATTATCCACCGTATGGCTCAGGAACTGTCTAAATACAGCATCAACCTTCTCTATACCTACGTCCCTTCTTCCCGCACAAAAGAATTCAGCCTGCCTTCTGTTCTTACAAATGGCAATGTGGATGGAATTATCGTGGTTAATGTATATGACGCTGATATCCTAGACATGGTAAACAGACTTTCGCTGCCAAAAGTTTTCTTAGATTCAAACCCTTCCATTCATAACCGAGATCTAACAGGAGACCTGATTTTAATTGAAGGCTTTTGCACAGAACAAGAAATTACACAACTATTGATATCTGATGGGCATACAAAAATCGGATTTCTTGGCGACATTGGATATGCACGGACAAACTTAGAACGTTATAAAGGTTTTTGTTCTTGTATGGAAAAATATCACATTCCTGTCCAGTCCAAATACTGCCTAACCAAAAACATTGATATTTATTCTTATGACCGGGAGTTGTCTACATTTCTCAATTCCCTTACCGAGTGGCCTACTGCATTTGTGTGCGTCAGCGATTATGTCGCTCACTTTGTTCAGTCCTATATCGACAATAATTCCCAGCGGCTTCCGCATCCTGTTGTACTGACTGGTTTTGACAATTCCGGCGAATATACAAATGTCAGCGGACATATTATCACAGCAAATGTTCCAACAAGTCTTCTTGGCAAACGTTTGGCAATGCAGCTGTTATTCCGTACAGAACATCCTGATGCTCCCTATGAGTTAACCTTTTTGAGTCCTTCAATTATTATACCCAATAATAGAATAAACAAACGAAATTAAATGGTCTTGAAACTATCCAAATAAAACAAACAATCAGACCGCCGCATTTAAGCGGCGGTCTGATTGTTTGTTTTATTTTCTCATTCTTTTCTTTCTTATCTCTCAGGCTCTATCAGCCCATAGGTGTTTCCTTTACGCTTATATACCACATTGACTTCTTCTGTTTCTGCATTACAGAATACATAAAAATCATGTCCAAGAAGCTCCATCTGAATACATGCGTCTTCAGCGTACATTGGTTTAATATCAAAACGCTTTGTACGAACAATCTTTATTTCTTCGTCGTCCTCTTCATAATTGTTGTCAACAAAGTCTGTTCTTAAGCTCGCTGCACCAGCCTGCTGGTCTACTCTAAATTTATTTTTATATTTCTTGAGCTGACGCTCTATCACCTCGGCTGCAAGGTCAACGGACACATACATATCATTGCTTACCTGTTCTGAACGAATGATATTTCCCTTCATAGGAATGGTGACTTCTATCTTTTGTCTCTCTTTCTCAACACTTAATGTTGCATGTACCTCCGTTTCTGGCGTGAAATACCTCTCAAGCTTGCCAATTTTGCTCTCTACTGCCGCCTTTAAACCAGGCGTAACATCAATGTTCTTACCACTAATAATAAATTTCATTATGTCCACATCCCTTCGTTCTTAATTTACAATTATTTTGGGTATTATTTGAAATACGATACCTGATATCTGTTAAAATAAGAAATATTTTCCATCTGATATATAATTACCAAAAAACACCTTAATTGTATTTTGATTATAACACATCAATATATTTTTTCAATATTTTTTAACAGATATTCTAAAATTTTAGAGAATAACTAAATTCTAAATTCCTGCTTCAAATCATACAATATGTCAATAGCTTTTATTTGAAATTTGCCTGTTTTGCAGATTTTCTCACTTTTTGCACAAAACAGTCGTTTGTGTTTCACATGCCTAATTTCCACATCAAAGCACGTTAATAATTGTGGATAATGTGGATAACTTGGTGTATAACTCATATTTTCATGCTTTTATCTGTTTTTTTCTGTGGATAAGTTGTGCACACCCAAAAGTCCAACCGCACCGTTTTTATAGACAGCAGCCATTTTTTTGTGCACTTTTTTTGCGTCAAAAAAGACCTGATATCTGTTCAGATTCCACGCAAAAAATTTCGTTTTTTGTCGAAGAAAAAAGAATGATGGCAACCATTTCTAGGTTAAGAATAGGATGCAGATATAAGGGTCCGTTTATAATATTTAAAAAGGTGGATAACTTTGTTATCCACCCTGAATGATTGATTATTTGGTTTATGTTGTTGTAGTTCATGATATCTATGTTTAGAAAATTCTTCTTACAGATAATACGGAACGATATGACGCGCTAGAAACAATAATTCCCGTCTTTGAAGTGCTGGCATGAACAATCTGACCATTTCCAACATAAAGACCTACATGACCAGAATAACATACGATATCACCTGGCTGTGCGTTTGCCAATCCGCCGACATCATATCCACGACTTCTCATCGCTGAGGAAGAATGTGGAAGGCTTACGCCAAAATTATTGTACACACTCATAACAAATCCCGAACAGTCTGTACCGTTTGTAAGGCTTGATCCGCCGTACACATAAGGATTGCCTACAAACTGTGTCGCATAGTCAATTACTGCTTTGCCCATTGCGCTTCCCTCAGAAGAAGCCGCTGTATTTTGTGCTGCTGTAATAACCGCCTGATTCGACTCAGATTTCTTTGTTTGTGTTTCTGCTTGTCTCTCAGCTCTTGCTGCTGTCGCCGCCGCCGCTGCCGCACGTGCCTGCTCTCGCTCCTGAGCCTCTTTTGCAAGTCTTGCTTCCTCTTCTTCTCTTGACTCCGCATGAACAAAATCTGTTCTAAGATTTACATACTCTCTTGAAACGTAGCCGTCGCCTTCTTCAATTGCTATCTTAACCCATCCGTCAAGTTCTTCAACTACTACCAATTCTTCTTCAATTGGTACCAGGCCAAGTACAGAAGATTCTGTGCTCGCTTCCTGACGAACCTTAAGTGTTGTTGTATTTACAATCGCAAATGTTGTGCCGACTTCTTTTGCAAGCGCTTCTGCTTCCTCGCCTACTACACAATATTCACCTTTAACATATCCTGTACAGTTTCCTGATGTAATCTTGTACCAGCCATCTTTTTCTTCAATAAACTCGCCCACAGACTTGTCATAAAGCTTTCCAACGATTTCACCTTCTTCGCTGGGTATGCTTCTGACATTAACATAATTTGTCACTCTTGCAATCACAAGTCCTGAGAAATCCTGAGCATCTTCCTGTGTTTCCGTCTCAATTTCTGTTTCTTGTGCTGTCTCTGTTTCTACTACTACTTTATCATAAGTCTCTATTGCAGAAAAACCTGCGCTTGTATTAAAATCATCCTCTGTCTCAGAAGTACTTTCTGTTTCTTCTGCACCTTCGGTTTCTGTCTCGCTAGTGGTTTCTTCTACGCTTTCTGTTTCCCTAGCGGCGCTTGTTTCTTCTGTGCCTTCGGTTTCCGTCTCGCTGTTTGTTCCCTGTGCAGTCTCTGTCTCTTTTGTCTCGCTTGACTCTTCAACTGGAGCGTCTGTTGTAGTTTCTTCCGTATTCTGTTGCGTAGTTATTTCTTTCTGCTCCGCAGCTTCTTCTATATTCTCTTCTGTATTTGTTGCAACATCGTTCTCATTTTGTTCTGGATTGTCCACAATCGTTTCTGATTGCGCTGCTCTCTCAGATGCAAGTACAATATTAGGCTGCAAGCCTGATGCACTTTCAAGATAAGCTATGTTTTCAACTACTTCTACCTGAAGATCCTGTATTGTACTGCACTCATCCAACACAACTGCAACACCTGCCGCAGGTACGTTTGATGAATTATTAATCTTTGCTTCAAGCGATGATTGATATCCTGTTAACGAAAGGGTTCCGGCTATCGCACAAGCAGCAACCTTTATGCCGTACTTCTTCATGATTTAAACCTCCAAATATGGTGTCTCCAATTTCTTCATGCTATGTTTCAATTCTTTTCTAAATATTACAAAATTGTTACGCTCATGAAATAAATTATCACAGATTTACGAAGTTGTCAAGTCATGTTTTCGCATGTAAGTGCATTTTTCTTGTTAAAAATACGGTATAAACGGGGTTATATTTGGTTGATTTTCCTATTATTTATTACTTTTTCTTTTATTTTCGGCAAATTCAGCATGGATACAAAAAAATTTTCTCCAAATATTAAAAACTTGTTAAATAAAAAGGTTCCGCCTAATCGAGCAAGGCACTCAAAAAGCTGCCCAATCCGCAATTTCCCATGATATAAAAAATAGTGCAGTCTCGTTATGGATAAACCCAAAACAACTGCACTATTTTTAACAAAGTTATTATCTTTCTACAACATCAGGAAGTTTTGAACAGAGTTGACAGCGTTTGCTCCATCTGCCACGGCTGTAATAATCTGGCGCATTGGCTTCTTTCTGATGTCCCCGGCTGCAAAAATACCGCTCTGTGAGGTTGCGCATGATTCGTCAGCCACAATATAACCTTTTTCATCCATTTCGACAAGCCCTTTGAAGGTATCTGTACTTGGCACAATCCCAACCGCTATAAATACTCCATTTACAGCAAGCGTACTATGTTCACCGCTTTTCTTATGATATACTTCTACTGCCTCCACCAAATCTCCGCCGCAGATTTCTTTCACTTCACTGTCCCAAAGCACCTGCACATTATCCAGTGACATTAATTTTTTTTGCAGAATATCTGCGGCCCGAAGTGTATCCCTTCTGTGTATCAGATACACCTTCTCACAAATTGCTGCAAGAAAAATCGCATCTTCTACTGCAACATCACCGCCGCCTACTACTGCAACGGTCCTCTTTCTAAAAAAAGCGCCGTCACAAGTCGCACAATATGACACACCCATTCCAGAAAATTTTGCTTCTCCCGGCACACCAAGCACAGAATGTGCCGCACCTGTCGCAAGGATCACTGCTTTTGATTCGAAATCGCCTTCACTGGTATGCACAATCTTCTTGTTGTCAGCATTCTCTATCTTCTGCACATCCGCCGTCAGAAACACCGTTCCTAATTTATCTGCATGTTCTCTGAACTTCTCAGAAAGATCCCCACCGCTCATTCCTGGCAGCCCTAAATAATTATCCACATCATAGGTATTCAGCACTTGTCCTCCGCTCACTGGGCTTTTATCAAGCACTGCAGTCTTAAGCCCTGCCCGCACCGCATATACCGCAGCACCCAGCCCAGCAGGGCCAGAACCTATAATCAATAAATCATAGTTATTTTCTTCTATCATGTCCAGCCTCCATCCAATGTTATTATTTGTCCTGTCAAATATTCATTCCCGTTACATAAAAGTCCTACCAGTTTGGCAACTTCCTGCGGTTGCCCCAAACGATCCGCCGGTATTTCCTGCCGCAGTATTTCTATTTCCGTCTCATCAAAACATTTGTTCATATCCGTTTCAATCACACCGCAAGCAATGGCATTCACCTGAATATTGCTTGGTCCTAGTTCCTTTGCAAGTGCACGCGTAAAGGCATTTATCCCTCCTTTTGAAGCAGAGTATGCCACTTCTGTAGATGCGCCGACCGCTCCCCAAACAGAAGAAATATTGATAATTTTGCCCCTGCGCCTTCTGAGCATTTCAGGAACCGCACACCGGCAAGTCAAAAAACAAGCGTTCAGGTTGGTGTCAATCACTGTTTTCCACTCATTGTATGTCATATCTGTCAGAAGCCCAATATACGATATTCCCGCATTATTTACCAAAATATCAAGATAGGGTATCTCCGCAAACATTTTTGAAACTTCCTCTTCGTTGGATATTGGAAAGGTATAGCATTGGCAGTTGGTTCTATACTGTTCCCAAAGTTTTTGTGACAAACCAGCCAACAGCTCAGAATTTTTGTGGCAGGTAAGATATAAATCATACCCCAGTGATGCCAATTCCTCTGCGATAGCTCTTCCAATCCCTCTTGATGCTCCTGTTATCAGTGCTTTTTTTCTGTCAGTGCCAGACATTTCTGCATTGTCTCCTTCTCAATACCGCCACTAATCCTGCGCTACCACTTCCTTGTAAAATTCAGAGTAATCGGTCCGCTTCTCTTTGGTAAATTGAATTGCTGTTCTTGGATGCTGATTGAGCAGACCTGTCATCATATATTGAAGGTCAAATCCCCATACCACACCATCTTCTTTGAGTTTGTTCATATATTTTTCTATAAATTGTATTACATAATAATTGTTGTACTTTGGATTGTGCAGAAATCCAAGCAAAAGCTCCATCGCACAGTTGCCAGCGCCTCTGCCCATACCAGAATATGTCGCATCCAGCCAATCAACGCCGTCTCCCACCGCTTCAATGGTATTGGCGAATGCAAGCTGCTGATTATTGTGTGCATGGATTCCCAGCTTCTTGCCATATTTACTTGCAAATTCCAGATACGTATCCGCAATACGTGCAATCTGCTCTGGATACAGCGAACCATAGCTGTCCACAATATAAAATACATCTGCGGGCGTTTTTCCTAAAATATCGAGCGCCACTCTCAAATCGCTTTCCTGTCCATTTGATATCGCCATAATATTGCAGCTTACCTCATACCCTTTGCGCTTGGCATCCTCTATCATATCTGCCGCCATAGGAATTGTATTCAAATATGTCGCCACACGTACAAGGTCAATGGCGCTGTCAGACCGGTCTAAAATATCATTTTTATAGTCACATCTGCCGACGTCAGCCATCACTGCAAGCTTGAGATTGGTATTATTATCTCCCACTATGGCTCTGATATCATCATCATTACAAAATTTCCACTTTCCAAATTTATTCTCGTCAAACATATCCTTCGATGCTTTATACCCTAGCTCCATATAATCAACGCCAGCTTTGATATTCGCCTCATACAATGCTCTTGCAAACTCATCTGTAAAATAAAAATCATTGACCAGTCCCCCGTCCCGCAAGGTAGCATCCACTACCTTAATACTTGAACGATAATCCATCAAACTAACAATTTCCTTCATACTAATAACCATGCCTTTCCGTAGCCTGCAAATTTGGACCGCAGGCACAAATTTGTGTATGAAAAATTTATTTTTCACACTCCTCATATCAGAGCAGCTTTCTGCGCTCAAGGCAGATTCGAGGCTCTGACTCAAATTGCCGATTGAAAAGCCAGTGTTTCAGCATAATTTTTCAATCTAACCTCCACTATCACCAGCCTTTAGCTGAAACCCATTATTTTAATCTTCAAAGTATTTTAACACGTTAAAGTGTAAAAATCAACTTGTTTTGTTTATTGCATTACCGACCCAACTAACCCTATTTTTTGTGTCCACACAGTTCTTCAATCGTATACACCGTATACCGTAGCGCAGTTGACTCATATTCATACAAAAGCGCAATCTCTCCGTTTTCAAGCTCGGTCAGGCAGCTATACCAAAAACAACCCTGATTCACAGGATAATGATATTTCCAATTTACCTCTCCTGATTCTTCTATCAGTCCGACAGCAATCATTCCATTACTTCTATGATAGGGTTCCGCATTCCCTGCTGGATAACTTGCTAACAGCACAGATTTTCCTTCTATTTGCCGAGAATAATTAATGACTGAAACCATACAGTTTCCACAATATGGCAGCAATGCTTCTCTTTGATATGCACTCCAAGTCTTTCCGCCGTCAAAGCTATCCGCATACGTAATCTCATATATCATATTTCTTGAATACATCCGTAATCTTTTATCAGGAAGCTCCACCACCTGCGATTCTGATGATTTGATAAAAGAACCATCTTCCCGGCATCCGGTATCTTTTGCACGTTGTCCCCGCTTCCAGGTCTTTCCTTGATCTTCGGTATAGATGACACTGGCAAATTCTGTTCCCAGATTATTGTCATAAATAGGAAAAATCATGCGCTCTTTTTCCTGATATAAATAGGAATATCCTCTGCCTGGACATACCGCCGTAAATCCCGCACCCTCAATCTGCGCACTGACATCCTGCATTTTACTCCAAGTCTTGCCATCGTCTTTGCTGACACGACATATGATATGAAATGCCGGATATGCTTTCATAGGAGAAGCCGCAAAAAATATATTCGCATGAATCCGCTTGGAAGTCTTGTTTCCTTCATTGTCAAGTTGTGGTATCAATACGCGCTCAATAGTGTCCCCTATACGTTGGTACAAATACCATTCCTCATCCAGCAGGTATGCTTCATGTGGTTTGTCATCTTTAATGCGCAGAACTGGAGAATAACCGTCAGCATCTGCCTCCCCTGCATAATATGGATATGTATCTTCATTCAACTCCTGCGTCTCCGCCTGTGTCGAAGTTTCTATTTCTTTGAGTGCCAGACGACCGTTTGGATGCCTTCCGCCATTCTGCTGCCCACACACAATCCCATATGCTGCGAATGCTCCCACAAAAGCAGGGCACATATCCGCCAAAAGGTAAAGATTTCCCAGGCGATCCTGCGCTAACAATGGATCAATAAATCCTGCGCTGAAAATACATCTGTTAGAGCTGTCTTCTACATCTGCAAAATAATTCACAAATTGTCTTTCCCAACTACGTCCGCCGTCAGACGAACGTGCAATTACAGTTTCCAAATTTCCTGCCGAATCCTCTCCATGATTCCATCGTGCATCACAGGCAGCTAGTACAGTTCCTTTTTGTGTTGTCAACATCGCAGGTATTCTAAAACGTTCGCTTCCCATACATCCCTTTGGAAAAGGATCTGTTACACTTTTCATTTTGATTTTCTCCTCTCATTTTCATGTTAATCGTATTATTCCGGGCGAAATGCCTGTTATCCATAAACCTGAATCTCTTTCAAAAACACTTCTCCACGCGCCGCTGTCACCCTGATTAACAGCTTATCCATTGTTTCTTCTCTGTCATCAAGCAATTTGTTCTGCTCCTCGAAAGGATCTGTCAGCACACATATTTTCCGGTTTCCTATTGTTATCATATCACATTAGCTGTTGTTTCGACGGCACTACTTTTGCCGCTTCTCTCAAAAATTCATCCATATCTATATCCTTTGCATTCTCTTTGGTCCTCTGCCTTTCAACATTTTCTTATCTTATCATAAACGGCAAAAATAATCTATGTTTTATTGATAGATTTCCTACCTATTCGTGACAGCTCAGCCATGCACGAATTCTTCAAAACATTTGACCCATCTATCTTGTTGTTATATAATAAATTTATAACCATTCAATGATAAAGACCCTTTATTTTTGTCCCTCCAAATTTATTTTAAACAGAAAGGAACATATATGAACGATTGTTTTGAAGCAACACTTTTTGATGAGCTAACCCCGCTTTATCCTGACACAGAGCCCCAAACCGGCAGTACTTTGCATGTCATTGCTGCGGCTTCCAACACGTATGCCGGCGTTCATATTCTGCTTTCTGGCTTAACTCCAGGGAAATGCGTCACATTTGAAACAACTCCTCCCACCAGAAAAACGATACTTACCAGCGAAAGCCAAATAGCCGCTGAACGCTCCCTTCCAGATTACCGCTACAAGCTATTTGAACTGTTGCCACTTCCAGTAGAAGCCAACTCTGGGGCAGTTACCCGCACAGAATGGACAGAACCAGATGTCAATCCCTATGTTATCCGCCGGGCCCCTTTTACAATATACGATGTACTCCGCCCTTGTACAAACGTGATTACTGCACAAGGAGCTGTGATGGCTTTGGCTTTTCGATGCAAGGTGGACACACAACAGAGAGAAGTGAAAAAGTGGGAATTTGTCGTCTCTCACAATGGCATTTCCAGAAAACTGACTTTTGAAGTAGAAGTGTTCCCCACTATTGTTCCGGAAGCAGGACGCAGCGATCACAAATACATTAACTGGTTTAACTGCAAAGCAATTGCAACTTATCATCACGCGCCTCTATTTAGTGAAGAATGGTATCATATCTTTGAGCAATATTTGCGCTTAGGCAAATATGGCAGACAAAACATGGTGCTACTCTCCCTGGATTTGTATTTTGAACTCCAAAATGGAACGCCCTGTTTGTATGAAGATCGCTTAGACAGAATGATTGCTATCTTGGACAAAGTAGGTATTTATTGGATAGAAGGCGGTCACTTTGCCCGTCGAAAAGACAGACAATGGGAAGCAACACAAGCAGAGCTTTTGTTTACTTGCAAAACAATTCCTGGTGATGGAGAACAGGAATTAACAGACATGTGCCGCCAGCTTTATGCTTACCTCAAAAAGAACAACCTGACCGAGAGATGGCTCCAGAGCTTTTTAGATGAGCCTTTAGATGGTCTTGCTAACACCTATACCACTGGTGTCCAAATTATCAAAAACGCTATGCCTGGCATTTCTATACTAGATGCCACCATCGCCAGAGAAACGATTGCGGGAACGCTAAACTACTGGTGTCCCACTGCAAACAAATATGAGAAGTACCGAAGCTTTTTTGATGAGCGGCACGCATTGGGGGAACACATTTTTGTATATACTTGTCTGGAACCCACTGGAAATTTCTGCAACCGAATGTTGGATCAGGAGAAATTGCGTCAAGTCTGGTTAGGCTGGGCGCCTGCTCTTTATGAAAATATAGAAGGATACCTTCATTGGGGCGGCATGTCCATGGATCGGCTGGACTTCTATCGGTTGAGCGCTCCTCTGTCAGACATTACTGACTATGAATCCAATCATCGGTCCCGTCTGCCGGCGGGAGATCCTGCTATAATGTTTCCTGGATTCCATGAGGTATACTCTAGTACCCGTTTAGAAGCGCACCGGATTGGCTTTGAAGATCTGGTTCTACTAGAACGTATCAAGACTACGGACCCTGCCTGGGTTGAAAAATTAATCGCTACGGTATTTCGTCGGTATGATGACTACGAAAAAGATGTTGTCCAGTACCGGAAAGCCCGTCGATGCCTTTTAGAAAAAGCTTCCGAAGAATTGCGCTGACAATCGGCAAAATTATTTGTCTTATCAGTAGATGGAGATCGTGCGAATCGAACAAGTTCGGTTTGTACTCTTCTTCTTGATTTTAGCCGCCAAGGGCGGTATGGGGGATTACAATGCTAAATGTGCCTACAAGAACGAAACAAGCTTTCAATCGCAACTCAATTATGACAATCAATACCACCGATTTGCAAAGTGTGAAAAACCAGAGAACCCTTGCAACTCTCATAAAGCAGCCTGGACCTCAGCAGTCTATGCGCTCACAATCTGCCTTTTCACAGCCCCAAAGTACACGGCCCGCTGCAACACATACCATCCCGTCGTCTGCAAGACCGTCACCAAATATACAGCCTGCTCTTTCCTCTTCTGGACAAATGCAAGCCGTACAGCCTGCTTTTTCCTCTTCTGGGCAGATGCAAACCGTACAATCTGCTTTTTCCTCTTCTGGGCAGACACAAAATACTGTTTCTATATCAAAGCCAATCCCCGTTCTCCAAAATAAGGTGCAAAAGGGACAGAAAGCCATGCTCTCTTCTGTTTCATTGCATGCAGTGAACGCCTGCTTTGGCTGGAATGTTACCGATGGCCGATGTGACGTTGATGTATCTGCCTTTTTGCTTGGTGAAAACGGCAAAGTAATCGGCGATACCTGGTTTGTATTCTACGGACAAACAAACAGCCCTGATCACAGCACCAAATTTATAGCAAACAGCAGCAAAGATCGGGAAGAAATCCAGATTGATTTCACAAGGCTCAATTCCTCGGTGCAAAAAATTGTTTTTGTTCTTACCATCAATGATGCTTTAAAAAACAGGCTTCATTTTGGAATGCTGAAAGATGCATATATCAGAATCCTCGACCCATCTGGCAAAGAACTTGTCAGCTTTATGATGACAGATTATTACAGCAATGTAATTTCTATGATGATTGGGGAACTGTATCAACACAAAGGTGCCTGGAAATTTAATGCGATAGGAAACGGTGTTGCCAAAGACCTTGCAGGTCTATGTGCACTGTATGGTGTACAGGTCATTTAAAGCGCGCCCGATAAAGCACCAAAATACCAGCATATACAATTCATAAAAGAAAGGTTTGGTCATACTATGTTAACATTCGAAGTTGTCAATGAATTAGCCCTCAGAGTTACTTGTAGGGGAAATGATGTTTTGATTGCCAAAGCAGGTTCCTTTATCTGTGGTGAAAACAACGGCTATAAGAACTACAAATTTGAGAAACTGCTGCTTGGACCACAAGGAAATGTCGGCCAGGCACTATTGGGATCACTACTGCGCCGTGTCACAGGTGAAAACCTTCCTCTTATGAAAGTTATGCTGAACGGTGACAGTGTGACTTACTATGCCAATCATGCACAGCATGTAATTGTTTATCAGCTTCAGCCAGGGGAAGTACTGTCTATCGAATCCGAAAATATTCTGGCATTTACCTCAGACTGCAACTATGATGTACGGTTTATCGGCTGTGGCGTTATCTCGCAAAAAGGGTTGGCAACCTCGACTCTTACAGGAACTGGCCCCAATTCCTACGTTGCAATCTTAGTAGACGGCAATCCGCTCGTTCTCAGCAATGTGCAGACTGGTTCAACACTTACTGTTGACCCTGACGCTGTTGTATGCTGGATGGGAAACGGCCCCTGCGATCCCAATATCAAGACGGACATCAACTGGAAAACCTTTATCGGACAGACCTCTGGCGAGTCCTATAGTTTTGAATGGAACGCCGCACAGCCTGTATCTGTGATTATCCAGCCTACTGAACGAGCGAGTGGCATCAATTTGGGTATGGACGGCGGACGGCTTGGACACAGGCCAAATTAGACATTGCATTCATGCTTTGCTCTCTCGCAATTTTCTATAAGCAAACAAAACCGATCCTAGTCGACGAACCACCAGACAGGATCGGTTTAATATTACCTTATGTGCAAGAAACTCGTAGCGTTCACTCTCTGAAATCACATAACATCTGCTATTTATCTAAATATGTAAATCTTTTCTTTCAAATACAATAACACCAGTTATATACAGTGCGGCAGCACCCGCTAAAAGTATAAACATACCAACTATCGCACTGCTGTCAGAGGCAATGATGCCATCTGGATCAAACAAAGTGAAAAATGTAAAATACTTTGCTTTTTCTGCATTTCCGCCAACATTTGCAAGCATCTGCAATACATACATAAATATTGGAATCCCTGCTCCGAATGCAACACTGTATTTCATATCAGAAAATATGCAAGAAGAAACAAAACATATGCCTCCAATAAATAACTGCAAACACAAAAGTCCGCCATTTAATACCAAAAGCTCTGTTGTATCTAATTCTCCTGGAAAACCACTTCCGGCACAATCAGCTCCAAAATAGTGCTATAAAGAATAAGCAGCTATCTAAGATTCTTGGACTGCCGGAAGGAACCGTCAAAAGCCGGATGCGGAAAGCAAAGAAACAGTTAAAGGAAAAATTGGAGGCGATAGGATATGACAGATGAAAAATTGGATCAAATCTTAAAGCAAGCCCTTGCTCCTGAAATAAGTAACAGAGAAATCCAGATACGTAGAAGGAGGAAGGACAAAATGACTACATTTGGCAAAATAGGAAAAGGTGTTGCTGCGGCAGTGGCTGTTGCGGTTATTGGAATTGCAGGACTCGGATATTTTAATCCGGTACTTGCAGCAAAGATTCCATTGATTGGAAAGATTTTTGAAGAGGTTGAGGATGATGCCACATATTCCGGAGACTATACGGATAAGAAAACTGTCCTGACAAATGAGGATTCTGCGGGGAATCTGGATACATCGGACTATACCGTGTCTGATAAAGGAATCACGCTGACTGCATCAGAAGCCTATTGTGATGGATATTCCATATTCCTTACAGTAAATATTGAATCAGAAGATGCGGATTTTACGCATATTCCAGAACATTATACAGGCATGAACGCTGCGGATAACCGAACATCTGCAGGGTTTTATATCAGAGGAACATGGAGTGTGGATGGAAGTTCGCCTGAATGGCTCGAAAATACGTTTGATGGAAAGGTGATTGACAGCCATACGTTTGCAGGTATGCTGAAGATAAACCTTGCAGAGAAACATACAGGCAGCAGCGAACTTAGCTTAAATGTAAACGGTCTTGGTTATGATGACGACAGGATGCTTGACGGTGAGGAAATATCGGCATCCCACTGGACGGATGGTAGTTGGAATATTGCTATTCCGTTTGGGATAAACACGACAGATGCAAAAACAATTGAAATGGGTGAGAAAAAAGGGAATATTACGCTTGAAGATGTAGTGGTATCTCCGTATCAGGTAATTGTCCATGCGACAACACCAGGGGAACCCTGCTCTACAATTTGCTTTAATCAGGATGGGGAAATGCTTCACCCAGATATGGAAATGGCAGGCAGAGCCGTATTTGCTGTTCAGGGGAAAGAGATAAAAACATTGTATGTCTACATTTTTGACAATCCTGATGACTGGTCTTTGATGGAGCAGGAAGGAATGAACAGCAGCATTGCAGAGAGGGCTGTCATTTCAAAGGAAATTCATGTAGAGTAAGTGAGCAGAAGTTTTTAAAGTAAGAAATATATCCGACACCGCAACAATGTATGAGGAAGTCACTTTGAATATTTTCTCAGGGAAAAGCTGGATATTTCTAAAGAACAGCTTGCCGCTTGGAATGATGATTCAGTAAAAGATATTCTGAATACTCTCTTTTCAGATTTGTATTTCCACCGGACTATGCAGAATATTTCCTATATAAAAAATAATAGAATTTTTCCTGTACAAGCAAGATACAAAGATGCTTGTACAGGAAAAGACCATAAAAAGAAAATGGACAATAACAAATTCACCTGAGCTTTTACCGCTAATTCTGTTCTATCGTTCCAGTAATAAATTACTCATGTTCCTCCTAAAAATTCTTTAGGTTAGAATCGATGATGGTGTGAACCAAAAAGCAGTTTTGGCATTCCAATGAACTGCCCCTTCGTTTACACCATTTTCGATATGACCTAATTGAGCAACGCGAGCGTCCAGGTAACCAGTACCTATAGACTTTCCATTTTTTCTTACTTGTGATTATACAATATTTTCTATAAAGAAGCTATCGAAATCAAGTATTTTCAGATAAATTGGATAACAGTTCAGCCTTCGGCTTCCTGTTACATGCATATGGCAGAAAAATCCATAATAGTTGTATCTTGGCAAGGTAATAATGTATCTTAGTTACAATGAGGTTTCTTTTAACGAAAGACTATGCTATAACTTTTAAAGGGGTGACAAAATGAAAATAAAGGCAGAATCTGCTGCATTTTGCTGATATGGACTGCGTTGGATATGTTTAAGCTTCATTGGAGTGATTTGGGATTTTCCAAAAAAGGGTTCTTTACTGGTTTGAAATATGGTCTTGATCTTGGCATAAGCACCTTTTTTCTTTCTTACACTGCAGAATTTATGGTGTTGTTTGTATTGGGGAAACATCCGTCCTTGCAATTTTATAATCAATTCCTTACATACAGTGACAGAAACAGGCGCAGATGATTTGATGATAATTAGAATAACCTTATCAAATATTTTATCACTGCTATTTTTTTATTATCTCTCAATAAGAAAATATGTATTCTTATATAAGAAACCAAAAATATATAGTTTTCTTATTTCAGTCGTGTTACAATGATTATCATATATTTCTTAAACAGGGAAAATAAAAAGCAAAAACTTTGATATATGCTCGGAGGATAGATATATGGAGTTAAAAAATTTAGAACAAGTCAAAGAACTAATCAATCGAATTGCAGATTGTTACGACTTGCCAACAGAGGAACAGATAGAAGAAATGCAGAAACTAACAGGTACAGAATGGGATGCAGAAGGTTTGCAAATGACGTGCTGCGAATATTGGAGCCATCATTCCTTGGAAGAAACTGCTTATATGATGTTTCATGGAGATTATCCTCCCATTCATGAAGTGGAACTTGCTTTTTGGAAATATAAACCAGGTGTCTCTCTGGACGACCAAACTGTATATGACAAATACTGTTTGGGAAAAGGAAATCTAAAAGCATTGGAAGCACTTCCGCTTGCAGAAATATTACAAACAATCAAAGAAAAATTTTCTGGCTGGCAGCAAAATATAGATATAGAGCAAAACGAAAAAAGCTGGCGTTTTGACTGCTTGGATCAAGCAGAATATTGGACAAATACGCACTTTTGGATTTTTGAATATGGACGGGAAACCGATACACAGAGAGAACATCAGATAGTAAGATTTAGCTGCCATAACATGAGTGAAGAGCAAATCGCTGTCATTTGTGAATGTATGGAAAGCTTCCAATGTCCCCTGCATATTCGAGAAGAAATGGATGAAGAAGAAATGAACTAGAATTGTGCATACAGAACCCACTGAAACAAAACGCTTTGTTTTTGCAGATTGCGCACGCAGGCGCTCAATCTTTATACGATGTTACTTTTCCTGTGCTTCCATATGCCTGCTAAAATATCTTTGAGTACAAGAAATGTATCCAATTCACTATACCCGCACTCTTCTTTCAATTCATCGAGCATAGCGCTTAATTTTACTGCATAATATGGAATGTTAACCTCTTCCTGATATTTGAGCAGAATAGGATATTTCTTTCCCCATGCTTTTGTCCAGTCAATTTTTTCTTCTTTCACTTCACTGGACTTTTCAATTATCTCTTCGATTTCTTTCAAATCAATATCAAATTCGACTAATTCATCAAGCGATACATGATAAAGTTTCGCCATTTTTTTGGACTGTCGAATATCTGGAAGTGTTTCATCTGTTTCCCATTTTGAAATCGTCTGTCTGCTGACTCCTAGTTTCTCTGCAACCTCTTCTTGTGAAAGACCGCATTTTTTTCGCGCATGAAATAAACTATTTCCTAAATTCATTGATATCTCCTTTCCTGTTGTGATAAAACAAGTATACTGTCTGAGGCAGAAAGAATCTACCAATCTTTTTTTACAATTGTGCACGGTTTCTTAACAAGCGAACGTTGAACATAGCCCTCTTCCATAGTCACCTAACCCACCTAGTACTTCTCACACTATTTCCATACCCGATACATACAGCCGCCATCATCACAATGATTTATCAGCCAACTATAATCTTTGGGAAAAAGATAGAAGTCGTCCATTGAAATTGGGTACTTTAACAGAACTTTTTTTATTTCTGATAAGATGCCTTCATATACCCAGCCTCCATCTACCAAAAGATAATAGCATTTTGTTGGAGCATTTTCTGGGATAAGCATATCCAGCTTACCGATATATTGTTCCCAGTCATCCCAATCTGTCTTGATAAGTTCTGTCATTTTTAAATGGTCGCGAAACCGCGTCCACATATATGCAGCCTGAATTGCGGGATATTTCTTATAATCGCAATATGTATAATATAACGTTCGAATGATTTTATCATAATACTTCTTTGAGGCTTCCTGAAATTTTGTCCGGTCTATATGAGATTCTTTCAGAATGGTTTCTATTTCATTGCGCATTTCATAACGCACTTTTTGTTGTTCCATACTGAAACATGTCTGATGATTCATTTAGGCATCCTGACCTTTCACATATATTCTTACCCTACAATATCTGCGTCTTTAATCCCTCCGAAAATATCACCCACTATTTCTATGGAATGCCCAAAAAACATATCATCGTCATCATAATATAATGTCAACCTACCATTTTCTCCAATAGAAAGTTCTCTCATATAAATCCGACTGATAAAGTCCTCTTCTGTAATCAGGATTTCGTTGCCATCACCGTCCTTCTCGTTCCAGTGGTTGGCCAATTTTGTTAATTGTTTTGCCGCAAACTGACGGATTTTCTCATCCCAAGTTTCTTGATTCTGGTATAAATCTTTTAAATAGCAATATGCTTTGTCGGCTGTATCACCATCCTCTTCATCAGTATCCAAATACACCTGACACTGATTTTTCACCCAATCTATCTTGCCCTCAAACCAAGAATAGGTTCTGTCAAGCACAAAAGTTCCCATTGTTTCGTCGCAGATTTTTACAGGTATTATCAACTGTTCTCTAAGCACATCCAGCTGTGGTTCTGAAACATTTTCTTCCAAGACTTCGACCAACATATAGTAATGATTGATCAAGCTATTTTTTCTAACTCTAACACGATAAATTTGAAGCTGTTCAAAATCATATCCCCAACCTTCTAAATCCGGAGCATCTTCTATAATCCATTCAAGATTTCCTTTTTCTTGCGAAAATTCACCTGTTTGCACATTTACAGATGCAACAAAGTCTACAGAAGGCGTCAAAAAAATTCCATTACGGCTGGCGCCTGTGACTTCGGATTTTGTTAAAACCAACAGTTCTAAAGTCTCTTTTTCAAATCGCTCTTCAAAGCTTTTTTTATATTTCTTGTCATTACGCATATATTTTTCTCCTTTTTATTTTAAGTCGCTGCGCGACGGCTCTTAAGTCTATAGCTCATAATCATTATATTAGCTGGTTTAATCATATTCTTGGCATAAAAACTTAAAATCTGGTGTTTTATTGAGCTGCGCTATCGCTTTTTCCTGGATTCGTTTTGACATAATATCAACTGCATACAAGAAAAAATTCACATCCATATCATATGCGCAGGAAAGCATTACAACAAAGGTATCATTATCCCCTTCAATGTTTTCAGAAGGAAAATTGCCTGCATAGTCACAAGTATCAGAACTTTTAGGATATTTCTGCTCCAACTCCTCTTTTTGTGCCGCTGTACCAATCACTGCATGATAATCCCTGCAGTCTCCATCACTAAAATACTCCACAAAAAGTCTGGCTACCAAATCAGTACATTGACAAATCTGATCAATAATCATGTCTGCATTTTTTATCGCGAAATCGTGAATTTCCTGCTTTGCATCTTCTATGTCATCATAACGAATATACAAGAGGGCCTCTTTGTCTTTCACATTTGCAGTAATCCTTTTTAATCGGTTAGTTCTGTCATAAAAAACGGTAAATGACTCTTCGAGCTCTTCTTTGGAAATTCCCCACAATGTAAATGTTTTATTGTCTGGCGGATAGCAAGTGAGCGTATTTCCATAATCTCCATACTCAAATGACACCACGTCTTCTATATCCAGTTCTTCTTGAAAATTTCCTATCCCATAGGAGCCTTCTTTATAGCTCATTGGAAGATCACATAAAAATTCATCATAAAAATTCATCGTACATTTTCCTCCTTGCCACTTATGACAAATCAAATACTATTTTTCTTTCTGTTTCTTGTATTGTTCCATAACAAAATTTTTGCTTCAACGACTTTGCCGTAAGTTGAGCCCCCACGCTTTTAATCTGTTGTTGTTCCAATAAAACCTGCTTTTGCAAAATCCTTCATATGGTGGCGGACAATATAATCAATATAAGACCCTACCATTTTGGCATAAACATAATAGCCCATTGGATTAGGATGAAAACCCAGTGCAAAATGCTCCCGTACATTTTGGGTATAGCAGATAGAATATTTGCTAAAATTCAGTAAATAACATCCTTCATACTGCTGTGTCAGCTTTTCTAATTGAATGGTACATTCATCAATCAACTGGTTACGCTCTTCTCCCATATCATCATGCTGCAAAGATATTACAAAAAGTTTCGCCTGTGGCTGTATTTCTTTCAACCGGGAAAGAATCTTCCCCATATATCCCATATACGTAGGCGGATTTTGTTCGGGCGCATCAGGGTGAACATCTGCGATTGTTCCCAAAGGATGTCCATACACAAACAAATCGTTATTGCCTAGACAAATAATATATGCCTGACAACGTTTCCAGCAGTTATTTTCATCTGCAAAATGCTCCCAGTATTCTTGTGCTGTCATACCTCCACGTGAAAAATTATAAACAGTTATTCCAGCAGCTCTCGCAAGAAACTGTCCCCAGGAATATTCATAAAAATCATGATATTGTACGTTGCCCTCTTCATCTATGCTCTCAAATTCACCTGAAGCAAGGGAATCTCCAATAACTCCAATCGTTCGAAAAATGGCGGTAAATCCTCCATCCTCCTTGATTTGATCCAATGGCTTTTCCTCTGAATTCCCCAAAAAATCTTTATAATCCATACCAATCCTCCATGTCGCCTATGGTGGCGGTTTAATATAATACTATCATACACGATATAATTTGTTTTTTCGATAACTTTTTATAAAAATTTGTAACCAATCCTATTTTTTATTTGTATTATTAATGAAAGGTCTTTCAAGTACAACTTGCTGTTATAAAAACAAGCATATAAATTTTTTTTGACAGAATACTATAGCTATTAACAAAATAAGGAGTGCTCATGAGACAGTCCATACAAGAACTGGTAACGTTATATCAAGGCAGCCTCTTTGCTATGGCATTTAACATATGCAAAAATATACAAGATGCAGAGGATGTCGTTCAAGAAACGCTTGTCCAGTATATCACAACAAAAAAAGAATTTGAGAGTGATCAGCACGTGCGCGCATGGCTGATACGGGTGGCAATCAATAAAGCAAAAAATATTAATCATACGTTTTGGAGGCGCAATAAGCTTCCTATCGAGGACTATATGGAAACATTAGTTTTTGAAACATCGGAGGCGGAGAATCTGTTTGAAACAGTCATGCAGCTTCCAGAAAAATATCGTATTGTGATCCATCTGTATTATTATGAAGATTATGCAGTCAGTGAAATTGCAAATATCCTCAAGCTTACTGAAAGCAATGTTAAAATCAGACTATCGCGCGGACGTGGGATGCTCAAAGAAACCTTAAAGGAGGAGTGGAACGATGACAAATAGGGAACGATATAAACAAGCATTTTCAGCACTTCCATCTCCCCGGAAGTTTGATTTGGAGGTAGGAGATATGATAAAAATGCAAAAAAAACACAGAAAAAATATAGCAGTTGCTGCTGCCGCTGCGTGTGCTGTTATTATTGGTGGGTCTGCAACAGCCTATGCGGCCGATATCGGAGGAATCCAAGAGAAAATTTCGGTATGGATTTTTGGTAAGGAGACAGAGACGGTAATGACACCAACAGGAACAGGCGCATATTCTTTTTCTTACAACAAGGATGATGGTTCTTCAGATTCATTTAATTATGGCATTGCCGAGTTTGATGCTGAGGGCAATATGACATGGAGACCTGTTGATGATGTTGTTTCATCCATCAATGAAACCGCTATGGTCAATGTTGATGAAAATGGAAGAGTTTGGGTATATTATTATGATCAGAAAGAAGACATTACCGATTCTTTTGACGAGTATGGAATCTGCAATGTGACGCTGACACATGAAGAAAAACCACTTTATGTAAAAGTTATTAAAAATGATGACGGCAACTATACGTATACCCAGACCGATGATCCCGACAAAGAACCGATCAATTATGCAACATCGACAGTTATATCAAACTAACTCATAACCGCAAATCATTACCATTGTTCTGATTGAGAACACAGTAACCTTTGCGTCTTATGATAATCCACACGCCAAAATGCTCCCAAAACGCATTTTGGCGTATTTTGCGTTCTGGATTGAAATAGGCAATAAAATATCGTATAATATAAAATATCGTTTTGAGGAGAACAATCATGAAAAAGAAATTATATGGTATTGTTTGTTTATGCAGTCTTGTTTCAATTATGTTGTGTGCATGTGGAAAAAACACAAATTTCATTGATATGAGTACTTCTGAAGGTGATGAATATACGGCTATTATATGGGAAGATAGGACATACGTGCCTTTTTGCACGATATCTAAAAGTGATTGCGGAACACAAATTGGCTATCTGAAT
>OFGR01000165.1_pt1 | contig 68041 bp, 61 predicted proteins | sample 1521811 | NCBI WGS metagenome assembly OFGR01 (sample SAMEA3504098, study PRJEB24116) | mouse gut metagenome | biome: mouse gut; feature: mouse-associated habitat; material: faeces | place: Denmark | collected 2011 | reverse complement strand
CCAACGACCCCGAGATTACAAATCACGTGCTCTGGCCAACTGAGCTAAAGAGGCGTAGAATCAAGCTTTTCCTGCTAAGCGCTTCATGGAAGCTTTAGCGGTGCAAAGTTACGCAATATTTTGAGAACAGCAAAGATTTTGACGATTATTTTTCAAAAAAAGTTTCGTTCGAAGATCTTTGCGAGACTCTCTTGTCTCATTTGCGGTTGCAAAGGTAGTGAATAGGGTTGTATTATGCAAATAATACTACGATTTTTTTACTTCTTCGCGATATTTCTTTTTTTGTGTTTCATACAACAAACTGAGCTACCGACTATTACCCTGAATATGGAATATACACCGATGATTCAATTTTCGGGCATACGATGCTCGTGATATGCTTGAATCGCTCTGTTCACCGAGCCGGACATGAGGAGCAGACGGCGTGCAGAATCGTAGTCGAGGTTAAGTTCGTCGCATATCATGCGCGTACCGCGGTCGACGAGTTTTGCGTTGGTAAGCTGCATATTGACCATCTTGTTGCCTTTGACACGTCCCATCTTTATCATCACGGAGGTGCTGATCATATTGCATATCATCTTTTGCCCGGTGCCGGACTTCATGCGCGAACTTCCGGTCACATACTCAGGCCCTACGATCATTTCTATAGGAATATCTGCTGCGGCGGCGACGGGAGAGTCGGGATTGCTGGTTATCGACGCCGTGAGAATGCCATGCTCGCGGCATGCATTCAGAGCGCCTATAACGTAGGGCGTAGTGCCGGAAGCGGCGATACCTATCACGGTGTCTTTAGTGCCGACATTGAAGCGCTGCAGGTCGTACCATCCGCGGCGGGTGTCATCCTCGGCATTTTCGACGGCTGAGCGCAATGCACCGTCGCCTCCTGCTATTATGCCCACGACCCATGAGGGGTCCATGCCGAATGTAGGCGGAACTTCCGAGGCGTCAAGAACGCCCAGACGTCCTGATGTGCCAGCGCCGATATAGAAGATACGGCCTCCTCCTTTCATGCGCTTGACTATGGCAGTGACAAGTTTCTCGATCTGAGGAATGGCCTTAGCCACTGCATCGGCCACCTTGTGGTCTTCGCGATTAATATCGGTCAGAATCTCGTGCACACTCTTATGCTCGAGATCGGTGTAGTCAGATTCCTGCTCGCTTATCTTTACGAATGTCATATTGCTGAGAGCTTGTTTAAGGAATGATACTTTATCAGTCCATCCATCGGGGCTTTGAGTATAGTGCCGACCTTACAGCCGGAGACAGCAGCTGCTTCGCGCAACACGTCGGCGAAATAATAGGCCACCGATCCTACAAAACCGCATGGTATGCTCTCGTGGCCGGCATATGACCTTACGTTTCTGCGAAAGAACGAGACAAAAGACCCCAGTACGAGATTGCGGATCTCCGGGCGGCTTATATTTTCGCTCAGGAAGGGGACAAGCGAAGCCAGAAATTTATTAGCTCCAGGCTGCCGGTATACATTGTTTATAATGGTGAGACGGTCCAAACCTGTCCGGGAATGAAATTCATCGCAAATATCAGATGGCAACTGGCGCTTGAGGACATCGCCTACGAGTGTGCGTCCGAGAACTGCTCCGCTGCCTTCGTCGCCGAGGATATAACCAAGAGGCGAAACGTTGCTGACGATCGAGTTACCGTCGTAAAGGCAGGAGTTAGAACCTGTGCCGAGGATGCATGCTATGCCGGCCTCCTGACCGCACAATGCCCTGGCCGCGGCAAGAAGGTCGGTATATACCTCGACCACTACTTCCGGCATGACTCCACGGATACCGGCGGCGACATTGCCACATACCTCATCGGACACACAGCCTGCACCATAGAAGCAAACCCGGCCTACTGCGGCGGGATCGCCGAGGCACGGCATGAGTTCGGCTGCAAAGCGGGCTTGTATTTCAGCAGGCGTCAGCATAAGCGCGTTCATGCCCGGGGTATGGAAGCGTGCGGTGTCTCCTGCAGGCGACAGGAGCGCCCACTCAATCTTAGAACTTCCGCAATCGGCGATCAACAGCATGGTGGAGTTATTTTGATTTTAATTCAATGATTGGATGCGGCAAAGTTAGTCCTTATTGCCTTTAAGTCCAAATTTAGGATCGATTTTGATGAAATGGCATATGGCTACTGTAGCGACGCAGCATATGATTGTCCAGATGAAGAAATGACGGTAGCCGATCGTCTCCTGCAACCATCCGGCGGCCATTCCCGGAAGCATCATTCCCAAGGCCATGAATCCGGTGCAGATGGCATAGTGCGAAGTCTTATGTTCGCCGCGGGAGAAGTATATCATATAGAGCATGAAGGCTGTGAATCCGAATCCATAACCGAACTGCTCGACGAAGACGCATATATTGACCGTCAGCAGCGAGGCCGTCTGATTATAGCTCAGCCACACGAAAGTAAGACACGTCAGCGACATGCTCCACGCCATTGGATGCAACCATCGCCTGAGTCCGCCGCGGGCAGCAGCTATACCTCCAATTATACCTCCGAGTGTGAGGCCTATTATACCTATTGTGCCATAAACCAACCCGACCTCACCGGTAGACAATCCGAGTCCGCCACGGTCGATGGGGTCGAGCAGGAAGGGATTGATAAGTTTTACAAGCTGTGCCTCTGGCAGACGGTAGAGGAGCATGAACAAGATGGCAGCGACGACACCGTCCTTGCGGAAGAAACTGCGGAAAGTGCCGGCAAACTCACTTAGGATGACACGTGCGCCACGATTTTCCTCCGTACGGCGGGCTTCAGTCTCAGGACGGGGAAGCATACGCCCGTGATAGAGCGACACACAGAGGAAAAAGGCAGACAACACTCCGAATACGACACTCCACGCGAAGGGTATATTGCCGGAAGATCCATTGAATCGAGCGGTTGCGGGGGCGTCGATGCGATGGTCGATCTCGAATGCTATCCATGCTGTGCGATCCCAATTGACGGAGGTAAACGTAAGTCTCGGTGAGAGAAGATTCTGCTCGGAGCGTATGCCCGGGTCTCCTGAACGGAAATTCATGTTAAGCACGACCTCGCGCCCCGGTTCCGGAGCGCGGTTGAGCCGCAAACCGACCACGACGAAATTGTCGGAGACCGGATCAGAAGATTCCCTTTTCTCACCAAACACATCGCGCACCCAACGGGTGAATGCACCCGGGCCTGACGGCTTGCCTGCCGACTGCGTCCTACTGCCTGCGCTGACATCAGAAACAAAGCCATTAAGATGATTAAGAGTGCGCAGGGAGTCGAGCATCGAAGTCTTATATAGGGCAAACGGTATATCGCCAACCATACGCGGGGCAGTCACAGCAACGCTACCCGGCCGGACTGTAGACATAAAGCATAGATCCGCACCGGGATTCTCACCTGTGGGAAAATTGGCAGTAAGATCCACCGGACTCCATTCCGCATCGGGCGAGACTTGCAGGTTGAGTTGCAAGGGCTCAGCACCTGAAGATGTCTCGATCAGTCCGGCTATGATGACAAGCAAACCCTGTCCGGCGACAGTGGCGATACGGTAGAATGTGGAGCGTATGCCTACGTAAAGCGATTGCCGGTGACTGTCGAGCGCGAGCATGTAGAAGCCGTCGGCCGCGATGTCGTGTGTGGCCGAAGTGAAACCTATGATCCAGAACACGGCAAGCGAAGCCGTGAAAAAAAACGGCGCAGGTATGGTGAACGCAACAGCAGCCATTGCAGCAGCGATGACCCACTGCATGGCTAATGTCCACCGGCGCTTGGTGGATATAATGTCGACAAACGGACTCCAGAAAGGCTTTATCACCCACGGAAGGTTGAGCCAGCCGGTATATAGGGCAATATCCGTGTTGGAGATGCCGAGGCGCTTGTACATGATGACCGACAGGGTCATTACGGCCACATATGGTAAGCCTTGTGCAAAATATAGTGTCGGTATCCAGGCCCACGGACTCCGGGTTCCGGATTTATGTCTTGTATTATCTGTCGCCATTTCGCAGGTGTGTGTTTTTTATCAATATATCTTCTTGATTTCAGCGCCGGGGAAATAATGCGAGAGTATTTCACTGTAGCTATATCCTCGGCTTCCCATTACGGCAGCGCCTATCTGGCACAAGCCCACGCCATGTCCCCACCCTGCCCCGTGCAGCACGAACCTGCCGGGAATGCCGTCAGGGCCTATGTCGTGACGATCGACGATGAATGCCGAGCTATAAAGATGGCTTCGGGAGAGAGTACGCCTGATCTCAAGTTCCTTGCCTATGGTCATGGTCCGCAGAGTACCTACAACTTTGAGGCGTACGATACGGCCGGATGTACCACGTTCTATGGGAATAAGATCCACGATATCACCGAAATCAATACCTGTGCGCGTACGCACGATCTCGGCCAGCTCGCTGCGGGAATACTCCACAGTCCAACGGTAGAAGCCATCGGTTTCGCGATCGTAGCCGTTAAGCACCTGTGACAGCACCTCGGCTGACGGGGAGGCGCAGAAGGCATCGGGCCTTGATGTGATCCATGCAGCGGCCTCGGCATCAAGACTCAGATCCGGGAAATCATGTGGAGATTCAGAATCCCGACGGGCCACAAGGTAGGGATGATGCACAGGCTCCCAACAGTTTTCAAACTCCTCGAACACACCGCCGCAGCACTTAGAAAACCGAGCGTCGACCAATTCACTGCCGCTCATAAGCACCATCCCTGCGGTAGACTCCACAGCGCGGCGCACCGTAGGATTAGTCTGCCGACTAATACCCTGATAGCGCTGGCAATGGTCGTCGGCACATACATCAAAATGTTCATGATCAGAATGATCGTACCACCGTATGAGCGTGTCTTCAGTCCTTAAGCAGGTGTCATGCGCCGCCGTTGCGCGGGCTCGTGTCTGCGCCAATAACCAACTGCGCGATATGACGGCATGCGCTTTCAGGAATTCCTCCGGCGCATTGGCATTCATCTCCGAAGAAATGACGCTGAGAAGATATTCCTCTGCATCCACGATATTGACCAGCGTTATCTGATCACCCTCACGGATGAATGACACAGATCCGCGGAATTTCTGATCCTCGCGCCTTTCCCAGTGGAAGCCCACGCCGATAGTCACACCATGCACCTCGAAGAAGCATTCCTGAGGATCGTCCGGTATATATATCTTCCCTATTCCGGACGATAAATCGAAAACCTGCGGCACACCGGATGGAACCGAGACCCCATCCACAGAATAGTGGCCATGAAAGACTATGGTAATGGATTCAGCCGACATTATGCCGACACGTATACTTGGAGAATTCATATTTTTAACCAATTTTTGAGATCTGCCGACGACAGACATACCTGCTGAAGCGTGCGAAGAATCATTGTGTCATCGGCGCAGTCGAAGTCCTGCTTACGCGGAAAAATGAACACCCCGGCCAAATCGACCGAGGCCGGCGAGACAAGAATACGGCCGGAAGCATCACCGTAGAAATCGGGGCGATGAGCCTTGCGCGGTATCACATCTATCTCAACACCGGAGTCAGGCACTGCGGTGCACAGGATATTCATCATCGGCTCGCCTGTACCTATATCCGCAGCACGGTAAAGTCTATCGAACGCTTCGGCGGCAGACTGCGGGGTAGCTGCCTTTATGCGTATAAACGGTACTGCATCATAGGGATACGCATAGATCCCCCACCCCGATCCTGTAGCTACAGACAAGGCATGCCCGGGAACAGGCATACTCAGGAAATCGGTGTTTCCGGCCTGAAAATGCATATGGTCTGGAGCAGATGCACCGCACCGCGGGCCATTGTAGAACACCGTGTATCCCGGCATCATCCCGGCAAGTGCAGCCATATCGGCCATCCGTCCGACTATGCTCTGGGCTATGTGGCGCTTGGCGGGTATGGTGAAGTGGCGAGGAAATATCGGAAATGGATTTACAAGCAATTCATAATTGCCCAGATCCATACCACGCTGACACGCAGGCCTGTTTTCGGCACAAAGGAAACACGGGCGCACAGACAGCGAAGCGGCATCGACCTTGGCCGATGTGGACAATATCCTGGCCGGATTATATTGGGCGCGGAAAATACGGTCTCCCACAGCAATGTCCTTGACCTCGACACCTCCGAGAGCATCATATCTGGCAGCGGCCTCACTCCATTCCTCAAGCTGGGAACTGAAGAAATCTTCTATACCGGATACGTTCCTGATCATGCTTCCGATCTGTTCAAAGCTATCCGCGCCATGAGTTCCCATGTGCGGATACGGTCTTTATATGTATTATTGCGGTTCACAGCTTCGACACTGAGAGCCGCATCCGAATTTCCTTCCCAACGGCGGCACAGATACAGCACGTCGAATATGCGTGCGATCGGATAAGTGCGGCTCACGGCAAGAGCCACGGCATAATCCTCACCGTAGCTCGTGTTGGGAAGACCGATCTTTCTCAGCACCGGTGTGAAAAAGCAGCGTGGCGCACCAAGTCCATTGATACGCAGAGCGTTGTTGCGCCCGTTGCTATCGGTCCACTCGGCATGATCTATTATGCCCGGAGGCAGAGGATTGCCCTCGAAGTCGGTGAGCATATACGATCCTATAAGCATGGCGCACCGGCTGGAGCGGAATGTGTCGACTATGCGTTGGATGACATCTTCGGCTGAATATAGGTCGTCGCTGTCGAGTTGAAGCGCGAACCTGCCGCAGCGGGGGTCAGCGGCCGCCAGGTTCCAGCAGCCTCCGATACCGAGATCGCTGCGGTCCGGGATGATATGCACGACCCGCGGATCAGACGCAGCGAAGTCTGCGACAATCTCCGTTGTGCCGTCGGTGGAATGGTTGTCCACCACAAGTACATTGAAAGGAAAATCGGTTTTCTGCACAAGCACGCTTCCGATCGCGTCGGCAATCGTGCGTGCCCGGTCGCGCACAGGAATTATCACGGATGCCTCTACCGGAAATTCTCCGGCGCATATCTCAAGTGGATCGTATTTACCGGGAGCAAGATACGCTCCCACGGCTTTCAGATGATCGGTGCAGGCTCGCTCCATCTCTATCTGCCTATCGCGGTTGGCAGGATCGACATAGTCGAAAAGCTTGCTTCCGCTCGTGCGGCTATCCGTGATAACGTCAGTGTATAGAAACTCGTTGATATGCACAAAGCTTCCCATACGCGAAAGCCTCAACCAAAGGTCGTACCATCCGGCAAAACGGTAGTATCCGGTCATTGAGGCAACCGCCCGGCGAAACATCGAAGTGTCGACAAGCACGAGCGGTCCGAAGTCGAAATCGTCGCGCAGCGAGCCATCTTGCCAGTCTATAGCCGGAATCTGTACGGCCTTTCCGTCTTCACCGCGACTCCTGCGGTCGGCATACACAAGTGCCGCTCCGTTCTGACGGGCAACAGCCATCATACGTTCAAGGGCGCGATAACCCGGATCAAACGGCCTGTCGCTACGGTATAACAGTGTGAAAGGAGTACGCGACGAGGCCGCAATAGCCCTGAAGCACTCCGAGGAGTCGAAAGAAGCTGCATGAAGCACCTCTCCGGCAATGCCCGCTCCGGCAGGACATACACGCACTATCCGACAGAAATCCGGCAACCTGAGCGCATCGGCGTCGCAGGCCACAAAACAGTCTATGTCTTTATTCTGTATCATTGGATCTTTTTATTTGCTTAGTGAACAGAATCTTGCGGAATATAAACAGCATGACCGCAAAATATATGGCATAATTTATAAGATTAGCCTGCACAAGTCCCACTACACCATTGACACAGACAAGCGCGTAACCAAGCAACAGGTAGATGAGCGATGATGCTATCTCCGTGACCACGTAATGCACCGTCATGGCCTTGGCAACCATCATGAAAGCCAGCAACCACGACACAACGCGCAACAGGTCGCCCGCCATCTGCCAAGCAAACAAGGCCTGCATGGAGGCGAACTCGGGGGTGAACAGCAGACGTATGATCAGAAACCTCATAAAATATATCAGGACGAAACCACCTGCGAGCAAAGGTACGATCAGAGCATAGGCTCGCAATATCTCCCTGCGCAGAAGCGCAGGAGAATGCAATTCGCTAAGCCGAGGAAGGTAGTATACCGACAGAGATGTGGTGACAACCATCATATATACCGATGATATTTTCTGCATGCCTTCCCACACTCCGGCTTCGGAGGCCGAAATATCGGTCATGATATGGCCTCGCAGCAACATCTGTACCAACGGCACAACAATAGCTGTCACCAACGACATGACAGCGAAGCCGCCGAACCCCTTGCGCACAGCCGCCGGAATACGCCCCCGGAGACTGCACAGCCTCAACCATAACTGCCGCCTGAGCAGCCACAGCGTCACCACAAACACTACGCTCTGGTAAGTGACCGCGGCCACAAGTGCTCCACCAAGTCCACAGAGCAATGCGAGAGCTACAGTGAACGCCGCTCCGGCTATACTGTTGGCGATACTGACCACAACATATTTGCGGAACAATTTGAAGCCATTGACCGCTGCGAGCAAAGCTGCATTGAGCGCATAAAGGGCTATGGTGACACCAAAAACGGTAAAGACATAGGCATAGTCGGACGAAAACATCACAAGCCTGCTCAGCCAACCCGAAAGGCAGATCATCAGCAGGCCGCACACAACCGAGCAGACAAGCGTTATCTTCAAAGCCGCAGAAAGATATTGCGACGTGAGCGATGCATTGTCCTTGTGTTCGGAGACATATTTCGTAATTCCATTACATATACCGCCACCGGCAAGAGTCTGCGCTATGTTTGTGAAATTGCCAAGCTGACCGAGCATGGCCACTCCGGCCGGACCGACTACGGCGGCCACGACCTTCACACTCACCAAGCCTGTGCATACCCGCACAAGCGTGGCAACGGAAGTGAGCGACAACACTTTCACAACCGTAGCGCCGCATGCCTTGCGGCATATTCCGGCAAAATATCCTATCAGCCGGTTCATGAGGTCAGTCGGTCCATGAGTTTACGAGACTTATCACCCTGTCGACTTCGCTATCGGTCATCACCGGCGAGATTGGCAGCGACAGTTCACGGCGGTGAATGGACTCCGTGACAGGTAGCGACAGATGAGAGTAGCGGCTGTAGCATTGCTGACGATGCGGAGCCACCGGATAATGTATCAGTGTCTCTACTCCGTGGATGGAAAGATATTCCTGAAGCTCGTCGCGATGGTCTGTGAATACCGGAAAGATATGAAACACATTCATACCCCGCATAACCTGCGGAAGCATACCTACTCCGGAAATTCCGGCGGCATAACGCCCGGCTATGTCTATACGCCTGCTGTTGTCGGCGTCGAGCCTCGGCAATTTCACTCCAAGCACGGCTGCCTGTATTTCGTCGATGCGGCTGTTGCGTCCTTCATTGTCGAAGATATATTTACGCTCCGAACCGTAGTTTCCGATCTTGCGCACCATGCGTGCAAGTTCGTCGTCGTCAGTGGTTACAGCTCCTGCATCGCCAAGCGCCCCGAGGTTCTTGCCCGGATAGAAACTGTGGCCGGCTGCATGACCCAGGCTTCCTGTGCGCCGGCTACCGAAACGGCAACCGTGAGCCTGTGCATTGTCCTCGATAAGCATCAGACCACGGGCCCGGCACAGCCTGCCTATCTCATCCGAGTAGGCACACATGCCATATAGATGAACAATCATCACAGCGCGCGTGCGCATTGTGACGGCACGGGATATGCCATCCGCAGTGATCTGGCACGTGAGCGGATCCGGATCTACAAACACCGGAGTGAGCCCACAACCTGTGACTGCCAGTATGGTTGCTATGTATGTATTTGCCGGCACTATCACCTCATCGCCAAGATTGAGACGGCCAAGCTCTATTGCGGCCTGCAGAATGAGAGACAGAGCATCAAGGCCGTTGCTGCATCCTACGCAGTGGCGCGTGCCGATGTAGGCTGCATATGCACGTTCAAAGTCTTCAGTGCACCGGCCGAACAGATAGCGCCCCGAAGCAACCACCCCGGAGACAGCACGCTCGATCTCACCGTCGAAGCTCGCTGTAATTTTTCGCAAGTCAAGAAATGGTATCATCGGCTGAGAGCTTTTTTATCGGGTATTTGTCTGAAATCCAGGAATCCGGCATAGTCGCGTATATAGTCATCCTCATCGTATGCCTCCGAAGCGAGTACAAGACAAACTGCTCCGGATGAAAAATCGTCGAGCGTGCGCCACATTCCCGGGACAAGGTATAGTCCCATATACGGTCTGTCGAGCCTGTAGCTACGCGTCTCCACCCCATCTGTAACCGAGACGGTGAAACTGCCGCTCACCGCCACTATCAACTGATGCAACGAACGATGGGCGTGCGCACCGCGGCTCTCCCCACCCGGGACATCGTATATGTAGTAGACCCTCCGGACATCGAAAGGCACTGTGCGGAATGCCTCCACAACCGACAGATTGCCGCGCCGGTCCGTGCTGTGATGCCTGGGCAATTGTATTATCCGGCAACTGTCTACAGTATAATCATTCATCTCGGAACTTCAGGTATTGATTGTAATCACGGATATAGTCATCCTCATCATAAGCAGTAGAACTCAACACCATAGCTACGGAATTAGTGGAAAAATCGTCTATAGTCCGCCAATATCCCGCAGGGACATACAGCCCCCTATACGACCGGTTGAGCGTGAAGACAGTCTCCGCGACACCGTCGTCTACCTTGACATCGAAGCTCCCGGATAGAGCAACGATAAATTCCTCACCGGTACGGTAGGCATGTCCACAGCGGCCTTCGCCTCCGGGGACATCGTATATCCAGTAGACGCGCTGAATCCGGAACGGCACATGCCGGCACTGCTCGATGAACGACAGATTGCCACGAGCATCAGGCATTTTGGGCAGTTCCACTATATGTGGTGTATCAATAAGTCTATCCACAAAATAAGGTATGATTTTTAGATGAGGTAAAATTACACCAAATTGGCGAATACAGCAAACTATCCACAAAAAAAGAAGACTCCATCTCGCGATGAGGTCTTCCCCTAATCTACAATCTATAAAAACATAAATATCTTGAAAACGGATTGCTTTCTTAATATGTCAGCTATGATGTTGGCAAAGATATACATTTATCAATTAGATTTCAAACTTTTTGTCGAATTTTTTAAATAAAAATGTGAAATTTGCTTTAAATCTACGTATAAAATCTATTTTTAGTACTTTTCTAACATCCTGACCGAAGCACAGAATGCATACGAATATGGAGGCGACAGCACCAGAGAACCTGCCATAAGCCGCCCTTCAGAACTTACTACAGGAGGCTCCAGAGAGGAAACCCCAGCTGCCGGAGCCACATGCAGGACTCCGCGCGACCCGCTGTCGAGAAAACGCGACGAGAAACCTTGTGCAACAAACCCCATCGTGCAGCGCAGATTCACTTCAATGCACGGGGCAACCCTGACAGATCCATCCTGATTCCTGTACGACAGCATATCTACCCCTACCGGACCTGTATATTCCGGAGCTACCAACCGTCCGAGCACATCGGCCACGGCCTCCCTGATATTCTGAAGACTGACTTCCGGACAAGAAGCAGCTATGTCGGAGTATATCTCGTCCTGCGTGGCGAGTACATTGCCTCCGTAGTGACCACCCCCGTCGGTGGAGAACATGGAATATCCATGAAAGACAGCCTTCCCGCCGGCACAATGGAAAAGCATGGCAAAGTCTGCAATCCGATCCAACGCTGCCTCCCACATCACATAACCCTGCCTGCGTATCACTCCGGAAAACCGCCTGACCACTTCGTCGGTTCTCATGCCTGCCGTCGAAGCCACACCACGGCCACTGCACGACCACGGTTGCTTGACATAACCCGTACCTGATTCGCACAAGTGGCGAAGCATATCCGCGGAATCGACAAGCACAGGAACCGGTGCTTCTATGCCGTGGGCGTCGCGCAACATGGTGTTGAAGCCCATTGTCAGCCTGCGCGAACTCAACTGACGCATACACTCCACAGCTTCAGTATCCGGCAATCCGGAGACTGGAAATCCTGCATCGGCAAACAGCCTGACGGCATAGGCTGACCAACCCCACGGGGCAGCCGCAAAGCGTCCGGAGGACATTTCGGACTCCGAAGCTACGTCAACATCCATGCCGAAGCGCGAGCGCATGTCGTCGAGCCATCCGGCATTGATACCGAAACTATGGAATCGGTCGCCCGGCGATGCATACCACAAAGGTAACGCCTCGCCGGAGAGATGCATCTGCCAGGCAGTGGCCGGCGGAGTGAAGCCCGCCCTGCCAAAAGCGAGTGCAAGATCGTTTTCGGGATTGAATATATAAATTCGTGGAGTCGACATAATAAAGCGGATAAAACAGATTTATTTTTCCACAAAAATAGCAAAAACAGCCGAGTTATCTACATTCGGCAGGGGGTTATCTACATAAGTATTGCACGCGCGTGAGGGAAGCTCTAAATTTGCGTCCATGAACAACGACATAATAAGAGTGCTGCCGGACTCGGTAGCCAACCAGATAGCAGCCGGAGAGGTGATACAGCGCCCGGCATCGGTAGTGAAAGAACTGGTGGAAAACTCCATAGACGCCGGGGCGACAAAGGTGGATATAATCCTGAAGGACGCCGGGCGGACACTTGTGCAAGTGGTCGACAACGGGTGCGGAATGTCGGCGCTCGACGCCCGCATGGCATTCGAGCGACATGCCACATCCAAGATCACGGCTGCCAATGACCTGCTGCAACTGCACACTATGGGATTCCGCGGCGAGGCTCTGGCGTCCATAGCCGCGATAGCGCAGGTAGACCTTCGGACAATGCGCAGGGGCGACACCGTGGGAACACGTGTGCAGATCAACGGATCGACCTTGGAATCGCAAGAACCGGAGGCGTGTTCCGAGGGTTCGAACCTGATGGTAAAGAATCTGTTCTTCAACGTGCCGGCAAGACGTAAATTCCTGAAAAAAGACTCTGTCGAACTCAGCAACATAATGCATGAGTTCGAACGTCTGGCTCTGGTGAACAACAATGTCGAGCTTTCGATCACGCACAACGGCACGATACTGCACCAACTCTTGCCCGGACCGGTAAAGAAACGTATCTGCGAACTGTTCGGTAAAAGTCTCGAAAGGCAACTGATACCGGTAGAGACCGAGACTTCGATAGTGAGGATCAGCGGCTTCGTAAGCCTCCCCGAAAACGCACGCCGCCGAGGTGCGCTGCAATTCTTCACCGTCAACGGCCGCAACATGCGTCACCCTTATTTCCACAAGGCAGTTATGTCGTGCTACGAGGAACTGATTCCGGGCGACATGCAGCCCAATTATTTTCTCAATCTGGATGTCGATCCTGAGACCATTGACGTGAATATACATCCTCAGAAGCACGAGATAAAGTTTGAGAACGAGCAGGCGATCTGGCAGATAATGGTAGCCGCCATCAGAGAATCACTCGGCCGGTTCAATGCAGTGCCCTCGATCGACTTCGACTCCACCGACGTGCCCGACATACCAGTCTTCAACCCGGATGCCACACGACGTCCGGAGATAACAATCGACCCTACATTCAATCCGTTCAACACAGGTTTTGAAGACAGTGCGGCCGCAATGCCTGAAGGAGATTCGGTGCGTCCGTCGAGGCTCAACACCGCCGCATACACCCGACCGGAGACAGAAAATTGGGAAAGCCTCTACGAAAGTTTCTCGCGCAACCGCAACGAGAGCCTCGAAGAAGCGGCGGCAATTACGACGGACAATGATGCTGCCGATCCAGGGAGCATCGGTCTTCAGAGTACTGAGGACACAGGCGGCATAACCTCGCCGATGCAACTTAAAGGCAAGTATATACTGTCGCCGGCCAAGATGGGACTGATGGTTGTGGACCAGCATCGTGCCCACGTGAATGTGTTGTATAACCGTTACCTCGGTCTGGCAGAGACGGGATCGCTGACCATGCAGCGCATAATGTTCCCTGAGATCATCAACCTGTCGGCTTCGCAAAGCTCAATACTTGAATCAATGGGCGACGATCTGACTGCCCTCGGCTTCGAGATAAGTTTCCTCGGCGACACGGCATGGGCCATAAACGGCATACCCTCCGAAGCGGCAGGCACAGATCCGGCGCTGTTGGTGACATCGCTGATCGAGAGCATCGACGAAGAAACCACCGACTTCAGAAGCCACGTAGCCGAACGCATAGCCCTGGCATTGGCACGGCAGAGCGCGGTGAAGCAGGGACAGAATCTCACAATCAGCGAGATGGACAGCATTCTGTCGGCCCTGTTCCAGCTTCCATCGCCGAACTACACACCTGATGGCAAACTTGTGCTGACAATAATCCCGATCGAGGACATCACAAAACTATTTGCATGACCGGCAGGTTATATAGACAGGGTCAGACCGCCCCATATCCGATAACAGACACAATATGATTGACGATCCACAGATAAATGTCGACGAGACCGCAGCGCAGGATACCGGAAGCGACACTCAGCAGAGCGAGGCCAAGCCCTCGCGCATATCCAGGATTATGAACAAGGCCATATCCGTATGGACATACGCCTCTGACGGTGTATGGAAAGATACGCGCCGCAACTGGAAGATAAATCTGCTCAAAACCGTGAGCCTGTCGGTGCGCTCATTTCTCAACGGCGACCTACAGAGCCAGGCATGCGCCATGACCTACCGCACATTGCTGGCCATAATTCCGGCAATGGCCATGATCTTCGCAATAGGTCGCGGATTCGGCTTCCAGAACATGCTCCAGGGACAGCTCTACAAAATGTTTCCCGGACAGACCGGAGTCATCAACCAGGCATTAGGATTCGTGGACAAGTATCTCAGCACGGCATCGGAGGGCCTGTTTGTCGGCATCGGACTTATAATGCTGTTGTGGACGCTGATATCACTGCTCGGCAATGTTGAAGACACATTCAACCAGATCTGGGGTGTGAAGCAGGGGCGTTCCATCTGGCGCAAGATCACGGACTACACAGCCATGCTGCTGATATTGCCTATGCTGATGATCTGTGCCAGCGGCCTACAGATAATGCTTACCAACACACTGCGCACGATACTTCATTTCAGCTTCCTCTCGCCGGTGGTCACAGTGTGCATAGAGGTTGCTTCGTGTATTTTTATCTGGCTTTTCTTCACGGCTGTATATATGCTGATCCCTAATGCCCGCGTGAAATTCAAGAACGCCTTCATCGCAGGTATTTTCTCAGGCACAGCATTCCTGATATTGCAATGGCTGTTTGTAAGCGGACAGATGTACGTGTCGCGATATAATGCCATCTACGGAAGTTTCTCATTCCTGCCGTTGCTTCTTATATGGTTGCAGCTTGTGTGGCTCGTCTGCCTCGCCGGTGCTGTCCTGTGCTATTCGTCGCAAAGCATTTTCCAATTCTCGTTCACCAACGAGATCGAGAACATATCCATATATTACCGCAGGCGAATATCGTTGGCAATAACGGCAGTGACAGTGCAATCGTTCACCAAAGGCCTGAATCCTCCGACATTGCTGTCCATCGTCCGGCAATATGACATACCGGTAAGGCTTGCGGGCGAGATCACCGACAGACTTGTACGCGCCGGTGTGCTGTCGCGTGTCCTTATCGACAAGGAGAAGGAACTGATCGGATACCAGCCGGCGCGCGATCCGTCCGAGATTACCGTAGCTTTCGTCAACGAGGCACTCGACAACCTCGGCAGCAGTGATTTCATACCGGAATTCGGAGAACATTTCGCAGGAGTCAACAGCACGGTCGACAAGATACAGGCTCAGATAAAGTCGGCCGGCGACAGCACGCTGCTGTCCGACATAGATATTAACATCCGCTGAGACTCCGCAGCGCAACAAGACGATTCGATTATTTGTGTATGAGTGGCCTTTTATGTATCTTTGCCGATACAGTAAAACAACCAACTCATACACATTTCTTATGCATATACTTAATAAGGTTCTGTTGGCCGGAGCCATGTTGATGCCGGCAGCCGCTGCGGCGGAATATATACCGACACCGGAAATACTGGAATCACGTCAGGAATTCGAGGACGCGCGTTTCGGCGTGTTCATACATTGGGGCATCTACAGCATGTTCGGACAGGGCGAGTGGTATCTGAACTACGGACTTGACCGCGACGAATACGCCAAGGCTGCCTCCGGATTCTATCCCGGCTCGTTCGACGCCAAAGCCTGGGTATCGGCCATAAAGGACGCAGGAGCAAAGTATATATGCATCACGTCGCGACACCACGACGGATTCTCGATGTGGGACACCGCACAGAGCGACTACAACATAGTGGACGCCACGCCTTTCGGCCGTGATGTGCTGAAGGAACTCGCCGATGAATGCGAGAAACAGGGCATACGTCTGCACTTCTACTACTCGCACATAGACTGGACCCGCGACGACTATCCGATGGGACGCACCGGAACTACTACCGGCAAAGACCCGGAGAAAGCAGACTGGCCTCACTACTACGACTTCATGAATGCCCAACTTAAAGAACTGCTGACCGGCTACGGAAAGGTAGGCGCGATATGGTTCGACGGCTGGTGGGACCGCGACGAGGATGCCACACCATTCGACTGGCAACTGGACCAGCAGTATGAGTTGATACACTCCCTGCAACCGGGATGCCTGGTCGGCAACAATCACCACCAGACACCTTTCGAGGGCGAAGACATACAGATCTTCGAACGCGACCTGCCGGGCGAGAACAAGGCGGGTCTGTCGGGGCAGGACATCAGCCGTCTGCCACTGGAGACCTGCGAGACCATGAACGGAATGTGGGGATATAAAGTAAAAGACCAGAACTACAAGGACGTGCCTACACTGATACGCCTGCTCGCCGGAGCAGCAGGAAAAGGCGCGAACCTGCTGCTGAACGTAGGCCCGCAGCCCAATGGCGAGATACCGGCAGCAGCACTCGAGCGGTTCAAGGGACTCGGCGAATGGCTCGGTAAATATGGCGAGACGATATACGGAACAAAGGCCGGTGACTTCCCTGCCCAGAGTTGGGGAACATCGACTCGCCGTGGAGACAAACTCTATGTGCACATACTTTCAGCCGAAGCACCCGTGATCTACGTGCCTACCGACCGAAAGGTGGTCAGTGCCGTGGCATTCGACGACCGCAAACCCGTAAAGTTCGTGCGGCATCAGAACGGAGGCGTATCACTGAATCTCGACAGCATTCCCGACACCGCCGACTATATTGTGGAACTCACGACAAAATAAACAGCACACGATGAAACCTGTACTTGAAGTATGCTGCGGCGATATAGCGTCGGTGCGGGCTGCCGCAGCCGGAGGTGCATTCCGTGTCGAACTATGCTCGGCGCTTGGAGCAGGAGGAGTGACACCATCGGCCGGATTCATGGCCGCGGCTGCTGCGGTGGATGGCGTGAGAAAACATGCCCTGATACGCCCGCGCGAGGGAGACTTCGTATATAGCGCTGATGAGGTTGAAGCCATGAGGCACGACATCTCCCTGGCACGCACTCTCGGACTCGACGGTGTAGTGATAGGAGCGCTATGCCACGACGGGAGTATCGACACAGATACATGCAATGCTCTGATTGAGGTCGCAGAAGGTATGTCGGTGACATTCCACCGCGCTTTCGACCTATTGAAATCGCCATTCGAAGCCCTTGAGCAACTTATAGGTATGGGTGTCGACAGAATACTTACATCCGGCCTGGCTGCCACAGCCTTGGACGGATCGGAAATGCTGCGCGGACTTCAGAAAGCAGCCGGAGACAAGCTGATAATCATGCCCGGCTGCGGTGTGAAACCCGGCAACGCAGCCGAAATACTCAGACTGAGCGGATGCCGCGAGATACACGCTTCGGCACGCGGCAGCATCGCCTCGGAGATGACCTACAGGCGCACAGGCGTGTCGATGGGCACACCAGGAACTGATGAATACTCGCGCATGACCACAGATGCCTCGGAAGTGCGCGCTATCGTAGAGGCAATCGAATCTTTACAGATCGTTTAGAACCATCCATGAAACATATCCTTACAGCAGCAATCTGCGCCGTTATGGCTGTCGGCGCATGGGCTCAGACATCAGCCGACAAGTACGCGGATTTCCTATACTCCCGCATGACACTGGCCGACAGCCTCGACTATCCAAGGGATTTCTACGTGCGCAATGCCGAGGCCGCTATGCGTGCACGTAGCGAGATGCCCTGGGGAAAGAACATTCCCGAGCGTGAATTCCTGCATTTCGTGCTTCCGGTGCGTGTCAATAACGAGCATCTCGATGAATCAAGATTCGTCTTCTACGACGAACTCGCACCGAGGATCAAGGATATGTCTATGGCGGATGCTGTGCTCGAAGTGAACCATTGGCTGCATGAAAAAGCTACATACCGTCCATCAGACTCACGCACATCGCCACCGTTGGCCACGGTAAAGACATCGTTCGGACGCTGCGGCGAGGAATCGACCCTCGGAGTGGCTGCGATGAGGGCGGTAGGTATTCCGGCCCGCCAGGTGTATACTCCCCGCTGGGCGCACACCGACGACAACCACGCATGGGTTGAAGTCTGGGTGGATGGCAAATGGTACTTCCTCGGAGCCTGCGAACCTGAGCCGATACTGAACCTAGCCTGGTTCAACGCACCCGCAGCCCGCGGCATGCTTATGACGGCAAGCGCTCTGGGGGGATACGACGGACCGGAGGAGGTGATCTCGGAATCTCCACTGTCCACACAGATAAACGTAACTGCCAACTATGCGCCGGTCGACACTGCAAGAGTCATCGTGAAGGATACAGCAGGTAATCATGTCGAGGGAGCGTCGGTCCGTTTCATGTTATATAATTACGGTGAATTCTATCCTCTGTCTGTCAAAACATCTGACAAGCATGGCAAAGCGCGCCTGACATCCGGTCTCGGCGACCTTTTGGTATGGGCCACATCGCCTGATGGCCGCAACTTCGGCTTCAGCAAATATACAGTGGGCAAGGACAGGAATCTAACGGTAGTCCTCGACCGCGACAAAGACTATGAAGGTATTGTGGAACTCGACATAGTGCCGCCACGCCAAAGCGGAAGCCTGCCTGCACCCACAGCAGAGCAAGCCGCCGAAAATGCACGCCGCTTCGCCTACGAAGATTCGATACGCAACGCCTACATGGCTACTTTCTTCACCGAAGCAAAAGCGGAAGATTTCGTGCGGAACCACAACCTGCCGGCTGAAGCGGCAAGACTGTTGGTTCTCGCCTATGGCAATCACTCCACTTTAACCGAATTCCTCACCTCTGCTACCGACAAGCAGTTGGCCGTGGACTTCCTGAAATCCCTTAGCGAGAAAGACCTCCGCGACATCGAGGCAAGCATAATCACCGACTTCTATACCGACGCAGTACCTGCCGGGACTGACCGCGACACCTATGTGAGATATATAATGTGTCCGCGCGTATCCAACGAGACTCTCACGCCCTGGCGCAGCTATTTCCGGAATGCCATTCCAGAAAGCACGCGCAGACATTATGCCTCAGTTCCGGCCGAATGGATAAAATGGATCAACGATAGCATCGACGTGGCAAAATCCGGTTATCCGCGCAATATACACACCTCTCCGGCCAAGGTATATGAACACAGACAGCACATCTCGCCCCCCTCGCGCGATGTGTTCACCGTAGCCTCACTGCGCAGCTTCGGTGTGGCCTCGTACCTCGATCCTGTGACAATGCGGCCCCACTACTTCGATCCGGCCACAGGACGCGACATTGAGGTAGTCTTTGCCGATACAGATGTTGAAAATGCCGAAGCTACACCCAAAGGAACTCTTAAACTCGGCTATGACCGCACCGGGCGTATCGAAGATCCGGCTTACTACATACATTTCACTCTTTCGGGCATATCGGACGGCGTGCCATCACTGCTGAATTTCGAGGAAGAAGCCACATTCGCCAACACATTTGCCAATGGAGTGGAGCTTGATGCCGGACAGACCCTTATGGTCAGCGGACAACGCATGGCCGACGGATCGGTACTGGCCCGCGCCGAATTTTTCAAGATAAAGCCCGAGGCCACAACCGGGCGCAAACTCGTGATACGCCAGGACACGACTGCCGTGCAGGTAGTGGGCAGCTTCAATAGCGAGAACATATACCACGATCTCGCAAGCGGCACAGACAAGTCCATATTGTCGACCACAGGCCGAGGCTACTATGTGGTAGCACTGATACGCCCCAATCATGAGCCAACCACGCATGTGCTCAACGACATATCGGCATACGCGGATGAGATCGGCCGCTGGGGAGGCAAACTGCTGATGCTATTCGCCGACAAAGAAGCCGCATCGCGATTCAGGCAGCAGGACTTCAGCCGCCTGCCATCCAACGTAGTGTTCGGTACGGACGTCGACGGCAAGATTGCTGATGAGATGAAGCAATTCGGCACTGACATGCCTGTTGTATTGATTGCCGACACCTTCAACCGTGTGGTATTCATCTCCGAAGGTTACACTATCAACATCGGACGCCGCCTGCTCGACACATTGGACAAACTCTGATTAACATTTTTTGTTCCGCATGAGCCGTAAGGTTCTCGAAATTTGACCTAACTTTGTGTCTGTAAGCAACAGTCATAACCATCATCATAAGATGCCTCTTGTCAAACTCATACGCGCGGCGGCAGTGGCCATAGCAATGGTCATGGGATGCATATTGCCCGCAACGGCTCAGATCAATGCCGAGCAGGTGATGCGCATAGGGCAGAACTCGCTGTATTTCGAGGATTATATGCTCTCGATACAGTACTTCAACCAGGTGATAGGCGCGAAGCCTTATCTGGCGCAGCCTTTCTTTTTCAGAGCCATAGCAAAGCTCAATCTTGACGACTATGCCGGCGCTGAGGCGGATGCAAGCCATGCCATAGAACTGAATCCGTTCATAACGGACGCATACGAAGTGCGCGGAGTAGCCCGCCAGAACCTTGGCGACAACCGCGGCGCGATAGCAGACTACAGGCATGCGCTGAAACTCCTCCCGCAGAACCGGCAACTTATGTTCAACATGGCAATGGCACAGCAGTCGGCCGGAGAGCTTGATGGTGCAGACTCCACTTTCGCAGCGCTGCTGAAGGCATATCCGAACTTCGACAACGGATATGTAGGGCGTGCCCGGCTGAATCTGGAACGAGGCGACACGACCGCTGCCGAAAAAGACATAGCCCGCTCTATAGAGATAAATCCCAACATCGCAAATTCATATGTCATGCGGGCGCAGATAGCTATCCAACGCCATCAGGACTATGCCGACGCACTGGAAGATATGGACCGGGCCATAAAACTGATGCCCCGGCAGGCCGGACTGTACATCAACCGAGCTTTCCTGCGGTACAATCTGGATGACTACTTCGGCTCTATGGCCGACTATGACTACGCGCTGCAACTCGAACCGGTGAATACGGTAGCTCTTTTCAACCGCGGACTCCTGTTGGCGGAGGTAAATGCCTACGACCGCGCTCTCGCCGACTTCAGTAAGGTTGTGGATCTGAAGCCCAATGACTACAGGGCACGCTACAACCGCGCATCAATATATGCCGCACGCGGTGAATACACAAAGGCGCTTTCGGACCTGAACAAGGTGATAGCCGACGTGCCGGACTTCCCCGGTCTTGTGATGATGCGCAGCGACATCTACCGCAAGATGGGAAACCGTCAGGCCGCTATGCGCGATTACGACAAGGCTCTGGCCATGACACGGCGGATGAAATCGGAAGCAGAAAGCGCGAAAGCCGACAGTACCGCTGCAAGCACCGACGTTGATCCGACTGCCGAAAGCGACTCCCCTGAAGATATGTCGAGAATGTTCGCTACACTGCTTACCATAGAGAACGACACTGAGATAGAACAGGAGTTCAATAACAAGGACATCCGTGGAAAGGTGCAGGACCGCAACTTCAACATCGAGATAGAGCCGATGATGGAACTGAGCTATCATGCCTCTCCTACCGAACTGCGCGAGAACACATATTATATCAAGGAACTCGACGATCTGAACGCCACACGCGTGCTCAGACAGGGAATTGTGGTGACAAACAATCCGCCCGCGCTCACCCACAGTGAAGACATCGACGCACACTTCGCATCCATAGAATACTACAACGCATATCTGGCCACACATACGCCAAGAGCCGCCGACTATCTGGGGCGCGCACTCGATTTCTTCACCGTACACAACTACGCTGCTGCGCTAAAAGATCTCGACCGCGCTATCGACATGGCTCCTGACTACGCCCTGTCGTACTTCCTGCGCGCACAGACACGTCACCACGTATTGCTGTCCGGCACAGACAACCACGATGAAAAGGACAGTGAGGCGGCGACAGATCCTACAGTGATGATGCAGATGCGGAGAGCCGCCTATGAGGACATCCTGTCCGACATTGCCAAAGTTATCGAACTGTCGCCACGCATGGCCCTCGCTCACTACAACCGGGGAAACATCTATGTGGAGCTACAGGACATGACATCTGCCCTGAGCGCCTACAACGAAGCCTTGCGGCTTAAACCCGATCTTGGCGAAGCCTATTTCAACCGTGGATTCGTGTATCTGCGGCTCGGCAACCGCGACGCCGCAGTGGCAGACCTCAGCAAAGCCGGCGAACTTGGAGTAATACCCGCCTACAGCCTGCTGAAAAGAATATCGAGATAAACGACAAAGAAAATCCTAAAACATATCTACCATGATTACAGAAAAAGACAAAGCAACCCTGGAAGCAAAGGGTATTACAGAACAACAGGTGCATGAACAGCTTAACCGCTTCGCTACGGGCTTTCCGTACTTGAAGATCGCCTCGTCGGCTGTCGTGGGCAATGGCATAACGGCGCTGAACGCAGCCGAGGAGACCTCGGCAATGGAGCGCTGGGAGAAATATCTGGCCGACGGCGGCACTGTCACAAAATTCGTGCCGGCCTCAGGTGCAGCCTCTCGTATGTTCAAGGCTCTGTTCAGCTATCTGGACCAGAAAGAGGAAACTCCGGCCGAAGGCTCGCCGGTGGCAAAACTCATGGCTGAGTTCGACAAAGTGCCTTTCTACGCCGAACTTGACGCCACGGTGCGCCGCATCCACGGCAAAAGCATCAGCGAACTGGCAGAAGCCAACCGTATACACGACATCATATCAGCGATCGTGAATCCTGATGGACTGAACTACGGCAACCTGCCCAAAGGTCTGCTCACATTCCACAAATACGAAGATGAGACCCGTACTCCACTGGAGGAACAACTCGTGGAAGGCGCGCAGAGCGCATCAGTCAACGGAAACGTAAGCCTGCACTTCACGGTATCGTCGGACCATCGCGCCCTCTTTGAAAAGAAACTTGCAGAAGTTGTTCCCGGCCTGGAGAAGCGTCTCGGCGTAAAATACCACGTAAGTCTGTCGGAGCAGAAGCCCTCGACCGACACCGTAGCCGCCAATCTCGACAACACCCCATTCCGCGACTCCGACGGCAAGCTCGTATTCCGCCCCGGTGGACACGGTGCTCTGATCAGCAACCTTGCCGACATAGACTCGCAGGTGGTCTTCATAAAAAATATCGACAATGTAGTGCCTGACTCCCGCCGCGAACCCACCCTGCGCTACAAACGAGTTCTCGCCGGCTACCTGATCGAACTGCACGACTCCATCACCCGCTATCTCGATATACTGAACAGCGGATGCGTACTTCCCACCAATATCACTGAGATCAAAGATTTCATGCGCACAAAACTGTGCATAACAGATCCTGCTGCCGACAATCTCGAGGGTAATGACCTCGTGCGCCATCTGGCAGCGAAACTCAACCGTCCGCTGCGAGTATGCGGCATGGTACGCAACGACGGCGAACCCGGTGGTGGCCCGTTCATTGCATATAACCCCGACGGATCTGCCTCTCCCCAGATACTCGAGAGCCATCAGATAGACCCGGCCAACGCAGAATATTCAGCAATGCTTGCCGGCGCCACACACTTCAATCCTGTCGACCTCGTATGCTACATCAAGAATCCGGCAGGCGAACACTACAATCTTCCTGCCTACGTAGACCACAACACAGGTTTCATCTCGCAGAAATCGCTCCACGGCAAGGAACTGCGTGCTCTTGAGCTTCCCGGACTATGGAACGGAGCTATGAGCGACTGGAACACTGCATTTGTGGAAGTCCCTGCAGAGACATTCAATCCCGTAAAGACCGTCAACGATCTGCTACGTCCGGCTCATCAGGCTTAAAAGATGATAAAATAACAATAGATACAGACGGGAGGCCGAAATCATCGGCCTCCCGTCTTATGTATATGACAACTAAAAAAATCTCAGATACACATCGGTATTTTAATAAATTAAGCATAGTGTGTCCGAAAGTTTTGTAATTTTGCATCCATTGAATCAAACGGTTGTATAAAATGTCACATAAAACCATCTATGGCCTTGTGGGTTGTCCTCTCGGACACTCATTCTCGCGCGATTTCTTCAACGAAATGTTTGTGCGCGAGGGAATAGACGCGGAGTATCTGAACTTCGAGCTACCGGACATCGGAGACCTGATGGAACTACTGTCCGAGATCCCGAATCTCGCAGGATTCAACGTCACTATTCCATATAAGGAGCAGATAATACCCTATATGGACGAGATGGACGGATCGGCATTGCTCGCAGGGGCTGTAAATGTAGTGAAAGTGGTTTGGACCAACGGAGAACCGCATCTCACAGGATTCAATACCGATATAACCGGCTTCACCCGCTCGATCAGCCCTTTGCTTTCTGATATGCCTGAAGCCGGGAAAGCACTTGTTCTCGGTACAGGGGGTGCAGCCAAAGCTGTATGCGCAGGACTGAAGGAACTCGGCGTAGAGTCACAAAACGTGTCGAGAAATCCGAACAACGGAGTCCTGACCTACGGCATGCTCACACCTGAAATAATGCACACCCACAGGATTATAGTCAATGCCACACCTGCCGGCATGTATCCCAATATAGACACATGCCCGGACATACCGTATGATCTGATAGAACCTCCCACACTATGTTTCGACCTGGTATATAATCCTGCCGAGACAATGTTCATGCGCGAGGCAGCCGAACACGGCGCTACCGTCAAGAACGGCCTTGAAATGCTGCACATACAGGCACTCGAGGCATGGAAGATATGGAGCGGCACACATACCGACTGAAAAAATTCCAAACGATAAACAAACATACGCATATCAATGAAACAAGCGTCAAAAATCATCTATCTCGCCATCATCGTGCTGATACTGCTTCCATTAGACAAATTCGGTCTTTGGCAGATCACCGCACCTGTGGCCCTGCTGGTAGGTCTGATATTCGCATTCACACTTGCCAATCCCTATCCCAAGTTCAACAAAAAAAGTTCCAAATACCTGCTCCAGGTGTCGGTAGTTGCCTTGGGGTTCAGCATGAACGTGAACGAGTCTCTAAAAAGCGGTGCTGACGGCATGATGTTCACCGTAGTGTCAGTGATAGGAGTGATGGTATTAGGAGTTTTCCTCGGCTATCTGATGCATATCCGGCGCAAGACGTCCTACCTTATATCATCAGGCACAGCTATCTGCGGAGGCAGTGCCATAGCTGCCGTAGGTCCTGTACTCAAGGCCGACAGCGACGAGATGGCCGTATCGTTGGGTGTGATCTTCATTCTCAACGCTATAGCCCTGTTCATATTCCCCCCGTTAGGCCACATGTTCGACATGTCGCAGACCCAGTTCGGAACATGGGCTGCTATTGCCATACACGATACATCGTCGGTAGTAGGAGCTGGCGAAGCCTACGGTCCCGAGGCCTTCCAGACGGCAACACTCATCAAGCTCACCCGCGCACTTTGGATCATTCCATTGGCATTCGCCACTATGTTCATATTCAAGGATAAGACAGGTAAGGTATCTATACCTTGGTTCATATTCATGTTTGTGGGTGCTATGATGATCAATACCTGGTGTCCTCTGCCTGAAGTTGTGAATGAATTCCTGTACTGGGTAGCCAAGCGCGGTCTGGTGCTGACACTGTTCTTCATAGGTGCGTCACTGTCGCCGGCCATGATAAAGCAGGTAGGAGTGAAACCATTGCTGCTTGCAGTTGTGCTCTGGGTTGCTATCGGAGTATCAAGCCTCATAGTGGTGCTCAACACCGTCCCGTAAGCGGGTACTGCAACATCTACCTATGAAAGCCCCAATGTCGCTCATGCCGGCACTTCCGGTTGCTTTGGGGCTAATGTGCGGCATCGCCGCAGAATATCTTACACTATCGCCACTGTGGCCGTTTTTAGCGGCCCTGTCGGCGATAGTATTTTATTTAAGGCGCATGCACTATCCGGCTTTTGTCCTTATCGGTGTTGCAGCCGGCTGGTGTCTGGCCTACAGCGCAACAAGGGATACTATACCGGAAAGGGCCTGTGGCGACAGTTGCGCACTGACAGCAACTGTGGAATCTACCCAAGAAGGCAGAGCGTCCACCATGTACGTAATGGAGGTGTTCAAGGTATCCGATGCAGATGGTATACCGACACCATGCCGCAAATTTAGAATAAGCGGCTACCTTGCCGGATTCGAGACAGCATTCTCGGCAGGAGACACAGTCTCTTGCACATGCAGCCTGATACCGCTACCGCGCCCACACTATATGCCCGGTGTGAGCGAGAGCGATGCAGCGCTGAGTGCGATCGGTATAGATGCACGGGCCGATAATATGGAGATAACAGACGTTGCACATGGAAACCGCTCAACCCGCACCATACGCTCAGAACTCTTGCACCGCATCGCCGGATCGGGTATGAGTCATGAATCCACGGCAGTCACAGCTGCAATAATACTTGGGGACAGGAGCGCTCTGAGCGATGAACTCCGGGAACACTACAGAAGCGCCGGACTCGCCCACACATTAGCGTTAAGCGGACTCCACGTAGGTATACTGCTCGCCATAGTGTGTGCTATCATGATTCCACTTCGGCTTACAAAAAGACACAAGTATATTTTCGAGGCCGTGACAATAGCTCTGATATGGCTATACACAGGATTCACCGGTTGGAACTCTCCGGTTGTACGCGCATCACTGATGGCAACCATGATATTGGCCGGAAGACTATGCGGACGGCGCTATTCGGCAATCAACGCAATTGCACTGGCTGCAATATTCATACTGGCTTACAGGCCACAGGCCCTGTTCGAGGCAGGCTTCCAACTGTCTTTCGCCGCTGTATTCTCGATCGTGGTCTTCTCACGGTTACTTAACCCATGGGAGAGAAGTCATAATTTCGCACTGAGGCATATCGGTTACGCGATATCTGTCCCGCTGTCGGCATCGCCAGGAACTTTCGCTATAACGGCATGGTGGTTCGGCAGTTTCCCGGTCTACTTTTTAATATCGAATCTCCTTATATGCTGGGTAATGCCGTGGCTGATGACGGTAGCCGCAACACATGTGGTTCTTCTTGCTGCCGGCATTGAATGTAGTTGGACTGCCGGCGTGGCCGACAAGCTTTGCACATTGCTGAACACTTCGGCCGAATGGATCTCATCGCTTCCACATGCTACTGTAGCAGTAGACAGAAACGTGGCAATAGCCACAGGTATCACAGTTACCATAGCAGCGAGTGCGATTATCTACATGAAAACCGGTAAAAACAGACGTAGCATAAGTGTGGTCCTGTGTGCGATGATGATAGCCGCATGTATACCCATATGCACGGAAGCAATCACTTCTGTAGACAGCGGAACAATGGAGATATTTGTTTTGGACCGACATGGATCTCCTGCCGTGGCCGTGTATGAGGGTAATGACAGAGCGGTGGTACTGATCGCTCAAGATGGATCAGACGCACCTGACGAGGAGCGATACAGAAAATACAGGCACGTGGATTCCGTCCATATACTTCGCGGCAATGAGATAACTACAGGCGGAATAACCTTCTTCATAGCCAACAACAAAAGAAGCCTTACGGACAGGAAAGCAAATTACCTGCTGGCCGGAAGCAACTACACAGCCAATCCGAGGCATGCACTCGAATCACTGCATCCCGATACTGTGATCCTGGCCGCAAGCACAGACAAGCGCCAACGTGCACTATGGATGACAGCCTGTGATTCAGCCGGTATTCCTATAAAAGACCTGCGCCACGAAGGCGTTCATCTGATCTTGCGGAACAACGGAGCGTCCGGAATGAGATAGATTTCCACCCGTCGGTTCTTAGCGCGGTTGACACGGGTGCGGTTGTCGTTCAGCGGATCGTCCATGCCCATGCCATAAGGTACGACAAGCGACTGCGATCCACCCATCGTGGTAAGGAATTCATCGACAGCTGCAGCGCGTGCCTCGGTAAGTTCGTCGGCATACTCCTCCGAACCGGTATTATCGCTGTGCGCAGCCACGAGCACCTTATATAGTTGTGGCTGATGCAGATATGCACCGAAAGGCTTCAGCAAAGCCGAGGCGGACGGACGCAAGACTGTGGAATTGGCCACGAAAAGACTCTCGCAAGGGATTGTGACCACTATCACTTCCCCATCGCGCACCGTACGGACATCAAAATTCTGTTTGCGCAGGTGTGTCACGTTGCTGCGGACATTGCCCAGGACAGTCTCGCGCAACTTGCGTGGTATAGCCGGAGACGACACATTGGCATCGAACTCCATCTCCAGCGGATCAGCCCGGTTCGCCTCATCGTCGGCTGACAGTTCAGGTGGCACACAAAGAACCAAGGCCACAATAAGGAACAGAACCTTAAGAAAAGGGACTTTCACAGAGTAAATCATAGGAACTCCTAAAAACAGGTGACTAACACCTTAGTCGTTTTTCAGTCTATCTCGAAATCCTCATTCTCATACAGGGCATCCTCGGCTGCCATCTCGGCATTGACAAGAGCTTCCACATCGTTGAGGTCTATGGTGTTGTGCTTGTCTTTCTTGAGCATGTCGCGTGTATGCTGCATGAGGTCGGCTATATCGAGATCATCGTCGTCCTCCGCGTCGATCTCAAGCAGCCCTTTGTCTTCGTAGTAGTCCCACACGATGTCGTATATTATGGTGAGATCATCGTCGGTATATTTGTCACGCAGTGCCTCTGGCAGAGCAGCACGTGTGGCGTCGATCAATGCTTGTTCGGAAATCATATTTCAAGTTTTTAAATTAGTCTCATGATATTATAAGGTGTCCGGCTCATGAATTGTTCACAGATCGACAAGACCAGTGGGCAGCGACATGTACAGGATGCGCTCCTGCTCGTCTATACCTGTGATAAATTCGTCGGCAACAGGGATAAGGCAGGTTTCGCCACCGGAAGTCCTGACCACAAACAGTGCGTTAATTGTAGAAGAATCGATGTCGGCTATCTCGCCGAGAGCGCGGCCGTCGGCCACGACGCTGAATCCTATCAGACTATCCGCACCGATGCAATCTTCGCCTGAGTCTGCATCATCACCGGCAAGATCCCTGAGTGTATCAGTCAGCGCATAAAGCCGCGAGCCTGTATACGCGGCTGCCTCTGAATCCGACGTTATACCTTCGAAAGAGACAAGCCATGCCTCACTGCCTCGCGGGCGCGAACCAGAGACCGGAAACGGCACAAAGATACCGTCGATATCCATGATCAGAAACCGGATATCAGACGGATCAATATCGCAGGTTAGTGTCACCGACATCTCCCCGGCGTGGCCGTGCGGCTTATTCACGACTCCTATTTCGGACAGGTCCTGGCGTCTGATCATCGGTTATTTTTTCTTTTTCTTCTTTCCCACCGGTTTGGGTGGGGCTACAAATTCGTGCAGGCGATGGATCTGAGGATCGAGTATTATAGCGCCCTCCGAGATCTCACGAAGATCCTTGAATATCTTCGCATCGTCGACCCCATCAGTGTCCGAGGCAACCATAAGCTTCTTCATGTGGTTGGCCATAAGCATTATAAGCTCATCCTTTTCATCACCTGGAGGCATCGCTGCAGCAGTCTCGATCATCTGCTCCACGTGGCGTCCGTACTGGCGTCTGCGGACCATACCGCCCTCGTAGGGTAATTTATCGGGCTGCGACTCCAGAGAGTCGGGGCGCACCACCTCTACCGGATAGTCGATATCGAGTTGGAAATCACTCATTATGGCAATGTGATCCCACAGCTTCTGGCGGAATCCCTCGGAGTTGCGTAGAGACGGGAAAAGGTTGGACATGGCTGCCACTATGGAGTGAGCGCAACGAGTGCGCTCACTCCTGTCCTGAATGGTCAGGCAGTGGTCTACCATCTGTTGTATGTTGCGCCCGTATTCCGGAAGGATCAGGCGCTTGCGTTGTGTATTATATGTAAGCATGACAGTTAAACGCAACGGAGGCTTACATGTTCATGCCACCGTCAACCTGGATTACCTGTCCGGAAACATATGCCGACATATCCGAAGCGAGGAATGTGGCCACGTCGGCGATATCCTCGGGCTTTCCACCACGGCGCAGAGGTATCTTCTTGCACCAGTCGGCACGAACATCTTCGGGAAGTGCGGCTGTCATTGCAGTCTCGATAAATCCGGGGGCAATAGCATTTGCACGAATACCACGTGAACCTACTTCCTGAGCGATGCTCTTTGCAAGCGCGATCATACCGGCCTTGGAAGCTGCATAGTTAGACTGTCCGGCATTACCGTGAACACCGACTACGGAAGCCATGTTGATGATGCTGCCTGAACGCTGACGCATCATCACGGGAAGCACAGCGTGGATAAAGTTGAAAGCGCTCTTGAGGTTTACGTTTATCACTGCATCCCACTGGCCTTCTGTCATGCGCATCATCAGGCCGTCTTTAGTGATGCCGGCATTGTTGACAAGCACGTCGATACGGCCGAAATCGGCAACAACCTGCTTCACGACCTCCTCGGTCTGTGCAAAGTCGGCTGCATTAGAGGCATATGCCTTCACTTTCACACCAAGAGCTGCGATCTCAGCCTCAGTTGCCTTGCCATTCTCGTCGATCACGAGGTCTGTGAATGCGATGTTGGCTCCTTCTGCTGCGAACTTCAGGGCGATAGCCTTACCTATGCCGCGTGCCGCACCTGTGACGAGTGCGGTCTTTCCTTCGAGTAGTTTCATTTTATGAAAACGTGATTATGAGGTTTGTATATGTGATTTTTACTGAATTACCGTGCAAATGTACGAAATCCGCCTGAATTGGCAATAAAAATATGCCTGACGGCGATCAGAGATCTATTTTTCCGGGGGCGCTAAGAATATGGAACACAAGTTCGCGAAACAGCGAGTATTCGTCCTGGCGCGATCCGCAGCCTTTGCTTTTGCGGTCGAAATCGCGCAACGCACCTATTATTTCTATGCTCTGCCAAGCATTGTATTTTGTGAGTCCGAGCTGATATTTGCGTATAGCCCACGCAGACTTGGCCTGAAGCGCGTCCATAAGTCCGCGCTCGCTCCTGTCGGAGGAGAACTGGCATATCAGCAAGTCGCTGAAGTACCCGAACAGCATGGCAGCCGAAGCTATGGCTGAATTATTCTTGGGATTGGCGGCAAAATAGTCGGCGATACGGAACACACGGGCAGCATCGCGGGCGGCCACGGCGTCGACCAGCTCAAAGTTGTTGTAGTCCTTGCTTATGCCGATATGCCTCTCCACCACCTCAGGTGTCACCTTCGCTCCAGGCGGAAGCAAAGCGCCAAGCTTGTCTATCTCGTTGAACAGACGTGATATGTCTGTACCGACATGCTCGCGGATCATGGCCACGGCTTTGGGATCAGGAAGCAGATGAAGCTGGCGGATACGCTCGGCGACAAGTGTCTCCGCTCCTGATTCACGCACTTTCTTAGACTCGAAAACAACTCCATTCTTGCGCACGGCAGGAATCAGGTCTTTCCCCTTGGCCACTGCACCACGGCATGCCACGACAAGAATGGTCGAAGGTGTCGGACGCGAGGCATAGGTGTGCAGGCGGTTGAGTGTAAGCGCATTCACCGCCTGCGCTTCCTTGAGGATGACAACCTGCCGGTCCGACATCATGGGACACCTGCGGCAAAGGTCTATCACACTGTCCATGTCGACTTCAGGAGCGTAGAGCACATACTGGTTGAAATCCTTCTCTGCATCAGGCACTATGCGCTCGAAGCGGTCGAGAAGCGCATCGATATAATAGCCTTCCTCCCCGTGGAGGAGATATACCGGAGCATATTGCCTCAGAGCAAGACGCTTGCACAGATCGTCGAATGTAACCGCCGGAATTGCTGCCATGACTTATATAGAGCTTGTTTAATAATTTATCTAATGCTTCACAAAAGTATGAAAAAATAGCGAGAACCCGAAAAAGGATTGTATCTTTGCATCTGACAGATTTACAAACCCGACCATGACTGAAACGTCAAACACTACAGCTATACCCGATCTGCGCCTGCTCGAACTGCTGTCGCAGACTTTCCCGTCGGTAGGCACTGCCTCCACCGAGATTATAAACCTCGAAGCCATCCTGAGCCTGCCCAAAGGCACGGAGCATTTCATCGCCGACATACATGGCGAACATGAAGCGTTCCGCCATATATTGAAGAACGCCTCCGGCAACATCAAACGCAAGGTGAAGGAGATATACGCCACATCACTGCGTGAGGAAGACATACGTGCATTGTGCACACTCATATATTATCCGGAACGCAAGCTCGAGTATATAAAGGCCGCGGAGAAGGATATGGAAAATTTCTATCATATCACACTCCACCAACTGATACGTGTACTCCAGTCGGTGACATCGAAATACACGCGCTCGAAGGTGCGCAAGTCTCTGCCGAAAGAGTTCGCCTACATCATAGAGGAATTGCTGCACGAACTGCCGTCGGACGACGACAAGCAGGCATACTTCAGCCGCATCATCGAGACGATAATTTCCACCGGACGCGCCGATGCATTCATAATAGCCATGTGCAACGTGATCCAGCGGCTAAGTATCGACCAACTGCACATTCTCGGCGATGTCTATGACCGCGGTCCGGGGGCGCATATAGTGATGGATACACTGTGTGCCTATGACCGTTTCGATATGCAGTGGGGCAACCACGACGCGCTGTGGATCGGTGCGGCTGCAGGCAACGACTGCTGCATAGCCAATGTGCTGCGCGTGTCGCTCCGCTATGCCAACCTCACCACTCTGGAGGACGGTTACGGAATCAACATGCTTCCGTTGGCCACTTTCTCGATGGATGCTTATGCCGACGATCCGTGCACTGCCTTCATGCCCAAGATCCCCAAGGACTGCACCGATCCGGCGTCGATGAACATGGACGAAAAGACTCGCCGCCTGATAGCGCAGATGCACAAGGCCATAGCCGTGATCCAGTTCAAGCTCGAGGGAGCGATGATAGACAAATATCCGCGCTGGAATATGGAAAACCGCAAGTCCCTGCACCGCATCGACTTCGAAAAAGGCATATACACCGATCCTGACACTGGAAAGCAGCACCCGATGAACGACATGCGGTTTCCGACTGTCGATCCAGCCGATCCCTACAGGCTGACGCAAGCTGAACGCGACCTCGTGGACAAACTGCACCATTCGTTTGCAGTGAGCGACAAGCTCAAAAGACACGTCAAGTGTATGTTTACACACGGGTGTATGTATACCGTGTGCAACTCCAACCTGCTATTCCATGCCTCGATGCCACTCAACGCCGACGGTTCGCTCAGAGAAGTTGAGATAGCCCCGGGACGCCGGTACTCCGGGCGCGAACTTCTGCACCAGACCGGAATGCTCATGCGTTCGGCATTCAACGACGATTCATCGCCCGAGGAAAAGCAATACGCTGTGGATTACTACTGGTATCTGTGGTGCGGGCCGGAATCGCCTCTGTTCGATAAATCGAAGATGGCCACATTCGAGCGCTATTTCCTTGAGGACAAGGAGACTCATGTGGAAGAAAAAGGCTGGTACTACAAACTGCGCGACGACGAATCAGTGATAGATATGATTCTTGACGCCTTCGGTGTCGAGGGTGAGCACAGGCATATAATCAACGGACACGTGCCGGTGCGCATCAACCGTGGCGAGACCCCTGTGCGTGCCAACGGCAAGCTCATGATCATCGACGGAGGTTTCGCCAAGGCATACCACCACACCACCGGCATCGCCGGCTATACACTCGTATACCATTCACGCGGTTTCGAGCTTGTACAACATGAGCCATTCTCGTCGGAGGAGGAAGCCGTGCGTTGCGGCACAGACATCATAGGACGAAAGATAATAGTTGAACTCAGTTCCCACCGGATGCGCGTCCGCGACACAGACAAAGGCCGCGAACTATCGGTGCAGATCGAGGAGTTGCGCCATCTGCTATACGCCTATCGCCACGGTCTGCTCAAAGAGCGCACCCGGTAACACCTCCGGATTCCAACGATTTCAGACAGGCAAGCGTTATTTTTTAAGTAAACTGCTATATTTTCGGATATGAATCTGATTGAACTCAACATACAACGTATAATTGATTTGTGCAGGAGGCACAAAGTCAAAACCCTCGCTGTATTTGGCTCTATCCTGACAGATAAATTCAATGACGACAGTGATGTGGACTTGCTTGTGGACTTTGAACCGGTTGACCATGATACATTTGATTACGTGAGCAACTACTTTGCTCTGCGCAATGCGTTGGAGCATTTGTTGAACCGCACGATCGACCTGATTGAATATGGCAATAACCTCAACCCCGTTTTCAAAGCTTTGGTCGACAAGAAAAAAAGAATGATTTATGGATGAATTTATCGCCGTCTATCTCTACGATGTCAAAAGAGCTATAGATGAAGTGGAAAGCTATTTTGTCGGCTATCCTATGATCTACGATGTCTTTGAAAAAGATTATCTCCGCAGGAGTGCGGTGGAGAGAAAAGCCGAGATTATGGGGGAAGCGATTAACCGGATACTCAAAATTCAACAAGATTTTCCATTGCCAAATGCGAGAGCGATAATTGATACCCGCAATCGTATTATCCACGGCTACGACTCTGTAAAGCCTGAGTTTTTATGGGGGCTTGTGATACGCCATATCCCTAATCTTAAAAAGGATGTGGACAAGATAATCTCCGAAAAATTTGGAGACTATATTAAAGACCATTAATATTGCAGTTGCCAGTTGACTCTACAAAAAATAATCTGCGGAAAACTTGGCAGTTAGAGGGGAAATTCGTAATTTTGCAGCCGAAAAGCCGTAATCTACGGCTATATTATTAATACTCATTTTATTAACAACAAAAATGAACAAGTACGAAACCGTTTTCATTTTAACTCCCGTTTTGTCTGACGCACAGATGAAGGAAGCGGTAGAAAAGTTCACCAAGGTGCTGACCGAGTCAGGCGCATCCATCGTGAACGAAGAACTCTGGGGTCTGCGCAAGCTCGCTTATCCCATTGAAAAGAAGTCGACAGGCTTCTATGCCCTGGTAGAATTCGACGCTGATCCCAAGTCGGTTAAGGCACTGGAGACCGCATTCCGTCGCGACGAGCGCGTTCTGCGATTCCTCACATTCCGTCTTGACAAGTACGCAGCCGAATATGCAGCAAAGCGTCGCAGCCTCAAGGCCAGCAAGCCCGCAGCAGAAACCACCAACGTTGAACCCGAAAACAAGGAGGCATAAACCATGGCACAGCAATCAGAAATCCGCTACCTCACTCCCCTGTCGGTGGACGTGAAAAAGAAAAAATACTGCCGTTTCAAAAGAAGTGGCATCAAGTATATCGACTACAAGGACCCCGACTTCCTGAAGAAGTTCCTCAACGAGCAGGGCAAGATCCTTCCCCGCCGTATCACCGGCACATCGCTGAAATTCCAGCGCCGCGTGGCACAGGCCGTGAAGCGTGCACGCCACCTGGCACTCCTGCCTTACGTTACTGACTTGATGAAATAAACCATCTCTGACCAAACGACACATCACACAATGAAGATAATTCTCAAAGAAGACGTCACCAACCTTGGATACAAGGACGATGTCGTAGAAGTGAAGGACGGTTACGGCCGCAACTACCTCATTCCCCAGGGCAAAGCTGTTGTCGCCACTCCCTCCGCACTGAAGCAACTGGCCGAGAACCAGCGCCAGCGCCAGCACAAGCTCGCAAAAATCAAAGCCGACGCAGAAGCTCTTGCAGCTCAGCTCCAGGACGTAGCTCTGACAATCGGTGCAAAGGTGAGCGCAACAGGCACAGTATTCGGATCTGTAAACGCTATCCAGATTGCAGAAGCTCTCGAAAAGCTCGGTCACAACGTAGACCGCAAGCTCATCTCCATCAAGGAATCAGTGAAGGAAGTAGGCAACTACACCGCCACTGTCAAGCTCCACAAGGAAGTGAGCGTTGAAATTCCTTTCGAGGTTGTCGCAGAATAAATAACGACATACTCCTCCCAAGGAGAGACACCACACAGGTGACTGTGCTTTGCAAGAAGCGCAGTCACCTGCTTTTTTAGGGACATCATTGGCCTCAGTAAGATAAATTTTGCGTATATTTACACCCGGATTCCACCAATGTAGTCCTGACATATATTCAACAATATAGACCGCCATGCATATCAGACTTCTGCCATGTAAAAAGATATTCGCCGCAACCATCACGATGCTTGCGGCTGCATTTCACGCAACGGCTTCCGATAATGAAGTTCCGGTGTTCATAACGATCGGACAATCGAACGCCGATGGATCTGCCATGTACGAAGCGCCTATCGACAGCCTTATGAAACAGTGGTATACATCAGATGCCAACACAGGCCGGATGAAGATATGGTACAGAAGCTGCGAGGTGCAGAATCAGCCTACAAACGCGCTCGGCGAAAGCGCAAGGTGGGTAAGGGACGGCGCTGTGACCGACGTAGAACCCGGATGGCTTGACCTGTGGTATCGCAACGAGAATACCGAAGGTCGCACAGCCATGAACATGATACACGGCTATGGGACATACAGCACATGCGATGGCGTGGACTGTGCACAAGGGCGTCGAGGCATGGAGGGAAGCTTCGGACGCGACTTCCTGACAGCCATGCCGGAGTCCGAGCTATACGTGATTAAACTCGGAGTATCCGGCTCTGCAATTTCGTCATGGGCCAATACGCTCGACGACCATAATTGGAACTACTTCTACGAAAACATTTTCAAACCTGCCATATCAGACCTGTTAGCTTCAGGAAAGCATCCTCGGCTTGCGGGAGTGTGGTGGATGCAGGGATGCGCCGACCAGTACTCGGACAAAGATTACTACAAGGAATCCCTCGTACGACTGATCGACAGGATAAACACCGATCTTGGATTTCCGCAAGGACGGATCTACATAGGGCATATCGTGAAACCGGGCGAATCAAAAGTAACTCCATCAGGATCGACCCAATACGGACAAGGTGTACGCGATGCCCAGGACGAAGTAGCGGAAACGTTCGGACAGGTGGAGATAGTGGACACAGATGACTTCGAGATGCAGTTCGAAGAACCATTCAACGGATACGTGCACTTCAGCCATGCGGGCGTGAATCAGATTGGCAGCGAACTGGCTTCACGCGTGACTCAGCGCGGACATGAGAAGTGGACACCTTTCACTACACCCGGACGCTGGATTCATATGCCCAATGGTTCGGTAGCGTTTATTCCGGCCATAGGCTCTCCCGAAATCGAATATCATACAGACGGAGACAGTGTGACGGCCATCCTGAAGTATCCCGGATTCTCGGAGACAAAAGTTTTTACGCCCGCAACCACAGAATAAATCTCAATATTCCAAATCCCATAAAAAAACATATAGCAATCATGAAGAAAGTTATCTCAACCACAGCCGCTCCGGGCGCTATCGGTCCGTACAGCCAGGCCATCGACACAGGCTCTTTTGTATATGCCTCAGGTCAGATACCTATCAATCCTGCTACCGGTGAGATTCCTGAAGGCATCACCGCTCAGACAGAACAGGCCATTGCAAACGTCAAGGGCATACTTGCCGAGGCAGGTCTTACATTGGACAACGTGGTAAAAACCACAGTATTCCTCGCCGATATGAGCCTTTTCGGACCTATGAACGAAGTTTACGCAGCCAACTTCAGCGAGCCATATCCCGCACGCTCCGCCGTGGCCGTGCGCGAACTTCCCAAGCAGGTGCTTGTAGAAGTAGAAGTCATCGCCGTGCGCTGACAAACTGCCAACCACAAAAATAAAAAAGTCTGCAAGACTTGCTATCGCGCACAGTCTTGCAGACTTTTTTTGATCTTAGAAGCCGACTACTTACGGTTTCTGCGGTTCTGCCAAAGGCGTGTCATATCCTCGAGTGTCTTACCCTTGGTCTCAGGCACAAGACGCCAGACAAACCATGCTGCCACAATGCAGATGACACCGTAGAGAAGATAGGCGAACATATGTCCGAACCGGTCGCCCATAGCGCCCAACTGCATGTTGTACATCGGCACAAATGTTGAGGACACTATGAAATTGAATATCCACTGGAAAGCTACTGCAATAGCGACCGCTGCCCCACGGATCGTATTGGGGAAGATCTCGGAGATCAACACCCAACAGATAGGGCCCCACGAGAACATGAAGCAGGCGGAATACAGCATGATGCTGACAACCGGGACAGCCGAAGGCACGTCGATCACATTGCTCAAAGCTACGCCAAGCGCACCGATTCCCATACCGAGCGAACCTGTTATAAGCAGCGGCTTGCGTCCAAGGCGCTCTACCGTAAATATGGCGACAAGCGTGAATGATATGTTAACGATACCCATGATCACTGTCTGCACCATCGGATTGCCCATACCCATCGACTCAAAGATGCGCGGTGCGTAATACAGCACTGCATTGATACCGACAGCCTGCTGGAACACAGACAGCATGACACCTATAAATATAACCATGATACCGAAAGAGAACAGGCGTGTGGAGGCTACTGAATCGGAACGCCGGATGCTGTCGAGAATCTCACGGCCTTTCTCCGCACCATTGATGCGCGCAAGCACACTCAATGCCGAACGCTCGCGGCCTTTCATAGCAAGAAAACGCGGCGACATCGGAATAAAACAAGCCAGAATAGTAAATGCTGCGGCGACAAATGCTTCCGAACCGAACATATAGCGCCATCCCGTCTCCACCGTCCAGGGATCTGATGAGGCACTTACCTGATAGACAGTCTCACCGATACGTTCAATCACAGGCTGGGTATGCTCGCCAAGGATCATGAAATTGACAAAATAGACGACAAGCTGGCCAAAGATTATGGCAAACTGATTCCAGCTCACGAGCGTGCCACGGATATTGGCAGGCGATACCTCCGCTATGTACATCGGACAAACGGCGGATGCAAGGCCGACACCAATACCGCCGATAATTCGGTAGATGTTGAAGACCACAAGAAGTCCCATGTGAGGGACGCCTTTTTCGTATAGCATGAACTCGGGATAGTAAGATCCAAGAGCCGAGAGCAGGAAGAAGACACCGGCTATCACAAGCGAACGCTTACGGCCGAAGTAGTTGGCGAAAAATCCCGACAGCGCAGAGCCGACAATACAGCCGATAAGAGCCGACGAGGATGTGATGCCGTGGATAACATCGGTGTATACAAAATCCCGCGCTCCGAGAAAGAAGGCCTGCAGGCCCTTCTCCGCTCCTGAGATCACGGCTGTGTCATAGCCGAAAAGAAGTCCACCGAGCACTGCCACAAGAACAATAGAATAGAGATAGCTCTTCGAGCCGGCGGACGGCAGCGAAGCCACGAATTCAGGGCTGATGGTTTGATTGGTTGCTTTCATGGGAATATAATAAGGATTTAATCTTGAAAATGCCACCTACGCGACCATCTGAGTCACGCAGGCGGCAATTGTTTTCCGAGATGTAGATGATCCACTACCGGCGCAGACCGGGACGTGAATCAGGCATACATATTGACTATAGCTTCGTAGAGCTCCTGTTTGCCGGAAGTGCATGCAGGCTCGCCATTGGCTTTGGCATATGCCACTGCATCCTCGAGAGTAAGTTTGCCTTCCTCGAATTTCTTGCCCTCGCCCGAATCGAAGCTTGCATACCTATCGGCAAGCATCTTACGGTAAGGCGACTTCTCGAGCACGTCGGCAGCACTGAGCAGGGCGCGCGCCATAGCATCCATGCCTGCGATATGGGCGATGAATATGTCCTCCAGATCGGTGGAGTTGCGACGGGTTTTGGCGTCGAAGTTTGTACCTCCGTCCGTAAATCCACCGTTACGTATGATCTGCATCATGGCCTGTGTCAGTTCATAGTTGTCGATAGGGAACTGATCGGTATCCCAGCCATTCTGATAGTCTCCACGGTTGGCGTCGATAGAACCGAGCATGCCGTTGTCTACGGCTACCGCCAGCTCGTGTTCGAATGTATGGCCGGCCAGAGTAGCATGATTGACCTCGATGTTTACCTTGAAATCCTTATCCAGGCCATTTGCCTTTAGGAAACCTATCACTGTCTCGGTATCGACATCGTACTGATGCTTCGACGGCTCCATCGGTTTTGGCTCGATCAGGAAAGTACCCTTGAAACCTTTGGCGCGGGCATAGTCGCGGGCCATCTTGAGCATTGTGGCCAAGTGTTCCTTTTCACGCTTCTGATCGGTATTGAGCAAGCTCATATAGCCTTCGCGGCCTCCCCAGAAGACATAGCTTGTGCCACCAAGAGCGATGGTAGCGTCGATGGCATTCTTTATCTGTACGCAAGCGCGCGCAACCACGTCGAAATCCGGATTTGTAGCAGCGCCATTCATGTAGCGGGCGTTTGAGAAGACATTGGCTGTGCCCCAGAGGTTCTTGATCCCCGTAGCCTCCATCTTGGCTTTCAGGTATTCTGTGATCTCCTTCATGCGGCTCTCATATTCGGCAATGTCGGCAGGATCACCTATGAGGTCTACATCATGGAAGCAGAAATATTCAATTCCGAGCTTCTGCATGATCTCGAAGCCTGCATCCACACGCTGCTTTGCGGCAGTCATCTCGTCGGCGGCATCGTTCCACGGGAATTTCTTTGTACCTCCGCCAAACTGGTCACTGCCCTCGGCTGTGAGAGTGTGCCACCAGGCCATAGCGAACTTCAGCCATTCTTTCATCGGTTTGCCGAGCACGATACGGTCGGCGTCGTAGTAACGGTAGGCCAGAGGATTATAGCTCTGTGTGCCTTCAAATTTGATTTTTCCTATCTCGGGAAAATACTCTTTAGTCATGGTTGTATATGTTTTTTATGGTTTGTAATTTCATTTGATTTCTTTAGCCAATTCGCGGGCAAGACATTCTTTCCAACGCGCATAGGCTTCAATATATGGAGTCCGGTCGGTTGCCGGATAGACAGTGTCTATACGCCTCAATGTGGCGAACGCCTCGGCTGGCGACTTGTAGATACCTGCTCCAATGCCGGCTCCGCGAGCCGCACCGATTGCTCCGTCGGTGTCGTACAGATCTATCGCCGCATCGCTCACCGAAGCCAGAGTCTCACGGAAGACGGGACTGAGGAACATATTGGCATTTCCGGCATGAATTCTATTGACAGGCAGACCGATACGCTCCATTATCTCTATGCCGTACATAAACGAAAAGACTATGCCCTCCTGAGCAGCCCGAAGCAAGTGGGCGCGACGGTGTATGTTGAAGTTGATGCCGTGGAACGAGCAACCGATGTCGCGGTTTTCAAGCACACGCTCCGCACCGTTGCCGAAAGGCAATATGCTGATGCCCTCAGAACCGGGAGCTACAGTCGACGCCTCATCATTCATCATGGCATATGACATGCCTTCAGGTGCTACGTTGCGCCTGATCCAGGAGTTAAGTATCCCCGTACCGTTGATGCACGTCATGACTCCTATCCGGGGCTGCGAGGCAGTATGATTAACATGAGCAAAGTTATTGACACGACTCAGCGGATCATAGTCCACAGTGCCATTTATGCCGTATACTACGCCGGATGTACCTGCGGTAGATGCTATTTCTCCGGGATTGAACACATTGAGCGACAGAGCATTGTTGGGCTGATCTCCGGCTCGGTAGGTGACAGGCGTACCTTCCGCCAATCCGAGTTCGGCGGCCGCAGCAGCCGTCACTTGACCCTGCTCGCTGAAAGTCTCCCCCACCTGCGGAAGTATGTCGCGTGGAAAGCCGTAATAATCAAGCAGAAAATCAGCCGAAGCATTACTGCTGAAGTCCCACAGCATGTATTCCGACAGCCCTTCCGGATTGGTGCAGATCTCACCGGTAAGCCGCATGGCGATATAGTCGCCGGGGAGCATAACCTTATATATCCTCTCAAACAGATCCGGCTCATTGTCCTTCATCCATTTGAGTTTGGCTGCTGTGAAGTTGCCAGGCGAATTAAGCAGTCTCGGCAACACATTATCTGGTCCAAGCTCGGCGAAAGCTTTCGCCCCGAAAGGCACGCCGCGCGAATCACACCAGATGATAGCATCGCGCAATACCTCATGCTCGCGGTCCACAGCCACAAGACCGTGCATCTGATATGATATGCCTATCGCCTTGATGCCGGAAGGCTCTATTTTCGACATAGCCAGAACCGATGCTGTGGCTTCCTTTAGATATTGCCACCATTGGGCAGGATCTTGCTCAGCCCATCCGGCACGCAATGCCTTGATAGGAGCTTCCTGACGTGGATAAAAATCAGATGCTATACACTCTCCGGTGACTGCATCCACTATAGCAGCTTTCACCGACGAGCTGCCAATGTCGTAACCTAATAAATACATTCGTCAAGTTTTCATCAATATTAGAATCCTCCACCTGCATGTAGCAGGCTGACTGGCGCAAAGATAAATATAATTTCGCAAGGGTCACTGATAATAAATTATAAAAAAACAGACCTATATTTAATGGCGGCCCGGAGGCGCACATATACTTTACGATAAAATTTGCTAAATATCAGAGCGGCGGGGAAATAGATGTTGCATAAACGGATTTAAATCCTTAACTTTGCGCTCTTGAACAGACTTGAATGCATCCGCTATGCAAAATAAAATCCTGACCCTCATAATGTTGGCCATAGTAGCCTTGGCAGCGCCGTCGTGCAGCGAATACAACAAGGCCACTAAAAGCACTGACTTCAACTATAAGTTCGACTACGCCAAGCGCGCATTCGAAAAAGGCAAGTACGCACAGGCCGCTACGCTGCTAAAAGACTGCATCACAGTATTCAAGGGCAGCGAGAAAGCCGAAGAATCGCTCTATCTGCTTGCCCTCAGCTATTATGAGAACAAGGACTACACAAGCTCCGGTCAATATTTCAAGCTCTACTATACCCGCTATCCCAAAGGCAAATACGCCGAACTGGCACGGTACTATTGCGGATATGGCTACTACCTCGACTCCCCCGAGCCTCAGCTCGACCAGTCGCTTACTATCAAGGCCATAGAGGAGCTTCAGGGATTTCTGGAATACTTCCCCAACAGCGACAAAGTGAGCATAGCGCAGAACGCGATATTCGAGATGCAGGACAAACTCACGCTCAAGCAACTCGAGAATGCCCAGCTCTACTACAACTTGGGATCTTACATGGGCAACAATTATGAGAGCGCCGTGATCGTGGCCAAGAATGCCATCAAGGACTACCCCTACTCCAAGTACAAGGAAGACCTTGAGATGCTGGTACTCAAAGCCCGCTATCAGGAGGCCTCGATGAGTGTCGACGAACGCAAGGCCGACCGCTTCCGCGACGTGATAGACGAATACTATTCGTTCATCAACAACTATCCCGACAGCCCAAACCGCGAGGAGGCAGAGAACATCTACAAGATCGCGAGCCGCTACGCCACTTATTAACAGAAAAAAATTTACAAGCATCACATAGACAACCCAACTTCAAAGTATGGACTACAAGAAGAGCAACGCACCCCTCAACACCGTCACCCGCGACATGGTGAAGCTGTCGGAAGATTCCGGCAATGTATATGAGACCGTATGCATCATAGCCAAGCGCGCCAACCAGATCTCAATGGAGATGAAGCACGACCTGGAGAAGAAACTTCAGGAATTCGCATCTCTCAACGACAACCTTGAGGAAATCTCGGAGAACCGCGAGCAGATCGAGATCTCACGCTACTATGAGAAGCTGCCTAAACCCACACTCATCGCCACCCAGGAATATGTGGAGCACAAGATCCACTTCCGCAATCCGGTGAAGGACAAACCCAACCTTTAAAAATAAAAGGCACAAACCGGCACAAGGATTTGGCAGTCTGACAGATTATCGCTAACTTTGTGCCCGCAATACAATTTTTATATATTTCATTAACCAAAACATCTGTAAGAATGCACCTCAATTCTGAAGAAAAAGTAGAAATCTTTGAGAAGTACGGTAAGGGCAAGACTGACACTGGCTCACCTGAAGCACAGATTGCATTATTCTCAGTCCGTATCGCTCATTTGACTCAGCACCTGAAGTCAAATCATAAAGATTATACCACAGCGCGCGCTCTGAAGATGCTGGTAGGTAAGCGTCGTCGTCTCCTTGATTATCTGATCAAGAAGGACATCAACCGCTATCGTGCCATCATCGCACAGAAAGAGCTCGGTATCCGCAAGTAATCCGGCTTTCAGCCTGAACTTCCCACTGCGGAAGTCAGCGGAACACCGGCGCTTAACGATTACAACCCGAGGCCATGCAGGTCAAAGCACCCGCACGGCCTCGGGATTTTTTTAGGCTGTTGAGAAACACCCACGCACCATAAAGCGAACAAACGACAATACGGGAGCGTTATACTCACGCCGGCAGTCACGGGCGCGATGCCCGCGCATGACCACGGCTCACGATTATTCAACATCATACTTACAAGACAACAGAGACAACTATTATGCTACGCAACAAACTCATCCAGGCACTGCTCACGGCCTGCATCGCACTTCCGATGGTATCGTGCAGCGATAATGACGATAATAACGGATACTTCGGAGGAGAGACCGACGACGGCATCCCCACAGTAGACCGTGTGAACCCGGCACAGGTATTCACAGGACGCCTCCCGCTATCAGCTGCCGGCATGGTGATAAGCTATAACGAAAACGGCCTTGTGAAACAGATTACCAAACGCGAAAGCGGCGAAAACGAAATTGCTTCATTCTCCTACCCCTCACTGTCGCGTACAGTGTCGGATAGCAAACTCGTGCGCATGGATGTTGTATCCGGCAACGAACGCCATCAGTTCAACCTGCGTATAGGCAATCTGGGCTTTGTAGAATATGCGGAGGAGACTGAATACGACGGCAACAAGGCCGAGGATACAGAATACTGGTGGTTCGAATACTCGCCCGAAGGCCATCTGCTGTCGATAGACCGCACTGACGAAGACCGTCAGCATGTGGAATTCAGCTATCTCAACCACAACATCACTAAAATGCGGCTCACAAACCGCGGTGCCGAGGATCTCGAGACCACGCTTGACTATGGTGCTGACCCCAAATCCAACATCGGAGGCGTGATGATGTTCGACGAGATTTTCAACACCGACCTCGATGAAATGGAATTCGCATACTACGCCGGACTGCTCGGCAAAGCTACTGCCGATCTTCCACAGAAAGCGACTCAACGCACCGGCAGGCATACTGAAGACGTGACATTCACCTGGACTCTCGACCAGGAGGGCTATCCTACAACCATGTCTCCATCCAACGAGCCATTCGCCTACACCTTCACCTGGAAATAATCAGTCTGCCACAGAGACGAAATACACCCGTCTGACTTTTTGACACAGTCAGACGGGATTTTTCATATGTATATGAGAATAGAGGAAATACTTTTTGTTAATTTTTTATCGAATTTTTACTATGATTTAAATTATTTTACAAAAAAGTTGTAACTTTGGGCATCAAAACAACTACCACATGCCAATGCAAACGCATAGACGCAATCATCAAAAAGCTTAAAAGCCACTCTGTGTGCAGGTTACACTGTACCAAGGGTGGCTTCTATCGTAATAACGGCAAACAATAACAATCATATACAACGTTTCACACCCCAAACAAATTTGCAATGAAAAGAATCCTTTCTTTAGTGCTCACGATGTGGATGGTCTCGATAGCGGCCATCGCCGCATCAGGCGACATCAATTGTAAAGGCACGGTGGTCGACGGCGATAACGAGCCCGTGATCGGAGCTTCAGTCGCAGTCAAAGGCGGCAAGGTAATCGGCGTGACCGACATCGACGGCCGCTTCTCCGTAGCAGTACCTGCCGGCTCAAAAACACTGAGCATCACCTATGTAGGCTTTAAACCGGCCGAAGTAAAAGTGGCACAGAATGTTGGCACTGTAAAAATGGAGATCGCCGCACACATGCTCAACGACGTAGTGGTGACACAGTCGCTGGCCCGCACACGCGAGACTCCTGTGGCTCTGTCGCAGATCAATGCTTCAGAGATCGAATACAAACTCGGCAACCAGGAGTTCCCTGAAGTTCTCAAGACCACTCCCGGTGTGTGGACAACCAAAGACGGCGGCGGCTTCGGCGACGCCAAGACAAACATGCGCGGATTCAAGAGCGAGAACGTGGCTGTGATGGTGAACGGTATTCCTATCAACGACATGGAATCGGGACGCGTATACTGGAGCAACTGGGCCGGTCTCAGCGACGTAGCATCCAACATACAGACACAGCGCGGACTCGGCGCAGCCCTTCTGTCAGCACCCTCAGTGGGCGGCACAATCAACATCACCACACGCTCGACCGACGCCATCAAGGGCGGCAGCGTATGGTATGGCATGGGCAATGACGGTATGAACAACTACGGCATCAAGTTCTCCACCGGTCTGATGGACAACGGCTGGGCCATCACCGTCTTAGGTTCGCGCAAATGGGGCGACGGATATGTGCAGGGCACAAACTTCCTGTCGTACAACTACTTCGTGAACATTTCCAAGGTAATCAACGACAGCCATCAGATCTCGTTCACAGCTTTCGGCGCTCCTCAGGAACATGACCAGCGCAGCAATCAGGACGGTCTCACGATAAATGAATGGCAGACCTACGCCAAACGCGTGATGAACGGTGCAAGTCCATACAGATACAATGCGACCTACGGTTTCGACCGTCAGGGACAACGCCGCACTTCCCAGCACAACACATACCACAAGCCCCAGATCTCACTGGCGCACATCTGGCAGATCGACGACAAGTCTTCACTCTCCACCACTTTCTATTTCTCTCTGGCCAACGGTTCCGGCTACAGCGGTCAGGGCCGTAAGATCGGCTCTGTAAACTACCGCAACTACTGGTACGGAGCATCCAACGGAATCGTGAACACAACATTCCGCAATGCCGACGGCACATTCGCCTACGGTCAGATCCAGGAAATGAACGAGGCCTCGACAACCGGTTCAAACATGATCATGTCCAAGAGCAACAACTCGCACCAGTGGTACGGACTTGTATCCACATACAAGAACGAATTCTTCGACCGCAAGCTCAAAGTCACCGGCGGTATCGACCTCCGCTACTATGTCGGCATCCACAACAACAAGATCATCGACCTCTACGACGGTGAATACTATATCGACGACGTGAACCGTGGCGCAGTGAAGCCCGAGAACCGTCCGGAATTCAACCAGAACAACTTCAACTGGGTGAACCAGAAACTTACCGTAGGCGACATCGTGTACCGCAACTACAACAGCTACACACAGCAGGAAGGCGTCTTCGCCCAGGGCGAGTACACACTGTTCGACAAGCGCATGAACATCGTTCTCTCAGGCTCGCTGAGCAACACAGGCTATCGCCGCTACGATAAATTCTACTACGACAAAGCCAACGGCAAGTCGGCATGGCACAATTATCTCGGCGGAACAGCCAAACTCGGTGTGAACTACAACATCGACCGACACAACAACGTGTATGCCAACGCCGGATTCATCTCCCGCGCACCGTTCTTCGCCAAGGGTGTCTTCATCTCAAAGGAAGTATCCAACGCCGTGAACCCAAATCCCACCAACGAGAAAGTGGAATCCTTTGAACTTGGCTACGGCTACCACTCGCCCACATTCACGGTCAACCTCAACGCCTACTATACCAAGTGGCTCGACAAGACTACATCGCGTTCGGTGAACCTCAGCGACGGCTCTTACGGTGTATTCAACATGGCCGGCGTAGACGCCCGCCACATGGGTATCGAGTTAAACTTCATCTACGAACCCGTGAAGTGGTTCACTCTCGAAGGTATGCTTTCAATCGCCGACAACGAATGGTCGTCCAACGCACGCGGCTACTTCTATGATCTCAACGGTCAGCCCCTTGCATCGCTCAAGCCCACCCTTGCATCCGGCATGATGGCTGAAGACCACCTGAGCGCAGTGCTCGAGCAGAAAGGCGTGAAAGTGGGCGGATCTGCCATGACCACCGGTTCGATCTCCACCACATTCCGTCCATTCAAGGGCTGGCGCATCACTGCCGACTGGATAATGAACGCCAACAACTATTCCGACTATCAGATCTCAGACTCCAACTTCGATCCGGGCAGCGACATCAAGGTAGGCAAGCCCTGGCGCATCCCCTGGGGTCAGCAATTCGACCTGTCGGCCTCATATTCATTCAAGATCGGCAACCTCGACGCACGCATCTCCGGCAACGTCTACAATTTGTTCAACTACAACTACGTAGTAGACGGCTGGACAAATGCTACCGAAATCGGCACATGGGAGAATGCCTACCGCATTCTCTACAGCTTCGGCCGCACCTACGCCTGCAAACTTAAAATCAACTTCTAATTAGAGCAGACCAACAATGAAACACAATATACTGACACGTGCGATCGTCGCAGCAGGATGCATAGCGGCTTTCTCCGCCTGCGACGAAGACGCATGGAACAAAGAGAACCTCGACGGCTACGAATCAGAAAAGAAGCCTACAGTGGTCGAGACCCGCGAATATACACTCACCGATGCCGACTACGGCAACATTGCCTCACTGAGCGCCAACAAGGCTCTCGCAGAGGCCGGCGGATATTCCGACCAGCTCGCCGCCCTGCCCAATACGCTCGCTTTCACCGGCGATCTCAATCCCGAGAAGCTGATACCCGCGTTCCTGAGCACTCAGAATTTCCCGTACTACATCCTCAACGATGGATCGTACGCGAAAGTGACATACAATGTGGCTGCCGAAGCCGATCCCGCTGTCACCGGCGCATCGTCGGCCAAGACCCTGACCGTAGGCGAGGACACGTATGCCAACACCGTATGGGAAAGCCACGAGAACTATATCAACGCGTTCGCTCCCTCGAAACAGCCTTCGCGCTACCTGCCGGGAATCCTCAAGACTGAATTCCCCGATGCAGTATCGGGCGACTACGTAGTTGTGACCTACGACATGGCATCGCAAGAACCTGTGTTCGGCAACGTAGGCGGTGGAGAAGAAAAACCGGAGGTATTCGAGATGACAAGCCTTCTGGGCGACGTCACAGACAATACCGACTATGAGATCTGCGGTGTTGTGACCGGCATCTGCAACTGCGGATTCACCATCACCGACAAGACCGGCACAGTACTCGTCTATATGGGCAACGGCTACGACGGCACTACTTATCCCATCGGCACACAACTCAAGGTTGCAGCAACCACAGGAGCATACAAGGGACTGATGCAGCTTAAAAACGCTGAAATCACAGTAATGGGCCAGCAGGAATACACCTACCCCACTCCAACCGTGTATGACCGCGCTGGTCTCGACGCCGTGATGAACAGCATCAACGATAAATCGTTCACTTACGTTCAGATCTCCGGTAAAGTATCTGTAAGCGGCAACAATGTGAACATCAACCTCGACGGCGACGGCACAGCAGTTGGAAGCATCTACTACGCGACAGCAGAGCAGAAGGCTCTTGCAACCGATGGCTCTGAAGTGATAGTGCGCGGCTGGCTGGCCTACCTCTCCGGCAGCAAATACTGCAATATAATCGCTGTAAGCATCGAATCGGCTATCAATCCTGATGCTAAAACCATGTCGCGCGCAGCCGCTGTGACAGTTCCTACAGAACAACAGAATGCGATGTATGTATTCGACGGAAGCCGCTGGTCAGCAGCAGCAGACTTCACCGTGCTCAATCCCGCCGACTACACAGCTATGGGACAGACCTACGGCAATCTTTCCGGCACAACTCCGGCCACACTGCTGCCTATCTACCTGAAGGACAAGTATCCATACGCCCAGGCAGAGGCTGTGAAGTATGTGGTATATAAGTACTACGACTCGGCAAGCAAGACTACTACCAACCGTGTATCCAAATACACCTTTGACGGCAGCGCATGGACTGCAGCCAGCAACCTTGCCACAGCTACATCGCAGTTTGTGAAAGTGGACGGCGAATGGAAATTCGACCCGAGCGTTGTGCTCACACTCACCACAAGCCGCAACGATGCCACAAGCACTGCATACTACACGGCTTGCGTCGACTATGTGCGCGACATCGTGCCCGACGGTGCGAAATATGTGACCTCGTACGGCAATAATGAATACTGGGCAGGTGCATCATGGTATCAGAACAACATAGACCTGCGTCCCGGCAAGGCCCGCGAGCAGTATGCAGAAGGTTGGGAAGGCTACGACAACGATCAACTTGTGGAGACCATGAAGAAGCGCTTCGTGGAGGAATCACTCCTGTATGCACTCACCAAGCTCAATCCCGATGCCCAGACCAATCCTGAGGTGGACGTCTTCTATACCGTAAACTTCTATGCTTACACGGGTGTGACCACAGGCCCGCACGCCGCAAAATATCGCGTCACAGGTCCCGGCCAGTTTGAGTTCGTAGAGGTGAAGTGGAACATGTAGTATTCCACCATCGACGAATGCATCACCAATAAAATCAGAAGCGCCGCCCGCACATCAACAGATGCCAGGGTGGCGCTTTTGGTAAACAATACAGGCCTGTATTCAGTTATAATTATGATATTCAACCAAGACACACACCATCAATGAAACGTATTCTTTCTCTCGTCTTAGGACTCACGCTTCTATCAGCCTCTGCCGCTCATGCACAATACTATGAGATAGCCAACCAACTGACCGGACTTATCCGCCCGGCACTGTCGGGAGCTTTCAATTACAAGGGTTATGTGGAACTCAGCGGAACGGCCGGAGTTGGTCATGACCGCGCCAACTTCATCGGCATATCCACATCGCAAGGATTCAAGTACTCGTCGTGGTTCTTCATGGGAGCCGGCATAGGCTTGGATGTGGCGATGGCCAACCAGACAAACCTCAACTATTCCGGAGACTACGGTTATCCGGACTATCTCGGACATTCTACCACAAAGACAAAGGTGATGATCCCGGTCTTCTCGGATTTCCGTTTCACCATCGGAGACCAGACCGCGACTTCTTTTTTCATAGACCTGAAGATTGGTGCGGCATGGCTTATGGGTTCTGACTATCTGCGCATGGACCGCGGATGTCTTACCGACGGCACGCAATTCTATTTCAAACCGTCGGCAGGTGTGCGCATACCTATAGGCAACGACAACCGCCGGGCCGTGAACATAGGACTTACATATCAGTTGCTGACCTCCAACAACAATTACTACTGGCATTCCAATTCACTCACTCTGAGCAATATCGGCGCGACGATAGGATTCGAGTGGTAGAACATAAAAAATAGAGCGTCCGTCTTGGCATATTAAGATGTATGCCCAACGGACGTTCTATTTTATGATATTATGACGGATAGACTTACGCCTTCACGCGCTCAACGTATGCACCGTTGCGTGTGTCGATGCGCACCTTGTCGCCGATGTTACAGAACAGGGGAACACGAACCTCTGCACCTGTCTCAACTGTTGCGGGCTTGAGGGTATTGGTTGCGGTATCGCCCTTGATTCCGGGCTCGGTATATGTGATCTCGAGCACAACGTTCATAGGCATCTCGCATGTGAGTACGGTGTCGCTGGCTGCATGAACCATAGCCTCGCAGATGTCGCCTTCCTTGAGGAACTGTACGCCTTCGATGCTTTCGCCGGGGACGATGATTTCTTCCCAAGTCTCGGTGTGGAGGAAGTGGTAGCCCATATCGTCCTTATATGAATACTGGTAAGGACGACGCTCGATGCGAACCTCGTTTACCTTAACGCCGGAGTTCCATGTCTTGTCGAGAACGCGGCCGGTCTTGACATTCTTGAGTTTTGTGCGGACGAAAGCCGGGCCTTTACCGGGCTTAACGTGCAGGAACTCAACGATAAAGAAATAGTTGCCATCGATGTCGAGGCACATTCCATTTTTAAAATCTGCGGTAGTTGCCATAAAGTTATATTGTTTGTCTTATTTCGTGTATTTTATTGACAATCAAAGCAATCAGCATGCCACGCCGGTTGCGGATGCAAATTTACAAAAAAAACAGATGAAACGCAACTTTTGAACAACCACCTTACAAAACTTGCTGAGTCTATACTGCAAAGCTGATTATCTGAGATCCTATTTACAGCATCCGGAATAAAATTGTATGCTTTGAGATTCTGCATCGCATATAGTTGGAAGACTCTGATAATCTGCCGTTAATCGGTGTCCTCTCGGACACCTGCTGCTCCTGCATGCCTCCCGGGCACACCTGCGCCTGCGGCTTCGGTGTACCCGGTTACTGATTAATCGGCGTCCTACGGACGCCCCCTGCGGTTTAGTCTTTTATCTCATCGTGTGGGAAGCCCTATGGGGTGTCTCGTGTTGCGGGTGCGATATTAGTGGTATATACGGATCATCCCCGGCTTTGGTGTTTGGACCTTGGCCGGGGATGATCTTGTTTATGGCGTGTTCTATGTGTAGTTCTATGCCAGACAGAGGATGAGGGCTTGGGCGGCTACTACGCGCAGGAACATCGTGAGCGGGTAGACTGTGGAGTAGCTGACTGCGGGAGCGTCGTTGCCGGTGGAGTTGTTGGCGAAGGCGAGTGCCGGTGGATCGGTGTAGCCTCCGGAGAACAATCCCATGATGGTGAGGTAGTTGATCTTGTATTTCTTGCGTGCTATGAATCCTGAAATCAGTAGCGGCACGAAGGTGATGACGAAGCCCCAGATCACCCACCACATACCTGTGAGGTTGAATACGGTGTCGGCAAAGTTCTTGCCTGCCATTATACCTACCGAGGCGAGGAAGAGGCATATGCCGAGTTCGCGGAGCATCAGTGAGGCGGCTGAGGATGTATAGGTGACGAGCTTGAGTCTGTAGCCGAAGCGGCTGAGCAGGATGGCTACTACGAGCGGACCTCCTGCGAGACCGAGCTTCATACCGAAGCCTATGTCGATGCTACCGAGGGCGATACCGAATACGATGCCCACGAAGATGGTGATGAGGTTAGGCTGGTTGAGGCGCTTGGTGGAGTTGCCCAGACGGCCTGCCAGGCGGTCGATGTCTTCGAGGTTGCCGACTACGGTGATGCGGTCGCCCATCTGCAGGCGCAGGCCGGGGGAGGCGAGGAGGTCGACACCGGCACGGTTGACGCGTGTGGCGTTGAGCTTGTAGCCGTTGTGGAGGCGTAGCGCTCCGAGGGGGACACCGTTGTATTCGCTCTTGGTGATGAGGATGCGGCGCGAGTAGACGGGTGTGTGGGATGTCTCCCAGTCCATTTCGATTTCTTTGCCGAGGACAGAGCGGAACATGTCGATGTCTTTCGATGAATAGACGATCAGCAGTTTGTCGCCGATGTGGATGTCGGTGGTGGAGCGGGGTATGATTATTTCGCCGTCGGGGCGCATGATGCGTGATACGACGAAGTTGCATGTGATCACGTCGTGAAGCTGCAGCAGTGTGCGACCGTCGATGAGGGCGTTTGTAACCTCTATGGATATCATGTCGGGCTTGAGGGTGGAGTCGTTCTGATCGTCCTCGATAGCCTTGATCTCGTTCTGGACATTGATGCCGAATATGGCTCTGATCACAAACATGGCGGCTATGATGCCGATGACGCCGAGGGGATATGCGGCGGCATAGCCGGATGCCATAACGTTGGCTGCCTCAGCCGATCCACCTGAGAGGGTGACTATGGTCTGCTGGGCGGCTGCGAGACCAGGAGTGTTGGTGACGGCTCCGCTCATCACGCCTACGAGGGCGCTGATGTCGTGGACGTTGCCGAAGAAGTAGACGCACAGTACGATGGCTACGTTCAAAGCTATGGCCAGGACGGCAAGCATATTGAGCGTAATGCCTCCTTTCTTGAAGGACGAGAAGAAGCCGGGGCCTACCTGGAGGCCGATGGAGAAGATGAACAGGATGAGGCCGAACTCGCGTACGAATTTGAGCACCTGGTCGTCAACGACATAACCCAGATGTCCCATCAGGATGCCCACAAAGAGCACGAATGTGACGCCGAGTGATACGCCGAACAGTTTCATCTTACCCAGAAAAATGCCAGCAGCGATCACAAAGGAGTATAGCACAATTGTGCTCGCTATGGACATATTGCCCGGAAAGAACAGTTCTTGAAACCAATTCATGTTTTTGAAAAAATGTGATTATGTGATTGATTATAAGTGTACTGTGCGGGGAAATCCGCCGTGTGGCGAATTTTGAGAGTGCAAAGTTACGATTTTTTTGCGACTTGGTGAAGCTCTCAGTCTTCTTTAGTGAGGTCAAGGACTACGTTGTCGTTGCCTTTCTCGAAGTATTGTTTGCGCAGTGGATTACGGTGAGCTTCGTCGTGGCGTGCACGGTTGCGGAATACGTCGATGGCGAGATATACGGCCTGGCGCATCGACTCCGGATCGGCCTGGCCTTTGCCTGCGATGTCGTAGCCTGTGCCGTGGTCGGGAGATGTGCGTGCGAATGGCAGTCCGGCGGTGAAGTTGACCCCCTCGTTCATAGCCAGAGCCTTGAAGGGGGCAAGACCCTGATCGTGGTACATTGCGAGTACTCCGTCGAAGTGGGTGTATGCTTCCGATCCCCAGAATCCATCGGCGGGGTACGGACCGAAGCATAAAACCTTGCGTCGGCGGGCTTCCTCAATGGCCGGGGTGATGGCATCTGCCTCCTCACTGCCGAGCAGTCCGTTTTCTCCGGCATGCGGATTGAGAGCAAGTACGGCGATACGTGGAGATGATATGGCAAAGTCGCGCTCGAGGGATTTGCTCAGGGCGAGGATGGAGGCTTCCACAGCCTCGCGTGTGATGAGCTGGGGGACGTCTTTCAGAGGCACGTGGGTGGTGACAAGCGCCACGCGGATATTGTCCGAGGCCATTATCATCATGGCTTTGGGATTTTCTTCGTCGGCCAGAGAGGATTCGAGGTATTCGGTGTGTCCGGGGAAGCGGAAAGCGTCGCTCTGGATGTTGTGCTTATTGATAGGCGCTGTGACCAGTACGTCGATCTCTCCGGCGCGTAGGTCTGCTGTGGCTCGCTCGAGGGCTGCGAAAGCAGCCTGTCCGGCGGCTTCGGTGGACACTCCGGGTTCTACTTTGACGTCTTCACCTACGACGTTGATTATGCTGTAAGATCCGTCGCGGGCTTCGTCGGGAGTGTCGATCTGAGTAAGGTTGACCTGCGGCAGTTCGGCGGCCTTGCGGTAGAACGCGGCGATTTTGGCTGATCCGTAGATTATGATGTCGCATAGTTCGGCCATGCGTGTGTCCTCGAGCATCTTGAGTATCACTTCATATCCGATGCCGTTTATATCGCCTTGTGTGATGCCCACACGTATTTTATTCGATTTTTTCATGTGTTTCTGTTATACGGTGTATATATGTTGGGAGCAGCGCTTTTCAGGGCTGGTTTGTCTCAGTTGAATTTTTACCGGCGAGCATTCCGCATGCGGCGTCTATGTCTTCTCCGCGTGAGGCTCTTACTGTGGCTGTGACGCCAAGGGTATTGAGTCTGTCGCGGAAAGTCTCCATAGTGGCTGTTGAGGACGGACGCCGGGAGTCATCGGAGTCGATGGCATGGTAGCGGATGAGGTTGACACGGGCCGATGTGCCTTTGATCAGCCGCGCAAGCGCGTCGGCATGGCGCAAAGAGTCGTTCACTCCGCGGAACATGGTGTATTCCACCGATAGCCTGCGCTGGTGGGCGAAGTCGTAGTGTCTGAGCAATTCCATGACTCCTGCCACAGGATATGCTTTCTCGGCTGGCATCATGGATGCGCGTTCCTGAGCGAATGGCGAGTGTACTGATATTGCCACATGTACCTTTGTCTCGTCGAGCAGACGTCTTAGATTTTTCAGGACGCCCACGGAGGATACGGTGATTCGCTTGGGACTCCATGCCAGTCCCCAGGGAGCGGTGAGTATGTCGATAGCTGAGAGCACGGCATCGATATTGTCCATAGGTTCACCCATGCCCATGAACACGATGTTTGTGAGATCGGCGCTCTCCTCGATGGAAAGTACCTGGTTTATTATGTCGGCTGCGTCGAGGTTGCCGTGGAAACCTTGCCGGCCCGTCATGCAGAACGAGCAGTTCATGCGGCATCCTGCCTGAGAACTGACACACAGGGTAGCGCGCCCGGAATCAGGTATCATTACAGCCTCTATGTCGCGTCCGCCGCGTCCATCAAACAGATATTTGGCAGTGCCGTCAGTGCTGCGGCTGCATAGCTTGGGAGCAGTGCGGCCCACGCAATATGAGGCTGCAAGTCTTTCACGACCTGCTTTCGATAGGTCGGTCATCTCGTCGACAGAGCATACGCGTTTCTCGTATAGCCAGCGGGCCATCTGTCTGGCAGAGAACTGCGGCAGACCAGTCTCGGCGGCTACTCCACGTAGCTGTTCGAGAGTCAGTCCGATAAGTTTTTTCTTGATTTCCATATCTGTCTACAAAGGTACGCAATATATATGAATCCATGAAATTTATGCGGACAGCCGATGTGTCTCCATTTACCTGTGAGTGGCTGCCATATCGAATTCAAGTGTGCCTCCGGCTGTGATTTCGGAGTGGGTGAGGTAGCGACGGTCGATGGTCTTGCCGTTGAGTGTCACTTTCCGGATATAGCGGTTGCGGTCGCTGACTCGCGGGGCTTTGATCTCGAGAGTCTTGCCTGATGGCAGGTTAAGTTTCAGATAGGGGAGATAGGGTGCGCCGATTATATATCTGTCGCTGCCGGGGCATACGGGATAGAATCCCATTGCGGTGAAGATATACCAGGCAGACATCTGTCCGCAGTCGTCGTTACCTCCGAGTCCGTGTATGTCGTTGCGATACATGCGGTTCATGATCTCCCTGAGCCAGTATTGCGCTTTCCAGGGTTGTGAGGTCCAGGCGTACAGGTAGGGCACGTGGTGACTCGGCTCGTTGCCGTGGACGTAGCCTCCGATGAGGCATTCTTCGGTGACATCCTCATTGTCGGCGTAGCTTTCGGGCGGCAGGGTCATGGCGAAAAGTGTGTCGAGCCGCGACAGGAAGCGGTCATGGCCTCCCATAGCTTCGATCATTCCGGGAACGTCGTGCGGAACGTGGAACGAGAAGTTGAACGAGTTTCCTTCGATGAATCCTTCGCCGGAGGTCTGCAGCGGATCGAAGTCGGGCTTGAATCCGCCGGAAATACATCTCGGTCTTGCAAGATGCAGCGAGGGATCGAACACATTGCGATAGTTGAGGGCGCGTCCGGCGTATATTTCGGCAGTGGCTGAATCGCCTGCTGCCAGTGCGGTACGGTGTATTGTCCAGTCGTCGTAGGCATATTCGAGGGTAGTGGATGCTGCTGTCGCGCTTTTCTCGAACGGGATGTATCCGAGGTCGAGGTAGTCGTCGATGTTGCCGTAGTATCTGACATTGGAAGTCGCTATCATGGCCTTGAGCAGAGTATCGGCATCGGTGCGTACGCCTTTGGCCAATGCATCGGCCAGGACAGAGACGGCGTGGTAGCCGCTCATGCACCAGTTGTCGTTGGCCATATGACTCCATATGGGCAGCATGCCGTGGACGCTATGACTCTGGTGTGCGAGCATGCTCCCGATGATGTCGGATGCAAGTGATGGATTTATGAGTGCGAGCAAGGGGTGCAGGGCGCGGTAGGTGTCCCAAAGGGAAAATACCGTGTAGTTGGTAAAGCCGTCGGCTGTGTGGATGTTGCCGTCGAGTCCCCTGTAGCGACGGTCCACGTCCATATAGACTGATGGATTGATCATCGTATGGTAGAGCGACGTGTAGAACATCGTCTTCTGGTCTTCAGATCCTCCGGCTTCGAAGACAGAGAGCGCTTCGTCCCATAGCCGGGATGCGTCGGAAGCTATACGGGCGAATGAGCGTCCGGAGGCTTCGGCCTGCAGGTTGCGCAGCGCACCGTCCGTGCCGGTGGCCGACAGCGCTATCTTGACTGTCAGTGCCGAGGTGTCGGCATTGTCGAATTCGAAGTATGACACGAGTTTGCGACCGGCCATCTCGGGAAAGTCGCGGTATTGGTCGAAGCGTCGCCATCCGCCTCCGTAGGGAACCGGTGCGCGGTCGGTATAGCCGTAGTGCCGTATGGGCTTGGAGAGCGACATGGCGAAATGTACGACATTGGTGCGCGCCCATCCGTTGGTGATCCTGTAACCGGTGACAAGGGTATCGTTCTCGACGCGGACCGATGCCCAGAGTGTCTTGCCGTCGTAGTTGTAGATACCGTGGTCAAGATCAACGATTATGCGCTGTACCGAGTCGCGCGGGAAGGAGTAGGAGTGTACGCCTGTACGCTGTGTGGCGGTAAGGCGGGCGCGTATGCCATAGTCGGAGAGGGTGACTTCGTAGAGTCCGGGTTCGGCATGTTCTGTGTCGTGGCTGAAACGAGAGCGGTAGCCTGAATCCGGGTCTGAGGCAGTGCCGGGATTGAGCCGCAGAGCCCCCGTTGTCGGCATCACGAGTATGTCGCCGAGGTCGGAATGTCCTGTGCCACTGAAATGTGTGTGACTGAAGCCGACGATTGTCGGGTCGCTGTAGCGGTAGCCGGCGCAATATCTGTAGACTTCGGGCTGATAGACCCCGCGGACGTTGTGGGGCACGGTGTCGGTGTCGGGGCTTAGCTGCACGCCTCCGAACGGCACGCATGCACCGGGAAACGTATGTCCCATGCCATCAGTCCCGATCATGGGATCTACGTAGCGGCAGAGGGGCATGGCATGGATCAGCGGCAGCAGAGCAGCCAGCAGGGCAATGATTCGGAGCACGGGATCAGACGGTATAGAACTTTTCGAAAGCGCGTATCGTGGATACATGGTCGGCCACGGAAGCTGTCTCGCGCACAGAGTGCATGGCCCATATCGCAGCACCCATGTCTACTCCGCGGAGGTCGATCTGGGAGGTGAGAATGTTGCCGAGGGTAGATCCACCGGCCACGTCGCTGTGGTTGACGAAATACTGCACGGGAACGCCGGCAGCGCGGCATATCTCGGCAAAGACGGCAGCCGAGTCGGCATCGGTCATGTATTTGCAGTTGGCATTGATCTTGATTACCGGTCCGAATCCGGGGATTGGATGGTTGGTAGGGTCTTGTTTCTCCGGATAGTTGGGATGCAGGGCGTGTGCGTTGTCGGCAGATACCATGAATGAGTCCGCAATGGCTCGGTAGTAGTCTTCGTCAGATCCGCCAAGGCAGTGTGTGATGCGGCTCAATATGTTGGCAAGTACGGGTGAGGCAGCTCCCTGTTTTGTGCCTGATCCGGTCTCCTCGTTGTCGAAAATAGCCATGACGCGTGTCCGGGACGAATTCGTGTCGGCTGTGGAAAGCAGGGCAGAGAGTGATGCGTGAGCCATCGACAGGTCGTCGAGGCGTCCGGAGGTTATAAATTCATCGTTTGCTCCGAGTGTGCAGGCTGGTGTGGTGTCGTAGAGGCTCAGGTCGCAGTCGATGATGTCGGCCGGATTTATGCCGAGAGTCTCTGCCACGAGCCGCAGCAGGTATCCATCGGCGTTGACGCCTGCATCGAGATGTGCCAGTACCGGAAGCATGTCTTTCTGACGCGAAAGTGGATTTCCTTCGTTTACGGCACGGTTGAAGTGTATGGCCAGGTGGGGAATGGTAAGCAGCGGCTTGCGGATATGAACAAGGTGAGCGGCAGGGTGGAAGATGTCCGGTGTGCGCACGATCACACGTCCGGCTATGGATAGCGGGCGGTCGAACCAGGTGTAGAGTATCGGTCCGCCATATACTTCAGTGTTCAGCTTGAGTATGCCGCCTTCGGTGAGCATTTCGGGATGAGGCTTGATGCGGAATCCCGGCGAGTCGCTGTGAGAGGAGATGATGCGGAATCCGGCAGCGGGATCTGAACCGGCGATGAAGGCGAATACGGCAGAACCGTTCTTGACGACGTAGCCCCTTGTGCCAGGAGTGATTGTCCATTGCCTGGAGGGGTCGAACTCGCGGAATCCGGCGGCTTCGAGAGTTTCGCGAACCCGGGCGCATGCAAGGAAATTGACAGGCGAGCTGTCGAGGAATTCCATCAAGGATATTACTTCGGGGGGTGTTGTCGTTGTCTTCACGGTGAATGTATGTTTAATATGTATGGGGAGGATGCTTATCCGTTGTATCTGATATGGTTGAGTGCCCGCAGGAGATTGCACAATATGGCGCTCCAGTAGTTTGCGAAGTCTTCGGCCATTGTGGCTACTGCTCCTGAGACTATGCGGTCGGGTGCGTCTCTCACGGTCTCGAGGAAATTGTAGAATACCTGAAACAGGTCGGCTATGCCTTCAGACACCGATGCTGCGATGGGTGTGTCGGAGTACTTCATGTCTTGGTGGAAGACTTCGAGATAGGTGTCGTCTTCGCCGAGTATGTTGCCTACATTGCGGCGTATGGTGTCGTAATAGTCTTCGTCGAGAACGCTGTCGATATAGACTTCGTCCTGGTCGGGATAGAGGAGATCGCCGTCTTCCTCGCTATCGCCTGGGCGGGTCTCGAGGTCTGCGGCGCAGATGTAGATGCGCGGCAAGAGTCTGAGCATAGTGGCTACGAATGATGAACTGTCTTCGTCGCCGATGTTGCGTGTGTCTTGCACGGCCACGCAGTATTCGTTGCAGAGGGCTATGAATGCCAGTGTATTGGGGCGTAGTGCGGTTGATCCATCCATATTTTCAGTAGAGATTATGTTGACTTATGTATTCACAGACGCCCGGTGGCAGGAAAAAGTTTACCTTGTGTCCGTGTCCGATAGCCCGGCGTATCCATGTGGAGGATATTTCGGCTACGGGTGCGTCGATTACTGCGACGCGCGAGGCGAGATGCTGAGGGACGGCGGCCGGAGGATAGCCGGGGCGTGGATAGACGATGAGGCCGAAGTCGGAAATTATAGCGTCGGCCTCACGCCAGCGGTTGAAGCAGTTCCAGTTGTCAGAACCTATGACGAGTCTGAAACTGTCGGCCGGATTTTCGGCTTTTAGACGCCGCAGGGTGTCGATGGTATAGCTCGGGCGGGGCATTGACAGTTCGATGTCGGAGGCTATCACAGTATTGCAGGACTGCGAGCATGCCAGCCTTAGCATAGCCAGACGGTGATGGTCTTCTACTATGTCGGTCGCTCCTGTCTTTAGAGGGTTGGCCGGAGACAGGACCATCATCACCCTGTCTATGCCGTGACACCATTGGGCCACGTACTGTGCAACCATCATATGACCGATGTGGACAGGATTGTATGATCCTCCCATCACGGCTATTGTAGCCATATCAGTCGCGGGCTATGAAGTCTGTTATCAGGCTGCGTGTCTCGGCTACGGCACGGTCTATGTCGGCGTTGACCACAACTGCGTCCATCTTGCGGGCGAAGTCGAGTTCGTATTCAGCCTTGGCCAGTCTTTGTGCTATCACTTCGGGCTTGTCTGTACCACGGGCGATGAGGCGTTCGCGCAGGTCGTCGAGCGACGGTGCTTTGATGAATATCGTCAGTGCCTGGTCTCCGAAAATATCTTTGACAGAGAGTGCTCCTTTGACATCGATGTCGAGGATCACATTGTGGCCTTCGTCGGCGGCTTTGATGACCTGGCTGCGCAGTGTGCCGTAGTAGCGTCCTGGATATACCTGTTCCCATTCGATGAATTCGTCGCGGGATATGGCCTCGCGGAATTCGTCGGTGGACATGAAGTAGTAGTGGACTCCATGCTGCTCGCCCGGCCTCGGAGCGCGGTTTGTGGCCGAGATGGAGAATTGCATGTCAATGTCTCCGGCATCGAGGATATTGTTGATTATGGTCGATTTGCCACTGCCCGAGGGGGCACATATCACGATAATCTTTCCTTTTTTAGTTTCCATGATCGGTTGTGGTATATTGGTGGATTGAGGAATGGCTTCTTAGAGTACGTTGAGGACCTGTTCCTTTATCTGTTCGAGTGCGTCTTTCATGCGCACTACGAGTTTCTGCATCTCGGCGTTGTTGCTTTTCGATCCGAGGGTATTGATCTCGCGTCCCATCTCCTGAGCGATGAATCCGAGTTTCTTACCCTGCGAGGCGGCCGGGTCGGCGAGTGTCTCCATAAAGTAGGCGAGGTGCTGGGCCAGACGCTGCTTCTCTTCGTTGATGTCGAGCTTCTCGATGTAGAAAATCATTTCTTGCTCGAGACGTCCCTGGTCGAGATCGGCCTGCGATATGGCGTTCAGGTTGTCGGTGATGCGTTGGCGTATTTTTTCGATACGGTCTGATTCGTGGCGTGGAATCTCGGCAAGCAGGGCGGCTATTGTGTCGATCCGGCTTGAGAAGAAAGATTCGAGTTTTATGCCTTCGGCACGGCGATGGGAAGTGAGTGCGTCGAGAGCCTGTGTGAGAGCCTGTGTTAGGGCCGAGAATTCGTCATCGTCGATTGTGTCGGCTACTTCGGTGTGGAGCGTGTCGGGGAAGCGCAGCAGGACTGAATACCAGTCGGCAGGCAGAGGTATGTCCAGTGCGTGTGCGGCGTCAGTCACTTGTTGCTTATACTGTTGCAGGGCCGGGACGTTTAGCACAGCGCCTGTGGCAGCCGATGTGTTCTCGACCATCACGGTGAGGTCGATTTTTCCTCTGCCGAGACGCTCTGCCACGATGTTGCGCAGTTCAAGTTCTTTCTCCCGGTAGATGGCGGGTATACGTGCGGCGAGGTCGAGCTGCTTGGAATTCAGCGATTTTACCTCGACGGTGATTTTCTTATTGCCCGGCGTGGCGATGGCCTTGCCGAACCCGGTCATTGACAATAGCATGTTGGGATCTGTTTGTTTACTTATGCAAATTTATGAAATTTTCCGTAGAACTGGCACAAAATTTGCTCCTATATTGTTATACAAGTCCTAAATCTTGAAAAATCAAACGATACGAAATATGTCCCAGACTTACATCACCGACAATCTACCTAAAGTGGAGGAATATCTGCGAGCCAACCGGCTGCGTGACGCGCTGTCGCTGCTTCAGGCTATAAGCCAGCAGTCGCGTACAGTGGCGATCACCGACCGCATAGGCCAGATCGAACAAAGCTATGCGTATATGCTCCGCTACATGAGCGAGGGCACAGAAGATCCGTCGCGTGCCGATATGCATGCCTCGCTCATAGGTGAGACTTACCGTCTGCTCGACCGTCTGAGACGGCACACGATGTCGAAGGAGAGTCCGACGCTGTATTACGACGCTTTGCGCTACCGTGCACGTATGCGCGGTCAGTTGCCTACGCTTATGGAACGTGTGGAGAAATATCTGGAAATCACAGATATGGAGTCGCTGTTCAATCTGGCTGCAGAGTCTGGTAGCGGAAATGCCTCGCCTGAGCGCCGGCAGGAGAGGCTCTTGCTCGAGGATGAGATATTCAAGTATATATGGACGGTGTATCCGCTGTCGGGCGACGATGCCACGGCAGTGGAGCGTCTGCTGACGTTGTCGGCTGTGCCGGTATATTTCCGGAGCATGGTGGTGTCGGCTCTGACACTCGGTCTGCTGGAATTTCAGGATGATGCCCGCATGATGCTTCTTGCGGGGGTGTATGAGTCGGCGGCGGATGTTTCTTTGGCTATGGCCGCGCTGACAGGTTTTGTGCTTGGTCTGGACAAGTACCGTCATCGTCCGGTGTCGCGTGTGCTGTCGGACCGGACAGCCGCACTGCGCGACCTGCCTAATTGGCAGTCGGACATTGTCATGCTTCAGCTTGAACTGATACGTGCGCGCGACACCGAACGTATCAATACCAAGATGCGCGACGAGGTGATTCCTCAGATGCTGAAACTGCGGCCCGATATAATGAAGAAGATAAATGATCCGGGTGAGAATGCCGATGATCTGCGTAGCCCGGATGAAAATCCGGAATGGGAGCGCATTCTGGAACAGAGCGGGTTGAGGGATCAGCTAAAGGAATTCAGTGAGTTGCAGATGGAGGGTTCGGATGTGATGATGAGCACTTTCTCGCAGTTGAAAAGTTATCCGTTCTTCCATTCTGTCTCTAACTGGTTCCGTCCGTTCCATTCCGATTATCCTGAGGTGAGTGATGCCATAGGCAGTACGATGCCTGCTATTCTTGCCGATGTGCTGGAGCATGCAGCTTTTTTATGCGACAGCGACAAGTATTCGTTAGTTCTGACTCTAAGCCGTATTCCGGAGTCCCAGCGGCAGCTTATGCTCGGCCAGCTTGAGGCGCAGGCCTCCAATATGGCACAGGCTGCTGCGGCTATGATGGCCGACGTGAGCAGGCAGTCGGCGGCCAATAATTATCTGCATAATATATATCGTTTCTATAAGCTTTACCGCAGGCGCGGTGAGTTTCATGATCCGTTTGCCAATCCGGTGAATCTGACAGATGTGGATCTGCTCTCGGATCTGTTTCTTGATCCAAAGCCGCTGCGCCTGATAGCTGAGTTGCATCTGCGGTTTCATTCCTATGATCAGGCTCTTGGTGTGTTCAGGCGTCTGCAGGAGCATGTGCCGCCGTCGGCGGAGATTTTCCAGAAGATCGGTTATTGCCAGGAGCGTCTCGGAGACTATCCGGAGGCTTTGCGGAGCTATCAGCAGGCGGAATTGTTTGATGCGCGTAGTGCATGGACTCTCAGACGCCTTGCTTCGGCTGCCCGGCAGACGGGTAGACTCGACGAGGCTGCGGAATATTACTCGCGGCTTCAGGAGATGCTTCCCGACGACAAACCGGTGGCTCTGAATCTTGGAAATGTATATGCCGAAATGGAGATGTATCCCGAAGCTATAAAGCAATATTATAAGGTGAATTTCATGGATGAGCGTTCGATGCGCCCGATACGTCCGTTGGCGTGGTGTCTGTTTGTGACAGGAGACTACGAGCGCTCGCGCAGCTTCTTCGACCGTGTATTGGCCGATAATCCTACGTCAGACGATTATCTGAATATGGGACATCTGGCTCTTGCGATGCATGATATGCCTGAGGCTCTGAATTATTACAAGTTGTCGGTGACGACATCCGACGGGTCGATAGATACGTTCATGGGCAAGCTTGCTGACGACAGCAAGTATCTGATACGCGCAGGCATAGACCTTGACAGCCTGCCGATGCTTGCCGATGCCGTATTTTATTCGCTTTGATCTATGACGAAGATCGAGAAGTTGACAGATCCGTAGGTGCGGTGATCAACGAAGTGTGGCAGAGATGAGAAGTCGTGGTTGCGCGAGTGTTCGATTACGATTATTGTGCCTTCGTGGAGCATCTTCGATCCCAGAATTATGCCGGGAATGTCGGCGAATCCCGGCAGGTCGTAGGGCGGATCGGCGAATATTATGTCGTATGATGTGGTGGCAGTCTGGGCGTAGCGGATTGCATCGCCGCGTATTACGCGCAGGTTCGGGTCGTCGAGTTGTGCTGCTACCTTGCGAATGAAGTTATACTGTGTGGCTGCCTTCTCGACGGAGGTTACGGAGGCACATCCGCGCGATAGGAATTCGAGTGATATAGCCCCTGTGCCGGCAAAGAGGTCGAGAGCCGTCTTGCCTTCAAGGTCGATCATGTTGTCAAGGACGTTGAATATGTTTTCGCGGGCGAAGTCGGTCGTGGGGCGTGCCGTTATGTTGGTAGGTACATCGAACCGTCTGCGTCCGTATTTTCCTCTGATGATTCGCATTATTGTGGTAGGGGTGTTTATTGTTGTGAATACCTGTGTTTCGGCTATCTGCTCAGTGGCAGTATGACTATGTTGAACGGGGCGTTCATGGCCTCGCGTCCGGCGCGGTAGAGTGCTGAGGGGAAGATGGCCGGAAGGACGGATGCCACATAGCGTCGCAGCAGGGGCGTGACTGCCTTGCGCATGGCAGCGTCGCCGGCGAGAACGAGTTCGTCGTTTTCGGAGGATAGCCGGCATAATTTCCTGACGGACATTATATAGTAGAGAGCGTCGGCAGGTTCGCGGCATGTGAAGGTGTTGACGAACCGCACTGTGTCGCGCCCGTATACGATGATGTCGGCCTGCCGTCCGGTGAAGTGTACGTACATCTTTCCGGAATTGCCCATGCGGCTCTGCAACCTGAAATAGCGAATGAGCGGGCTGAGCCTATGCTCGATAGTGGGATTAGTGAATGTGCGGAGCAGGAATGCTGTCAGTTTTGTGTCCTGGGCGTGGAGGATGCATTGCCTTGGGTCACCTATGTCGTCGGTGAGGTAGTCGGACGGTGTTGCGGGCTGACCGAATATGGATTGCGCAAGTGATTCGGCACGGTCTGCCGTAGCTGCTGTCGGAACTACTGCGTAGCGGCCTGTGGCAGTGAGACATGTCACTGAGTCGAAGCGTCCGTCGACGAGCAAGGGGTTGTCGTAGACGGCTTCCTCCACGGCGGCCTGGTAGCCGGTGGAGGAAGTGTCGAGCGCTATGCGCGTATGTATCATTGAGTTGTCCTCGACGGTGCTGTAGAGTACGGCTTCAATTGCCGCCTGCTCGAACATGAGCGACAGTCGCCAGTGCGATGTGTCGTGGACAAGTCCCGGGGTAAGTTTCAAGATATTCCTGTTAGATCGAAAGTCTGCGGAGGGTGTTGAGCAGCTCGCGGTTTATGGGTTTGTCGTTTTTGATCGCTTTGGTGAAGGGTACGTAGTATATCTCGTCGTTGCGTATGCCGATCATTACGTTGCGCTGGTCTTCCATCAGTGCGTCGATGGCGGCAGCACCCATACGTGAGGCGAGAATGCGGTCGTGTGCTGTGGGGCTTCCGCCGCGCTGGAGGTGTCCGAGGATCGATACGCGCACGTCGTAGCCCGGATATTCGTTGGCCACGCGTTGAGCCAGACCCATTGCGCCGCCGGTGACGGGGCTTTCGGCCACGAGGACTATGGATGAGTTCTTGCTTTTGCGGAAGCCGTTCTGGATGAGTTCTGCCAACTGGTCGACCTCAGTTGAGATCTCAGGGATGATAGCAGCTTCCGCTCCTGAGGCTATTGCACCGTTGAGTGCGAGGAATCCGGCGTCGCGTCCCATCACTTCGATGAAGAACAGGCGTTCGTGTGATGTGGCTGTGTCGCGTATTTTGTCGACGCATTCCATGATAGTGTTCAGGGCTGTGTCATAGCCGATGGTGGTATCTGTGCCGTAGAGGTCGTTGTCGATTGTGCCTGGCAGGCCTATGATCGGGAAGTTGAATTCATTGGCGAAAATACGGGCGCCGGTGAGCGATCCGTCGCCACCGATGACTACAAGTGCGTCGATGCCGTGGCGGCGCAGGACGTCGTAGGCGAGCTGGCGGCCTTCCGGTGTCTGGAATTCCTTGCAGCGGGCTGTCTTGAGTATCGTGCCTCCCATCTGTATGATGTTGGATACGTTCTGGGTCCTGAATTCTACAATCTCATCAGTGATCAGTCCGCGATAGCCGCGGTATATGCCTTTCACACGGAGTCCACCGTATATGGCGGAGCGTGTTACCGCGCGGATGGCGGCGTTCATTCCTGGGGCGTCACCTCCTGAGGTGAGGATGCCCACGCAATTAATTTGTGCCATTGTGTACCTATTGTTTCAAGACACAAAGTTAGGAATAAAAAGTGAGATACGGAAAAGGAAAATAAAGTTATTTGGAGACGGTTTTCTCTAAATAATATATTCAAAAAGACATGATGTTGATAATAGTTGTGATAATGCTTGGTGTGATGTTGGATTATTCTGAAAATAAGGTCGCTATGATATGTAATACGAGATTTTAGTTAAAAAAAACAAAAGAGCGGAAGGTAGATTGTTTTGTGGTTGTTTTTTTATTATATTTGCGAATAACCAGTTAAAATAGTTGTAATTATGAACAGTCTCTCCTTT